>WNFT01006596.1_pt1 | contig 10223 bp, 6 predicted proteins | sample 5400191 | NCBI WGS metagenome assembly WNFT01 (sample SAMN13153359, study PRJNA577476) | soil metagenome | isolation source: 80 cm saprolite under Madrone tree | place: USA:California | collected 2016-06-14 | reverse complement strand
CTTCGCGTCCCGCGCGCTCCACGTCTTCGTTCACCACACAATAATCGTAGTATTTGCCGAACATCGCAATCTCGTCCCGCGCCTTGGCCAGCCGCCGCGCAATCTCTTCATCGGGATCCTGGCCGCGGGCGCGCAGCCTTCGTTCCAGCTCTTCCCGCGACGGCGGCAAAATAAAAATCGCAAAGGACTCCGGCAATTTTTCTTTGACCTGCGCCGCGCCTTGCACGTCGATCTCGAGGACCAGATCGAGTCCCTTCTTCCGCGATTCCTCCAGCCACTTCTTCGGTGTGCCGTAAGAATGTTTCCCGAAAACCCGCGCGTACTCCAGGAACTCGCCGCGCGCGACCATGGCGTCGAATTCCGCTTCCGTAACAAAATCATAACACTTCCCGCTGGCCTCGGTCGCCCGCCGGGACCGTGTAGTACACGAAATCGAGGGCATGGTCCCGGGCAGCTCCAGAATTTTCTGCACCAGCGTGGACTTGCCCGACCCCGAAGGCCCCGAAACGATCACCAACAGCGGCGCGATTTCCTTCCCCTCGCTCATTCGATGTTTTGTACCTGCTCCCGCAGTTTTTCGATCTCCGCCTTGATCTCCAGCGCCAGTCCGGTGATCGCCAGCGCCTCGGTTTCCACTCCGGGCGTTTTGGACAAAAGTGTGTTTGCTTCGCGATGCATCTCCTGCAGAAGAAAATCCAGTTTTTTCCCCTGCTCGCCGGCGCCATCCAGAAGTTTCGTAAACTGCTGCAGATGGCTCCGCAGCCGGTCTAATTCTTCACTGATATCGCTGCGTTCCGCAAGCAACGCGGCCTCTTGCGCAAGCCGCGCGGGATCGATCGACGTGCCACCGAGCAATTCTTTCAGTCGCGTTTCCAATCGCCGCGCAAACGCGGGACGCAAAGTCACCACCAGTGCGCGCACTTCTTCGGTCAGTCCCGCGACACGCTTCAGCCGTTCGCGGAGCTCCTCGACGAGATGCTTGCCTTCGGCGCGCCGCATATCATCCAGCTTTGCAAGCGCTTCACGCAAGCAGCCCTCGAGAACCAGAGCGAGACGTTCCTGTTCCTCTTCCGTTTCCGGCCCGGCGCCGGAGAGCCCGGAGATCACCCCCGGTAGCCGTAGCAATGAAACCACGTCAACGCTCGCCGCCGCGCTGGTCTCCTGGCGCAATACTTCCGCCGCGCGGAGATACGCCTTCGCAATTTCCTTGTTCACCTGGGCGGGCGCCGCCGTGCCCGGCTCAACATTGACGTGCACGTCCAGGTGTCCCCGGTGAATTCGTTCGCGCACGATCTGCCGAAGGCGCAATTCGTAGAGGTCGAATCCCTCGGGCAGGCGCAGTTTGAGATCGAGAAACCGGTGGTTCACGCTCTTGACGCTGACGCGAACGGCCCAGCCGGCTTGCTCTTTGCGCGCCTGCGCGTAACCGGTCATGGACAGGCACTCTGCTTGTTTCATTTGTGCTGCGTTTTTTTCGCTCATAAGGGATCGGTTGTTGCCATCAGATTCGCGGGCGCGGACTGCGCGGGCGCCAGCATGTCTTCATCCGCAAATTGCAAATCGTGAAGCCGGGCATAGGTGCCGCCGCGCGCCAGCAGTTCCGCGTGAGTTCCGCTCTCGCGGATCTGCCCGTCCTCCAGAACAAGAATCTTGTCGGCGCGCCGGATGGTCGCCAAGCGATGCGCGATGACAAAGGTCGTGCGGCCCACCATCAAGTTGGCCAGCGCTTTTTGCACGTACATTTCGGATTGTGCGTCGAGCTCCGAAGTGGCTTCATCCAGAATCAGAATGGGCGAGTCTTTCAGGATGGCGCGCGCGATGGCCAGGCGCTGCCTCTGCCCGCCGCTCAGGCGCGTACCGCGCTCACCGATGAGCGTATCGTAACCTTGCGGCAATTCCATGATGAAATCGTGCGCCAGCGCGGCTTGCGCGGCGGCGATGACTTTTTGCTTCGGCACATTGGTCAAGCCGTAAGAGATGTTATTCCAGACGGTGTCGAAGAACAGGATGTTTTCCTGGGTGACCATGGCTATCTGCTCGCGCAGGGAACGGATGGTCACGTTTCGAATGTCGGCGCCGTCGATGAGGATAGTGCCGGACGATGCCTCATAGAATCGAGGCAACAGATTTACCAGCGTTGTTTTGCCCGCGCCGCTCGAGCCAACCAGCGCGAGCACTTCTCCCTTGCGGGCTTTCAGGCAAATATCGTCCAAGATCGGGGCCGAACCGGCTTCGTAACGGAAATCCACGTGTACAAATTCGATCTCGCGCGTGAAGGGGGCCAGAGAATTCGCGCCGGGCTGGTCGGATTTTTCTTCTTCCAGGTCGAGGTACGCGAAAACTTGAGCGCTCACGCCGCGCACCGCCTGGAGTTGCTGATAAATGTAGCCGGTTCTTTTGATCGGCATGTAGGCGTTAAACATGGCGTACAAGAACGCGAAAAACATTCCTTCGGTCATAAGGTTATGGCGGATTTGATCGCGTGCATAGAGGAGCAAGAGAGGAATGGCGATAGCGCCGAGCAGGTCCATCAGGGGGCCGGTGATGACGCCGGCGCGGACCCAGCGCATGTTTTCGCGGAGAAGCGTGCGGGCCGTCTCGCGAAACTTGCGAATCTCGAAGTCTTCCATGCCAAATGCTTTTACAACGCGATTGCCGCTGACGGTTTCCTGGAGAATCTGGCTCAAATCGGCGAGGCGCGTCTGGCTGTTTTCCGCGGAACGGCGGATCTTGCGGCCGAATTTGTTCACCGGCCACGCGATGAGCGGAAGGAGGAGGCCGCAGCCCAGCGCCATTTTCCAATTGATCCCGAACAAAACGGCGACAAATACGAGCAGCGTAAAGGTTTTGAGAAAGAGATCGGCCAGCCATTCGCTCAAGGCATAGCGAACTCTCTCGACGTCATTGATGACCGTGGAGATCAGCCGGCCAGTGGGGTGGTGCTGAAAGAAACCGATGGGCTGGCGGATGACGCGGGCATACACCTGATTGCGCAAATCCGTCACGGCGGAAAGTCCGGAATACTGGATCTGCGTGGTGCCGAGATACTCCGCAAGCGCTTTGGAGAAAAAGAGAAAGACCAGCGAAATGGCGAAGACGGTCCAGACGTGGTGGATGCGCGGGGGAAAGAAATCGTTGAGATAGATGACGCGGCCGTTCCAGGGAATCGTGCCCAGAGGCAACCGCGAACTAGCGGCCGCCAAATTGAGGACGAAGTCCACCGCGAGCTTGATCATCAGCGCAACGCCGCCTTCGGCCAGCGCCACGAAAGCCAGCAACAACACGCCCAACATCAGCCGGAAGGAGTACGGCCGGACGTAGCTCAATAATCTTTTCAGTTCCGGTGACAACCACGAGGCCACGCTGCAGACTCCCTGAATTACCCAATAGGTACGCTATTCGCCGCGTCGCGGCGTGTCAAGTTTCCGGGGACAGCGGAATTCGTGAACGCGGGCAGGCGATGGTTTTTACTTCTCGATGTCGCGGTGAATGACCTTGGCCGAATAGCCGTGTATCTTCATGGATTTCTCCACGGCTTCCGCGAGCATCACCGAGCGGTGTTTTCCCCCGGTGCAGCCAAACGCGATGGTGAGATAGCTTTTTCCTTCGCGAATATAGTGCGGAATTAAATACGTAAGCAGGCCTTCGATGCGCCGTAAGAATTCCCCCGTCTGTGGAAAAGAGCGGATATAGCGCCGGACCTTGGGGTCTTTGCCGGTGAACGGCCGCAGGCGCGGCACAAAATGGGGATTCGGCAGGAAACGCACGTCAAAGACGAGGTCCGCGTCCGAGGGCACGCCATAGCGATATCCAAAACTCACGACGGAGACGAGCATCGGGCGCTTGTCTGGATTCTTGAACCGCGCGGTGATGAACTGGCGCAATTCATGCACGTTGAATTGCGTGGTATCAATCACCACGTCCGCGAGTTTTCGAATGGGGGCCATCAAAGCGCGCTCGTGGGACAAACTCTCCCGCACCGAATAGTTTTTCCCCAAGGGGTGCGGACGGCGCGTCTCGCTGTAGCGGCGCAGCAGGGCGTCCTCGTTTGCTTCGATGAAGACGAGCGCGATCGGATGATCCCTTTTTAAATGCTTTAGCAACGGCGGCAGTTTTGCCAGTTGCATGCCTTCGCGCGCATCCACCAGGAGCGCGGCGCGGTTGAAGTCGCCCTCACCCGCGGCGTGCAGTTCCGCAAAGATAGGAATCAGTTCCACCGGCAGATTGTCCACGCAGTAAAAACCCATGTCTTCGAAGGCGTGGAGCACGGTGCTTTTTCCGGAGCCCGAAAGCCCGGTAAGGATAACGAGCTGCCGTGCGGCCTGGCTGGCGTTCGGCTTCACGGGAGGCGCGGGTTCAATTCTTTTCCCGGCGCTGGTGAGTGCTGGGGATACGCATGTCCTCGCGGTACTTCGCTACGGTGCGGCGGGTGACGTGAATGCCCGCATCATCGAGTTTCTTGGCGATCTGTTCGTCGGTCAGTGGCTTCGTCGAATCTTCTTCTTCAATCATCTTCTTGACGAGCCGCTTGAGAGTGAGCAACGACATGCCGCCGCCCTCGGGCCCGTTGACCGATTCACTGAAGAAGGAACGCAGCTCCAGCACGCCCTGCGGCGTATGCGCGTACTTGCTGGCCACGGCGCGGCTTACCGTGGAGGGATGCACGCCGACTTCTTCGGCCACTTCCTTGATCATCATGGGCTTCAGCGCATCCTGACCGTGATCGAGGAATTCGCCCTGGCGCGCGATGATGGACTGGCAGACGCGCAGAATGGTGTGCTTGCGCTGCTCGATGTTTTTCATCAACTGGACGGCGGCGGTGAAGCGTTCTTTCACGTAGTTTCGAACGTCGCGGTCGGCGGCGTCCTTCACGAGCAGGCGCCGGTAGGTCGGGCTCAGCCGCAGTTGCGGCATGTCGTCTTCATTCAGGAACGGCTGCCACTGGTCATCCACCTTCCGGAAGTACACATCAGGCTCGACAAGACGCGGCTCCGTTTTGTTGTAACGCAAGCCAGGACGCGGATCGAGTTTCTTGATCGCGTCCAGCGAGTGTTTCACCACCTCGAGCGGCCGGTTCAGGGCGCGCGCTACTTCTTTCATCTGGTTGGATTGGATTTGTTTCAAGTGCTCAGAGACGATCTGCTGCGCCAGCGTATTCTGTGGGTCGAATGCTTTCAATTGCAGCAGCAAGCATTCGCGCAAATCCCGCGCCCCGATGCCAATGGGATCGAAATCCTGCACGACGGCCAGCGCATCGTCCAGATCGTCCTGCGAATATTTTCCATTCTGCAGTAGATCTTCGTTGGACGCCGTGAGGTACCCGTTCTCATCGAGGTTCCCGATAATGTTCTCGGCGATTTCCTTCACGATGTCCGAACAGATCGTCACGCTGAGCTGCCATTCGAGGTGATCGGAAAGGCCGCTCTGCGAGGAGAGAAACTTTTCGAAAGAGGGGCGCTCGGAAACTTCGCGTTCCTGCGATTGCCCGCCGTCTCCGCCGCTGTCCAGGTATTGATTGAAGAAACTGCCGACGTCAAACTCATCGAAGGGATTGGCTGCGGGCTTTTCCGGAACTTTTTCCGACTCCGCTTTGAGGAAGGCTTCGTCGCTGTAATTGTCGGACTGGGTAGGCTCTTCGCTCTGCTCTTCCAGAAGCGGGTTCGCGATCATCTCCTGGTTGATCATCTCCCGCAGCTCGAGGCGGTTCAGCGCAAGAACGCTGACCATTTGCACGAGGCCGGGCGTCAGAATCTGCTTCTGTGAGACGCGGAGATTAAGTTTGAGTCCCTGCCAAGCCATGAGTCGCTCTGTCTTTCCTCTTGCAGTCCCTAGTTCAGGCGGAAATGATCGCCCAGATAAACGCGCCGCACTTCCGGATCTTCGCTCAACTCCGCGGGGCGGCCCTTACGGAATATCTTGCCACTTTTCAGTATGTACGCGCGATCCGTCACGCTCAAGGTTTCCCGTACGTTATGATCCGTGATCAAAACGCCGATTCCGGACTTGGCGAGATCGCGGATAATCTCCTGGAGCTCCTTCACGGTTAGAGGGTCGATTCCCGAGAAAGGTTCGTCGAGGAGAATAAAGGACGGCTGGAGGGTCAGGGAGCGCGCAATTTCCAGGCGGCGGCGCTCTCCGCCGGAGAGGGTGTAGGCCTTGCTCGTTCGAACCGTCTCGAGCCCCATCTGTACCAGCAACTCTTCCAGGCGGTCGCGCTGCTGTTCCGGCGTGAGCGGCAAGGTTTCCAGGACTGCGAGTAAATTCTCCTCGCTGGTCAATTGGCGAAAAACGGAGGGTTCCTGCGGGAGGTAGCTGATGCCGCTGCGGGCCCGAAGATACATCGGCAAGTCCGTGATTTCTTCGTCGTTGAGGAGAACGCGGCCGGAGTCCGGCCGGGCGAGACCTACGATGATGTAGAAGGTCGTGGTCTTTCCTGCGCCGTTCGGGCCCAGCAGCCCCACGACTTCACCCTGACCGATCTCCAGTTCCACGTCGTCAACGACCTTGCGGCCACGGTAAGATTTGCTTACATCGACGGCCTGGAGCTTCAGCATACCTCGTCACGGGCGGCCATACAGCAGCCGCGTTATTTTTCGACTCGGTGCTTCGTCAAAGTCCGAGAACCATTTTCAGAGTCGACGATGATCGTATCATCCGCCAAAAAGAAGGTCAATTGACGGCCCGTGGTGGTGCCCTGGGAAGCGTCGAAAATCGTGGGATTTCCGCCGCTCATGACGAATTTTCCTTCAGCCGCGGCGTATTCGCCGCGCTCGGCGGTTGCTTTCCGGGCGCCTTGTTCAACGAGGACGCCGCCGGTCCCGGCCGCGCGGCTGATCTGCTTGGCGCCCGCGGAGGAATTCGCGGCCCCCCCGCCCGTAAAATACAAATCCATCGCGGCTGCGTGAATCTTTTGTTCCGCCGATTGCACAACGACGTTTTTTTCCAGGTGGGCGCGGTTCTCCGCGTCGGAGTAGGTGAGCGTTCCCCCAGTCACATGCCACAACACCGGTTTTTTCGCCGGGCCCGGCGCATCCAGCGCCTGCCCGGCCGGCTGTGCGGCATATTGAGGGAAAACGGCGCGCACCGCTCCGGCGGCGTTCAAGACTTTCGAATCGCGCAGCAATTCGATGGAGTCCGCTTCCAGGACCGAGTCGCCCTGCCACAGCCGTGCGTGCCTGGAGTACAGCCCTCTGCCCGTTTTTGAATTCGCCTGCATCTCGTCCGAGGAAATATTGGCGGGAGCGGCGGCAAGCTGGACGGCGCCGCCCCTGCCAGGAAACTGGGTTGAGCGCACGCCGCCCTCGGCGCGAATGTCGCCCGTGGCTTGCGAAAACGTAATTTTCGCCGCCTGGGTTTCTGTGGTAGCGTCTCGCGCGAACGCATGGCCCGTCAAGAGCGCGCTCTGCGTGGCGCGGACAAACACAGCATGATCCGCCTGGCCGCTGCGATCGCCCTCCTTCAATTTCACGTTTCCTTTCAAATCCATCTGTGCCCACCCGCCCGCCGCCAGCAACTGCGCGACTCCGCTCTGCGCGCTGGCCGTTTGCAGCGGTGAGCCTGCCGCGGCCCGTTCCGTTCGCACATTGCCGGTCGCAACTAATTGCCTGGCCTTGCCCTCCGCGCCAAATTCCATCTCCAGCTTGTCCGCTTGCAATTTTGTTTTTGCTGTCGCAGTACTCGCGGCCATTCCCGGCGTTCTGCTTGGCGGCGCGGCGTCCGTCCATTCGATACTCCCGGCACCGAGCGTTTCCGCCCGATGGGGTTTGCTCTTTTCTTCGCGGGCTCCGCCGGAGAATTCGATAAGTAGCGCATTGGTCTGCAGCAGTCTCGTGCTTCCGGTATTCTCCGCGAGTGTTTTCATCAATACATTCCCGGTTAAATTTAGTTCTTTCGGCTGGCTGGCCTTGGGCCAAAGACCCAGCCTGGCATTCTGCGCGCTGAACTCATCCTGCTCTTTTCCGCCGCGCCGCGATCCCTGCACGTTTCCTGTCCCTTCCAATTTCGTCAGCGAACCTTCCGGCGCGAAATAGGCAGTCAATGTCTCCGCGCTCAAATTCGTCGGACCGTCGGGGCGTTGCACCGTAATCTCCGGTTTTTTCTCGTTCGCTCCGGCAGTGGCTACCAGTTTTTCGGCGTGAAATGCGCTGTCCAGCACCAGCGTCAATTCGCCGGCCAGCAGCTTTGTTTGCGAGGTTTCCGCGGTGACAAGACCTTGAAGATGCATCAGCCGGGTGTCCCGCGCAAAATCGAGGCTCTTCGCCGTTACATGAACGGGATCCACCGGTTCCCCCTTCGTCGCCTTCTTGCCCGCCGCTCCGCTCTTCGGAATCGCCAGCGACATGCGGACATCCCGGAGCAGGCGCACTTTTCCTTCCTCGGAATCGTATTGCACGCCCACAGCTTCGCCTGTTCCGTTCGGAAACGTAAAACTCACGGGTTGGTCCGAGAGCGCGGTTCCACTGGCCCGGTTGAAGGTCACCCCTCGCGTCTCCACGTGGACTTTCTGCTCTGATCCCGCGGACCGTGCCGCGCGCTCCGCTTCCGCCGCGCTCTCCAGGTCCATCTGCACTTCTCCGCTGCAAACGATGGTTCCGCTCATTTTCTCGTACTGGCAACTTTTCGTGTGCACGGTATCGTGCCGCGCACCGGCTTTGCCAAAGATGGTGATCTTGACGTCTTCGAGCAGGCTCGCCTCTTTGTCCTTAAAATCCGTCGCCTTGGAGGCCTCCACGGTAAAAATCTTGCGATCGCCGTCCATCTTCGAGAAGGTCAACCCGCTCGAGAGCCGCGTCACGTCCCTTGGCGCGGGTGCGGGCGCTCTCTGCTTCTCCCGATACTCAATCCATTTGCGCTGCAGATAGACTCCTCCCGTCAGGCTCGCGAGCAATAACGCTGCCCCGGCGGACCAGCGCGCGTATCGTGCGGCTTCGCTTCTTCTCATGGATTCAGTTAAACAAAATTTTGCAGGGGTGTATAGACGAGGGGACTGACGGCCGGAGGCTAGGAGAATCAGCCGGCGGTTTCGGCGCTGGCCGCGGCATTCGGAAGGATCCCCATGTTGGCGGCGGCCACGTTGTCGCGTTCGGTGTTCTTCACCAGGTACATGGCCTCATCCGCGAGATGCAGCAGCCCTTCCTTGGTGCGCGAATCCACGGGGTAGGACGCCACGCCCACGCTGGGCGTCAGTTTGATGTTCAAGTTTTCCGGCACGAGCCAGGTGTTCTCGCGGATCAATTTGTGCAAGCGGCGCGCCACGTTCAGGGCGTTCTCTTTCGAAGTTTGCGGGAGCAATACCACGAATTCGTCGCCGCCGTAGCGGAACGCGAAATCGATCAGCCGGCAGTGTTCCTTGAGCGCATTGCCGATTTCCGCCAGCAAGCGCGATCCCACCAGATGCCCGTGCGTGTCGTTCACCTGTTTGAAATGATCGAGATCGATAAAAACGATCGAGAATTCATAATCGTACCGCTGCGAGCGGTAGATTTCCGTCTCCAGGATGAAGCTCATGTGCCTCGCGTTGTACAGCGAGGTGCAATCGTCCTTGATGGTCAGCTCGTGAATTCTCTTCACGTGGCGCGCGTTCTCAAGCGCGATGGCGGCAAAATCCGAGAGCGCTTCGAGCAGCTTCAAGTCCCGCGGATCGAAGCCTTCGGGCCCGATGCAATTGATCAGCTCGATTACGCCCAGACAGGTATCGCGAAACTTTACAGGCACCGCAACGATGGACTGCGTCTCGGTTTTCGTTTTCTCGTCGACCTTCCCGAAGAATCGCGTGTCCTTCGCTGTGTCCGGCACGACCACGGTCTCGCCGTGCTGCGCCACCCAACCGGCGATTCCCTGCCCCAGCTTGATGCGCACGTCTTTCAGCGCTTGCGAGGCTTTGCCTACCGCCAGTTCGAAGTACAGTTCTTGCGTGGCTTCGTCGAGCAGCAGCAGCGACCAGTTGTCCGGGCGCAGGAACTCGTCAATCTTTTCCATGATGGTGCGGAGAACTTGATCGAGCTGCAACGAGGACGTCAGCGCCTTCCCCAACTCCTGGAAAATGGCGACCTCGCCCTTCTCGCGCTGCTCGGACGGCACCGCGGGAGTGCGGCGGCGATCGACGGCCGGAAACGGCTTTACTTCTTCCACGCTGGTTTGAACCTGTCCCCTTAGAAGATTGGCTGTCACTGCCTCTGCTTCCCGCGCAAAGCGGTCCACCGCATCCGCGGCAGCCGCAACGC
>WNFT01026433.1_pt1 | contig 10224 bp, 9 predicted proteins | sample 5400191 | NCBI WGS metagenome assembly WNFT01 (sample SAMN13153359, study PRJNA577476) | soil metagenome | isolation source: 80 cm saprolite under Madrone tree | place: USA:California | collected 2016-06-14 | reverse complement strand
GTCAGGAAGGGCTCGCGACTATCGGTTACCTTCGAGAACTACTTCGCTACGCCCGTTATCATGGAAATCTAGCGCCCCTAGCGACAGCCTATTCCGGGCAAAGCTGAAGCATTAGTGCAATGAAACACGCAAAACAGAGCAAGCGCGCTCCGCCGACCCATCCATCTGCGTTGGCAGTACCTTCGTATCATCGCATTCTGGTTAAGCATGGCCTGATTGAAAAGACCCTGTCCATCCCCGATGCGCATAAAGTGTTTTTGAAAGTGGGCGCTGACCCTGAAGTACAGAAACTTCGTCGCAAGGTAGAACGCGGCAGCAAAATGAAGCACGTTCCCGCCTTGTATCTGGCCACGGCGATGGCTCTGCAAGGCATGACCAAGCAAGAGCTTGAAGCTCTGAAGTTGCGGATTGAGGAGCGAGCATGAGCGCCCAAAGAATTACTTCTTTTTGATGGCCTCAGTAGCGGCGAGCTTCCGCTCTACGTGTGGTTCTTTGCGCGGAACACCTGAATACCGCTCACAACGCTTCCCGGCAGGGGCACCACACGTAGGACAGGGGACGGACAATAATCGTTTGGGCGTGAGGTCTTTGACTCTCATTCGGAATAGGCTGCAATAATACTCTAGGCTGTAGCGGGCCGCAGGCGGGTTTATGAAAGCCATTCGTTCCTTAAAAACCTCAACCGAGAAATACCTTCGAAATTCAATCCGTGCATATTTCGAGGGTGAGCCGGGTTGCGACCTTCGCTGGATTGGCGGAATAGTGCGCTCTTCTCCCGTCGAGGCGCGGTCAATCCCAGAGATGTGCTTCAGTCAATATGCCCCGACAGAGAGATACCGGGATTTGATAGCTAGGCTTTGAACTCCGGCCAATTGAAACCCGAGTCCATCTCCAATTTCCGGGAGCAGGCACCGATGGTATCCAAGATTTTTCTTGGCACAAACGGACTCCGGGCCGGATGGAGGCTGCTGATATTCCTCGCCGTGTTGATTTCCTGCCTGTTGGGATTCAGAGAAGTGGTTGTTCATATTCCGACCGTAAATCGTATGGTCGAACCTCTTCGGGAGGGGCGCTTAGTCGTTTCAGCGGCACTGGTCGCAGAATTTCAGTTCGTACTGTCATTGCTTATCGCTGTGAGCGTGATGAGCAGGATCGAAAGGCGCTCACTCGTTGATTATGGCCTCCCGGCCCGTGATGCCTTTGGTCGATATTTTTGGCAGGGCGTTGCATGGGGGCTGCTGGCCGTTACCTGCGTAATGATGCTGATCTTTGCGGGAGGGGGATTTTCCTTCGGCGGCGTGGCCTTGCACGACGGTAGTTTGGTTGGGTACGCAGTGGGGTGGGCGATTGTGTTTCTTATGGTGGGATTCTTCGAAGAGCTCCTATTCCGTGGCTACCTCCAGTTCACCTTGACTACGGCGATGGGGTTCTGGCCCTCCGCAATCCTACTTTCCATAGTTTTTGGCTTCGTTCACCTCGGCAGTCTCGGAGAAAACTGGATGGGCGGTGCGACAGCGGGGCTGTTTGGCCTATTTCTCTGTCTTACGCTGCGACGAACTGGCAACCTGTGGTTCGCGTTGGGGCTGCACGCCAGTTTTGTGTACGGCGAAACATTCATCTACTCAGTTCCGAACAGTGGGTTTCCCTCATACGGACACCTGCTCAATTCTACGCTCCACGGGCCGCAATGGTTGACGGGCGGTTCAGTCGGCCCGGAGGCTAGCGTGATGATGTTTGTTGTACTCGCACTCGTGTTCATGCTGTTCGGGCTGTTCGGCCCACATGTATCGAGAAAGGAGGCGTAACGCCTCGAACTCTGCCGCTTTGCCTTCGCTGAACGCCGTACTCCGTGCGACAAGGACAACGGCCAGCTATACTCCAGCGACGACCCCCAGGCCAAGAGAGACTTTTTTGTATGTGAACGCTGCTTCCAGTTTGTCGCGTTCCTTTTCAGCTTGCGCCCTCGTTGTGAAGAGCCGCGACAGAAAAATACGTTCCCCCTTTGCGGCGCTCGTACGCAACCCATCGGCCCTTAGTTCGCTTTGCGGACATGGCCAGAGTTATAGCATAGCTCCCGACCGTCACCAGCGTTCCAAAATGCCTTCCACGCGAACTAAAAAGCGCGGGACCTTCGGGTTCCGCGCTTTAAGATCACCACGGTAAAAACCGTGTGCCGTCCTCATCCCGAGACTAGGGCAAAGCTTAGACCCCGGTCACGGCCCGACTCAGAAGATATGTCTTGACGAGTTCTGAGGAAGAGGGTAGTGCTGGTAGTCAGACCAGCATCAGGCATCACTGGTAGCAGCCGGAAGACTGAGGAAAGCCCTTCAGCCAAGGCTGGCCATTCCCACCTACCTCCGCCGATTTCGACTCAGGCAAGGCGGAAATCCTGGGCATCAGACAAGCGACCGTTTCTGGGCTGCTGCCGTTCCGACTTCTAGTGTCAACGGAAGGCCGGGAAGGAGACCGCCTCGTGGCCTATCAATTTGTCACTACGTGTACCAATTGTGCCAAGCAATTCGGGATTCTCTGGGTGATGGACTCGACTCGACGAGTTAGCCCCAAGACCGTCGCCAGGATAACTTGCCCGCTCTGCGGAAAAAGATTTTATCAAGATGCCAAAGACCTTCTTCAAATCGGGTCTCAGATAGAGAACCTCGTGTTTGGTCGTCCCGTGCGGAGCGTGGAAGTAGACTATGATTGCCCCTGCTGTAGCAACCGTGGAATCTTGATATCCCTTCTGCACACAGACTTGTCGTGGGGTGAATTGTCTAAGGAAAATGCGCAGACCGCTGTCTGTAATAATGGTTTTTGTCCACAGAGGGGTTTACTTCAGCAACTGAAGCCTAGCCGCGTCGTACTGGGGTCACTGAATCCAGTCGAAACATCGGTTTCGTTTCGTTGAGATTTACAACCCATCGGACCTTCATTCGCTTTGCGGTGGGTACCGGTTAGGTTCGCTCAGGGAGCAGAAGAAACTCTCTCAAGGAAACATTGAAAAACGTACGGGACTGCTGCGCTGCTATATTTCTCGTGTCGAGAAAGGCCACACGGTCCCAGCCGTCGAGACGTTGGAGAAAATGACCCATGCGATGGAGAATCGGTGCTACCGCGCCGCCATGGATGCGGCACAAGACACGGAGCTGCAAGGAGGGCTTCGCATTCGTGTTGTCAGGGCGCCCTATTTCCTAGCCACAAAACTTGAGCCCTTTCGCGGCCGGGGAAAGGGCGACTATGCGAACAGCCACGATTTGGAAGATCTCCTGACCGTACACGCAGGTCCGGAGTGAAAACCAAAGGGTATCGCCGTGCAATTTCGCTCGTCGTCCTGCCGTGGTTCGAGGCCGCCATCTGGAGAACTTAACTACCGCGTCCTGGCCCAAGCCGCTCTAATCGAGGGCCGCGACACTTGTGATATAAATATATCGGCTGGATATTTGAAAACCATTCTTTCGCTGAAAACCGAAGAGGGCTCCATGAGAAGGACCAACAAAGGGTCAGCCCCTATGCGTACTCTCACAGAGAAAGCCTATATGTGCATCAAGGACGGAATCGTACGCAGCGAAATCGAAGAAGGCGTGTTCCTCTCTGAAAAAGAGATCATGAAGCGATACCAGATCGGTCGGACACCATTCCGCGAGGCCTGCAACCGCTTGCATCACGAGCATCTGCTCGAAGTTGTGCCCCGCCGGGGTTACCTCGTGCCGCGAATGAGCCTACAAGAGGTGCGCGATCTGTTTGAGGTTCGAGTGCTTGTGGAGGGCGCCGTGGCGGAGCTGGCAGCTGCACGAGCAACCGCCCGGGAGATCGATGAGCTGACGCGCCTTGCCGACCAGCGTCTGCCACGAAACCGTTCCCGCAGGGGCGACAACGACCGCGCCGAACTGAACGCCATTTTCCACCTGCGGCTGGCGACCATGGCGCATAACCAGGAGCTTATGCGACTGGAAAACAGCGTTCTAGAGCGGACCAAACGCCTCGCTTACAACGTGGCCCATTCGATTGGCGTGGAAGGCCAGGAAATGAGCCTTCAAACCCTGCACCGGCCCATTGTCGATGCCATCCGCCGACGAGACCGAACCGCGGCGCGCAGAGCGGTCATCCACGATATCCATCAGGCCCAAACGATTCTGGTTGGGCTGGCTGATGGTGCCGCTGGGCTACCGGATGGTTCGGCGACGAGCCCGGATACAAAGTCAAAATCCGAACCGAGCCGCAACCCGCCAAGCTCCGGCGATGCGCAATAATCATTTATCTCCGTTACACCATGCATCCGCGCGTTAAACTGAGGTTCTAACGCAACAGGTGAAGTTCGCCAGGAGAATGACGAGGGGCAGGGGCTCTCCCGCTCGGACTGTCCTATTCACTTTTCCGATTAGACAGACATATATTTCAAATATATTTCTCTTGACAGCCGCTGCACAGGGAGAGTATACGACACCCACAATCTGTCAGAAGTGCCGAGCGAGTTACACAGACGTAGCGTATGCAGGAGCATATCGTCTCGGCGAGGGCCCCACGCCAAGAAGGACAGGAGGAGGTCGCCATGATCCCATCCAACTTGAGACGAAGCGTTTTTTTGCTCTCCGCGCTGACAATTGTGTTCTCTACGCGCATGTTTGCTCAGGGGGGAGGAAACGCCGCGATTACGGGCACGGTTAGCGACCCCACGGGGGCGCTGGTTCCCGATGCCAAGGTGACCGTGACGCAGGAAAGCACCGGTGTCAAACGTTCGGTGACAACGAACGCGAGCGGCGCCTTCAACGTGCCCTCCCTGCCACCGGACAAGTATCACGTCACGGTGGAGGCGCCGGTGACCTGACGCTGCTGGTACCGGGCACCACAAGCGCCAACGGGCATGGCGTGCAGCAGGGCACCACCAAGCAGGTCCCGGGCGCCGAGTCCATCGCGGTAAACGGCGCGCGTCCTGACCAGATCGGCTACAACCTGGATGGAGCGACCAATGAAGACCTGATGAGCAACACCAACAACCCGTTTCCTTTTCCCGACGCGCTACAGGAATTCAGCGTCCAGACCAATAGTTTCGACAGCCAGTACGGGGCGAATGTGGGCGCAGTTGTCAACGTGGTCACAAAATCTGGCACGAACAGTTGGCACGGTGACGCGTTTGAGTTTGTGCGCAACCGGATATTTAACGCCAAGAACTATTTCGCGACCCAGACTGACCCCTTGAAGCGCAACCAGTTCGGAGGAACGATTGGCGGCCCAATAAGAAAAGGAAAGAGCTTCATTTTCTTCGGATATCAGGGGACGCGAATCCGCACCGTGGGCAACGGGGGGAGCGCCATTCTCCCTACAGCCGCGAATCTCACCGGCGATTTTTCCAACTATGCAACGATCAATCCGGCAAATCCCAAGAACAAGATCGTGCAAATCGTTAATCCCACGACGGGAGTCCCATTTGCGGGTGACACAGGGTTGCCCGTTGACCCGGTTGCCGTGGCGTTCTCGAAATTCCTTCCCATTTCGCAAGCCGGAGTGGATGGCAGAATCACGTTTGGCACACCCGACGTGGAGAATTTGAACGAATATATTGCACGCTTCGATCAGGTGGTCCGGCACAAGGACAAGCTGTTCGGGCGCTTCTATCTCGACCGCTATCAACGCGCACCGTCGTTTGACGGAAAGAATCTGCTTACGGACGGGACAGGATCCACAGTCCAGACGCAAAACTATGCGATCGGATACACATGGATTGCCAGCCCGACGCTGGTGAACAATGTGATCGTAAGCGCGGAGCGCGCCGCCTCCACTCGCGGCCAGGGCGGGAACGTGCCGCAGATGAGCGACTTTGGGTCTAACATCTTCCAGCTTCCCCAATCGCAGGGGGGAATCCGATCGTTCAATGTGAACAATTATTTCACGCCCGGCAACGGCGCGTTCACGAATGGCCAATTCATTCGGAATACTTATGGTCTCCGCGATCAGACGACTTGGGCGCACGGGAAGCACACATTCAGCTTCGGCGGTGATTTCGAACGAGATCAGTCGAATGTCCGCAATACCGATTTCGAGAACGGAAATTGGCAGTTTACGGATGACACGTCGGGACTGTCCCTGGCCAACTTTGTCATGGGGCACCTCCGATCCTTCACACAGACTTCGGGAAACTTCTCGGATTCGCGAGAGAACGTTGTTGGGCTTTTCGCAGAAGACAGGTGGAGTGTCCGGCCACGATTGTCGTTGACGCTGGGCCTTCGTTGGGAGCCGCAAGGCGTAATGAAGGAAATCTATGGACGTACCGAGCAGTTCCGGCCGGACGCTTATGCCGCAGGCGTACGTTCCTCAGTCATTCCGTCAGCGCCTCCTGGCCTGTTCTTTGTGGGCGATACATTCAATGGGATTGGATTCCCTCCAACCGGAGAGCACGCAGACCTCAATAACTTTGCTCCGCGCGTGGGATTCGCGTACGACGTTTTCGGAACAGGCAAAACGGTGGTTCGAGGGGGTGGTGGCGTCTTCTACTACTCTCGCCTGCCCGGTCTGTTCTTGAATGATGCTTCGATCAGCCAGCCGTTCAGCCTCCGAATTGATCTCGTCGAGCCGAGTGGGCCGAACAAACTCATCCCGTTGAACAACCCACTGCAGTCTGTTCCGGGTTTCGCGGCGGGATTCCCGCAGCGGTTTGTCCTCTCAACGGTTCCTAAGGGCGTGACTTTTACCCCGCCCGTGGCGGTGTTCGGATTGGAACCGGGCAGGCGATGGGTGACCCCAACAACTTACGATTGGAACCTGACGATGGAACGCCAACTGCGCCCAGATACGCTTCTGCACGTTTCCTATGTAGGGCTCCGGGGAACGCATCTGCGCGAGGATGTTGACCTCAATCCGGAAGGCGTCGGTATTGGGACACAGGCGAGCAGGCCCTATCAACCGTTCAGCGACATTCTAGTAAATCAGAACAACGGGATGTCCAATTACAACGCCCTGCAGGTCAGCGTAGAAAAACGGCCGGGAGGGGGCGCAACTGGGATTCTCAAGAATATAACGCTGCTGGCCAACTATACGTACTCGAAAGCCATGGATATCGCGCTCGCGAACAACGGCGGCACAACCGACATTGGCTCGAGCAAAGGCTCCGGTGTACCCTTCGGAAACCCGCGCCAGCATTCTTTCGATACAGGGCCGTCGGACTTCGATCACACGCACGTCTTCGTGGCTTCCTATGTTTGGGACTTCCCACGGTTGACCGGTGCAAACGCGCCAACCCGCTGGCTTCTCGGGGGATGGCAATGGACCGGCATCTATACCGCCTCGACAGGAGATCCCCTCGTGCTACTAGCGGGAACGGATCAGTCCAAGACAAACCTCGGAGGCGATCGGGTGAACTTTATAGGCACTCCGGCCCAATACGGCGGCACGCCATCGCCGAGCTCGCGCACTCCCTGCACGGGGACTCAGACTTGCGTGCCTTGGCTCAATATCTCGGTGTTCGCCAAGCCCGCAGTGGGAACGTTTGGCAATGTAGGCAAGGACGCATTCCGCGGTCCGTCGCACTGGAACATGGATATGGGGCTCATCAAGAATTTCTATCCGGTGAGCGCGCATGAAAATCTAAGCGTTCAGTTGCGCGGGGAGTTCTTCAACATTTTCAACCACCCGCAATTTGCGGACCCGACGGTCAGTTTTAGCAGCGCCAATTTTGGCCAAATTCGCGCCACTCTTGGGGGGCTTTCTGACTACCGGATTATTCAGTTAGCTCTGAAGGTATTCTTCTAGACCTGAAAAAGAAGGTCGGCACAGTTAGCAATAGCAGAGAAGTGCGTGGCCCGGCGCTTCCCAGCCGTTGAGTGGAGTTGCAGAAAAATTTCGAGGAGGGAAAAGAAAATCATGTGTGCGGGATCAGTTAAACTCCACTCTTTCGCGCCCCGAGCCTTCCTCTTGAGTGTGCTAACCGGCGTGCTGCTTGGGGCTTGCCCAGCGACGCTGGAAGCGAGCGCCGCTGGGCAGACTTCTAAAAGAGCCCCGACTGGATCGATCATCCTCGATTCGACCGTAACCCTCCAGCTTGGCCCGGAAGCGCCGGCCCCGGTGGAAGAGGCTGCCAAAGATCTGCAGAAGGATATTGCCAAAGTGCTGGGGAAAGAGCCTCGGATCGCGCGTCGTATGGAAGAAGCAGGCCCAGTGACGGTCATGATCGGCGAGCAATCCCAACTTCCGGACGGGCTGCGTCCGGCAGGTCTGACGGAGCCTGAATCTTTTTCCATTTCGGTTGCCCACGCAGAAGCGTCGCAACCCACCAAAATAGTGCTGCTGGCAGGCGCGGACCTGCGGGGGACGATTTATGCCATCTACGAGTTTTCCGAGGAATTCCTCGGCGTCGATCCGCTTTATTACTGGACCGATCGCGAACCCGCGCGGCGCGCTCAGATTGAGCTACCGGCGTCCTTGAACAAGCACTTCCCATCGCCGGTTTTCAAGTACCGAGGCTTCTTCATCAACGACGAGGACTTGTTGACGGGCTGGGCGCCGGGTGAGGCAAAAGATCACACGGGGATTTCTCTGGAGGTTTGGAATAGAGTCTTCGAGACCATTCTGAGGCTCAAAGGGAACATGGTGGCGCCGGGAACGTGGATTTTCCCCGACGAACCGCAGATCAAACTGGCCGGCAAGCACGGCCTGATTCTGACTCAGCACCATGCCATTCCATTGGGGCTGAATGTGGCTCGCTGGCCCAAGGACGTTCCTTACTCTTACACCAGCCATCCTGAGATTCTGGAGCGCGCCTGGAAGGACGCGGTTGCCGCCTATCCACCTGATCAGGAAGTGTTGTGGACTGTGGGCTTGCGCGGATTGTCGGACGCCAGTTATGCCGCGTTTGACCCGAGCGTGCGAGGCAACGACAAAGCTTTAGGCGAGTTGATCACCAAGGCCATCGCCGACCAAATCCAAATCGTTCGCTCAATCCGGCCCGATGCGAAATTTATCACCAGCTTGTGGCAAGAAGGCGCGCGGCTGGTGCAGCAGGGCTATCTCAAGATTCCCACAGAAGTCGAGACGGTATGGGCCGACACGGGCTATGGCTACTTGCAGGATAAGGGTTTGGTGACGGCTGGCCAGGGAGCTTATTACCACGTCGCGATGATGAACGGCAGGGCCAATCAGCTGACCGAAATGGTTCCGGTAGAACGCATTGACTCCGAACTCGGTCGTTACATCAAAGCCGGAGCGACTCATTATTTGCTTCTGAATACTAGCGACATTCGCCCGGTTTCAATGACCACAAAAGCTGTCATGGACATTGCGTGGAAGGGTTTGCCGCCCGACGCCAGCGGAGACAGTGATCGGTTCTACCGACAATGGTCGTCGGAGGAATTTGGACCAAAGGCAGCCGCCAGCATCGGAGACATCTACCGAGAATATTTTGCTGCCCCCGCACATCTGCCGGGCGACGCGCCTGCCCTTGAGTATGGCGATAACTACTACCATACAGAGGCGCGGCGGTTCCTCCTGGATTACATGGTGAGATTCCCGCTCTATTTCCTTCCTGGCCAGGCCCCCACCTGGGTGGCGCCTCGCGTTGTGTCAGGGCCTTCCGAGAATCCCAAAGCGCCGGATCTGTCCGACGCTTTGAAGGGTGAAGTCCAGCGTTGCGGTGACGCTCAGCCGCGATGGGATGCACTGTGGGCCAAGGCCGTTGCAGCCGAGCAGCTGGTGTCGCCCGAGCGGCGGCCCTTCTACCGTGCCCATGTGTTGGCAATGATCGCCATCGGGAGGGAAAGCAATCGCATTCTTCTTTCGGTGGCGCAAGCCGTTCAGGACGCTGAAAGCGATAAGGCTCAAGGAGCTCGCGCGGGAGCGGAACAGGCGCTCGTGGCCTTCGACGAAATCTTCGAGGCCGAGAAGAACGCGGAATACGGCAAATGGAAACACTGGTACCGCGGAGATTGGCTAACCGGCATTCACAGGACGCGCGAACTTGTTCAAGTTTTCACAAAGCAGCTTGAGGATCCGTTGTCGTCAATGCCGCCACCCGTCTTTTGGACGGGCTGGGAAGCGTATTACCACATCATGCATTACGAGGGAGAACGTAGCGCAGACGTGAACTGAACGGTCCCGCGCGGCTCTTCTTTTCCTCTACGATATAGTCCGCGGCCCGCCGACGGCTGGGAGGTTCTCCCCGGGGGAGAGAGATTCCCGGTCTTTGAAACTTGCGGCGGAGTTGTGCTGAGGAAGGAAACCTGGATGAAAATCAAAGACCTC
>WNFT01006595.1_pt1 | contig 10224 bp, 10 predicted proteins | sample 5400191 | NCBI WGS metagenome assembly WNFT01 (sample SAMN13153359, study PRJNA577476) | soil metagenome | isolation source: 80 cm saprolite under Madrone tree | place: USA:California | collected 2016-06-14 | reverse complement strand
GGATGGCCACGCGGGTGCTCGTGGTGGAGGACGAGGAAGAGACCGCCGAGCTGCTTCGAGATCTTCTGCACGAGTTTGGCTATGAGCCTCTGCTCGTGCGCAGCGCCGAGGCCGCGCGGAGCGCGCTCGACACCGAGCGTCCTGACGTGATCCTTCTTGACCTCCGCCTGCCCCTCATGAGCGGGCTGGACTTTCTCCAGATCGATCGCGTCCGCGCCGCGCGGCCCCCGATCGTCGTCGTCTCCGGAGTGGCGACGGAAGAGGAGGCGCGCGAGTGTCTCCTGCGCGGCGCGCTCGATTTTGTTGGCAAGCCCCTCAACGCTGACCTCCTGCGCCAGGTCCTGCTGTATGCCGAGGTGCAGGCGCTCCGCACTCAGCATGATGACGAGCGGCGAGCCGCCGATCGTCGACGATCGGCGCGACCGCCCCTGACGCTCCCGGTCCGAATTTTCGAGTACAACGGCGCGGAGCGGAAGGGGATCTGTGTCGACCTCAGCACCTTCGGCATGAAGCTTCGTCCGCTCGAATCGGTCACCCCGGCGCCCGCGGTGAGACTCTACTTCAGGCCTCTGGATGGCGGGCCCGGCCTCTATCTCCTGGCGATCCTCGTCCGCAGAGAAGATCCCGACACGTACGCCTTTCGATTCGTCAACCTGACCGAGGCCGAGTTCGAGCGTCTCCGCGACGTCGTCGCTGGGGTCGGTGAATCGTCCTGAAGACGGCTCACTAGACCACTCCCGCCGGTCGACATACTGTCCCGCTGATCTGGTGGTGGGCGAGGCTCTCACGAGCACAGCCATAGTTTGGCCGCCCGTGGCCAGGCCGGCCCCACACTCGGCCGCGGCCCGGATCCCGGCGCCGACCGAAGCGAGAAGAGATACGATGGCGAGCATGCCGTACCCGCGGGCGCCGGGTTCCCGACCGACCGGGGACGAGGCCCGAACCAAGTCCCAGAGTCCGGCGCCGTCCCACGAGGCCAGCGCGGAGCGGCCCTCCGCGATCCGCCTGTCACGCGGAGCGGTGCAGCGCAGCGATCTCACCGACTGGCTCGAAGCGAAGCGGTGGCTCGTGGGCCGGTGACAACCGCGATGTCCGACTCGCCGCCGTGACAGAGCATCCGCGCCGCCATGGTCACCGCGGCATGCGTCGGGGCCGCGACCACGACCGCTTCAGGCCGAAGGACTTCGAGGCGTTCGTCCGCCGAATGCTCGATCCCGGTCGCGACCGCTGGCAGCGGCCCGCGCGTGTGCTTCGCGCGCTGCGCGTGCGGCCGAACGCCGTCGTCGCCGACATCGGCGCAGGCCCCGGCTACTTCACGCTCAGACTGGCGCGGGCCGTTGGCCGGCGCGGCCACGTGTACGCGGTCGACCCGGAGCCACGGAGCCTCGAGCGACTTCGCCACCGGCTCGAGCGGCTTGGCGTCCGCAACGTGACGCCCGTGCTGAGCCGCGGCGACGACCCGCACCTGCCGGCCGGTGCCTGCGACCTCGTGCTAATCATCGACACCTACCACCACTTCCCCGATGGCCCGGCGTTCCTGCGGCGCGCCGCGGGTGCCCTGAAGCCGGGCGGGCGCCTCGTCGGCATCGACTTCCAGAAGCGTGAGACGCCCGTGGGGCCGCCGGTCGAGCACCGGGTCGCACGGGAGGAGTTCCTCCGCGACGCGCGACGGGCCGGCCTCGCGCTCGTCGCCGAGCACCCCTTCCTGCCCTACCAATACTTCGTCGTGCTCCGCCCGCGCACTCGCCGCCGGCCGGCGCTCGTCCCCGCGACGCGCGCAGCGCGGTGATCAGTGGCTGTTCGGACGGGGCGCTTCTGGCCGGGAGTCCGTCCACCCTGTCCGAGCCCGAGACGACGGGCCAGTGGGCCCGGCGCGTACAGAGAGTTCCCCCCGGGCGTTCGCTGACAACCCCTTCCACGTCGGAAGAGCCAAGACCGGTCCTGGCGGCCATGGCGCGGACCACCTTGCGCCCCGCAATGTTTTTCGGTACCGTCACGCCTGCCATGCGCACCATCTGGAGTTGGCCCTCCCGGAGAGGTCGATGTCTGTGATTCGCTCCCTCACCGGCCGGCGGCCGGTGTCCGGTCCTCGCGGAAGTCGCCGGGAACTCCCCGGCGGAATCCGACTAGTCCCCTTCTCCGTTCGCCGCAGTCGCGTCTCCCTACTCACAGGAGGTTGTCCGCGATGACACCCGCGTCGCTACCGGCTCGACTGCGCGTCGGCGCCTTGGCGTTTTCATTCGCGCTTGGGGTATTCCTGACGCCCCCGCCCTCGCTCGCGCAGGATCAGACGCTCCGGTTTGGCATCGGCCCGCTCCAGCCCACGCCCTCGGAGACCAAGAAGGCGTTCGAGTCGTTCTTCGCCGGCCTCGCGAAGAAGCTCAATCGCGAGTACGATCTCGTCGCCACCACCGACTGGGCCGGCATCGCGGTGGCGCTCGCGAACGACCAGGTGGACGTGGCATGGATGGGCCCGTGGGGCTATATCCTCGCCAACAACGACTCCGGCGTCACCGCGATCGCCACGGCCAAGTACGACGGCAAGCCGATCTACCACGCCATCGTCGTGTGCCGGCCAGGCGGTGGCGTCAAGAGCTGGCCGCAGGACGCCAAGGGCCGTCGCGTGTCGTTCGCCGACGTCGGCTCGACCTCGGGCTGGCTCATTCCCACCGCGTGGTTCAGGACTAAGGGCATCGAGCCGAAGGACTACTTCCAGTACTCGGACGGCGCGACGCACGCCGCCAATGAGATCGCGGTGGCCAGCGGGCAGGCCGACTGCGCGACCGACTTCGACCGCAACCGGACCGCGATGATCGAGTCGGGCAGGCTCGAAAAGAGCGCCACCGAGATCGTCTGGCAGTCCGATCCCCTGCCGAACGACGCGATCGCCGTGCGCCGTGGCTTCGATCCCGCCCTGGCCCAGCGGATCCAAACTATCCTGCTCGGCATCTCAGAGGCCGACGCCAAGCCCCTGCTGCCGAACCACTATACGGGATTCGTGGCCGCAACCCACTCGAGCTACAGGATGATCGAGGATGCCGGTGTGCTCGTCGGGCGCATCAAGAAGAGGTAGAGGCGCCTCACTGGTATGTCTATGACCGCCGGGCCCGCTCGCGAGTATCCCGAGCACGAGTTCGGGTGGCTTGCCGCCGGCCGCCTCCGGTTCGCCGTGACGATCGTCGTGCTCGCGGCGATCTGCTCGGTCTGCTGGCGCTTAGCCAAAGTGGACGTCGGGAAGCTCGTCACGGGGCTGCCTCGGATGGCCTCGTGGGCGGCTAAGTCCTGGCCGCCCGCCACCGACGAACTGCCCGTGCTGTTCCGCCGCGCGGCCGAGACCGTGGCGATGGCCGCGCTCGGTACGAGCGGAGCGGCGCTGCTCGCGCTCCCCCTCTGTGTCCTCGCGGCGCGGAACGTCACGCCCTCGATGGCGCTCTACTATCCCACCCGGTGGTTCCTCAATATGCTCCGGGGCATCGATTCCTTCGTCTTCGCACTCCTCTTTGTCGCCGCGGTCGGTCTCGGCCCGTTCGCGGGAGTCCTCGGGATCGCGTTCCACACGTGGGGGAGCACCGCCAAGCTGTGGGCCGAGGCAATCGAGAACATCCCGCCGGGGCCGCTCGAGGCCGCCGCGGTCACGGGCGCCTCCCGGGTCAAGGTGCTCGCCTTCGCATTGGTCCCCGACGTCGCTCCGAGCCTGCTGTCGATCGGCCTGTTCTGGTGGGAATTCAACGTGCGCGCGTCGACCGTCCTCGGCGTGGTGGGGGCGGGTGGCATCGGACAAGAACTCAAGAACTCGATGGATCTCCTGGACTTCCCGCGGCTCCTGACCATCATCGGGATCATCCTCGCCATGGTCACGCTCATCGACCATGGCAGTCAGTGGGTTCGGCGGCGCCTGGAATGAGCCTCGGGCGACCCGCGAGCACGCGCCGGGCTGCCGGGGCGGTGGTGGCCAGCCGCAGGCCAGAGGCCATCGTCCGAGTCGAGGGCCTCACCAAGCGCTACGGCAGCGCGGCTCCCGCGCTCGTCGACGTTTCATTCTCCATCGAACCCGGTGAGTTCGTGGCCGTCCTGGGCCCGAGCGGCGCCGGCAAGACCACGCTCTTTCGGTGCCTGACCGGGCTCACGCACCCCGATGCGGGCTCGGTCAGCGTGCGGGGCCAGGACATCTACCGGATCCGCGGCCGCGCGCTGCGAGCGGCGCGCCAAGAGATCGCCCTCATCTTCCAGCAGTTCAACATGGTCCGACGCCTAACGGCCCACCACAACGTGCTCGCTGGCCGACTGGCCGCGGTCTCGACGTGGCGGGTCCTCGTGGGCCGCTTCGCGAGGTCCGATCGGCAGCGGGCGCTGGCCTGCCTGGACGCCGTCGGCCTGCTCGACCGCGCCTACGCGCGTGCCGACCAGCTCTCCGGGGGCCAGCAGCAGCGCGTCGCGATCGCCCGCGCCCTCGCGCAGGAGGCGACCGTCCTCCTCGCCGACGAACCGGTCGCCAGCCTCGATCCGGAATCCGCGTCCGTGGTGCTGGAGACGCTCCATCCCGTCGCGCGCACCGGGGTGGCGGTTGTGGCAAGCATGCACCAGGTCCACCTGGTCACGTCGTATGCGGATCGGATTATCGCGCTCCGCGCGGGGCGCGTCGTCGAGGATGCGCCCGCCGACCGCGGCGATGCGCAGGCGCTCGAGCAGATCTACGCACGCGACGCTCCGGTTGGGAGCCCAGCATGACCCAGGGGCACGGACAACCGGCGGCATCGCCATCGCGGGTCGACGCCGTATGGGACGCGGGGGACCTCGCCTGTGGCGACCTCATCCTCCAGCTCCGCGGGCGCATGGAGGCGATGCTCCCCGGTCATGTGTTGCGCCTCGTCGCCCTGGACCCAGGGGCGCCCGAGGATCTGCCGGCATGGTGCCGGCTCACTGGCCACACACTCCTGGCCGCCGATCATCCCGTCTACCACATTCGAAGAGAGGAGCGCTGAGCCATGGCCAACAAGTTCTGTGTCAGCCTCACCCACTCCAAGGACAACACTGACAAGGCGACGGTCGCCTTCGTGGTGGCGAACGCCGCCGTGGGCTCCGGCAAGGAGACGATGGTCTTCCTGAGCGTCGAGGGCGTCCGCCTGGCCCAGAAGGGTGTCGCCGACGGCATCCACGAGGAGGGTTTCGCCCCGCTGCGCGAGCTGTTGGACAACTTCACGAAGGCGGGCGGGACGATCTACGTCTGCTCGCCATGCTTCAAGAAGCGGAAGCTGGACGAGCACAATCTGGTCGCGGGGGCGACCATCGTGGGGGGAGCGAAGCTAGTCGAGTTCCTGTCTGACGGCAGTCCCTGCGTAAGCTACTAGAGGGACCCAGAGGAGCCGGCCGTGGACTACGTCGAGCGCCACACCCTAGCCGCAGACGCCCGGTTCGACGGCGGCGACCTCGACTGCGGCAACGGCCTGCTCCTCTTGATTCGGCAGCACATCGATCCCCTCGAACCGGGCCAACTGCTGGAGTTCACGTCGACGGAGATTTCGGTTGAGGAGGACTTCCCCGCCTGGTGCCGGCTCACGGGGAACGAGCTCGTGTCCGTGACGCGGCGGGATCGCGAGCGGAGCTTCCTCGTCTGCAAGGGGCCGCTCACCGCGCGCGGAGGGCGACAGGCCGCCGCCCGGGGACGACCGGCGTTCGTGACCTCGCAGGCAACCGTGCCCGTCCACGTTCCCACGAGCCTGCCGCCTCCCGCCCCTGCCCCTGCGATCCCGCCCCTCGCGGTCATGGGTATCGGCAGTTGGCCCCGGCCACGCTGGATGCTCGCGGCCATCCACGAGCACATCGAAGGGAGGCTTTCGGACGAGGAGTTCGAGGTCACCGCCGAGGATGCGACCCGCCTCGCCGTCGCCGCGCAGCTTCGCGCCGGCGTCGACGTGGTGACGGACGGCGAGCAGCGCCGCGACAACTACGCAAGCTTCGTCGGGAGCCGCCTCGACAACTGTCAGCTCATTCCCCTGACCGACCTCTTGCCCCTGGTCGACGATCCCGAACGGTTCGAGGCCGAGATGCGCTCCCTAGACGTGCCAGCGGGCCAAGTGCGGCATCCTGCCGTCTTCGGCCCGCTCGGCCGGAGCCGGCCGCTGGCCCTGGCCGAGCTGGAGGCCGTCCGCGCGCTTACCGACAAACCGGTGAAGGTCGCACTGCCCGGACCGTACCTGCTGACCCGCATCATGTGGATGGAGTGCATCTCGGACCGTGCCTATCGGTCGCGCGAGCACCTGGCCGAGGACATCGTCCGGGTCCTGCGCGAGGAGATCCACGGCCTCTTGGCCGGCGGCGCGGCGCTGGTGCAGTTGGACGAACCCGTGCTCTCCGAGGTCGTCTTCACCGGGGCCAAGAACACGCGGAGCTTCATGTGCGGTGCGCTCAGCGACAAGGGGGACGCCGCGCACGAGCTCGCCTTCGCCACCGATCTCCTCAACCGCGTCACGGCAGGCCTGCCGACGGCCCGCGTGGCTCTCCACGTCTGCCGGGGCAACTGGACCCGCGACGAAACCGCCGCCCTGACCGGCGACTACGGAGCGCTCTTGCCGGTGTTCGAGCGCCTCGCCGTCGGCACGCTCCTGTTGGAGCTGTGCACGCCGCGGGCGGGCGATCTCGCCGTCCTGAAGGCTCTGCCGCCGGCGATCCGCCTCGGTGTGGGGGTCGTGAACCAAAAAAAAGAGCGAATCGAACCTGTCGCGGAAATCGTCGAGCGCGCGCGCCGGGCCATCGAGCTGGTCGGACACGAGCGCGTGGTGCTCACCCCCGACTGCGGCTTCGCCACCTTCGCCGACAACCCGGTGGCCTCCGCGCCCGTGGCGGAGGCCAAGCTGCGGGCGATCGCCGACGCCGCGGCGGAGCTGCGGGGGCGGAAACTCGAGTGAACGATCGACGGCAGCCGCTGCTGAAGAGTTGACGATGAGCGAGTCGATCATTCTTCGCGCTGCCCTCGCTCTGGCCGCAGCCCTTGAAGACCTTCACAACACTTCCGCGGCTAACGACGATCCGGCTCACGTTACCCTTGGAGCACCGCGACTGACCAAATCGTCCGGACGGAGACCATCGCGCGGGTCAAGGGCTCAGTCGTCTTCATTAGCCCATCCACCCCGGCCTCGGCAAGCTCTATGCTAAGACCGGCCGGGGCGAGAAGGCGCAGGACCAATCGGAATCCGTACGGGCCAAACGGACATCCTCTTGTTCAGAGGCCGTTCCCTAGTCCTCCCCGGTCCTGAGCCTTTGCCCAATCACTAGGCAAGGAGGAAACCCGGTCGATGGTCACGCTCAACGTGAACAAACGGGAGTACACGGCGGACGCGAGGCCGGACACCCCACTCCTCTGGGTGCTCCGGGACTCGCTCGGGCTGACGGGCACCAAATACGGCTGCGGCATGGCCCTCTGCGGCGCCTGCACCGTGCACCTCGACGGCGAGCCTGTCCGCTCCTGCGTCACGCCGCTTTCAGCCGCCCAGGGCAGGGCGGTCACCACGATCGAGGGCCTTGCGCCCAACTCCGACCATCCGGTGCAGCGAGCCTGGGTCCAGGAGGAAGTCGCCCAGTGCGGCTACTGCCAGCCCGGACAGATCATGTCGGCCGCGGCGCTCCTGGCCCGCACCCCTACGCCCTCGGACGCCGACATCGACGCGGCCATGGCCGGCAACCTCTGCCGCTGCGGGACCTATCAGCGCATCCGACGCGCCATCCACGCGGCCGCCAAGCTCGCCGGAGGTGCCCGATGAAGACGATCCGCCTGAGCCGTCGCGTGTTCCTCAAGGGGGCCGTCGTGGCCGGCGCCGGCCTGACGATTGGCTTCGATCTGGCGGGCGGCCGCCGTGCCCTTGCCCAGACGGAGCCCTTCGTGCCCAACGCCTGGATCCGCATCACACCCGACGATATCGTCACGGTCATCGTCAGCAAGTCCGACATGGGCCAAGGCGTCCTGACCTCGATGCCCATGCTGATCGCCGAGGAGCTGGAAGCAGATTGGTCAAAGGTCCGGACCGAGCAGGCCCCCGCGGCACCCCAGCTCTACGGGAACCCCGCCATCGGTGGCATGCAGCTCACGGGCGGCAGCACCAGCGTCCGCGGTTCCTGGCTCACGCTCCGGCAGGCTGGAGCGGCCGCCAAGGAGATGCTCGTCGAGGCGGCGGCCCGCCAGTGGGGCGTCGATCCGGCCGCCTGCACGGCCGAGAACGGTGCCGTTCTGCATCGCCCGACGGGCCGCCGGCTCACATACGGCCAGCTCACAGACGCGGCCGCGCGGGTCCCGGTGCCCTCCAACCCGAAGCTGAAGGATCCCAAGGACTTCAAGCTCATCGGCAAGCGCGTCAAGCGGCTCGAGAACCCGCCGAAGGTGGACGGCTCGGCCGTCTACGGCATCGACATCAAGGTGGCGGGAATGCTGGTCGCCACCGTCGTCCGCTGCCCGGTCTTCGGGGGGAAAGCGAAGTCCTTCGACGCCACCGCGGCCAAGGCCGTGGCTGGCGTCCGCCACGTCATCCCAATCAGTTCGGGCATCGCCGTCGTCGCGGACGCCTACTGGCCGGCCAAGCTCGGCCGGGACGCGCTCGTGATTGAATGGGACGAGGGGCTCAACGCCGGGCTGTCGAGTGCCGGCATCACGGCGATGCTCGAGGCCGCCGCCAAGCAGCCTGGGCCAGTGGCCCGCCAAGAGGGCGATGCCGCCAAGGCCCTCGCCACCGCCGCCCGGCGCGTGGAGGCGGCGTACGAGGTCCCCTTCCTCGCTCACGCGACCATGGAGCCCATGAGCTGCACCGCGTCGGTGCGCGCTGACGGTGCCGACGTCTGGACGGGGACCCAGTGGCAGGACGGCACCCAGAAGGTGACGGCCACGATCACGGGGTTGCCGCTCGAGGCGATCAAGGTCCACACGACACTGCTTGGCGGCGGCTTCGGCCGACGCTTCGAGCAGGACTTCGTCGCCGAGACAGTCGAGATCGCCAAGGCGGTGAGCGCGCCCGTGAAGCTCCTGTGGTCCCGCGAAGACGACATGCGCCACGACTTCTACCGGCCCGCGACCTACAACGCGCTCGCGGCGGGCATCGACGCGCAGGGCCGGCCGCTCGCGTGGAGTCACCGGATCGTCGGGCCGTCCATCGCGGCCCGCGCATTCCCCCCGCTCGTCCACGACGGGATCGACCCCACGTCGGTCGAGGGCGCGGCAAACATCCCGTACGCGATCCCCAACATCCATGTTGAGGCCATCACGAAGGACACCGGCGTCCCGGTCGGTTTTTGGCGGTCGGTGGGAAGCTCCCAGAATGCGTTCATCACCGAGTGCTTCCTCGACGAGGTGGCCGCCGCCGCTGGCCGCGACCCCTATGAGCTGCGGCGCGCGCTCCTGACCAGATCGCCCCGCCATCTCGCGGTGCTGGAGCTGGCCGCGGCTCAGGCCGGTTGGGGGAAACCGCTCCCGCCCGGCCGCGCTCGCGGCATCGCGGTTGCCGAGTCGTTCGGCAGCGTCGTCGCCGACGTCGCCGAGGTGTCGGTCAGCCCGGAGGGCGACGTGCGTGTGCACCGGGTCGTCTGCGCCGTGGACTGCGGCGTGGTCGTCAACCCCGACACCGTGGAAGCCCAGATGGAGGGCGCAACCGTGTACGGCCTGACGGCGGCGCTCCGCGGCGCGATCACGATCGCCGGCGGCCACGTCGTGCAGAGTAACTTCCACGACTACCCCCTGCTCCGCATCAACGAGATGCCGACCGTCGAGGTCCACATCCTGCCGAGTGCGGAGGCCCCGGGCGGCGTGGGCGAGCCGGGCACCCCACCCATCGCCCCGGCGGTCGTCAACGCGATCTTCGCCGCGACCGGTACGCGCATCCGCTCGCTGCCGATCAGCACTCACGAGTTGCGCCGGGGGTGAGAAGGGACATCGCCCGCACCCGATCGACCACCGTCTTCACGAGACGGAGTGATCCCCGCGCACCTCCAGCGCGCTTCGGGAGCGCACGTCGTCGCGCATCTTTCTGCCGGGTAGTTTGATCCTGGTTTTTCGCCCAGCTTTGAGTCGATGCAGGGGGATTGACTTCTACTCGGACGGAGCTAAGGTGGATCGGGGTCCGGTGAGCTGCTCTTCCTGCGGACAGGAGAACCCCGCCGCGGCGCGGTTCTGCAACGGCTGCGGCGCGCGCCTGGTGGCGCCGCCGGCGACCACCCCTGAGCCGCGCTCCTACACGCCGCGCCACC
>WNFT01006593.1_pt1 | contig 10225 bp, 8 predicted proteins | sample 5400191 | NCBI WGS metagenome assembly WNFT01 (sample SAMN13153359, study PRJNA577476) | soil metagenome | isolation source: 80 cm saprolite under Madrone tree | place: USA:California | collected 2016-06-14 | reverse complement strand
CGCGCGCTGGCGCGGCATTTTTCCAGTCGTCGCCCTGCCATAACGCTTCAAAGTACGAATTCCATCCCCATCTTGAAAGAGATCCAGTAATAGTCACGGAAAGATCCTCCCGCGGCCATGGCGCACCACAAGGCCGCCGCTAGCGCCAAATCAAAGCAGCCATCGTTCTAGTGGATTGGAATTGCGGGAGGGATGCTGCGGTCAGCTTACGACAGCCGCGGAGACAAACCCGCCCGCAAGAACTTTGTTAGTGGTTCGCACAGGCGCCTCCGTGGCTGAATTGAGCAACGCCGCACTTTCGTGCGTCATCGCTCTGCTCCAAATCTTAGCGATCGCCCCTGTCCGAGTCAATGCACGAGATATTCGCAACCGCTCAGCTTCCGATTTGGGATGCGCTTTTCAGTTCAATCGGAGTCAATTAGAAGCAGGCTAGTTCAGCGCGCCCATTCCGGCAGTTGACCGGTCAAGAGTTTCAGAGGACCAAAACTCACTACCTTCATTCCATTCACTCCCGGTACCACCTTAACAGCAAAGAAGCAAACACCTTTTGGATGCTGCGTGGTTCTGCCAGAGTAGTAGAATCCACGCATAGGTGCTCTGCGTCCGTCGGTGCCGAGGAAAAACCCAGTTTCCTCATGTCTCAGTTCGCTTTCCAGGGGCCGACCACAGTAATTGAATAAGTCTCGAAGCCCCGCCTCAGCCTTCGTTTTCCCACCAGCCGCCTGAAGGAACTGAGGTTCCATCTTGTCCAAGGCAAGGTCTACACGGTCAGCAACTAAATCTGACATGTAGGAATCGCTAACCATTTGAGCTTCTGCGCGGTCCATCGACGACCCATTGGGCAATAGGCGGCACCCACTGAATACGAAAACGATTCCTATGAATATGAAAGAAGCGACTCGCATGACAATCAAACCTACCACATCAGTGAACGACCTTCCCGTCCGTATCCCGAATCTCCACTTTGCCCAGGTTCAGCTTCTTCATGTCCTCTTCGATCTTCGCGCGATCGCCCACAGCAAGTACGATCATCTTTTCCGGCACGATGTATTTCTGCGCCATCGCCTGCGCCTGCTCGACCGTCACGGCATTGATGCGCTCCGGCAATTTCGAAAAATAGTCCAGCGGCAAATCGTAGGTGAAAAGTTCCGCGAAGGTCCCCGCCGCCTCCGTGCCGCGTTCAAACCGTCCCGGCAGCGAGCGCGCGATGGAATCCTTCGAAAGAACCATCTCCGCCGGCGTCAATTGCGTATCGCGCATCCGTCGCAATTCGTTGAACATCTCCGTCGTAGCAGGAGCGGTCACGTCTGTCCGCACATCCGAGTAGACAAGGAACGGTCCCGGCGACCGGTGATAGCTGAAGAGTGATCCTGCGCCGTACGTGTATCCGTGCGCTTCGCGCAAGTTCATGTTGATGCGGCTCGAAAAAAGCCCTCCGAGATCCGTGTTCATCACCTCCACGGGAACGTAGTCCGGTGTGGACCGCGCCAGCCCCATCGAGAAGCATACTAGCGTCGTCTGCGGCGCTCCCGGACGATCCACGAGAATCACCTTGGCGTCCGTTGTTTCCGGCGAACTCATCGCCGCAGGCGCGGGCCGTCCTGGCTTCCATGCGCCAAAGTGCTTTTCCAGCAGCGGTTTCAAAGTTGCCAGCTTGATGTTTCCCGTCACCACCAGCGCCGCATCGTCCGGAAAATAATTCTGCTTCCAGAAACGTTCCAGATCGTCGCGCGATATTGCCTTGATAGACTCCGGCGTGCCGCTGTCCGGATAGCCGTACGCGTGCTTCGGTCCATAGAGTGCCGCGTCCAAAACTCGCCCCGCGAGAGTAAACGGTTCGTCTTTTTCTTGCACAATAGCCGTGAGCCTCTCGGAGCGAACCCGCTCGATCTCCGACTGGGGGAAGCTCGGATGCAGCGCCACGTCCGCCAGCAATTCCAGCGCATCAGCGAAATTCCGCGAAAGTGATCGCGTGGATATTCCCGTGGTATCTCTCCCCGCGCCCGAATTCAGGGTCGCCCCTAGATCCGCCGCGCGATCCGCGATCTGCAGCGCCGACCGCGTCGCCGTTCCTTGCTGCAGCATTCGCGCGGTCATGCTCGCTAGCCCGGGACGATCCGCCGGGTTGACTCCGCTCCCCGCGTGCAAAACCAGGTTCGCCGCCACCAGCGGCAGTCCCGGCCTCTCGCTGTACAGCACCATCAATCCATTCGCAAGCTTGAATTTCTCCGGCACCGGCAAGTGCAACGCGCCGGCAGCACCCGCCTTTGGCGCGTCTTTCCGCCACTCCGCATCAGCGTTTACCGGCTCGCCGTTGTTCTTCGAGGGATCCTTCTCCGGCGCTTTCGGCGTCGCCACTTCTGGACCCAGATCCTGTTTTCCCGGCAGTCCATAAACGACTGCGCTCTGGTTCTGATTAAGCTGCCCTTGCGCGAACGCCTCGATGGATTCCACCGTGGCGTTCTCGTAGCGCGCAATGTCCGCCGCAAGAAAATCGGGTGTCCCCAGATAATGGTTGTAACTGTTCAAACGGTCGGCCACGCCTCCAAAACCTCCCAGCGTCTCCAGGCCCGCGATAATTCTCGATTCGATCACATTTCGCGCGCGTGTGAGCTCCGCGGCACTCGGCCCACTTTTGCGAAACGCATCCAGCTCCGCGTTGGTCGCCTTTTCCAGGTCTTCGGGCTTCACTCCGGCCTTTGCCGTCACCTGCACTTCAAACACGGAACCAAGAATCAGCGACTGCTGATTCACGCTTACGTCCTGCGCAATCTGCTTTTCATAGACAAGTTTTTTGTACAGCCGGCTGGATTTCCCGCCGCCGAGAATCGCCGCCGCGAGGTCCGCTTCGGCATCACCAGGCTTGAAAATCGGCGACGTCAGCCATCCAATGTACACGCGCGGAAGCTGCACGTTATCTTGAAACACTGCATGTCGCTCAGACGTAATCGGCGGCGTGCGCGCTTGGATCTTCGGCACCTCCTCGCCGCGCTTCAGCGGACCAAAATATTTCTGCACCAGGTCGCGCGCTTTATCCGGATCGAAGTCCCCCACGATGGCTAGGCTCGCGTTGTTCGGCGCATAGTACAGCTTGAAGAAATTCCGCACGTCATCGAGTTTCGCGGACTGAATATCCTGATGCGAACCGATCACTTCGCCGTAGTAAGGATGTTCTTTCGGGAATAGCTGGTGAAATAGACCCTCTTCCACAACTCCATACGGCGCGTTTTCCACGCTCTGCCGCCGCTCGTTGCGCACTACGTCCTGCTGATTCGAAAGATTGGCCTGGTCCAGTTTGTCCGGCAAATAACCCATGCGGTCGGACTCCAGCCACAACGCCAGCTCCAGTTGATTCGAAGGTAGGGTTTCGAAATAATTCGTGCGGTCAAAATCCGTCGTGCCGTTAATGTCCGAAGCGCCCGCTGCTTCCAGAAAATGGAAATGCGAACTGCCCGGCACATGCCGCGATCCTTCGAACATCATATGTTCGAACAGGTGCGCGAATCCCGTGCGCCCCGGAAGTTCGTTTGCCGGCCCAACGTGGTACCACAGATTTACCGCCACCATCGGCAGCCGGTGATCCTCCGAAAGAATCACTTCCAATCCGTTGTCCAGCTTGTACTTTTCAAATTTCAGTTGCGGCACCACAAGGGCAGCCGGCCTGGCCATTGCTGGTTTCGCGGGTGCTTGCCCGGCCGTCTTCGCAGGCGCCTGAGCCTTTGCGCCATTCGCAAGAACCAGAAATGCGAGCACGCCTGGCCCCAAGACATTCTTATAGAATTCCTTCATCACCGTTTCCTTTCGAATGGGCGCAAATTGACCGTCAGCAGGCAGACAGCACTCGCGGATGTCCCCAAAACTTCGAATGATAGCTTACCTCGCTTCCGCAGGAGTGCAAACCTTTTGCTCTTCCGCGGATAACGCTCCGGGATTCGTTTCGAATCCTTAACTCTCTGCGACTCGCACAAGTGTGGTGAATGCTCGTATACTGTCAGCCTTGTTTGTTCGGGTTGTAGTTCACGAGACTATTCGTCACAGATTGCTTTTTTGTGAGGTCTTCGCGTGTCGGCTTCGGTTCTGAAAACCACTGCAAACCTGAAATCACCTGAATTCGAAAAGAACTCCCGCCGCATCGTCGATTTACTGACGAAAATCAAAAACGAGGAAGAACAAATCCGCCAGGGCGGCGGAGCCAAAGCCATCGAATCTCAGCACAAGAAAGGCCGGCTCACCGCGCGTGAGCGCATCGCGAAGCTGATCGATCAGGGTTCGCAATTTTTCGAGCTCGGCATCTACGCGGCGTTCGAAATGTACGAGGAATGGGGCGGCGCGCCGGGCGCTGGCACTGTTACGGGATTGGCGAAAGTCTGCGGGCGTACGTTCATGGTGATCGCCAATGACGCGACCGTGAAAGCCGGCGCGTTCTTTCCAATGACCGCAAAGAAAGTAATTCGCGCGCAAAACATTGCCATCGAAAACAGGATTCCCACAATTTATCTGGTGGATTCGGCGGGTGTATTTTTGCCGTTGCAGGAGGATGTTTTTCCCGATACGGACGATTTCGGCCGCGTCTTTCGAAACAACGCGGTCATGAGCGCCATGGGCATTCCGCAGACTACCGCCATCATGGGTATGTGCGTCGCTGGTGGCGCGTACCTTCCCGTGATGTGCGACCACATTTTGATGACCGAGGGCTCGGGACTATTCTTGGCCGGACCCGCGCTGGTTCAGGCAGCAATCGGGCAAAAAACGTCAGCGGAGGATTTGGGCGGAGCAAAAATGCACGCGCAAATCAGCGGCACGGTGGATTTCCGCGAGCCCGATGATAACGCGTGCATCGCGCGGATTCGCGCCCTCGTTGACAAAATTGGCGCGCCTAATGCTTCACCATTCAGCCATATGAAACCGCGCGAGCCTCTTCATTCCGGCGACGAAATCTACGGACTCTTTTCCAGCGATCCCGGCAAGCAGTACGACATGCGCGAAGTCATCGCGCGCATCGTGGACGCCAGCGAATTCGAGGAATATCGCGCGGAGTACGGCGAAACACTTCTTTGCGGTTACGCGCGCATCGGCGGCTGGGCCGTCGGCATCGTCGCCAACCAAAAGAAACATGTTCAGACGCTGGCTCGCGGCTCGGACCAGAAGCGCGTCGAATTTGGCGGCGTGATTTACACCGAATCCGCGGAAAAAGCGGCGCGCTTCATTCTGGATTGCAACCAAAATCGCATTCCGCTTGTATTTATGCACGACGTAAACGGTTTCATGGTCGGCAAAGACGCGGAGTGGAGCGGCATCATCCGCGCCGGCGCTAAAATGGTGAACGCCGTCGCCAACAGCGTGGTGCCGAAAATCACGGTGATTTGCGGCGGCAGCTTTGGCGCGGGAAATTACGCTATGTGCGGCAAAGCCTACGACCCGCGATTCATGTTCGCATGGCCCACGGCAAGATTTGCCGTAATGAGCGGCGACGCTGCAGCCAGCACGCTCGCCGAAATAAAGTTAAAGCAGATCGAACGCGAAGGCAAAAAAGTCGACGAAAAACAAAAGAAAGAACTGGTCGAATCCGTCCGCGCCACGTACGAACACCAAACCGACCCGCGCTACGCCGCCGCCCGCCTGTGGGTGGACGCCATCATCGATCCAGCGCACACCCGCGACGCGGTGATTTGGGCCCTTGAGGCCGCCGCGCTCAATCCCGAAATCCGCGAATTCAAGACCGGAGTTCTCCAGACTTGAAGAGGTCAACGGTCGACAGTTCAAGGTCGAAGGCGGAGACGAGGAACCAGAAGGACAGTACACTCGCTTATGCAGCGCTTTACGGAATTGCAAGTTTGGCAGCGCGGACATTCCTTGGTGCTGAGCGTCTATCGAATGACAACCGGATTCCCCCAAAATGAACGCTACGGCTTAACTTCTCAACTACGGCGCGCGGCACTATCCGTACCCACCAATATTGCTGAGGGTTCAAAACGAATAACCTCTCAAGAATACGCGCGGTTTCTTAATATTTCGGAAGCTTCGCTCGCCGAAACAGAGTACCTCATCATGGTAAGCCGTGATTTGGGATATCTTACGCCGATTGTCGCGAGCAAAACGTTTTCTGAAATCTCTGAACTATCGCGGATGCTCCACGCACCGCGCAAGAAGGTGGAGGCCGCGGGGGTACGCACTCACTAATGAACTCTCCTTTTCCTTTTCGACCTTCAACTGTCGACTGTCAACCTCCTTGGCTTTGTGTTGGGGCACCATGGAGACGGTGAAACTGATCGAGTGCCCGCGGGATGCATGGCAGGGATTGCCGGATGTCATCCCCACGGAGTACAAGGTGGAATACTTGAAAGAACTCGTGCTTGCGGGATTCAGGCATATTGATGCGGTGAGTTTTGTTTCGCCCAAGCATGTGAAGCAGATGGCGGACAGCGAAGAAGTGATGGCGAAATTCAACGCTTCGCTAAAAAAAACCGACCCCAAAACCAGCCGGCAAGATGCCGGCGCTACGAGCGAGCCTCCAGAAATTATCGGAATCGTCGTGAACGAAAAAGGAGTGGAGCGGGCGCTGGCGACGCCGGGCGTGACGACGATTGGGTATCCGTATTCGGTTTCGGCATATTTCCGGCGGGCGAATGCCAACATGACGCGAGACGAATCGCGCGCGCTCGTTGAAAAGTTGAAGAAAGAAACGGCGGCGGCAAACCACGGACTGGTGATTTATATTTCCATGGCGTTTGGGAATCCCTACGACGAGCCGTGGGGGCCGGAGATTGTCGCGGATACTTTGGAGTGGCTGAAGGATATTCGCGTGCGAACGGTTTCGCTAGCGGACACCGTGGGCAACGCTTCGCCAAAACTCGTCGGCGATTTGTACCGCGGCGTAAAGGATCACGTCGCAGGCGTCGAGTTGGGAGTCCACTTGCATAGCCGTCCCGAGAATGCGGAGGAAAAAATCCTCGCGGCCTACGAAGCGGGGTGCCGGCGGTTCGACGGCGCGTTAACCGGACTTGGCGGCTGCCCGTTTGCGGGAGACAATCTAGTTGGGAACATCGCGACAGAAGATATTCTTGCGGCATTGCGCAAGGCTGGAGCCGATCCAGGCATTGATTCAGGGCAATTGGCGAAAGTGCTTGAAGTGACGAATGAAATTCGCACAAAGTATGCGCATGCCCCGGGAGTGAACTAGAATCACTCGAACCGAGCGTTCCTGCCAAGTAGGGGCGAGCATGCTGCGCCCGTACCAACAGGGTTGCCCAGTTTTGAAGGAATTTTCGACCCACGCATCGACGGAGATTGCTGCAATGTATCAAACGCTTCTTCTGGACATCACCGGAAACCTCGCGACACTCACACTGAACCGCCCGGAAAAACGCAACGCCATTTCCACGCAAATGATGGCGGAACTGCAAACCGCGCTGGACCAAATCGAAAAGAGCCATGCGCGCGTGGTCATCGTGACAGGAGCCGGCAAAGCATTCTGCGCGGGGATGGACTTGGACCTGCTTGCGGCGATCGCCAAACAGTCCCCCGCGGAGAACCAAGAAGATTCGCGGCGGATTGCCAAAATGTTTCGCCGGATCTGGAGTTTTCCAAGGCCTCTCATAGCGGCGGTTAACGGGGCGGCCTACGCCGGAGGTTGCGGCGTGGCGACACTATGTGATTTCACGCTCGCCGTGCCCGAGGCAAAATTCGGATACACGGAAGTGAAGATCGGTTTCCTGCCGGCAATTGTTTCCGTGTTCCTGACGCGACAGATCGGAGAAAAGCGTTGCCGTGATTTATTATTGACGGGCCGCATTATTGATGCCGCGGAAGCCAAGGAATTCGGCCTGGTGTCCGAGGTGATTCCAGCGGAGCGCTTGATGGAGCGCGCGCGAGAACTTGCGGACATTTTGATTGCAGCCAGCCCCAGCAGCCTCACTCGTTCGAAGCATCTTCTCGTCTCGTCTGCGTCTGCCGGCGTGGATCACGATCTGGAACGCGCCATCCTAGAAAATGCGCGCATTCGCTGCACGCCGGATTTCAAGGAAGGACTGGCTTCCTTTTTGGAGAAACGCAAGCCGGTGTGGCAGGGTGAAGAGAAGTAGTCAGTTTTCAGTTTTCTTTGCCACGCACTTGTGGTTACTGGTTCTTAGTTATCCGTGCCCAACGCAGCAGAACGTCGTGTTTGCCGGCCTTCGGCCAAGCGAAGTGGGGATGGTTCCATGTCTGTTAGTCTTACTGAAAACTGACAACTGAAAACTGACCACTCACAGGAGCAAGCATGATCGAATATTATGACGCGGTAGTGCGGGTGCGCTACGCGGAGACGGATCAAATGGGTGTCGTGTACCACGCGAATTACCTTGTGTGGTTCGAGGTTGGCCGCGTCGAGCTGATGCGCACGCTCGGTTTCGAGTACAAACGCATGGAAATCGAAGACGACTGCCGCATCGTGGTGGCTGACGCGCACTGCCGGTATCATCATTCGGCTGTGTACGACGAAGTTCTGCGGATCCGCACGCGCATCGCGGAGTCGCGCAATCGCTTGATCAGGTTTTCCTACGAAGTGATTCGCGACGCCGATGGACGCGTCCTGGCGAACGGAGAAACAACGCATGTGATCTGCGGGAGCAATGGGCGTCCTAAATTGCTACCGAAAAAATATGAAGCGGCGTTCACCGCCATCGTCGCGCCGCAGCCCGACCGGAGCAAAGTATGAGCGTGGCGCTTAGCGGAAACGATCTCACGTTTCCGCAACTTTACGACGTGGCGCTGCGCGGCGAGCAAGTTCAGTTGGCCGCTTCCGCGATCGAGCGGATGAATGCCTCGCGCGCGGTGGTGGAGCGCCTGGTGGCGTCGGGCGCCACGGCATACGGGATCAATACAGGCTTCGGCAAACTCGCATCCGTAGGCATCTCCCCGGAGCAGGTGCGGCAACTGCAAGTGAATCTGGTGCGGTCACACTCCTGCGGCGTTGGCGCGCCGCTGAACGAAGCGGAGACTCGCGCCATGATGCTGTTGCGCGCGAACGCGCTAGCGAAGGGGTTGAGCGGCGTGCGGCCACGCGTGGTCGAGACGCTTTGCCAGATGTTGAACGCTAAGGTGCATCCTGTGATTCCTTCGCAGGGTTCGGTGGGGGCTTCGGGTGACCTCGCGCCACTGGCACATTTGGCGCAGGTCATTATTGGCGAGGGCAGGGCGATGTTCCGGGGAGAAGTTTTGCCGGGCGGCGAAGCCATGAAGCGCGCGGGAATCACGCCTGTCGAGCTAGAAGCGAAGGAGGGACTCTCGCTGCTGAACGGCACGCAAGGCATGTTGGCGTTGCTGAGCCTGGCTTTGCATGAAGCGGACACTCTAGTGGACACCGCGGATGTGGCCGCTTCCCTTTCACTGGATGCGCTGCGAGGAAGTCCCGGAGCATTCGATGCGCGAATCATGCAGGCGCGTGCGTATGCGGGAGCGGCAACAACGGGGCGAAATCTTGCGGCATTGAATGAAGGCAGCCAGATCCGCGAATCGCACCGTTCGGAGGAAAAAGATAAACGCGTGCAGGACGCTTACAGCCTGCGATGCACACCGCAGGTCCATGGAGCCGTGCGCGATTCGCTGGCGCAGGCCAGAGAGATGGCCTCAGTGGAACTGAACAGCGCGACGGACAATCCGCTTGTTTTTGTGCAGGATGCAAACCGCGGCGACATCATCAGCGGCGGAAATTTTCATGGGCAGCCGCTGGCGATGGCGGCGGACCAGGTGGCGATCGCGATTGCGACGCTCGGCGGAATTGTCGAACGGCGGATTGAGCAAATGACGAATCCGTTGACCAGCATGCTGCCGGCGTTCCTGACGCCGGAGCCGGGGCTGAATTCGGGATTCATGATCGCGCAAGTGACAGCGGCAGCGCTCACGAGCGAGAACAAGACGCTAGCAACACCGCATTCCGTCGATTCCATTTCCACGAGCGGCAATCAGGAAGATTACGTTTCGATGGGAATGAGCGGAGCGCGGCGGTTGGAGCGGATGCTGGTTAATTTGCGAAATACGATCGTGATTGAACTGTTATGCGCTTGCCAGGGGATTGATTTGCTGGCGCCGCTGCAAACTGGAGCGCTAGCGAAGAAGGCTTACGACGCGGTGCGCGGAAAGTCTCCGAAAGTTACCGAGGACCGGCCTCTAGCTGCGGACATTGAGGCAGTGTCCGCCTTGGCTGCCGATGGCACGTTCTCTGCTCTGCTGCGATAAACCTCCCGAT
>WNFT01006592.1_pt1 | contig 10225 bp, 9 predicted proteins | sample 5400191 | NCBI WGS metagenome assembly WNFT01 (sample SAMN13153359, study PRJNA577476) | soil metagenome | isolation source: 80 cm saprolite under Madrone tree | place: USA:California | collected 2016-06-14 | reverse complement strand
CATCGCCTCCATCGTCTCCGCGGGGCCGTGAACGATCACAGGCTTCTCCCGCTTTCCGACCAGCAGATCGGTCATCAGCGGGACGTCCTTCACGTGATCGAAATGCGAGTGGGTGAGGAAAATGTCGTCGATCTTGAGGATGTCGTCGAGCTCGAGGGCGGCGGTGATCGCCCCGCCGTCGATGGTCAGCTTCTCCTCGATGAGGAAGGCCGTGGTGCGGTGTCCCGGAAGCTCGCCGCCGTGGCACCCGAGGACCTTGATGCGCATCAGAGCCCGTCCCGCAGACCCGGACCGGGCCGGGCGGCCGAGGCGCAACGAACGGCGCGCAGGCTTACCCGATCGCACGCCGGCGAGGAGTGCCGCCGCGATGCGCCGCCAGTCGGCCGAGCTGTCATCGTTCTGCGCATCGCTCCTTTCCGGCGACCGGAGGGTCCGCGGGACTGGTCTCTCAGTCTCCGAACCGCTCCTTCATCTCCAGAAACTCCAGATATTTCTGCATCTTGCCGGTGTCGGGAACCACCACGCCCTCGGGCACCAGCGCGATGATGCGCGCCTTGGCCGTCTTGTTGACCGCCTCCTGGACCTCCGGCGCGGTGACGCCCATCCGGCCGTGCAACTCATTGAGGTTGACGGTGACCAGCCTGCCCTGCGGAGTGTCCTTGCCGCGCTTCACCGCTGCTTGCCAGAGGTAATGCACCACCCGGCTGTTCGGGTCGCGCAGGAGCAGGTTTTCGATCTGCTCGTCCGCTTCCTGGAGCCGGTCGGAGAGCTTCTTGATCAAGCGCACCGCGATCTCCACGTTGCCGCGGATCATGGCCTCGAAAGTCTTGGGATCGATCACCAGGAGCTTGGCATCCTCGGCAACCACCGCCCCGGCGGAACGCGGCTTGTTGTTCAGGATGCTCATCTCGCCGAAGAATTCTCCGGCGCCCAAAGTGGCGAGAATCTTCTCGGTTTCCCGCACCGTCTTGGTGATGTTCACTTTCCCGGCCTGGACGACGTACATCTCCTTGCCTGGCTCCCCCTCTTGGAACAGCACCTCTCCGCGCTTGAACTCCTTCCCAAAACGCTGGAACAGCGCGTCCTCGCCCGCCATGTCCAAAAGGACTATCAGCGGAATCGAGTACCGGTCAATTTCACGACACGTGACGGCAATCACAGGTTTTGCCTACTTGTGATCCATCCTGAAGACCCCGTCCCAACCCGGTTCCGGGGGGGCCAGAAGCATGCCCTCGCAGCGAGACAGCATGAGCGTGGACGGCCCGTCGCCGGCGAACCGCTCCAGCAGGGACTCGAACTGCAGCCGCGCCTCGGCGAACTTTTGCGCGCGATAGAGCAGAAGCCCTTCCGCGTATCCGTGCAGGAGGAGAACCTCTTCGGTCAGGGGCGGCCCGCGCCGGCGCAGCTCGAAGAGGCGCACGGGCTCGTCCTTCCCCTGCACCTGGACGGAATCCAGCTCGCGGGCGGTGTAGGCGGCCTCTTCGCCCAGGCCCTTGCGCGCCGCCAACAAGGTCTGGCCGCTCACCAGGATGTGCGTCCCATACTCCCGGTTGAGCCCTTCCAGCCGGCTCGCCAGGTTCACGTTGTCGCCCATCACCGTGTAGTTGAAGCGCTGCGAGGATCCCATGTTGCCCACCACCATCGGTCCGGAATTGACCCCGATCCCGATGTCGAGGAAGGGAATGGACGGGTCGTCGATGCGCCACTTCTCCCTCAACCGCTGGAGCGTCTCGATCATCTCCAACGCCGTGTCGCAGCCGTTCGCCGCGTGCAGCCCGGTCTGCACGGGTGCGCCGAAGAACGCCATCACCGCGTCGCCGATGTACTTGTCCAGCGTGCCCCGGCGCCGGAAGACGATGTCGGTCATCGGGGAGAGGTATTCGTTCAGCAGGTGGACCAGGGCCGCCGGCGAGAGCTTCTCGGAGATGCCGGTGAACCCGCGGATGTCCGAGAACATCACGGTGAGGTCCATCTCCTTTCCGCCGAGCTGGAGGTTCTTGGGCTGCTCGAGCATCTCCTCCATCACCTCGGGGTTCAGGTAGAGCTGGAACGCCTTGCGCAGCTTGCGCTTGTCCTTCTCCTCCGTGGCGTAGCGGAAGACGGTGACCAGCACGAACATCGAGCCCAGCTCGACCAGCGGCAGCGCCGCGAACGCCTCGTAGCCCGCCCAGAAAGCGGCGCTCGACGCGGCCCAGACCAGGGCGGTGGAGATCGCGAGCCCGGGAAGCGCGTGCCCCACCTTGACCCGCGCGAAGACGAGCGCGAACAGCAGCGCGAGCGCCAGGGCGGCGGCGACCTCAAAGAGATCCACCGCCAGCCCCCGGCGGAGGAAGCGGCCGGAGAGGATGGTCTCCACCGCGTTCGCGTGCGTCTCGGTGCCCGAGGAGATCTTGTTGAGGGGCGTGACGCGCTGATCGAAGGTGCCCTGGGCGGTGGCGCCGACGATCACGATCTTGCCCTTGAGCTCGGCGTCCTTCCTCCCGTTCATGATGTCGGCGATGGAGAGGTTCTCGAACGTCTGATCCTTGCCCAGGTAGTTGATGGCCATCAGCCCGCGGCCGTCCACCGGAGCCCGGACCTTGCCTCCGAAATCGACGGCTTCGAGCAGCGCCCCCTCCTCGGGCGTCTGGGTGAGCGGGATCACGTCCCGGGGCTCGAGCCCGAGCGCGATGGCGGCGAGCGCGGTGTCGAGCGAGGGAAAGTAGCGTTCGCCCACCCGCATCGTCAGCGCAGTGCGGCGGATCACGCCGTCGAAATCGGGCAGGTTGTTGAAGTACCCGATCCACCTGGCCCCGCGGGCGATGGGCGCGAGCGGCGCGCGCAACCCGGCGTACTGCTTCGCCCAGGTGAGCTTCACCGGGGTCGCGGTCGGGGCCTCGGGGCGCTCGCGCCATTCCGGCGGGTGGATCTGCATCGGCGCCACCCTCTCCACCTCCTCCTCGATCTCCGCGGGCTTCATCTCGCCCAGCTCCGGCGCGGTGAGCATCACCACCCCGAGCACCACCTTGCCGGCGGCGCGCCCCACCGCCTCGCTCATCACGGTGTCTGGATCCTGCCCGCCCAGATCCTGATCGAGCTCGGCGCCGTAGGCCTGGTGCTGCTTGACCAGCGCGGCGAAGGTCTCGCGGGAGGAGGCGAGCTTCTGCGCGCCGTCGCCGAGCCGGCCTTTCGCGGTCCGGTAGATCGGCTCCGCCTCCGGCTTCACCTTCCGGTTGAGGAGCTGCAGGGCAGAGGCGGCGCCGGCGATGTCCGCCTCCGCTTCGTCGAATCTCTCCACCGCCGCGCGGTTCTTCGGCGCGGCCAGCGAGACGTCCTCGAAGCGCTTCCGGTAGCGCTTGGCGCCGGCGAACTGGCCGCCGAGGTCCTCGTCGGAGAAGCTGATGTCGAAGCCGATGGCCTTCACGCCAGCCGCGTCGAGCTTGTCGATCAGGGCGGCGATCACCCGCCGGTCCCAGGGGAAGCGGCCGTACTTCGCGATCGCGGCCTCGTCCACCGCCGCGACCACCACCTGGCCCGAGGGAGCGCTTCCCCCCAGCTGCACGCGCTGCAGGAAGCGGAGATCGGTGAGCGCTCCTTCCATCCGCGTAAGCAGGGGAACCTCGGCGCGTCCGGCGAGCTGGAGGAGGTGGAGCGCGGCGAAGGCGAGGCCCGTGAACAGGCCGATGCGGAACGCGGTGAGGCGTGTGAGCCAGGCTCCAAGGCGGCGCATGGCCCGCAGGGTACACCACCACCCCGGGGGAGCCCCGAGCACTTCCGCGCCGCGTCCCCGTGCCGCTCCGAACTCTCGTATAGACCCCGGGACCGAAGCTGTCTAAGGTGCGCGCCCGATGGCGGACAAGGGGCTGACCTACCGCGACTCCGGCGTGGACATCGACGAGGGCGACGCCCTGGTCGAGCGGATCAAGCCGCACGCGCGCAGGACCAGCCGGCCGGAGGTGCTGTCGGGGATCGGTGGGTTCGGCGGCCTGTTCGAGGTGCCGAAGGGCTACCGGGAGCCGGTGATGGTGGTGGGGACGGACGGCGTGGGCACCAAGCTCAAGCTCGCGTTCATGGCGGGGAAGCACGACACGGTCGGCATCGATCTGGTCGCCATGAGCGTGAACGACGTGGTGGTCTGCGGGGCGGAGCCGGTGGCGTTCCTCGACTACTTCGCCACCAGCCGCCTGGACGCAGCGGAGGCGGAGCAGGTGATCAAGGGCATCGCCGAGGGATGCGTCCGCGCCGGGTGCGCGCTGATCGGCGGGGAAACGGCGGAGCTGCCCGGGTTCTACTCGCGCGGCGAGTACGACCTCGCCGGCTTCTGCGTCGGCGTGGTGGAGAAGAGCCGCATCCTCGACGGCAAGCGCGTGAAGGCGGGCGACGTGGTCCTCGGCATGGCCTCCTCCGGACTGCACTCGAACGGCTTCTCGCTGGCGCGCAAGGCGTTCGAGAGCAACCTCGGGCCGCAGCTGGCGCGCGAGCTGCTCGAGCCGACGCGCATCTACGTGAAGGATTGCCTGGCCCTCCGGGATGCGCTCGACGTGCACGCGTTCGCCCACGTCACCGGCGGCGGGATCCCGGGAAATCTGCCCCGCGTGCTGCCCGGCGGGCACCGCGCGCTCCTCCGGCGCGGCTCCTGGCCGGTCCCCCCGATCTTCGAGCGGATCCAGAAGGCGGGCAAGGTGGCCGACGCGGAGATGCTGCGGACGTTCAACCTGGGCATCGGCATGTGCGCCGTGGTCGCACGGGCGGATGCGCCGCGCGCCCTCGAGCTGCTCACCCGGCGGGGGCAGCCTGCTTTCGAGATCGGCGTCGTAGAGGCCGCGCCCGGGCTTCCCGAGCCCGAGGTGGTCGTCGCCTAGTATGCGCCTCGGCGTACTGGCCTCGGGCTCCGGCTCGAATTTGCAGGCCATCCTCGACGGCTGCGCCTCCGGGAAGATCCCGGCGCAGGTCGCGGTGGTGGTCTGCAACGTCCCCGGCGCCAGGGCGCTGGAGCGGGCCCGGGCGGCCGGGGTCCCGACCGTGCTGCTCGAGCACAAGCAGTTCGCCTCCCGCGACGAGTACGATCGAGAGCTTGTGGCGGCGCTGCGGCGGCAGGGCGTCGAGCTGGTCTGCCTCGCCGGCTTCATGCGGCTGCTTGGTCCGCTGTTGCTGGCCGCATTTCAGAATAGAATACTGAATATCCATCCGAGCCTGCTGCCGGCTTTTCCGGGTCTCCATGCCGTCCGCCAAGCGGTGGCGGCGGGAGTGCGGGTCTCCGGATGCACCGTGCACGTCGTCGACGAGGGGACGGACACCGGGCCCATCGTCATCCAGGCGGCCGTCCCGGTGCTCGACGGCGACAGCGAAGAAACGCTGGCGGCGCGCATCCTGACCCAGGAGCACCGCTGCTACCCGCGCGCGATCGCGCTCTGGGCCCAGGGCCGCGTCCAGATCGAGCACCGGCGCGTGCGCATCGCGGGGGCGGCCGGCGATCCCGCCCGCACCCTCTCCTCTCCGGAGCTCCTCGACTGATGCCCGCGCTCCCCGTGAAAACGCTCCCTGCGAAGCCGGTCGCCAAGCGCGTCTATGACGTGGCGGTGCTCGGGCCCGACGTGGGCGGCGCGGCCGCCGCTGCGCTCTGCTCGCGCAGGGGCCTGCGCGCCCTGCTCTGTCCGCTGGCGCCGGTCGCTGCAGCCCGCGAGAGCGACGGGTGGCTGATCCCGGCGGCCCCCTCCATCCTCCCGCCGCTGCGGCAGCTCACCGGCGCCGTCGGGACGCTCGACGAGGCCGGCCTCGGCACCGACCTGCAGCGGCAGGGCGGCGGGCCCGGGTCGTTCCAGATCCTCACCGACCGCCTGCGCCTGTCCCTGCCTTTGGACCCCAGCAAGCGAAGGGCCGAGCTGCGCCGCGAGCTCTCCGACGTCGGCGCCGCGGAAGCCGAGGCCGCCCTGGCCAGCCTGGAAACGCTGGGGCGCGGCTGGGACGAGTTCCTGCGCGAGGCCCCGCCCTGGCCGCCGCGTGGGTTCCTCGAAGGCAGGCGGGTCCGCAAGATGCTCCCTCCGCCCCCGCAGCTTCCCGAAGGACTGATCGGAGAGTGCCTGCACGCTCTCGCTCCCTTCGTCACCGCGCTCCCGGGCGACTTCGCGCCCGAGTCGCTGGCGCGCGAGGCAGCGGCGCTTCTCCGATCCCCCTTGCGGGTGTTCGCCGGCGAGGCGCAGCTGGCGGAGCTGTTGCGCCACAAGTGCGCCGCGGCGGGCGGCGACCTGATTCCCGACGTGGCGGCGGAATATGTGCGGCTGGAGAAGAAAGGCGTCGTGTTCCAGCTGGGCGGGAGCGAGGTGCGCGCCTCCTGCGTGGTCTTCGCCTGCTCCGCCGAGCGGATCGCGGCCATGGTGCAGGAGGGTGGCCGGCTGGAGAGGAAGATCGCGGAGGAGGCCGCGTTGCCCGTGGAGCGGAAGATCACGCTCGCCCACTACGTGGTCCGCTCCGAAGGCCTGCCTCTCGCGCTGGAGGACGCCGCGCTCCTGCTCGGCAACGCCATGGGCCCCCTGCTTCTCACCAATCTCCCGGCCCGGCGGGCGAGGGGCGAAAGCTCCGGAGAGAAGCTGCTCACCGTGGCCCGCGTCTCGGACGCCGGCTTCTCCGACGCGGAAGGGCTCTTGAGCAGCATGCGGGCCACGCTCGAGCCCATCTTTCCCTTCTTCGACCGCCACCTGGTGCACCAGGCCGCGGACGTCAACCCGGCCCAGCCCCATCCCATCCTGCGCGCGCCCGAGGGCAATGACCCGATCGGCCTGCGCCCCATCTCCGAGTCGAGCGAGCACGTGCTGTTCGCCTCCGCGGCCACCTACCCGGGGTTCGGCCTCGAGGGGCAGATCCTGGCCGGGCGGGCGGCGGCGGGGCAGGCGCTCGCCCTTTCGGGCCGCAAGACGGTCAGCGCGACTTGACGCAGCGCAACTTTTGAGCACAATGCCGCGTTCCTTTCGGACCGAGGCGTTGCAATGGCGTTCAAGTGCGATCTGTGCGGCAAGGGGCCCCTCGTCGGGAACCAGGTGTCGCACGCGAACAACAAGACGAAGAAGCGGACCCTCCCCAACCTCCAGCGCGTCCGCGCGGTGGTCGACGGGACGCACAAGCACCTCCGCGTCTGCACCCGCTGCCTCAAGGCGGGCAAGGTCACGAAGGCGGCCTGAGGCGGCCTCGTGCCGATGACGGAGGGCAACGGCAGCGCGATCCTCGACGTTCGCGGCGCGCGGCGCGCGCTGCAGGCGGCCGGCGGCAAGCAGAAGCTGGATCTGATCTTCTCGGCACCCGATCCGGAGCAGCTCGTCCGGGCGCTGCCGCCGCAGGAGCTCTACTTCGCCCTGGTCGACATCGGCCCGGACGATGCGGCCGAGCTGGTGGCGATGTCCACGCCGGAGCAGTTCCGGCACTTCGTGGACATGGCGGCCTGGCACGGGCCGGAGGAAGGCCCGCGCACGCCCGAGGTGATCCGCTGGCTGCGGCTCGCGCGCGAGGGCTCCGACGATCTGGAGAAGTTCCGCAAGCAGCTCTGGGCGCTGGACATCGAGCTGTTGGCGCAGGTGCTTCGCCGCGAGCTGCACGTGCACGATCTCACCGAGGAGGAGCCGCCTTCACCGCAGGATCCGGGAATGGCGTACTACACCTCGGACCGCCGGTTCCTGCTCGAGTTCGTCGGTTCGGGCGAGTCCGGAATGCTGCGCGAGCTGATCGACGATCTGTACGCGCAGGACCCGTTCGGGGCCGGGCGGCTGATCGAGAGCATCCGCTGGGAGGTGCCCACCGAGCTGGAGGAGTCCGCCCGTAGGTGGCGGGACGGCCGGCTGCGGGACGCCGGCGTTCCCGAGTTCGAGGAAGCGATCTCCTTCTATGCCCGTCCAGCGGAGCAGAAGAAGGAAGAAGGGTTCGACGCGCCCGGGACACGGGCCCTCGCCCCGCCCGCGCGCCCGGTGCTCGACGAGGCGCTCGAACAGCTCGCGGGCGAGGAGCTGGAGCGCGCCGAGGAATCGATCGTCTACGCCGCGAACTCCGCGCTGGTGGCCAACCGGGTGCCGCTCGACGACCCCGATGAGGTCCGCGACCAGCTTGCGCAGGCGCGCGCCACGCTCTCCCTGGGCCTCGAGCTGCTCTCGGACGGCGACCCCCGACGCGCTGCGCGCATCCTCGCCGGCACGCCGATCCGCGGCGTCTTCCAGGCCGCGATGGGCGAAGCGTACCGGCTGCAATCCCGGGCCCGGCCGATCGCGACCTCGGCCCGCTTGCCGCAGGCGCAGACGGCCACCGTCCTCGACGAGCCCCTCGAAAGCGTGCTGCAGGCGCTCTTGCGGCAGCGGCCGGCGTTTCACGAGCCTGGCCAGCGCCGGCCGCGCGCGTTTGGCTCCCGCGCGGACCTGGCGCGGGCGGAGGCGCTGCTCGACGAGGCCGCGGCGACGGTCGCGCTGCTCTCGGCGCTGGGCCTGGCTCCTTTGGACCTCGGGCCGAAGGCCGAGGAAGCGGGTCTCGGACCGGCGGTGGTCAAGGCCAGCGTCGCCCTCCGCGCCCTGGCGGAGTCGAAGCTGCGAGACGAGCCGTTTTCGCTGCGCGGAGCAGTCGACGAGTTCAGGCAGAAGCCGGAAGGCCTGGACCGCAAGCTGGACGAGCTGGTGCGCGCCGCGGTCCGCGACGACGCGGGCCGTCGCGCGGCCGACCGCCTTCGCGCAGCGGCGGCGCGCTGAGATCAGCGGGACTGCGCGCGCTCGCAGGCCGCCAGGTCCTCGGCGAGCCCGCGCGCGATGGCGTCCGCCCTCAGCGCGTTCACCAGGAAGGGATCGCCGCCGAGGAACTGCAGAGTCACTGCGTCGGAGCGGCGGCCCAGGGTGAGGTTCTTCTCCACCCACTCCGCGAACTCCGGCTCGGCCTGCAGCCCCTGCAACTCGAACAGCCGCGCGACCAGCTTGGCGCGCGGACGGGCGCAGGCGGCCCCCTCCTGACGCGCCGGGCGCGGCGGGGGCGCGTCCACGGCTTCGACATCGGAAGGTGGAGCCAGCCGCCGTTCCTCATGCATGACGATCAGCTCCCCCGGAGGTGCTTCCTCATCGCCGGGGAGCACTTCGTACCGGATGTACCCGTACCCGGGCAGCACCTTGGTCCGCATCTGCGGAGCCTCCTCCGAGGCCGGCGCTTGCTGCGCGCCGGCCGCGAGTGCCGCCAAGGCGCACACTGCGGACCATACGACGGCCATACCTACCTCCGCGCCGAAGGTGCGCTGCGCGACGACACGGCGCAAGGCCCCCTGCAACCGGAGGAGGGCAGGATGCGCCTGGAGCGTTGACTGGAGAACGATTCAGCGCGCCGGCAGCAGCTTCCGCACCGCCTCCAGCAGCTCTTCGGGAAGGCAGGGCTTCTCCAGGGCGGCGGTGGCGCCGGCGGCGACGGCGACACGCTGGTAGTCGGCCCCGAGGCTCGCCGAGAGCGTGAGAACGGGAAGGGCCGCGAAGCGCGGGTCCTCGCGAAGCCTGCGCAGCACGGAAAGGCCATCGAGCTTGGGCAGGGCGATGTCGAGGACCACCACGTCGGGCGGATGCTCTTCGATCGATTGGAGCGCGGCGAGGCCGTCCTCGGCGCCGGTCACCTCGAAACCATGCGCGAGCAGGAACTCCATGTACATCTCGCGAGAGTCGACGAAGTCCTCGACGATGAGGATGCGGGCCGCGGTCATGGAAGTCTTCTCGCCGTCGGTCGCGGCTCGCGCATGGACAGTGCACAATTCCGTGCGACCCGCTGGACCGCCACGCACTGGGAGTGAAATGGCGGCAATCCGGAAAACCGCCTCGGCATGGATTGTGTGAGTCTGTTTGGAGCGCGCTCCGCTCCGGCGTTGGGACTATGGTTCGGCCATGATCCGCGGCAGCCGCCTCGTCCTGCGCATCTACGCGATCGGGCTCGCGCAGGTCGCGGCGCTCGCCGCGACGCTCGCCATCGCGCGCGAATGGGGACGGGGTCCCCCGCCGCCGCACGCCGAGGAGAGGCGGTTCCTGATCGACGAGATCGCCGCGCATGCCGGCGACCGCGCGACCCTCGATGCGCGCTTGCGGGAGCTGCGCCAGCGGACCGGAATGGAAGTCCTCCTCCAGGACCACTCGGGAAACATGGTGGGCGGGTCCGAGCCGGAGCGCCGCCACGGGCCCGGCACGCTCAAGACCGAGTGGTCGGGCGGCATCGCGTTGGTTTCGTCGCCGCCGCCCTTGCGACCGCCCGGGGGGCC
>WNFT01006591.1_pt1 | contig 10226 bp, 9 predicted proteins | sample 5400191 | NCBI WGS metagenome assembly WNFT01 (sample SAMN13153359, study PRJNA577476) | soil metagenome | isolation source: 80 cm saprolite under Madrone tree | place: USA:California | collected 2016-06-14 | reverse complement strand
CTGCTTATACAGATAGGCGAGCGTCTTGGCCGATTTCGAGCGCGGGTTGTCGGTGTCGTCGATGACCAGGGTCCCCGAGGTGAGGCCATGGGGCCGCAAGAGGACCCGCACACTGGCCACCAGGCGTGTGTCCCACGGCAGCTGGCTGTGTCGCAACATCCAGGACAAGGCCGCCAGCGAAGAGGGGCCGAGGCTGGCGCGCTCAAAGCGCGCCCAGCACATGGAGTTGGTGACCAACACGGCGGTGACACACAACGCCCGCCAGGCCCGCTGCGTGGCGGACATCGTGTGGCGTGGATGATACGCGCGCATGGCGTCATCAACGGCGGCAACAAAGGCGCTCACGAAGGGGGCTGGCTTGCCAAGAACCATCGGCGTCTCCAGGCCATTGGGGGGCCGCACGACCCTAGGGCGGGATGGACGATTTTAGCCTGACGAGACCCGCAGGGCATTTTATAATGGGAGGAGGTAGCTGGCCGGACGGTCTCGCGAAGAAGGATGGGGCTCAGGCGCTATCCGGAGCTGAATCGGTCGACACAGCTACCACTCAACTAAGTTGGTGGACATAAATTTTTATCTACTCACTTCATTTCGAAATCAATGACATAGTCTGTTCCGAAGCGTTGCAGGATATCTTCTATAAATTGGAGCAAGCACTGCAAAGATACATCAGCAGAAAACGGCATCCAGTAGTATTTCATGAAGCGCCAGAGTATCTCGATGAGATTCAATTCTGGGCTATAGGGTGGTAAATACTTGAGAATAAGACCACGTTTGATCCACTGCGGAATATGTTGAATAAATGCGTTGGATCTATGTAGAGAAGCATTATCCAGAAAGACATAGGATCTTTTCTTTATGTGTTTGCTAAATTGTTCAAAACATTCTATCACCACATCGGTGTCAACCCGTCCCTCAATAACATAGGGAAACAGCGCATTATGACGTGGAAGAAATCCTCACACATTCATCCGTTTGTTATGTGCTGCGGTCGGAACCTCAATCACCGCACCAATAGGTTGCCATGCATAAGGAATAGATGGTGTTAAGCACAATCCGGATGCATCAAAATACCATACCTCACACTCACCATGCATTTCACGTGTGTGGAGGTGATGAATCAACGCTTTACTCCGACACTGTAGTACGGATTCTGAGATTGCTCTAGACAGAGCCAGCGATGTCTTCTACCCTACCAATCCTGACCTCTTGCTCAGGAGAGACATGCATGTACGGACCGGGTGAATATGTACCAGACCCGACAGAGGGCATTGTTGACGTCAAGGACCTCCCCGCGCCGATCCTGGTGCCTTACGACCGGAACCACGACCATACCCCCTGTCCCCGATGCGGGCATCTGGCCTATCGCCACAAAGCCGGCCAGCGCACGTTACATGATCTGGGCGATTTGTCCACCGGCTGTCCAAGAGATCTCGTGGTGACCTACTCGTCGCACTATTGTTCGAGATGCCAGAAGTATTTTAACATTGATCTGTCTGATGTCGCCCTTCCCGGCAGTCATTACACGCGTCGGGTGACCCAACTGGCGGTACGACTGGTAGTCGAAGACGGCTTGCCTTCCCGTCCCGCCAGTGGGCATCTGTGGCGCGATCACCGCGTCTTTGTGCCCTTTGCCACCCTCCAGAATTGGACGGAGGCTGGGGGGAAAAAAGGCGCAAGGGCAGATGGACGGTGCGTTTCTGGACTGGGCGCTTGAGACCTTCTCGGGCTACGTGGCAGCTGATGAACTCTATGAGGGGCCCTCCTGTGTGCTCTCGGCCGTCGACAATCGGCAGTACAAACGGATGCTCTCTACGGTCCTCGATCACGATCCAAAGCATGACGACATCATCGTCTTTTTGGGGCGCTTCAAGACGGCGTTGGCGGATCGCACCTTTGTCCTCAAGGGGATCACGACCGATGGCTCGGCGCTCTATCCCGAACCGATCCGCCAGGTTTTTGGAGAAGTGCCCCATCAACTTTGTACCTTCCATGTCCTCAAGGAATTGACGCAAGGGGTCTTGACAGCGGTGGCGAAAGAGCGCGCGCGCTTGGCCAAGTCCAAACCCAAGTTGGGGCGTGGCCGCCCGTCGTCCCATGACAAAGAGGCCCGCCGTTTGGCACGGAAAAGCAAAGCGATGCAACAAAAAATCAGTGACGTATTCCGGGAGCGGTTTTTGTTCGTCAAGCGCCGGTTGACCCACGCGGAGCGCAAACGATTCCTGCACATCACCCGGGGCGTGTCTCCGTTGCGTAAACTGCGCGAGATTATGGACCATATCTACGCGTTGTTTGACCGACGTTGCCGGACACAGACGGCCTTGGGCAAGCTCAAGAAGCTGCGGCAGGGGGTGCGTCGGTTCACGTGGATTGGCGAGACTTTAAAGAAGGTCTTCTCGCCGCATCTGGGAAAAGCCCTGACGTTTCTGGACGACAAGTTGCTGCCGGCGACCTCCAATGCGGTCGAGCGGGGCAATCGGCGTCATCGCAAGATACAAAAGAGTGTCTACCGGGTCCGTAGCAAAGTCTGTTTAGAGGGACGCATTGCCCTGGACATGCTCCGAGAATCCCGTAGCGAAGGCCGAGACCACACCACGCAGGCGTTGCACCGGGGACGCAGGGGATATACGTGACCCAGAATCTTTACTACAGTGCCACTTCGTTGTGGTTCCTTGTGCCTTACCCGCACGTTCGTCCTACACGACTGCATGGGCTGACGACCACTGCCCCTGATGGTGTGCTCGTCCGTCTCCGGCCTGGCACGCCGCGAGGGGCCGCTCACGCTTGCGACGGCGCCCAGTGGTAGACCCGCGTCAGCGACTCGCCCATGAGCACCGCCTTGTCACTGTCGGACAGGCGATCGGTGACACGAAACGCCTCGACCCCCTCCTGATACGTCACCACCTTGACCGCGCGTGTCCAGTCGGTGCCCCACAGGCAGCGATGGAGCCCGAACGCGTCGAAGACGCGCGCCAGCGGATCCCAGATGTCCTGGTAGGGGAACGGTGCGTGCGACAGCGTGCAGGCGCCGCTGATTTTCACGGCCACATTAGCGTGTGCCGCCAGGGCCAGCAGCGTGGGCAGGTCGGCGAACGGTACCGCCGGGGCCGGGGGCTCCTGCGGCTGTGGCAACCCGAGGTGGTCGATCACCACCTGAGTCTGGGGGTGGCGCCCCGCCAGCTCGGCGGCCTGCTCCAGCCGTCCCGTGCACATCAGGTTCACCGGCAGGGCGTGGCGCGCAGCGGCGACCAGCACTCGATGGATGCCGGGGTCGGCAGGGTCGGTCGAGACGCCACGCGTCATCATGAGCCGGATGCCGACCGTCCCAGGGGTGGCGGCCCAGTCGGCGATCGTCTCGGCCACGGCAGGATCGCTGGGATCGACCGGCTTGACCAGTCCGAACCGCCCAGGGTGCTGCCGGTGGACCTCGAGCGCATAGCTGGCGTCGTAGCCATACATGGTGAAGGGCGAGACCAGCACCGCGCCGTCCACCCCGACGGCGTCCATCGCGGCCACCATGTCGTCGCCCGTGACCTCCGCCGGGCCGGTCAGCACGCCGGCCCAGGGGCGACCCGGATGATCGCGTTCATAGGCGTGCACCTGCGCATCTATTATCATCATGACGTCACCTCCCACGCGGACAGGGTGTTGCCCCACTCCCGCGCCTCTGCTGTGCACCATAGCTATGAGGGTGGCTGCACACCACCCCGTGAGACACCGTGCAGCGGGTGCCCGGAGCCAACGCTCCGTGAGCGCCTATGGTTGAGGCGCCCTCCGTGCCGCTGGGAACCCCAGGACGTGCAACCCGTTTATCATGCAGGTCTTGAGAAGCAATCCCCGTCTCGCTTCGCCTTCACGGCACTGCCCAGCATCTCCTTCCAAGCAACGACCGCAAAAAAATGGTATGCTCGCACCGAGATATAGTCTCAGCAATCGGCCTTCTTTTCAACCCCTGTCAGGAGAGATTGCCATGCCGTTTTACGCAAAGGGTGACGTCCGCATCCGCTACGAGGAGGCTGGCTCCGGCTTCCCACTTCTGGTCACACCCGGCGGGGGCTTGAACTCCCGCGTCAGCAATTGGGCAACCGCGGTGTTCAACGCCATGGAGGAGTTCAAAAACGACTTCCGCTGCATCACGATGGACCAGCGCAACGCGAACGGCGGCGAGTCCAGCGGGCCGATCCCGGTCAACGACCCGTGGGGAGCCTTTGCTGATGACCAACTGGGGCTGATGGACCACCTCGGCATCCGAGAGTTCTTCTTCATGGGCTATTGCATCGGCGGCCCGTTTGCCCTCAAGCTCATGGAGCGAGCCCCCGACCGCGTCGTGGCCGGCGTGCTCTGCCAGCCGGTCGGACATCGGCCGGAGAACCCGGATGTCATGTACAACTCCGGCCGTGATACCTGGGCACCCGAGTTGCTCACGCGACGGCCCGACCTGACCATGGAGACCATCGAAGCGTACCTGCACAACCTGTACCGCGTCCAGCCTGACTTCGTCTACAGCGTGTCGCGCGATTTCGTGCGTGCGTGCCAGACGCCGATGCTGGTCATGCCGGACGACACACCAGCGCACCCGTACCCGGTCGCCATGGATGTCGCGGCGCTGGCGCCGAAGGCTGAAGTGACGGTCTATCCCTGGAGAGAACCAAAGGATCTGCTTACCAAGACGGTGGGCCAGGTGCGCGACTTCCTCCGGGCGCATCAACCCGCGACAGCCGCCCACTGAGACAGGAGGGGAGGCGCCGATCGACGGCGCCATCGTTTCCATCTCGCTGGAAGACGGGCCTCACCTCGCGTCATGCTCCCTCTCCCTTGCGATGGGGAGGGGGATGTGATTGGCGAGGAAGTGTCTCCGTTGAACCGATGTCCGTATGCGCGGTCGCTCTACCCCCCAGCGGACGATCTACATGTCTCGACACGGTGCGTGCAGCAGCGACCAGAGACGTGCGATGCTCACGCTGGCACAATTTCCTGGCTTTGCCGAACTCAAGCGCAGCCTCCGCGAGGCCCCGCAGTTGCGTATCCTGGGCCATCTCCCTGCGCTCCCCCTGCAGGCCTTCACCTAGCGAAGGGTGATTTTTCGGCCACGTAAGGTCGCCCCGAGACTACAAGCAGCCTGGCATCGGCCGTCGTGCTGGCCAGAGCGTGCCAAACAGCACTCTGAGTAGTAAAAAAATGCGCACAAACCGCTTCCTGCGACATCTTGCGCGCACAGAGGGTCACATCCGAGCCAAAACGTGGTAGAATCGGGACACAAGGCGTGGTCAAACGGGCCAAGCGCACTTGTGGTGCGTGCTCCAGCACCGTTGGAAGAACCGCTCAACGTCTCCTTGGCCACATGGTGAGGCTTGGCTCGATGAAGGCCAAGAAGCACGAGAGCGGCGATGGAAAAGTCGATCCCCCGCAGGCGTGGCGATCACGCCTGGTCATCAGCATTCCCACGGCTGGTCCTCGTCTGTCCTGCGCGCAGGACAGACCCAGCAGAAAGGCAGCCCCTATGCGCCAAGCGACAGCGTCTCAAGCGCTTGCCAAGTACAAAGTCCTCGACCTCACCCGCGCCCGCGCCGGGCCTACGGCCGTCCGGCAACTGGCGGACTGGGGCGCGCAGGTCATCAAGATCGAACTGCCGGGCAGCGACGATACCCCGGATTTCATGGATCGCCACAGCCCAGATTTCCAAAATCTGCACCGCAACAAACGGTCGATGACCCTGAATCTCAAGCACCCCGAAGGGCTCGACATTTTCAAGCATCTGGCGCGCGACGCCGATGTGATCGTCGAAAATTACCGCCCCGACGTGAAGCACCGGCTGGGCATTGACTACGAAGCCATCAAGGCGATCAATCCGCGCATCGTCTATGGCAGCATTTCCGGCTTCGGCCAGGACGGGCCGTATGCGGATCGCCCCGGCGTCGACCCCATCGTCCAAGGGATGGGCGGCCATATGATGGTGACCGGCGAGCCCGGACGGGGACCGATGCGCTCCGGGGCGGCGCTCTCGGATGTTGGCGCCGGGCTGCTCTGCGCCAACGGCATCTTAACAGCATTGTTGGAGCGCGAGGCTTCGGGTGCAGGCCAGTGGGTGCAGGCGTCCTTGATTGAAGCCATGATTTTCTTGCTTGACTTCCAGGCGGCGCGCTGGACCATGGCACAGGATTTGCCGGCCCAAGTCGGCAACAACCACCCGACCAATGCGCCGATGGGGGTCTTTCAAACCCAGGACGGCTACATCACCATTGCGGCCTCGCGTCCTATGTGGCGCAAGCTCTGTGGCGTGCTCGGGGCCCCGGAGCTGCTGGAGCGGCCAGAGTATGCCACCGCAGCGAGCCGTGTCACGCACCGGGAGGCGTTGAATGCCGACATCGAGCAGGTGACGCGCACGCAGACGTCCGCCGCTTGGATCGAAATCCTGAACCACGCGGGAGTGCCGTGTGGGCCAATCTATACACTGGAGGATACCTTCAATGACCCGCAAGTGCAGCATCTCGGCATCGCACAGACGGTGAAGTCGCCCACGTTAGGCCCGACGACGATTATTGGCCAAGCGTTCCGTTTAAGCCGGACCCCGAGCCGCCTGGTGAGCGCCGCACCCGAATGTGGCGCCGATACAGACGACATCCTGCGGGAGCTGGGCTACGGAGCGGAGGAGATTGCGGCGCTACGAGCGCGGCAGGTCATTTAGTGGGGAGTGAATCTAGATCGCTTAAGTGTACCCCTACCAAAACGCGCTGCAACCCTTTGATCCAGATGCCTGAGGACAGGCAGTCCCACCACACGGTATCATCAGGTGGTGGCCCGAAGAAAACATTCCGCACTATTAGGAGCGCACGCGATGCCCAAGGAACTCAAACAGAAGAAAGAAGCGAAGAAGAAACCAGCCCTGACGCCGAAAGAAAAGAAGGCGGCGAAGCGGTCGAAGAAGGAAGGGAAACTCGCGGCCTCTGCCTAAGCTGACAAGGGTATAGGCTGCACAAGCCGTGCCCGTGGGGCACGGTCTCCTTAGTGAAATCTGAGCAATCCCAGCTGAGATGACAAAGCATTTCGGGAGGGTCCATGAAATATGACGTTATTATCATCGGCGGGGGAGCGGCGGGATCGGTGTTGGCCAGCCGATTGGCTGCAGACGCGCATACCTCCGTGCTGTTGCTGGAAGCGGGGCCGGATTACCCTGATCCAGCCGATCTGCCGGACGACATCAAGTTCGGCCACACCCGATTTGCCGAAGCCCCAGACTCGAAACACAACTGGGCCTTGCGAGGCACCATCACCGAGGAGCAAGGGGAGATCCACGTCGCGCAGGGCAAGGTGATCGGGGGAGGGAGTTCCATCAACGGGCAGGCCATGCAACGGGGCTTCCCCGAGGATTTTGACGCCTGGGCGGCGCTCGGCAACGAGGAATGGTCGTATGCCCAGGTCCTGCCGTACTTTCGCAAATCGGAGCATGATCTCGACATGCAGGATGATTGCCATGGCACGGACGGCCCCCTGCCCGTCAGGCGCCGGCAGTCCGGTCCATGGCCTGCCATCCAACAGGCCTTCCATGCCGCCTGTGTGCAGGCGGGGTTCGGCACCACGGCGGATACGAATGGCCTACATCCCGCTGGCATCGGCGTGTCACCCTCAAACAACCTGGATGGGATGCGCATGAGCGTGGCGATCACGCATCTCCATCCGATGCGCCACTACCTGAACTTGACGGTGCGGGGCGGGGTGTTCGTCAGGAAGATTTTGATCAAGGATTTACAGGCCGTCGGTGTGGAAGCCGAAAGCGGGGGTAAGGTTTTCACCGTCGAAGCCGACCGTGTGGTGCTGAGCGCCGGGGCGATCAAATCGCCCCACCTGCTCATGCTCTCGGGCATCGGCCCCGAGGGCCAACTGCAGCAATTTGGGATACCCACGGTGCATTATCTCCCCGGCGTAGGACAGAACCTCTGGAACCACCTCAGCGCCCAGATGACCTTCAAGGTCAAAGACGGCATCTCCCTCGCGGCGGCTGCCGATGCGGTGCACTTTTGTTTACACTACACCTCCCAAGGGTCAAGCGCCATCAACGACATGGTGCTGCGGACCAGCCCGGTCGTCGACGCACGGCAGGAGCGCGTCCCCGGTGTACGGACCAGATACCTGACCGGCGACGTGCCCCCTGACCGGGTAGCACGCATATCGTGTACACTCGGATTGCCCGACGGCGCAGGATACGTCAGGTTGGCATCGGCCGACCCTGGAGTCCAGCCGTCCTTTCACTACCGGTATCTCCAGCATCCCAACGACATGCGACGTGTGAGGGAAGGCCTGCGCTTGGCGATGAGACTGCTGGAATCCGATGCGTATACAGACGTGGCCGATCACCGGATCCACCCAACGGATGCCATTTTGGCCGACGCCGCCGCTTTCGACCTCTGGATACGCCAAACCGTGGGAACAGCCAGGCACGTGTCCGGGACCTGTAAGATGGGACCGGATTCAGACCCAATGGCGGTCGTTGATCAATACTGCAGAGTCAAGGGCGTACAAGGGTTGTGGGTGATTGATGCGTCAGTGATGCCGCGCATTCCAAGGTCAGGTGGTGCTCATGCAACGGTGGTTATGATAGGCGAACGTGTCGTCGACTGGATTGCGGGCCGTGTACCTGTATCCAACGGATAATGCCATCGGGAGCCAATCAGGTATGATATTCCCCTTTCACCACCGTGAGAGGGGACATCGTCATGGCACCGAACCTGTGGTTTTACCAACTTCTACTGGCCGCTCTCGTGTTGCTCTGCCTCATTATCCATGTCTGGTAGCCCGAGACGCGATAATAGCCGATTTTCATGCCCCAATTTTGGCACTCATGTACGACACACACAAGTTATTGTTTTTGCAGGACTGAAAATTCGCGGTGCTCACCCGCTAGTATTTTGAAAAAGGCCAATCCGCCGGATACCGTGAGATTGCCACATCACCCTCACCGGAGGATTGACCGATGCGGAAACCTAAAGAGTGGGGGTAACCATGCCCCAATCCCGCCTGCACGCATTCTAGACGCATGCAGCAGGGGAACGTGAGTGCTCTCGCAACAGACCTCACGCAAAGCGGCACACGACGTCTCTGGCGCTGTCACACCTGTGAGACGCCCTTTGCGGAGACGCGCGCGACGGTCTTTTGCGATCTCCGCACCTCAGAAGACAAGGGCATGATGGCCCTCCACATGCTCCTGGTCCGTGTGGCTCTGGCCGGCCTCCGCTTGGTGCTTGGGGGCACCGAAGAGACCGGGTTGGCATGGCTCCGGCGGGCAGCCCAGCAGGCCGCAACGATCAACCAACACCTGCGGCGCACCCTGCCGGTCACCCAGGGGCACCTCGATGCGAGGGGGAACTTCATCGGACGCACGCCTGCGCAGGAGACGGACGCGGCAGGCGAAAGCGTGCCAGACAGCGCGGAGGGGCGGCAAGGGGTCTGGGTCAGCTTGGCGCCCGCGTTTCGGTTGATGATCCCGGCCATGGTGGGACCACGGACACGCGACACCGCCACGGCGGTCGTGGCGGTCACGCAGGCACGTGTCGCGGGCATCCCGGCGTGCTTCCGCGCCGGCTGCACGTGCTCTCTGGCGGCCCTGATCGCTGCCTGCCATGTCGTGACGACGTGTGCGCGCACGGGGCCGCGGGGGCGGCCCCGCAAGCCACGCTGGGAGCCCCCTCCCGAGGTGGTCTACGGGCCATTGGTCACACAGCAGCCTCAAGGCACGCGGCTGACACGCCGCACGCGCGTCGTCGTTGGCACCGAACGCCTGACCCCTCTGGGCCTTCGCATCAGCACGGCTGTGGTCGCACGCGTCCACGTGCCCTTGCGGCAGGCCTTGGCCCCCTTGGTGCGGCAGACGTCTGGCTTTTGGAAAGACCGCGAGCGGCTGCGGCAGCGGGTGGGCGTTTTCCAGGCCTTCTCCAAGAGGGCCAGCCCCCACATGCGCTTGCAGCCGCCGTTGGCGCAGCACGAGCAGACACGCCATGGGGCGATTCGTCCCCGATGGCGGCAGCAGACACCGGCGATGGCGGCAGGCATGACGGATCACGTCTGGACCTTTCGTGAGCTGCTTACGGTCAAATTCGAGCCGTTGAATTCTCAAAGTATGAGCGGATGAGCACCGGAATATTTGCACCAATCAAAAATAAGGCAGGAATATAAGTAATTTTTTATCAAATACTTGTGTTCTACCATGTAAAATCATTGCGTATGAAAAATTT
>WNFT01008013.1_pt1 | contig 10227 bp, 8 predicted proteins | sample 5400191 | NCBI WGS metagenome assembly WNFT01 (sample SAMN13153359, study PRJNA577476) | soil metagenome | isolation source: 80 cm saprolite under Madrone tree | place: USA:California | collected 2016-06-14 | reverse complement strand
GCCCTGGGGGCCCTGGAGGACGAGGCGGATGAGGAGAGCAGCCGCCCCGAGCAGACAGCCGAGCTCTAGCCGGGGCGAGTGGCTGGGCGAGCGAAATGCGTGCCCCTGAATGAGCTTGAGAAGCCGCACTAGACTCCTCTGATAGATTTTTGCACGAATCCTAGGCCTGCCTCAAACGTGTCTGCAAAGCCCTTTTCTTTTTCTTTTGCATCTCGTTGCGCAACCCGTGGGAAGAGCCCACGGGATGCGCAACGAGCTGACAAGAAGGAAAGGGCTGGCAGAAGAAGCAAAGAAAGGCCTCTAATGGAAAAGAAATGTGTCATTTTCCCAGAAGGAGGTCTCTGTTCGTATGATATCCAACCCTTGTATTGAGGTCCAAACCACCTCTGAAAACCGCTTCTCGGTGCCCGCATGGTTTCGCTCTCGTCGTCATCCTTGCTCGCTATCTGGAGAAGAAAGGGCTTCTTGAAGCCTTTGCGCAGCAGGTGCGCTTGGTGCGCGGGCGCTTCGGAACGTATGAACCCATCGATTTTCTCGCGCTACTGATCGGCTATGCCATCAGCGGAGAACGGACCCTGGCTGACTTCTTTGAGCGAGTAGAGCCTTTCGAGACAGCATTCATGGCGCTCTTTGGACGCAAGAGTCTTCCCCATCGATCCAGCCTGAGTCGCTTTCTGGCCGATGTCGATCGTCCTTGTTTAGAAGCCTTCCGCACGCTCTTCCAGCAGCATACCTTCGCGCGATGCCTGGACATCGGAAACCATTGGCGGCATCTTCGACCGCCAGGGTCGCCGCTACATTGTCTTTGACGTCGATGCGACACGTCAAGCAGCACGGCAACGCGCACCACGGCGCGGTCCGTTGCACACGCGCCAATGGGTCGGCACCTATGCAGGCAAGGGCAATGGCAATTATTGCAGTGAACTCGCCTGGGCACTCCAAGCCATCACGACCTATTTGAAGCACTTCGCTTTCCCACCAGAAATGGCTCTGGTGCGCCTCGACGGGCAATATGGCGATAGGACCGTCATCACGCAGCTCATCCTGGCAGGCGTGTACTTCGTGACGCGAGGCCGAGGCTATCAACTCTTGGAGCATCCCCAGATCCAGGGCGTGCTGGCTCATCCACCGACAGCGCGTGTGACGAGGATGAACACCGGTGAGGTCGTCGAGCTGTTTGATGGTGGATGGCTGGAACTGGGTGAGGGCTTGCCTCACGTGCGCGTGATTGTGGCTCGCCATCCCGCTCCTCCTAAAGGCGAAGGACATTGCGGTAGGCAAGCGTGTGGGTGAGTGGGTCTATGAACTGTTCCTGACCACCCTTGCCGCCGATGGGTTCCTGGTCGAGGATGTCCTGGACCTGTATCATGGACGTGGGGCCGAAGATCGCGGTGCTCGCCGATGAAGACGTCGAAGAAGATCCCGATCGCTGGTGTTCTTATACCGAGTGCGGGCAAGAACTGTGGCAAATCGCGTGCCAATGGGTGTGGAACCTGCGACTGACACTGGGAAAGACGATGCAAGGGGGCGAGTTACGTGAGATTGAGTGGGCTCCCCCGAAAGAAGCACCTGCCTTTCTCGTGGCTGAGGAAAACCCGCCTGAGGAGTATGGGCCGTGGCAGTGGGCCGCGGCGTTTGGACGCGCCACTGGACGTTTCGGAGCAGAGGCCTTCACCGAGGCCGCGAGAACGGGAGGCTGCGCTGCCCAGCGGGGGCCAGCCTGTGGTTGAGTGAAGTGCGTCAAGAGAATGCCTTCACTCAACGGGCTGTCTACCTCGCCTACCAGACCGATTGTCAGCGCTGTGCTCTGCGGGAGCAGTGCCTGGCATCAGGGGCCAAAGGAGATCGGGCGCGTCGCGGAAGTCGGGTCCGCCGTCTCTTGCCTCCACCTGCCGTTATTGAGCGAAAGCCTATCATGCTCGGATCGATGCGCTGGGTAGATGTGGCCGGTCGAGCGCTTCGCCGCACCTGGACAGCCCACTGGCGTCGGCAATATGTGGAGGTGCTTCCCTTGGCTCAAGCCCAGCCGGAGGCCAAGCCTCCTCCTCGTCCACCCCGTGCCGTCCGTTCGCATCATCGTTGGAGTTGGCATGATCGGCTGGTATGTAATGCTTGGTCGGGACCTCCCCAATGGCGCATCACTCCCGGCTTTCGTCCCTGCTTTTCTCGCCGTAAACTAACAGTAGGAGGAAGCGGCTAACAAAGTGACGATTTCAATCATGTCTCATCTCCCGGCTTTCGTGGATCACGAGGGTGGAGGTTCCCTGTCTCCTTACAACACCCTCTTTATTCCGTTATGGCTTGCTTGCACGACGCGTGGATATGCCTCTTCATCAAAGCAACACACATGCCATGAAGAACCGTCTAGAGCCACTTCGCTTGAAAATGACAGCTCGTTGCGCATCCCGTGGGAAGATCGTGTAAACTGGTGGAATCTGTACAAGTATCCTGGCCAACGGAGAGACGCAATTTCAGCAAGAAAGATGGCTCGTTTTGCCTGGAAAGCTATAAGCGCTTCGCCACCTGTCGCATTTCCGTATGTTCACGGATTGCAGCCATCGAGAGGCGCGTGGGGAGCAGATACAGCCGACGAATGCACTCCTGGAAGGCGGGGTGCATGGTCGTCTGGCGGCGGTAGCTGCCACGAGGCACACAGGCAATCTGGCCCTTCTGAGCTACGTCCGCCTCACCAGTCGTCCGAGGGTGGAACGCGCAATACCTGACTCCGTCGCTATTCTGGTTTGAGATGCCCCGGCAAGCACCTGCTCCACAGCCCGCAAGTTCCGGTGAAAGAGTTCCCGTTGTTTCTCGTCGAGCGTGGAGGCATCAAAGGTCGGTCCCAGAACTGGCACACCCAGATCGCGTGCAGGTGTCGCCACCTCGGGCTTCGGTTCTGGAAGGAGTGTGTCAGGAAGAGGATCAGGAACAAGAGGCGTCGCATCAGGCGGGAGCAGGGCCAGAGGAAGTTTGCGATCAAGGGTAAGCCGCTCTAGGTCAAGCAACAAATGCCCACGTGCCGCAGCGTCGGCGATGATCTTCCAGATCGCCTCTCATACTCGCGGGTCGCGAGAACGCCAGGCACGACGTGCAATACGGGAAAACCAACAAGCCCTGGTTGACCTCCCTCCAGACCTTGACTTTTCCTCTCACAGACCCTACAATCTCCTGAGATAATGAAAATGATAATCACTCGTAACTCCTCAGGACGCCTCACCACAGGACGTGCGGCGAGGGGTCAGGCTCCTGAGGAGTCGCATAAAGAGTTACCTCATATGTCAGAAACACTCAATGCAAATGCACGCGTCATCCTGGATGTGCTGTGTGCAGCGAAAAACCACCCCTCCGCATATCCCTGAAGATATCCGCTTGCCAGGCGAGCTGTTGCAGGCAGCAGCCGAAGCTGTGGGCATCGAGTTGGATAGGTACGAACTCAGGATGTATGGACGATGTGGTACCTGCGAAAGAAAGAAGACATGAGCGCCGAGAGAAAAGAAACGCCCATCCAGGGCGATACATCGATAAATGACGGGACGATCAGCGAAGAGCCAAAACGTGAACTCATCGCAGCATTGCAGCAAAACTGGCTGCGCGAGATGGAAGGAGTGCGCACCTATCGCAACCTGGCGCACAACGAGCGGGATACGACACGCCATAATGTGCTGGAAAAACTAGCCGAGGCCGAAGCGCGCCATGCCGCGCGCTGGGAGCGTAAACTGGCCGAATTGGGAGCTGAGCCGCCTGAGGAAAAACTCACCCTGGGCATGCGCTTCAAGGGCTGGTTACATCGACAGCTTGGAACAGAGGCAGCCCTGCGCCAACTGGAAGGTGAGGAAAACAAGGATATCGCACGCTATGAGGCACAGGCGCGCAGCATTAATGATACCGAGGCGCAGGCAATGTTGCGCGAGGTGAGGCGCGAAGAGGAGGGCCATGGACGCATCATCCGCGAGATCGTCAGCCCCATCGGACCGCAGGGTATGCTTGATCTGATGCTGCGCCGCGAACGCTGGCATAAGCGTGGCGGAGGCTGGCTCGGTAATGCTATTTACGGCGCGAATGATGGCCTGGGTGCCGTCTTTGGCATTGTCAGTGGCGTGGCAGGCTACACAGGGGGCAGCAACCTGGTGTTAATCAGCGGTCTGGCGGGTATGCTTGCCAGTGCACTTTCGATGGGGACTGGCGCATTCCTGGCGACCAAGAGTGAGCGGGAGGTATACGAGGCCGAGATTGGGCGCGAGAAGCACGAGATCGAGGAGGACCCGGAGGAGGAGAAGGAAGAACTGGAACTCTTCTACCAGTTGAAGGGGTTCACCGAGGATGAGGCGAATCTGCTAGCGACCCGCCTGGCGGAGAGGCCAGAGCAGTTCCTGCGTACGTTGGCCCACGAGGAACTGGGCTTATCGGAAGAAAACTTCCCCAATCCATGGATCTCGGCCCTTTCGGCGATGCTGTCTACCGGCTTCGGAGCGTTTATTCCGATCATTCCCTTCTTCTTCATGCAAGGCATCCCGGCCATTATCGCAGCGGCGATTATCAGCCTGGCCGCCCACTTTGCGGTCGGCGCAGCTAAGACTCTGGTGACTGGGCGCTCCTGGTTTAATAGTGGCATAGAGATGACAGCCGTGGGCGCAGTGGAGGCCGTGATTACATATGTGCTGGGATTGACATTTAAGGCGGCTTAAGAGGCGAAGCCTTGCGGTTGGCCGGTGTTGAGAGGTATAATAGCCTACACTGTCCGGGATTAAAGAATCAAGCAGAGGCTGCCTATGTTTCGGAAGATTTTGATTGCCAACCGTGGCGAGATCGCATTACGGGTCATCCGTGCCTGTCGCGAAATGGGTATTCGCTGCGTCATCGTCCATTCAGAAGCTGACCGGGACTCTCTGCCGGTGCGTCTGGCCGATGAACATATCTGTATCGGGCCAGGGGCAAGTGGCAAGAGCTATTTGAACATTCCCAACATCATTAGCGCGGCACTGATTTCAGGCGCGGATGCGATTCATCCCGGCTATGGTTTTCTGGCGGAGAATACCAGCTTTGTCGAAATCTGCGCGGATGTGAACATCACCTTTATTGGTCCCTCTGCTCCTATCATGGCAATCATGGGAGACAAAGTAGCGGCTCGTGAAACGATGGCTGAGGCCGGACTGCCGATGCTGCCCGGAACGCGCATTTTACGCACGCTGGCCGATGGATTGGAGGCGGCAGGAGAGATTGGCTTCCCCCTGATGCTCAAGGCGGCTGCCGGTGGTGGCGGACGTGGCATTCGCCTGGTCAATGATCCCGAAGAATTTGAACGTGTTTTCCCGACTGCACAAAACGAGGTGCGAGAGGCCTTTCACGACGACGGGCTCTACCTCGAACACTACCTGGAACGCGCTCGTCACATCGAGATTCAGGTGCTGGTTGATAATTTCGGGCATGGCGTGCACCTGGGCGAGCGTAACTGTTCGTGCCAGCGGCGGCATCAGAAGCTTCTGGAAGAATCGCCTAGCCCGTTCCTGCCGCCCGAGCTGCGCTGGGAAATTGGCATGAAGGCTGTGCGCGCCGTGCAGCAAGTGGGCTACCGCAACGCTGGGACGCTCGAGTTTCTCGTGGACGGGCAGAATCGTTATTATTTTATGGAGATGAATACGCGTTTGCAGGTGGAACACCCGGTCACAGAGTTGGTGACCAGTACAGACCTGGTCAAGGAGCAGATTCGCATTGCCGCGGGTATGCCGCTCCAACTCCGGCAAGAGGATATTCGGCCACGCGGTCATGCGATCGAGTGTCGTATCACAGCAGAGGATGCAGAAGCCGATTTCCGCCCGCAGACGGGGACTGTGGAGCGCTATCTCCCACCCGGTGGTCCGGGGGTGCGTGTCGATAGCCATCTCTACGCTGGCTACCAGGTGCCGCCTCACTATGACTCTCTCCTGGCGAAGCTGATCGTCTGGGACGAGACCCGCGACGCCGCCATTGTGCGCATGCAACGGGCGTTAGGTGAATTCGTCATTGAGGGATTGAAGACGACCATCCCCTTTCACCAGCGTCTGCTCAAGCACGAAGGCTTTATACGCGGGGAGACCTATACCCGTTTCATACAAGAAGAAGCCATAGCGTTAGAGATATAAAAGGAGGTGCCTGATGTCCCGTGTAGTTGTCACCGGCCTGGGGCTCATTACTTCCCTGGGTAACGACCTGGCATCGTCGTGGGAGGCCCTATGCCAGGGAAAATCTGGTGTTGCAGCGATTACCAGCTATGATACAAGTGAGTATCGTGTCCACTTTGCCGGTGAACTCAAGCATTTCGATCCAGCCCTTTACATGGACCGCAAGGAAATTCGTCGCAACGATATTTACGAGCAACTGGCCGTAGCCAGCGCAAAGCAAGCCCTGGCCCAGGCAGGCTTGCAGATCACCGAGGAGAACGCTGACGATATCGGGGTCTATATAGGCAGTGGTATCGGAGGTGTGGTCACATTGCATGAGCAGTTCAAAGTGCTCTATTTCAAGGGACCGGATCGGATCAGTCCGTTCTTCATCAATATGATGATTGTTGACGGTGCATCAGGTATTGTCTCAATCTTGACCGGGGCGCGAGGGCCAAATTTCGCGATTGTCTCCGCCTGTGCCACCAGCGCCAACACGATAGGGGAAGCCTGGGAGACCATTCGCCGCGGTGACGCCAGGGCGATGATCGCTGGCGGGGCTGAAAAGGCCGTTACGCCGATCTCGATGGCAGCCTTCGACAATATCCATTCCATCTCGCGCCGCAACGATGATCCCCAGGGAGCGAGCCGCCCCTTTGATGCCACCCGCGATGGCTTTGTGATGGGCGAAGGCGCGGGTATGCTCATCCTGGAAGACCTGGACTTTGCCAAAGCGCGGGGTGCCAACATCCTCGCAGAAATCGTGGGCTATGCTGCCACCGCGGATGCGTTCCACGTGACTGAGCCAGCTCCTGGTGGGGCAGGATTGGTGCGCGCAATGCGCCGTGCCCTGCAAAAGGCGGGGTTACGTCCTGAGCAGGTGGACTACATCAATGCGCATGGCACTTCGACACCATACAATGATCGCACGGAGACGCAGGCGATCAAGACCTGCTTTGGCGAGCATGCCTACCGCCTTGCTGTGAGCTCTAGCAAGTCGATGACGGGACATACCCTGGGGGCAGCAGGCGCGGTCGAGTCTATCGTCTCCATCATGTCTATCCAGACGGGCATAATACCACCGACGATCAATCTGCACCATCCCGACCCTGAATGTGACCTCGACTATGTGCCGAATCAAGCACGCAAGGCGACGGTCAATGTCGCTATGTCAAACTCGATGGGCTTCGGGGGTCACAATGCGTGCCTCATTTTGAAGCGCTATGAAGAATAAACGATGAACGTTCACGAGCAAGAAATGGCGTGGGTCAAGCGCGTCGAAGACTTGATCCACGTGCTTGAAGGCAGCACAATTGGTGAGCTGGAGCTGACCGAGGCGGGTACCGAAATCATCATTCGGCGACGACCAGGCATGGTGATGACGCCCATACCCACGCCGCAGTTGGGCGTGCCCTCGGTGCCTGGTACGACAGGGCGTGTGATAAGGGCGGATAACACGGTTGCCGTTGTTGCCCCGCTCACCGGCGTCTACTACGCTGCGCCTTCACCAACGTCCCCACCTTTTGTAGCTGTCGGTGATGTGGTGGAAGCAGGGCAGGTGGTCGCGCAGGTTGAGGCGATGAAGGTGTTCAACGAAATCCAGGCCGAGGTAGCGGGCCGCGTCACTGCCCTGGTGGCAAGCAATGGCAATGTGGTGCAGAAAGGCGATGTGCTGATCCGCATCGAGCCTGCTTGAGGACTTTGAGGAACACCCCTTGCCCAAAACTAGACACGCATGCTATACTTCAAAGTAGAAAGATTTTATCACCTGTCCACGGGACAGGGTCCCCACGGTTGTAAAAGTGCGCCAATCGAGGTCTTAGACGCCATTGGAGGCGTCGCCATTGGTGAGAGCTGCAACTGCTGGGCAAAGGAGGTGAGGGACCTATGGACGCTGGCCCCAGTCATAGTAGGCACACAGTTGACGTCTGCCTGCTGGCGGGATGGTTCTTCTCCTCACCCCTAGTACACTATCATCGGGTCTAGTAGCTGGATATATGTATCGTTAATCCTCCCGGCTTCGTTCACCTTCTGGTGAACTCCCACCGCTACCTTACTCGATAAACGTACCTTGTGAGCAATGTCGAGTAAGCACTTTCCCCATCTGCCAGTAAGTCCTGCATCGCTGCAACAGGGATCATTTCCATAGGAAATTGGTCACTGACACGCAGCAGCCCTCTGCGCCAACACAAGATTTTCTGTTTTCTAAGGAATGTACCTTCTATGTATGTGCCTCAGGATACATATTGTCTTGTGCTATGAGTTGCGGATGAGTTATCCACATTTATCCACAACCTTGTGGATAAGTTATTGGCAAGGGCATCCGTGAGGATGCCTCTGAGGAAGGCGGTGATTCCCATGATTTTTTTAAGCACATTACTGCGTAAAAGCGTCTATGATATTGAAGGACGCCGTCTGGGTGTGCTACGTGACGTCTATGTCACACTGAATGAGACGTTTCCGGTCGTGAACGCACTGGTTGTCCGTTCGGCGCTTGGCAATCACGACCTGGTCATCCCCTGGTCTCAAGTACATAGCCTGGAAGAGGCAGAAATACACCTGACGGTGAAGCGGTCACAACTCGTTGCCTATGTACCCCCTGCCGATGCACTCTTGCTCGTGCGGGATATTCTGGATAAGCAAATTGTCGATACCCAGGGTTTTCGCGTGGTCAAAGTCAACGATCTGAAGTTAGCGCAAATCAAGAAAACAGCACGTCTCGTCGGCGTCGATATCAGCCTGAGCGGGCTACTTCGGCGCTTGGGGATACTGGCACCGGTGGAACTTCTGGGGCAGATATTGCCGGTGCGCCTCTCCGAGCGTACCATCACCTGGAACTATGTCGAGCCAATCGAGGTGAAGACCGTTACGGGCCAATTGACTCCTGCATTGGCAGGAGCTGGTGTAGGGGCCGGGGGCGTCGTGTCGCAAGTCCAACTCAATGTCAGTCACAGAAAACTGGCTGAGCTGCATCCTGCTGATATCGCCGATATCCTGGAGCAACTCGATGTTGAAGAGGCTGGAGCTGTGTTAGGTAGCTTGAGTACTGAGACGGCAGCTGATACTCTGAACGAAGTGGAGGCTCCCTTGCAGTCCGAATTGCTGAGCGAACTGAACCCCGAACGCGCCTCCGACTTGCTTGAGGCGCTCCCGCCAGACGATGCCGCCGATATCCTGGCGGACATCCCACAAGATGAAGCAGAACGACTGCTGAACCTTATGCCTGCTAACGAGGCCCGGCCCATCCGCGAACTGCTGCGCTATGGAGCGGAGACCGCGGGCGGTATCATGACCACGGAGGTCTTCTCACTCTCAGAGCATCTGACCGTCGAAGAGACGCTTGCCTACCTGCGGCAGCATTCAGAGCACTTAGAGATGATCTACTACCTCTACATCGTCGATGACGAGCAGCGACTCGTCGGCGTCGTTTCGCTGCGACAACTGGTGGTAGCCGAACCAACGGCGACACTGGAAGCTCTGATGGACCGCGACGTGATCAAAGTGAGCGTCGATATGGACCAGGAGCAGGTGGCACGTGTCATTGCCAGGTATGATCTGCTCGGTGTCCCGGTGGTAGACGACGCGAACCACCTGGTGGGACTGGTCACGGTCGATGATGTGATTGATGTTCTCCACGAAGAAGAGGCCGAGGATTTTTCCGAAATCGCCGGGGCCAGTGTCGAAGAATTTGAGGAGGAGGAGCATTTTTCCTGGCGAGCTATCTCAAGCCGTGTAACATGGCTGGGGGTGAACGTTGTGGCAGGTCTCTTGCTGGCGCTGGTGCTCAACTCGCTCTTTGGTTCAGTGCTCACAAGCAACGCTACACACGTGCAGGCAGCCGGTATTCTGGCTGGGTTGCGCTCGCCCCTGGCGCTAAATGGAGTGATCTGCTTTTTGCCCCTGTTGCTGCTGACAGGTGGTAGTGTTGGTTCGCAGGCACTGGGTGTGGCCGGTTGGCAACTGCGCTCCGCCAGGGGTAGCGACTTCTGGGTTGGCTTCTTCCGCGAGTTGCGGCTTGGCACCATCGGCGGTGTCCTGGCCAGCATCGTGGTGGGTGTACTGACGTGGCTGCTCTTCCACTCCTGGCTGCTAG
>WNFT01006589.1_pt1 | contig 10229 bp, 5 predicted proteins | sample 5400191 | NCBI WGS metagenome assembly WNFT01 (sample SAMN13153359, study PRJNA577476) | soil metagenome | isolation source: 80 cm saprolite under Madrone tree | place: USA:California | collected 2016-06-14 | reverse complement strand
AGGCCTAGACGCCTGCCATATTTGTTTTCGGAGATAGAGCGGATTCGAAAGGAGCGGAATATGGTAAGGAAAATGGGTAGCAGTGTGCGTTCGTTCGGAAGATTCGTAACAGCGATTGTTGTATTGATCGCATTGCCAATGTGCCTGGTTTTTGCTCAGACTTCCACGGCGACCATCCTGGGCGTAGTGAAGGACACCTCGGGGGCGCTGGTGCCGGGAGTGAGTATCACCGTCAAGCATACCGAGAGTGGCCTGACCCGTACGGTCGTGAGCGGCGAGCGCGGCGGCTACAATGTGCCGTTGCTTCCGGTGGGAGCATATGAGATCACCACGACCATGCCAGGCTTCAAGCAGGCGGTCCGGAGCGGCATCAATCTTGTGGTGGGTCAGGAAGCGGTGGTGGATCTGACGCTGGAAGTGGGCGCCGTCGGCGAGCAAGTCACGGTGACGGAGGAAGCGCCGCTCGTGAATACAACGACGAGTTCCACCTCGGGAGTGATCACCGAGCAGCAGGTGAAGGAGTTGCCGCTGAACGGGCGCAGTTTCGATCAGCTCATAACGCTCAACGTCGGCGTTTCCAATGCCACTTCGAATACGCTCGATAGCGGCAATTGGAACATGTTCTCGGTGGCGGGGAAGCGGCCGGAAACCAATCGGTTCATTATCAACGGAATCGATTGGGTTGGCGGGAACGCGAACGGTCAATACATCACGCCGGAAGGAGCCAGCCGGCAAATGCTGGGTGTGGAAGCCATCCGGGAATTCAACGTTCTCACGGCCACCTACAGCGCCGAGTATGGAAAACGGGCCGGAGGTCAGATCAATATCGTGACGACCTCGGGGACCAACCAATTGCACGGATCCGCGTTCGAGTATCTGCGGAACAGCGCGCTGGACGCCCGCAACTTCTTCGATCAAACCATTGGCGCCCCTCCATTCAAACGCAATCAATTTGGAGGAGCGCTGGGAGGCCCGCTGAAGAAGGACAAGATGTTCGCATTCGGAACCTACGAAGGGTTCCAGGAACGGTTATCGCGTTCGAGCGCGTCGATTGTGCCGGGCGCCTTCGCCCGCCAGGGTCTAGCGTGGCCCGGTAATTCCCTGGGTCCAAATGGTTCGCCCGTGCCGGTTGGTTCGCCGGTTCCGGGTCTGCAGCTGGCGATGCTCAAGTATGCCAACGCCTTCTGGCCGGCGCCCAGCACCCCCGACCGTCCCGACGGCAGTGCGATCGCCTACGCGAATCCGCCGCAGAAGATCGGGGAAAGTTTTGGCCTCGGGCGCTTTGACTACGTCATCTCCACCAAGGATTCATTCTATGGAAACCTCACGGTGGACAATGGTCTCAGGATCAACCCGTGGGGAGGAGGAGGAGGCGGCGACCCGAATTTCAAGACTGTCGCCGACTTACTCGCCAGAACCCTCAGCTTGAAAGAAACGCATGTTTTCTCTTCCAATCTCGTGAATATCGCGACCTTGGGGTACGCGAGGACGTACGGAGACAGTGTCAACGCTCCCGCCGTACCGATGTCCAAAGACGTCGTGTTTCTCGAGGGCGGTAATCCCGGCACTGTTGTCATTGGCGGCGGGATCAGCGCGGCCGCCTCGTCGGCGATCGCTGGTGTGCCCGGCAATAACCCCTATTGGGGCGTGAGGAATTACTTTACGTACACCGATGACGTGCGCTTCATCAAAGGCAAGCACTCCTGGAGCATGGGAGGCTGGCTCATGAAGGTGCAACAAGACCAGTCGGGCGTAGCATTGTCATCGGCGGCAAACGTCGCCTATCCAACCATACCGGCATTTCTCAGGGATCAGCCCAACAACGGTATTTTGACGCGCAATGCGCCGACGCTGGGCTTCCGCTCCACGGAAGGCGCCTGGTATGTCCAGGATGACATGAAGCTGCGGTCGAATTTCACCTTGCGCCTGGGGTTACGGCACGAGATGACCAACGGATGGAACGAGGTCGTGGGCCGGTGTTCGAACTACAGATTTGACCCTGGCTTTGTGATCCAGACCAATCCGACCGTGGGCAAATCCTGCCTCGAACAGAACCACGCCAAGTTTTTGCTGCAACCGCGCGTGGGTCTGGCTTGGGATCCGACAGGCACGGGAACCTGGGCGGTGCGCGCCGCCTTTGGAATCCACAACGATCTGATCGATAACCTCGGCATCCGGGCACAGGCCGGTATGCCACCGTTCGCTGCCCGCGAGTCGCTGCCGGTGACTCCAGCGACCGGGTTCCTTCCTCTGCTTCCGCTGAAGAAGAACGTCGCGCTTCCGCCCACCTGCGGCCCAGGCATCGCGGCGCCCTGCTCGATTTATCAACCCACGGGTTTCGATCCGAACTTGTCGACCCCCACCGTCCAGATATGGGACCTTACAGTGGAACGCCAGCTTGCGAAAGACTTGGTGCTGTCGGTCGGCTATATCGGCAGCCAGTCCTACCACACCAATACCACAGCAAATAGCAATCAGGCTCCGCCTGAGGTGTGCCAGAACCCGCAGGGATGCCGGAGCGGCGGCGTTCTTCCAGCCAATCAATCGGCTATTGTTCCGCAGGGAACCGTGTACATGCCGTCCAAACCTCCGATCGTGGTCAACGGCATCACTCTCCAGCAGCGCCCGAACCCCTATGTGGTCTACACCCAGTCATGGTTTGGTTGGGGTACCGCCAGCTATCATGCGATGAATGTGTCGGTGCTCAAGCGCGCGGCGCGCGGGTTGACGTTCAAAGCGAATTATAGCTTCTCGAAGGCGCTGGATTTGAATTCGGCCATCCTTGCGCCTTCAGGAGAAAATGAGCCGACGAACCTTGTCAGTGGTCTCTACAATCGCAACCTGAACAAAGGCGTCGCCGCCTACAACCCCGCACACCAGTTCAATTCGAACTTCAGCTATCAGTTGCCGTTCGGGAGCGGACAGCGCTTTGGCGGGGGCGCCAGCGGGTTGCTGAACCGTTTGATTGGGGGCTGGCAATGGAATGGGATCGCCACCGCTCAGACCGGATTTCCTTTCACGCCTCTGATTGGCTTCAACAATTCCGGCACCGGCGACGGAACGCAACCAACCGACATAGCCGACAGGAATCCGAACTTCAAAGGCCCGGTGATCCTGGGGACAGTGGACCACTGGTTCGACCCCCGCGCTTTCTCGATGCCGATTGCCGGCACCTTCGGGAACGCGGGACGCAGTGCGTACCGCGGCCCGGGCCTGTTCAACGTCGACACGTCCTTGTTCAAGAGGATCCCCATCCGGGAGAGCGTGACTTTGCAGCTCCGCGTGGAAGCGTTCAATGTTTTGAATCACGTTAATCTCGCGTTCCCGAATCAGGTGGTCTTCCAGGGCAACAGCTCCAATTACAGCTACAGCGAGTCGGCCGGCCAGATTACAAATACGGCCACGACATCTCGGCAAATCCAGTTCGCACTGAAGCTGCTGTTCTGAAAGCCGCGTAGCGGCGTTAGAGTGTAGCCACGGCTGAAAGCCGTGGTCTGGAGATTGGCCATTTGTGGGGAGTTTGGAAGCAAGAACTCACGTTTCGCGTGCATGACCGCTCGCACAACGAAGGGTCAGGTTGGCGAAAGAACCAACCTCACAAAATACCACGGCTTTCAGCCGTGGCTACACTCTTACGCCGCTACGCGGCCGGGGAGACGAGGGAACCTTTGGGCTACTTGACGGCCGGCCCTTCGAGGGCACCGAGCTTCTGCAGCAGAGAGACAGTGCTGTCGTGGGGAACTGGAAGCTGCGTCAGACTTGCTTTGCCCATAGCGATATCCAATGGCGTGTGTCCCTGGTTGGTTTTCGCATTCAGAGCCGCGCCATGCTCCACGAGAAACCTGACGATGGTGTCCGCGCCTCTGGAAGCGGCCCCATGCAGTGCGGTCTCGCCCTTTGTGTTCGCCTGATTGAGATCGAGTCCTGTCTCGAGGCTGACTTTCAGGGCTTCGAGAGCATCGTTCTCACTGCCGGTCGTGTTTTTGTCCCGATAGCCCACGCCGGCCGCGAACATCAAGGCGGTGTTTTCTTCCTTGGTCATAAGCCTGGCGTCGGCCCCTTTTTCGAGCAAAAGCCGCATGACCGTCGCGTCACCGGCCCGTGCGGCCCGCATCAGCGGAGTTGTACCGGGACCCAGAATCGTATCGCCGTAATCCATTCCGCTTCTACCGGGAAGAGGGGCGGTCAGGGTCGCATTGACGTTGGCGCCGCGAGAGAGTAACTGATTTACGATCTCCAGGCTCGGCAACGGATCCTCGGCCTTCCGGTTCGGCAACGTGGACCAATCTTCATTTCGAATATCGACGATGGCGTACAAAGCGGTTCGCCCATACCCGCCTGCGACGTTGATATCGGCGCGGCGATCGATCAGGAATTTGGCGAATGTATATTGCTTGTTCATGATGGAGACGATCAGGGCGCTGGTGTTATCCACATCGCCGTAATTGATATCGACTCCCCCGTCGAGCATGACACGTGCGGATTCGATGTCTCCTTCACGCGCAGAGAACGAGAGAGCGGTGAATCCGCCCCGAGCAATCGGTGAAATGGACGAGGCTGCGCTCAGCCGCGGCACCTTTGTTTCCCGATCGAACGAGCGGACCTTCCAATCGGCGCCATGTTCCAGCAGAAGTTTCACGATCTCAGGATGGCGCTCCGAGGCCGCCCACATGAGAGCTGTTTGTCCTTTGTAGGTCTCCCGGGCGTTCACATCCGCGCCGCGGTCCAACAGAATCCTTACGGCATCGAGGTTGCCGGCACGGGCGGCGGTCATGAGCACGGTTTCACCATCGCGCGTCGTCAATGTCTTCGGATCGGCGCCTGCCCGCAGTAAAGCCTCGATCATTGCCCCGCTTTCCGAAGCGGCCGCTTCAGACAGCGGTGTCGCACCATAGCGGTTGACGGCTTTGGCGTTCGCGCCGGCGCGAAGCAGCAGGTCCACAAGCTCGGCATCGTTCCAATGGGCTGCCCAGTGAAGCGCCGTTGTGCCATCCGGTTGCGGAGCATTCACGTCGGCGCGTTGTCTGACGAGCGCCCGCAGCGCGTCCCTATCCTTTCGCTGGGCCGCGTCCGCGGCCTCCGGGCCTGCGGCGGCATACGTGGTTCCCTGGAGAACAATGCAGAGCAAAACGGTCAACCATGATCGATTCCATTGCGTTCTCATGCGTGCATCCTCTTTCAGTTTCCGTCACTGTAGCGGCGGTCTATGACCGCCGACAATACGGCAACGTGCGAGATCGCCGGCGGTCATAGACCGCCGCTACAGTTACACTTCCGACAGAAAGCCTGTGCTATCGCCAATGTTTTCCTGCGGAATCCCGGCCTTCTCCAAAATGGTCATCAGCAGATTCGCCATGGGCGTGTTCTCCGGATACTTGAGGTGACGACCACCCTTCATTCTGCCCGCTGCGCCACCAGCCACAAGGACCGGCAATGGCGAGTGATTATGAACGTTGCTGTTGCTCATCGCGCCACCGTAAAGGATCAGCGAATGATCGAGCAGACTGCCGTCGCCGTCCGGCGCGTTCTTCAACCGCTCCAGCAGGTAGGCCAGGAAAGTGACGTGGTACGTATTGATCCTGGTCAAAGCTTCCAGCCGGGCCGCATTGTTCTGATGATGCGACGCGGGATGGAAAGCCTCGGAAATGCCGATCTTCGGGAAAGTACGGTAGCTGACCTCTCGAGCCATCATGAATGTCGAGATGCGTGTGATGTCCGCCTGAAACGCCACGGTCATCAGGTCGAGCATCAACTTCATGTGTTCTTCCCACTCGTCGGGAATTCCGCTCGGCGAGGCCGGCACGTCGAGATTCGACTTGCTTTGCTTCTCAGAGAGCTGGATGCGGCGTTCGATTTCCCGCACCGTATCCAGGTACTCGGCCACGCGATTGCGATCGTTCGTGCCGAGTCCGCCTTGCAAACGCCGGATCTGGCCGGTGACCGCATCGAGAATGCTGCGCTGGCTTTCAATACGCCGAAGCCGCTCTTCGGCGGTTGCGCCATCGCCGAACATGCGGTCAAAAACGACACGTGGATTGATTTCCATGGGCATGGGCGTCGTTGGTGTCCGCCAGGACATGGTATTCATGTAGGTGCAACTGAAACCCACGTCGCAGGATCCAACCAATCCGCTGTAGTCCTCAATCGCCAGTTCGAGCGACGGCAGCAACGTGTTCTGACCGATTTTCTGGGCCGCAATTTGATCGATGGTTGCACCCGCGCGGATGTCCGCCCCATCGGTGCGCTTCGGATGAACGCCATTCAGATAAACCGCGGGGCAACGCGTGTGGTCTCCGCCGTTGTCGCCCGGCCCCTGAGGCCCGGCCATCTGATGAGCAAGATTACTGATGACGACGACGCGATCCCTGTGAGGTTCGAGAGGCGCCAATATGGGAGAGAGCTTCAGCGCGCCTGCTTCAGCGGGTGTCCACTGTGCCATCACCGCGCCGTGAGGCATGAAGCAGAGCCCGAGACGAATCTGAGGATTGGCGGCGGTTTTCGCGAGCGGTGTCTGGGCCGGCACCATGGATTCCAGCAGCGGCAGTGACAGGCCTACTCCCATGCCGCGAATAAACGTCCGGCGCGAAAGGTGCTTTTTCGTAATGAAGCTCACTTAGCCTCCTTCATCTGAAACGGCGTACTCCTGACGATTCCCAGTACTATCGATGAGAACCGGAAATCCTTGTTTCTGGCGTCCTGCACGACCTTTCGTACGGCCGGCATATCGTAGTATTCGATCCCGCGGCCAACCGCATAGGTCAGCATCTTTTCCGTCATCACTCCGACGAAAACCTCCGGCTGCGCGGCCAGGGCCTGGCGAAGCCCGGTCACGCCATCCAGGGTAGCACCATTAAATAATGTCCCCGAAGGATCGATTTTGGCGCCATCTTCGTTGGTTCTCCAGTGGCCGACACCATCGAAGTTTTCAAGCGCGAAGCCGATAGGGTCCATCAGCCGGTGACAGCCCGCGCAAACCGGATTCGCCCGGTGTTGCTCCATTCGCTCCCTGAGGGAAAGAACTTTGCCGTCGGCCGAACTTTCCTGCAAAGGCGGCACATTCGGCGGAGGCGGCTGCGGAGGAACGCCGAGCAGATTCGTCAGAATCCACTTGCCGCGTTCAACCGGCGAAGTGCGATTCGGATACGACGTCACCGTCAGAATGCTGCCCTGCCCGAGAAGGCCGCGGCGCGCCTCGCTCGGAACCTTGACGCGGCGGAACTCACTTCCATAAACATTGGGAATTCCGTAATGCCGCGCCAGCCGCTCGTTGACGAACGTGTAGTCCGCATTCAGCAGGTCCACAACGCTGCGGTCCTCGCGCATGATACTGTCGAAGAACAGCGTGGTCTCTTCTTTCATCGCCTGGCGCAGATTGTCATCGAAATCGGGAAACGCTTGCAGATCCGGGCCGGAGTTCTTGAGATTGCGCAGGTGAAGCCATTGCTCGGCGAAGTTGGCTATCAGCGACCTGGATCGTCCGTCCGCCAGCATTCGCCTGACCTGCTGTTCCAGCACGGCCGGATCCTTCAATTTGCCCTGCGCGGCAAGCGTCAGGAGCTGGTCATCCGGAATGCTGCTCCACAGGAAGAACGAAAGACGCGAAGCGAGCGCTATGTCGTCAAGACGATAAACCGCGTTCGGCGCCAGGTTCGAAGGATCGGCTTCAAACCGGATTAAGAACTCCGGGCTCGCCAGAAGGAACTGGAGCGCCGATTCGATTCCGCTGTCGAAGCTGCCCTTTCCGGCGCGGCCTCGCGCGTAGAACTCCATCAATGTGTCGAGCGTCGCTTTGTCCACCGGCCTGCGGTAAGCAAGCCGGCCGAGCGTCGAAAGGATTTTGCCGGCGCAGGCCGATTCGTCTGCGGGCGCCGCGGGCCTGCAGACGAATATCTTTTGGCGGGAGGGCGTGTCTCCGGAGCCGGTCGCTGCGAAAGGCCCTTCGATGGTGACGCGGTCTATTGAAGGATCGCCCATGATGTCGAGCCCATCGATGGTGGTCCTGATGAAGGGCTTGATCATATCGTCTCGCGCGGCGTGGCTTCTCAACACGGTCGTCGCCCAGATGGTGTGGGTTCCCGCCTTCACGGGGATCCTGAACGTGAGACGCTGGTCGAGGTCCGTTCCGAACGTCCCCGGGTTTTCCGCCATCTTCAGAAAATCCTCGCGGCCTCCCGCAGTCACCAGCTTCAAGCGAACGCCATCCATCGCGACTTCGATATCGTGCGGGTCTTCCATGCCTCGCATCAGGTCGAACGTGTTTCGCCACAACCGCACCTTGATGTTGTATTCGCCGTCGAGAGGAAAATTGTGTTTAGCGAGAATCCCGCCGCGCGTTCCCGGCGGCAGTCCGTCGATGTGCTGGTCTTGCGAGAGATCGGGCCGGAGGCGGTACACCGATGTAGCGGGCGCTATATTAAGGTTGCCGACGGCCATGCGGCTGATATTCCACGACGCCGACAAATAACGCTCCATGAGGGACGGCGAGACGGTTAGGACGTCCGCAATGTTGTCAAAGCCGCTGCTCTCGTCGTCTGGAGGCAGCAGAGCGGCCACGTCCACATCTAACGCAAGAAGATCCCGGATGGCATTGGCATATTCGGCTCGATTCAGCCGATGCATGGCCGTGCGTCCCGGACGCGGCCTGACAGCCGCCGCACGGTCGAGGGAAGTTTCAAGATATCCGGCGAGCCCCGCCAACTGCTCCGCTGGAGGCCGCCGAGCAGTTGGCGGAGGCATCATTCCCGCCCGAACTTTTCGGATGACCTTTTCCCAGGTCTCCGCCCCCTGGGGAATATCACCGAGATCGGCTCCTTCAAGGGATAAGCCGCCCGATCGCGTCCTGTCTCCATGACAGGTGATACAGTAAGTATTCAGCACTACCGCGGGTTCCGGCGGCTGCTGGGCGGCGAATGCAGTCCCTAAAACGAGGAGTAGCGCACTTCCAGGCAATTTTGACCTCCGCAGAGCTAACCTGGCGCAAGTATAGTGCGGCAATCCCTTGAACGCATAGCCGAAGTAAAACTTAGTTCGTCCCTCTTCCCATCAGCGGCACAGGCGTGATCAACTTCGCGCGATCTGCCCCCCGCGCCGGGCGGAACTTCTGGGTACGACCCCCGAACGTCTCGGCGGCGTAGAGATTTCCATCCGAGTCCACCGAGAACTGGTGCACGCCCCAGAATGCGCCCGGGAACGTCCCGTAAGTTCCCCACGAATAAAGCAGTTTCCCGTTCAGATCGTATTTCAGAAACTTGTTGGTGACGCCGTCGGCAACCCACAAGTACTGGTCGGGAGACATTTCGATGTGATACGGCTGCCGGATGTTCGGCCACATCTCGAGGAACTTCCCATTTTCGTCGAACACCTGGATGCGGCTGTGCCCTCGATCGGAAACATAGAGGCGCCGGTTCTTATCGATCGCCACCGAGTGCACCGTGTCGAATTGGCTGGGGCCGGTGCCCGGTGTTCCCCACGTCAGCAGGAACTTTCCATTCCTGTCGAACTTGACGACGCGCGTGTTCGTGTAGCCGTCGCTGATGAAGAAGGTCCCGTCGGGAAGCCAGGCGATGTCCGTGGGCCGGCCGAAATGCTTGTCATCATTGCCGGCAACGCCCGCCACGCCCAGGGTCATCAGGAGCTTCTTTCCGTCGTTGCTGAACTTGAAGACCTGCTGCCGCATGTCGTCGACGACCCACACGGCTCTCTCGGGATCATACGGGCTGATCTTGACCGCGTGCGGACCGCGGCCACCTTCAAAAAGCTTGTCCCACTGGGTCCAAGATTCGATCAATTTGCCATTGGCGTCGACGATGACGATGCAGTTGCGCAACTCCGGCTTTTGACCGGTTGCCTGGCTGCCAAGAGAACCCCAGGCGCCGTTGAAGTTGTTGGGCAGCTTGTCCGGGAGCTTGAGCTCGCCGCGATTCGCCATGAAGATCCGGTTGGGTGATTCCGCGAACACACCGCCTTGCGACCCCTGGATGTATCCCTGCCGCGCGAACGGCTGCGGCCATTTGGCGACGACCTCGTACGGGCCAGTTTCTTCTTCTCCGCCTTTCTGCGAGTTGGACGAGAGCACTCCCAACCCCGCGTCCTTTTCAATCTGAGCTTGCTGGGTCAGAGCGGGAAGGGACAGCAGGCCGACAGCGAAGACAGCGATCAGCGCGATGACACACGTGCGCATTTCAGACCTCCTTTGATGTTTGGTGAGGGTCTGAGCGTAACAAGGCAGT
>WNFT01017329.1_pt1 | contig 10230 bp, 7 predicted proteins | sample 5400191 | NCBI WGS metagenome assembly WNFT01 (sample SAMN13153359, study PRJNA577476) | soil metagenome | isolation source: 80 cm saprolite under Madrone tree | place: USA:California | collected 2016-06-14 | reverse complement strand
TAGCCACCTGGAAGCGCAAGCCTTCTTTGCTCGCTGAATGCACGCGCACCACGCTGATCTCGATTCTTTCGCCTAACCAGAATGGAGAGGGTCCTCGGATCATTGTCCTCACGAGTGCATGCCCGGGCGATGGCAAGACGACAGTTGCTTGTAATCTCAGTATCGCAATGGCGGAGATCGGTCGCAAGGTGCTCTTGATCGACGGCGATCTGCGCCGCCCGAGACTGCATAAGATTTTTGGCGTGGCGAACACCTGGGGTCTCAGTGACTTGCTGTGGGCAGACAATCCGCTTGAAACTGTTCCGATCTCACACCTGGTTCGCGAGACTGAAGTCTCTGGTCTTTCCCTGTTGCCCGGGGGCAGTTGCGGCGTAACCCCGTCGAATCTCTTCTATTCTCCTCGCATGTCGAGGCTTTTGAGGCGTCTGCGGTCGGAGTTTGACATGGTCATGATTGACGCACCTCCCGTCATCCATCTCGCGGATGCGCGCGTGCTGGGCCGCCTCGCGGATGGCGTCATTTTGGTGGTCCGCGCCGGGCAGACTACGACTGAAAGCGCGTTATTTGCTCGTCAGCGTTTCGCCGAAGACGGAACTCGCGTTCTCGGCACCGTTCTAAACAGCTGGGATTCAAAGAACAGCCGAGGTTACGGCTACGGAAATTACCGCAACTATACGGAGTATGTCGGACAGTAGGTATTTCAAGGAACAATCTCCATGCCTTCGTCTATTTCCGATTCGAAGTCCACAGCTCTGACCTACGCGAAGACCTTGGTCGGGATTTGCGTGATGCTCATGATTGCCGTCGAGATCTCCTCCGTCTATCTCCTCAAGCATGATTCGGCCACCTATGCACGGATTTCTCGGCAATATGAGGAAGCCGCTAAAATGCGCCCCGCTAGGCCGGGCGAGCCCCCATCCGTGCTGATGGTGGGCAATTCGCTACTCCTGCATGGAGTCGAACTGGATCGCCTGCAGGCATTGACTTCCTCCCGTATGCGTATCCACCCCGTTTTCCTGGAGGCTACCGGCTACTATGACTGGCTGTACGGGCTGCGGCGCCTGTTCCGTCAGGGGGCAAGACCGCAGGTGGTCGTCGTCGGCGTCGGTGTGAATTACTTTCTAAAGAACGGCGTCCGTCAGGATTATGCCCCCATGCTGTTCTTTGATGCCCGAGACACCCTCGCCGTGGCTTCCGATTTACATCTAGATCGCACTGCAACAAGCAATCTCTTGCTTGCACATTCGAGCACCTTCTGGGATACGCGCAGCGCCATTCGAACACAGGTTCTTAGTCACATGGTTCCCCATCTTGAAGATCTTTTTTTGCTCGTAAATCCGAGCCCGGCTATTCCGGAGGGCCGGGCGTTTGAAGAGATTGCCATTCCCCGCTTGCAAAGGATGCATGAGCTATGTGAAGCACACGGAGCCAAACTGATTCTTCTGGTCCCGCCGACTCTATCTTCAGAGAGTGCGGTCAACCAAATGGCCTATGCTGCGCACAAGGTTGGAGTGGATGTATCGGTGCCGATTGATCCAGGGGCGCTTTCGGCAAAGTTTTATCAGCGGGACGGAATGCATCTCAATCCCGAGGGCGCAGTGCTTTTCACATCAGCACTAGCGAAGGACCTTCCCGAGAGGGTTGTGACTCACGACGCCCTAGCCTCCCGTCTCGCCCGATCAACGCCTGCACCTCTAACTCCCACTGCGCAGATTGCTGACCGTGAGCGCTGACACCCCAGACGTATTCGCCGTGCAGCAAGACAAGCGTCCCTCCTTGTGCGTGGATTTCAGCTGGATGTTCGTGGGGAATGCCATTTATGCGGGCGGCCAGTTTGCGACGCTGATGCTGTTAGCCAAGCTGCTCCGGCCAGAGCAGGTGGGACAGTACGCTTTGGGTCTCGCGATGGTATATCCCGTGATCAATCTCGCGAACCTGCAACTGCGCGCCATTATGAGTTCGAGCACCCGACCGCAGGCCCATTTTGGCCATTACCTCAGTCTCCGTCTGCTAACCACGTCGCTGGCACTCGCGATTGTTCTGGCCCTGACCCAAATTCTAGGGTATCGCTGGGAACTGACCGCGGTTGTTCTGGTCGTTGGCGTAGCGTACGCCATCGAAAGCATCAGTGATGTGTATTATGCGCGGCTGCAATTGCACGACAGATTAGCCGAGATCTCCAAATCGTTGATTGTAAGGGCGCTGCTTTCCGTGCTTGGGCTTGCAGTCGCAATCTATATCAGCGGAAATCTTCTGTGGGGAATTACTGGCATAGTGCTGGCGCGTGCAATCGTCCTGTTCGGTTACGACATTTGCGAGCGGACCCACGGTCTGGGCGGGCAGTCCAAATCGTTCTCTCGAAACGAGGCGCTGACGCCGCGTTTCGATCTAGGGGTGCAACGCGAATTGGTATGGCTCAGTCTCCCTCTTGGGACAGTAGTGCTCTTAGCGGCTCTGAACTCCAGCGTCCCGAGCTATTTTATCAAGCACGCACTCGGGGAACGGGATCTGGGTATTTTTTCGGCGATCGGATTCGTAGTTTCGGTAGGAAACATGGCAGTGGTGTCGCTAGGGCAATCCGCCTACACGCGGCTAGCCAGGTCGTATGCCGCAGGCGATCGCGTAGCGTTCGGCTCGGTTCTCGGCAAGCTTCTCGGCTTTGGGGCAATGCTCGGACTATGCGGGATGATCATCTCCAAATTGGCAGGACGCGAGATCCTTACGATCCTGTTCCGGCCCGAATACGCCGAACGTGCCGACCTTCTTCCCTGGATCATGGCGGTCGGTGGCGTCGTGTATATGGCGCAGTTTTTAGGGTTCGGGATGACCGCGGCCGGTTATTACAATTCCCAGGTCGTACTGAATGTCCTGGCCAACCTAAGCCTTGTGGGAGCCTGCTATTGGTTCGTGGGACGGCACGGGCTCCTGGGCGTGATCTTCGCGATGCTGATCGCTGCGATCGTGCAGCTTGCCGGGAGCGCCATAGTTCTATTCGCAAGCATGCGAATGCACGGCCCTGTGTGCGCCGAAAGGGTTGAAACAGCATGACCCCGTCAACGGCGATGTTGCGTCGGCCCTGGGCTTTACAAAGACCTGGTAACAACGAAGCCGCCCGCTCTCTCGTCGGGGCAGAAGAGTCTTCCGGTCTGAGCAAGCTTGCGTTCATTTCCCTTTGGCTCCTGGTGTTTGCCATGCCATGGGAAGACGCAATCACGATCTCTGATTTTGGAACAAGCGTACGTTTTATCGGGGTGCTCACTGTAGGCCTTGGTGTCTTCGCAATCATCGAAAGAGGGAAGGTCAGACGTCCGGCACCAGGCCACATCGTGATGGCCCTATTTGTTTTGCTGGCGGCGCTAAGTTATCTGTGGAGTCTTTATCCCGAGGGAACTCTAGTGCAGGCTTTCTCGTACATCCAGCTCTTTGCGATGGTGTGGCTGATCTGGGAGTTGGCCCCTCGGGCCCGAGAACAGATGCGGCTGATGCAAGCCTATGTTCTTGGAACCTTAGTTTCTGGGATAGACACTGTGTATCTATTTCTTTCCCACCAAGAATCCGCCTATCAACGCTATGCTGGCGCTCGCTTGGATGCCAATGACTTGGGGCTAATCATGGCTTTGAGCATCCCCATGTCATACTATCTGCTCATTGAGAACAAGGGGTGGATGGTTTGGGTCTACAGAGTACAACTCATCCTGGCAGGAACGACCATCTTGCTGACGGCCTCACGGGGAGCCACTCTGGCGACGCTGGTCGCCCTTGCAATCGTGCCTTTGACTCAAGCGCGCTTGACCGGCCGTCAGAGAATCGCAGTCCTCTTGACAGGATTATTGCTCGTCTATGGCGCTCTTCTCTTCGTACCCTCCAGTTCATGGGAGCGCTTATCGACGCTGCCCAGCGAATTTACGCAGGGGACATTAACCGGACGTACGATCATCTGGAAAGCAGGCTGGGAGATTTTCCGCGTGCATCCTTTCTTGGGTATCGGAGCAAATGCCTTTCGGCTGATTGTCAGCCGGGTTTTGACCGAACCAATTCGCCTTGATGATCCGAGCTCACCGGCGCCCCCTGCTCACAATACTTTCCTTTCGGTCCTCGTCGAGCAAGGCGTAATTGGTTTTGCGCTCTTTTGCGCCTTGATAAGTGTCCTAGCGGTGTCACTGAGGGCGATGCCCCCCTTCCCGCAGAGACTGTGGATCATATCCCTTGGGGTTTGGGTGGTAGGAGTGTCCAGCTTAACGTGGGAGATGCGGAAACCGACCTGGTTCTTCTTCGGACTCATAATGGCCCAATGCGGCAGCATGACCCAGAAGCGTCCGATGCAAACTTATGCTCCGAATCTTGTTTAAGCTCAACTACCCCGATCATGAAGAAGCTCAAAGTAGTTCATATCGTTCCGATGCTCAGCCCCGGTGGCGCCGAGCGCGTGGCGGTTCATATCGTGAAGGGATTGGACCGTCAGCGTTTTGAACCAGCAGTCATTTCGTACACGGGTCGGTTGGGTTGCGACCTCGACCGTTTGCTGGAGGAGGCCGGGATAGAAGTGCACTACCTGGGCAAACGGCCGGGATTTGATTACCGCATGTACTACCGATTGCCACCTGTTCTCAAAGAGTGCCGGCCGGACATTGTCCATACTCATCTGCACGTTCTTCGATACGCATTGCCGTTCCTGCTCCTTTGCAAGGAGGTTTCGCCCTTGCATACGGTCCACAACCTGGCCGAACGCGAGATTGAACCTAGGCTCCGCTGGCTTCAACGTTACGCACTCAACCACGGAGTTGTCCCCGTCGCCGTCGCGGAAGAAGTAGCAGTCAGCTTAGGACGCCTTTATGGAATTCAACGGTGTCGCGTCATCTTGAACGGCATTCCCACGGACCGTTACGCTCGGCCGCAAGTTTTACGCAAGCAATGGCGGGCAGGGGAAGGTTTTGGAGAGAATGATGTTCTTTTTGTCTGCGTCGCACGTTTTGCCCCGCAGAAAAACCATGCGCTGCTCCTGAAAGCCTTCCGTCAAAGTCCAGCTTCTGATCCGAACGCTCATTTGGTTCTGGTTGGAGAAGGTGTACTACGAGAGCAGCTTGAGGAGCAAGCGAAGAAACTGGGCTTGTCTGGGCAGGTCCACTTTCTTGGGCTGCGGACAGATATTCCAGAAGTGTTGGGCGCAATGGATGTTTTCGTGCTGAGCTCAGACTTCGAGGGTAACCCGCTTTCGGTGATGGAGGCCATGGCCTCCGGTCTGCCCATCGTGAGCACCGCTGCGGGTGGTGTGCCAGACCTCTTCGAAAGTGGCAAAGAAGGTTTGCTCGTGCAGCCGGGAGACGTTCAGGGTCTCTCCAACGCCATGGCATTTCTTTTGGGAAATCGAGAACTCAGGCAGTCCTTGGGGATGGCAGCCGCACGGCGGGCAAGAGGGAACTTCGATGTCGCGACCATGGTCCAGGCCTACCAGGGATTTTACGAGAATCTCGTCGGTCATTCGCATCGTCTGAACGGAAAAAGCGGGCGATGGGAGTCCGCGATTCCAGCCCAAGAGCGGGTGGGGAGCCATTCTGAATAAACATTCTTGTTGATGGTCCTGTGGGCTATGTTGATGACTCCAGTAGTGCAACGCCTTGGGGCGAGCGGGACACTCGCCCGCCGGTCGAGACGTGGTACTAGGAAAAGCGAGGGGAGCCTGATTTTATTCCTTCGATCTTCCACTCATGACTTACGGAGACCAGCATGAACTATAGATATGTTTTTACGGTGTTCACTCCCACATTTAATCGCTCCCTAACGCTGAGCCGCGTGTATGAGAGCCTGTGCCTTCAAACTTTTCGCGATTTTGAATGGCTGATCGTTGATGACGGCTCCACTGACGGCACGGGAGAGCTCGTCGAAAAGTGGCAAACTGAATCAGGCTTTCCGATCCGTTACATCTACCAGGAAAACCAGGGCAAGCCTGCCGCATTCAATCGAGGCGTCCGAGAGGCCCAGGGGGAGTTATTTCTTACTTTGGATTCCGACGACGCTTGCGTGCCGCAGGCGTTGGAGCGATTCAAATACTATTGGGATCGCATCCCCCCGACCGAGAAAGACAAGTTTTCTGCGGTCACTGTGTTGTGTAAGGACCACAATGGAAAGCTTGTCGGTGACATGTTCCCCCGGGACGTCTTGGACTCAGACTCTATTGAGTTGTTCTTCAAATATAACGTGAAGGGTGAGAAGTGGGGTTTTCACCGAACTGACGTGCTAAAGCAATTCCCATTCCCAACGGTGCGGAACGCAAAATTCGTTTCTGAAGGAGTCGTCTGGTTCGCGATAGCCCGCAGGTTTAAGACGCGATTCGTTAATGAGATGCTCCGGATATACCACATGAATGACGAAACCGGAGACCGCTTGACCTCTCTCAGCCCCGCAGCGCTGTTTGGGCGCGCCCTTGGTGCTCTTCGTCACCCGCAAATATATTACGTTCGGCGGTCAACTTCAGCCGCTACTCATTCGGTATAGGAAAAGGTCCTTACTCCCAGTTTAGGGAACTCCGCCCTTTGATCGCGCGATTGCTGGTGGTGATTTCATTTCCTCTTGCTTTCGCAATATCCCTGAAAGACAAGCACAGCGTTGCAAGAGCGGCAGGAAGATAAAGCATCCATTGTTTGGCCAACCAGCCGTTTGGCGAGCAAGGCGGAGCAATATGATCAAGGTCATGCACGTCATTACGACCCTCGGCCCAGCCGGGGCCGAAACCATGCTCTGCCGAATCGCTTCTGGGATGGATAGCTCGCGATTTGAGAATGAGGTTGTGTCGCTTACCGGCATATTGGACCTGGCGGACCGAATGCAAGGAATCGGTGTGCGTGTGCGCACGCTCGGCATGAAAACGAGTGTGCCTAATCCTTTGCTGGTGATGCGCCTTGCGCAATGGATCCGCGAGTCGAAACCAGACGTTATCCACACCTGGATGTATCATGCGAATTTGGTCGGCGCTCTCGCGGCGCGCCTCGCTGGTAATGTGCCGGTGGTTTGGGGCATCCACCATAGCGCACTTGACCCTCGCGTTGACAAGCGTCGCACCGTGTTAGTCAATCGCGCCTGTGCCATTTTGTCGCGAAAATTGCCCGCCCGGATTGTATGTTGCTCAGAGGCGTCGCTGCGCATCCATAAGAAACTTAGCTACGCCGCCGAAAAATTGGAGGTTATCCCCAACGGCTTCGATCTGGAGCGAGTCAAACCCGACCCTACTGCCCGCGTGTCGGTACGTGAAGAGCTGGATATCCCGGTAGATGCACTTGTAATTGGAATAGCAGCCCGCTTCCATCCCCACAAGGATCATCGCAACTTTGTTCGAGCAGCCGCGCGGCTACACAAACAAATACCCGAAATTCACTTCCTGCTCTGCGGCCTTGACATTACCTGGCAAAACTCGCAGTTGGTGGGATGGATCGAGGCAGAGGGCGTCCGTGATTGCTGTCATCTCTTAGGACTACGCCGAGACATGCCTCGCCTCTTTGCCGGGATGGACATCGCCACCACTGCTTCTCGCAGTGAAGCCTTTCCCATTGCAATCGGTGAAGCCATGGCGTGCGGAACGCCCTGCGTTGTGACCGATGTGGGAGATTCCGCGTTGATTGTGGATGAGACCGGTACAGTGGTAGCGCCCGAAGATCCGCATGCGCTGGCCGAAGCATGGCGGAAGCTCATAGAAGCCGGACCCGAAGTACGGCGCCGCCTCGGAATGGCCGCCAGGCGCCGCGTGCAGCAGCATTTTGGACTGCCAACGATTGTGGAACGCTATCAGGCAATCTACGCGAAGCTGGCTGCCGGAACACCACAGGGTGTGCCTTCCCCCGGCCTCTCGCAGTGTGCCCAGTAGATGTGCCGGTATAGGGATATTCCGGTTCCTACTTGGGATTGTGAGCGCACTCGATTCATTTCCTTCAACTGCTTACGTCAAGGCTGACTAGGGCGGCGGATGTCAGCACCCGCGCGGATCATTGCATCGAGGTCATCAATCCAGGAGAAAAGGCACTGCCCAAGAACACAAGGATTCGTGGGAAATCGGACCGGTTCCGCTTGATCACGGTGGTGAATTCGTCGATCGCAGTTGGCTTCTTGCAAGGTCAACTTCAGTACTTTCAGCATCGGGGCTTTGATGCGACGGTTCTCTGTCCGGAGCGACGCAAGGACGAATGGGAAGTGGCACGCCCCGAGGGCATTCCAATCATCGAAGTGCCCATGGAGCGAGAGATCGCTCCCTTCCAAGATCTTGTATCATTTTGGCGGTTGTGGCGCATCATGCGCGCACTTCGCCCCACAATAACCAATGTGGGGACCCCTAAGGCAGGATTGTTAGGCGGTTTTTCAGCATGGCTTAACCGTGTCCCTTGCCGGTTCTACACTCTGCACGGTTTGCGGTTCGAAACCACCAAGGGACTGAGGCGGCGGCTTCTCATCTATGCCGAGCGCCTAGCTTGCCGCTTTGCCCATCGTGTCATATGTGTCAGCCAAAGCGTCCGTGAGAGGGCGATTGCTTTCGGGGTCACAAATCGGGAGCGAACCTTAGTTTTCGGATTTGGCAGTTGCAATGGTGTGGACGCTTCCCATTTTGCGGCTACGCCAGAAACATTAACGCGAGCCGCCGAGTTGCGACGCCAATTAGGAATCCCTCCGCGAGCGCCTGTTGTACTATTTGTTGGACGTCTTACCTGTGACAAAGGTATTCCGGAGCTGCTGGAAGCCTTTTCACAGCTCATTGATCGATTCCCGGAACTCCGGCTACTTCTAGTGGGATGCTTCGAGGACGGAGACCCCCTTCCCGTCAACGCTCGCAAGTCTCTGGAGGCACATTCACGCGTGATTTTCGCGGGGGCGGTACAGGACACAGCTCCTTACTACGCGATTGCCGATGTTTTAGTCCTACCAAGCCACCGGGAAGGGCTACCTACCGTGGTCCTAGAGGCACAGGCCGCCGGCAAGCCCGTGATAGGGGCGTCGGCGACTGGGATCGTAGACGTCGTCGTGGATGGCGAAACCGGACTTCTTTTTCCTGTGGGTGATGTACCAGCGCTTGCTGAGGCGATGGCAAGGCTTATCACCGACAAAGGCTTGGCGAATAAACTGGGACTTACAGGCCAAGAACAAGTCAAACGCAAATTTCGACAAGAGCAGATCTGGGAAGCACTATACCGAGCGTATTTCGCCGTTTTGCAAATGAAAGAACCGCCGCCATCCTTGATATCTTATACAGAGAAGAGCGGCAGTTTTGTAGCTGGGTCCAACGAGTAGCCGCGCTCTAGAAATATCACAACAAGACAAATAGAGTCCCGCCCGTTTTATTCCTCCCCAGCCCGAAAAACAACTGCTGAGGGAGCCAGCGCGCTCATGAACATCTACGACAAATCAGTCAGGCAAATCGGCGAACATACCCGCTGGACCTTTCGGCGCTCTAAGAGCCTGCTGTTGACGGCAGCGGTGTTCGTCGTCTTTACGATCTTCATTGCTGCCAGCCAAACATCAAGTGCGGCGTTTCCTTTGTGGGTGGAATCCAGTCTGATCAGAGTGGGGCAGACCGACGCCCCCGGAACGGCTTCCTCCATCAGTCTATCCAGCGCACGCGGCGAGACTGTGGACACCCAGGTCGTAGTGCAGGGCCCCGCCGGGGGCTTGACGAACGTGAACCTGAGTACCTCTGCACTCACTGGCCCCGGCGGTGCCACGATCGCGGCATCCAATGTGACGCTCTACCGCGAGTACTACATCACCGTGACCGGTACCGCGAATTACGGTGGGGGCAGCAATCCACCGCTGGGCTCGGGAACTTACCCGGAGCCGCTCATTCCCTTTAATGATCCGGAAACCGGGTCGCCGCTGTGCGGATCGGCGGCCACGCTCAAGGCCTGCAATGCGACCGTCAGTGCGGGCCAGAACCAACCCTACTGGATCGATATTTCTGTCCCGCACGGAACTACGAACAGTCCGCCAGGAACTTATACCGGCACTATCTCGGTTACCGCCGATCAGGGCACTGTGACCATCCCGGTCACGCTGACGGTGTGGAACTTTGAGCTTCCCGTGCAGCCCTCGGAACTTTCCCTCTGGTCGCTCTGGCCTCCCGCGGCCGGCAATACGGTTACCACCTTGATGCAAGCCTTGATGCGCAACAAGGTAATGTATGCTGTTTCCGTCACCGCATCTTCCGACATGACTAATTTCGGCCTCAATCGTTCCGGGCTGGACGGCTCCTACTTT
>WNFT01006587.1_pt1 | contig 10230 bp, 6 predicted proteins | sample 5400191 | NCBI WGS metagenome assembly WNFT01 (sample SAMN13153359, study PRJNA577476) | soil metagenome | isolation source: 80 cm saprolite under Madrone tree | place: USA:California | collected 2016-06-14 | reverse complement strand
TGAGACGTTGTTTGTTCTGCAACATGCCGGGATGGCCGCCTTCGCCCGCACACCAGGCGCAGGGGCAGGCCCAACGTAAGGCCTCCCAGCTATGAATACTTTCATGGTCATCGCTCCACGTCAGAATGAGCTTGCGGTTCTCCTCGTCGAGCAAAAACGATGTCGGTGATGGATGATTGTATTGCATGACAGCATAACTCCTGCTTGGATTGCTCATATTTGTTGTGATGCTATTGTAGCAAGAGGAGGAGGTGATAGCAAGGGTTTATGCAATAAGAGTTCTACCTCAAGCGTTTTACCTTTAATTTTGCAGCCATAGCCACTCTCGCACGGCCTCATCCTGGCCTGCTGAGGCGAGGTGTTTGCCACCGGGCGACCATGCCACACACAACACAGCATTCGTATGCCCGCTGTAGGTAAGCAGAGTGCGCCCACTGCTGGCCCCACTGTCAAGCGGGATAGCACTCCACACCCGTACCGTCTTATCAAAACTGGCCGAGGCGAGATACTTACCACTGGGCGACCATGCCACGCTCCATACACGACCAGCATGCCCACTGTAGATCAGAACGGTTTGCCCACTGCTAGCCACACTGTCGCCCCCGACAGCGTCCCACACCCGCACCGTCCCATCGGCGCTGGCCGAGGCGAGGTGTTTGCCATCGGGCGACCACGCCACGCTGCTCACCGTATCCGTATGCCCACTGTAGACCAGAACGGTTTGCCCACTGCTGACGTCCCATACCCGCACCGTCTTATCCCAGCTCGCCGAGGCGAGGTGCTTACCGTCGGGCGACCACGCCACACTCCATACACGACCAGTATGTCCGCTGTAGACCAGAATAGTTTGCCCACTGCTAGCGTCCCACACCCGCACCGTCTTATCGGTGCTGGCAGAGGCAAGGTATCTGCCATCGGGTGACCACGCCACACTGTTCACCGCACCTACATGCCCCCTGTAGCTGAGGACAGTGCGTCCACTGCTGGTCACATTGTTATCCCGGGCAGCGTCCCACACCCGCACCGTATTATCCCAGCCTGCTGAAGCCAGATATTTGCCATCGGGTGACCACGCCACACTGCTCACCGCACCGGTATGTCCACTGTAGATGAAAACGGTGCGCCCATTGCTGGCATTCCATACGCGCACCGTATTATCCCAGCCTGCTGAAGCCAGGTACTTGCCATCGGGTGCCCACGCCACGCTGCTCACTGCACCCGCATGCTCGCTGTAGCTGAGCACCGTGCTCCCACTGTTGATACTGGCTGCCCATATCTGCACTGTGTGATCCCAGCTGGCTGAAGCCAGGTACTTGCCACCAGGTAACCATGCCACACTGCTCACTGCACCTGCATGCCCACTATAGGTAAGCAGGGTTCGCTCCTGGCTGGCTACACCGTCACTCCCGACAGCGTCCCACACCTGCACAGTTTTATCCCAGCTGGCTGAGGCGAGCAATTTGCCATCGGGCGACCAAGCTACGCTGCTCACTGCACCCGTATGCCCGCTGTAGCTGAGAACAGTTTGCCCACTGCTAGCGTCCCACACCCGCACTGTCTCATCGGCGCTGGCCGAGGCGAGGTGTTTGCCATCGGGCGACCACGCCACGCTCAACACAAAACTCGTATGCGCACTATAGGTGAGAACGGTTTGCCCACCGCTGGCGTCCCATACCCGCACCGTCTTATCCCAACTGGCTGAGGCAAGACGCTTCCCATCGGGCGACCACGCCACGCTCAACACGGGACCGCTATGCCCATTGTAAATGAGAACGGTTTGCCCACTGTTGGCGTCCCACACCCGCACCGTCTTATCGGCGCTGGCCGAGGCGAGGTACTTGCCATCGGGCATTACCTGCCCCCCAGGCAGGGTTCCCTGTCTGGGGGACAGGAACCCTGCCTGGGGGGCAGGTAACCACGCCACGCTCAACACAAGACTCGTATGCCCGCTGTAGGTCAGAACGGTTTGCCCACTGCTAGCGTCCCACACCCGCACAGTTTTATCCCTGCTTGCTGAGGCGAGCAATTTGCCATCGGGCGACCACGCCACGCTCAACACAGGACTCGTATGCCTGCTGTAGGTCAGAACGGTTTGTCCACTGCTAGCGTCCCATACCCGCACCGTATCATCGGCACTGGCTGAGGCAAGACGCTTCCCATCGGGCGACCATGCCACGCTGTTCACAGCATCATGATGCCCTTGGTAGCTATAAGGAAGAGCGCGTGGCGTTGGGAGAGGAGGTCCGTTCTTTGGTAACAGTACACTACTAAAGCCAGCAGTCGCCGCCGCCAGACCCAGCCCTGCCAGGCCCATTAACACAGTTCGTCGCGTATAGCGCTTGCGCTGCCGGGCTTCCTGCTGCTGACGCTCCGTGATGAGGGCTTGTTGCTGCTCGTGTTCGGCAATACTGGCCTGGAGGAAGGCCTCCTCGTCGAGACTGAGCAGGGTGCGCTCCCGCCAGACCAAGGCCTCAGCCAGTTGCGTGCCGCGATAGAGCCGATCTACGGAGCGGCCATAGCGTTTCCACTCGGTAGCATCCTCCCGGATCACTTGTAAGAGATGCAAGTCCTCACGTTCCTCGCGCACCCACTCTGCCAGTCGTCTCCATTCGCGAATCACCGCCTCGTGGCTCACTTCCAGCGTAGTCGTCCCGGCGACCTCGTTGGTCGTCAAGAGGCGAGCCGCAATGAAGGCGTTGGCGGTCTCCCGCAACAGGTGGGTCGTGGCGGCGTCAGCCAGCGAAAACTCCGAGAGGGCTGCCCGGCGGCGGGTGGTGTCCTGCTCGGAAGTTCCTGGGTCAATCAAGCGCAGAAACAGGGCACGTGCCAGCCGACGATGCCCCTCTGACGGTAAGGCAGCATAGGTCGCCTCGGCATGTTTGGTGAGTGCTCCTTTCACTCCACCAATCTCATGATAGGCTTGCAAGGTCAGCAGATGGTCCTTGCGCCGCTCAAACAACTGTTGCAGCGTGAATTCTACCAGGGGCAAGGCTCCCACCTGTCCCTGCACATCAAAGAGGAGATCTCCCACCAGGTTTCCTTCAAAGGCCTGTTGCACATCTGGCAGGGCAGCAGGTCCCTTGATCACCGCTCGCAGATCCTGCTGGTCCATCGGCAACACCACCGACTGATGGCGCGGGATGAGCTGCCCCAGTGTAGGATAAGCCAGGGGTCGATCATAGAAGTCAGCACGCAGCGTCAGCAGAACGATAACTGACCCTTGCGGCTCCGTCACAGCAGTGACCAGCAGGTCAATAAAGTGTTGCCGTTCCTGTTCCGACGCAGTCAGTGTAAATAGCTCCTCAAACTGGTCGACGAGGAGCACCACCTGCTGCCCTGGTATCCTCACGAGCTGGGTTGAAAGCCGATGCAGGCCGCGTGCCGATTCGTCCCTCAGGTCGTGATAAAGGCTCTGCAGTGGCCTATTGGGGAAGTAGGGCCAGTGTGCGAGCGTCAAGGCCTCAAGTGGATGGACCCCCGGCACCACCGGCTTAAGATAGACCCACTGCTCGCTTCCTGGCAGCGCGCCTTTCTGGAGCTGGGGTAGCAAGCCCGCCATTACCACGCTCGATTTACCTGACCCGCTCGAGCCAATCACCGTCAGCAAGCGTACCCTGGACCTCCCCGACCGATCCCGCATCAACAGGCTCTTCACCTTTTCCACCAGTTCCTGCGTCAAGGAGTCGCGGCCAAAGAAATCAGTGGCATCGGCCGGCGTGAAGGCGCGCAAGCCCTTGTATGGGTTGCGCGGTTCCCCGACCAGCTCCGGCAATACAAACTCCTCAGTAGAACTCTGCTCTTCCAGGCAAGCCATCAACTGGTCGAGGGACGCCTCGTAGCGCTCCTCGCGGGCATCGATCAGATCAATCTGCACTGTTCTGCCCCACTCCTGGGGCAGTACCTCTACAATCTCCTCGCCCGCTACCCACACGAACACCAACCGTCGCTGGTACAGACTCGCGATATACAAATGCTCCTTGACAGTGCGTGAGGAGGGCACAGCAGGCGAGGCCACCAGTAGCACGACATTGACTGCACGGATGGCCTGCCGTACCTCGTTTTCCCGGTCATGCTGGGAGCCGCCCGGATGCTCATTCCAGACCATGATCTGACGCTTTTGCAAATCCGCTGTGAGGCGTGCCACGAAATCACGGTCGGCATCCGAGGCAGAGATAAAGACTCGTTTGGATGCAACAGCAGGGCTAACGGATGTTATGGGTGCAGATGACATGGGCACCAGTGGAATTGTCTCCTCCACGTCAGTGCGTAAATCAGGGATGCTTTCTCGGCTCGCCCGCTCGAACGCCTGCGCGAACATCTGCACGCTCACATAGCGGTCTCCTGCATCCTTAGCCAGCGCTTTGAGTACTACCCTCTCGACTGCCTCTGGCAACGAAGGGTCTCGCTCACGCAAGTGCAGCGGCAAGACCGATGCATGTTGATAGGCAATCTGCCACGGCGTTCCTTCAAAGGGACGCACACCACAGAGCCATTCGTAGACGACGATGCCCAATGCGTACTGGTCACTGGCAAAGGTGGGGGTGCCTTGCAGTTGCTCTGGAGCCATGTAAGCGAGGGTGCCTGCCTTCCCCTTGGTCGCGAGCAGACTGGATGACCAGGATGGCAACGCTAGGCCGAAATCGCTGAGCAGCACATCTTGCTCGTAGGAGCCAAGCAGCATATTCTCCGGCTTGACATCACGGTGGATCACGTGGTGATTGTGAGCATATTGCAGTGCTGTCGCCACCTGCCTGACATAGGCCAGCGTGGTTGCCAGAGACAGACAGGAGCCATGGGGATGACGCTGCCGTAATGTGCCACGTGGGGCATAGTCCATAACCAGAAAGGATGTACCCTGCTCTACGGCAAAGTCAGACACGCGCACAATATAGGGATGGTTCAGATGAGCAAGCGTCTGAGCCTCGGCGAGGAACTGCTCGACATCTGCATCTTTCAGCGAAGTGTGCAGCACTTTGATTGCGGCCAGCCGTTTCAGATACAGGTGCTCGCCCAGGTATACACCTGCGAAGGCGCCGCGCCCCAGCATGCGCAGAAGGCGGTAGTTGCCTAGTTGTTGACCGACACGGTCGGGTATGGTTGACACTCTCATAATACATTTTGTGCTTGAAGCATGACAATAACACCCCCCTGAACCTCTTATCCTTAAAGAACGTTGCAGACTGCTTAATTATCCCATTGTGTAAGGGAAGATTTACCATGGAGAGCAGGTAGGAGTAAGAAAAGCATGGGCAATCCAGTAAGGAGAGAAGGGAATCGGAGCGTGTTCGCGGACGAGATATGAGTACTATCGCCACCCCTCACACTTGCATTAGTACACATCCGTTTGGTAGAGTTGACCAGAAGCCTATATTCGTATATAACATACTCATCATCTTATTTTATCGAACCGGCTTGCACAGGTTTCGCACAGGCTAAACACACCGCCTGGCCTGCAAAAACTACTTGCAGAAGTCCGACAGAAAGGGACAATCACTATGCTACTATTCGAAGTCATCATAGCCCTACTGGCCGCTATCTCAGTGATAGCCGTATGGTTCCTATATCGCCGTGTAGAGAAAACACAAACTCAACTTGAGGCATGGGAACAGAGCCAGCAGAGCCAGCTGCAGACCTGGGAGACACAGCACGAGAAACGCATCACCGCTCTGGAGACCAGACTAACGGCACAAGTACAAGCGACACAACAAGCCTGGCAAAAGTGGGAAGCAAAAGACGCCGCTCACCAGCAGGCCCTAACGCGAGAGTACCAGACGGCAATCACCGAGTTGAAACTAGAGTACGAACTGGCACGCCTCTTGCGCATCGAAGACACGCCGCTAAAAACCGACGCGCTGGGCCACAGCCGACCGGCTTTCGCCAATTGGCGACCTGCCATGTTCTATAAGGCCGATTTGCGCAAACAGAACCTGTCTCACCGCTACCTGGGGCAAGCCGACCTGCGTGAGGCACAATTAGCAGAGACCACTCTTTTCATGTCTAACCTGTCCCGTGCCAACCTGGCTGGTGCTGACCTATCCAGGGCCGACTTATCTGGCGTTGACCTGTCCGAGGCGAATTTACGTGGTGCCATCCTCACCGGCGCTAATTTGATCGTCGCCGATCTACAACGTGCTGATCTGGCCGGAGCTAACCTGCTTGGAGTCCGCAATCTCTCGGCACAACAGTTACGCTCCGCCATCCACGACGAGACAACGCAGTTTGATAGCGATCTTGATCTTACTCTCGCAGGCATACAGAAGGTACAGAAGGGCACAGGAAAAGACTCAACCTCAGAAGCCGTTCAGCCAGAAGCGTTATCGACTATGCCTACCTCTGCCCCCACGACCACATCCATACCACCGACGGAAACGCCTGAACCTGTAGCTGCACCAGCGATTGCTCCTACCTCTGTCCCCACGACCACATCCATACCACCGATAGAAACGCCTGAACCTGTAGTCGCATCAGCGATTGCTCCTGCATCTACAGTCGAACCGACGGATACTCCATCGCCTCCCGCGGCTATGTCAGAGCCGAATACAGCAGAACCTCTATCTTCACCACTAACGCCTGATACGACATCTTTCATCCAACACCTGGCTGAACCTGCCGCGCCTGCGCCATCAATGTCCGAGCCAGAGCCAGCAACACCCGCCTCTGCTGTCGAAGAGCCGACTACCGATCCAGGGCCTGAGGTAGCGTCAGAGATACCCGACCCGGCAGCCACATTAACAACTGATCAGCCAGTGTTTGAGAGTGCGCCTGCGACGTCAGCCGCTTCGGCTACGCCGATGATCGACACATTGACACCTGCCGTAGCGACGGAAACGAAGCAAGCTGATTCCAGCGAGACACTCGAACCAATCGCGCCATCTGTCATGCACTCTCCAACGCTATTGCCTGATATGACGCCGCCCATGCAACAATTGGCCGAGCCTGCTCCTTCGTCGCCACTAACATCAGGTGATAGCCTGCTGGACCCAGAGGTAACAGATCTTCTAGTAGACACACCAGAAAGTAAGCCTACTGGAGGTACCGGTACAGCCACTCCCAGGCGAAAAGGCAACGGCAAACGAGCAGCAAAGGGAAATTAACCAGCTCTGCACACTCTCCATGTGCTATACTAATGTAATGGGCTGGGTGGGACGGAGTGGAATGGGCCCCTGAAGGAGAGATGCTATGACCAACGAACAGCAATTGCCACTAGCAGGTAAGGTTGCCTTAGTAACGGGCAGCGGCCAGGGGATTGGCCGCGCAACAGCACAGCGTCTCGCGCAAATGGGAGCTGACATGGTAGTGAACTATCGCAGCAATGCTGACGCGGCCGCCGAGACAAAGGCCTCCATTGAGGCACTTGGGAGGCGTTGTATAGCAGTCCAGGCCGATGTGAGCCAGGAAGAAGAGGTCATCCAGCTCTTTGCCGAGGCGACCCAGGCACTCGGCCCGGTCACTGTGCTCGTTAATAATGCTGGCACCACACGCGACAAGCTCATCTTACAGATGTCCCTTGCCGACTTTGAGCATGTAATAGACACCAACCTGCGCTCAGCATTTCTCTGTACGAAAGCAGCACTGCGCCATATGATGCGAGCACGCTGGGGGCGCATTGTCAACGTCGCCTCGATCGCAGGTCTTCTAGGACCAGCCGGGCAGGCAAACTACAGCGCATCCAAGGCGGCTATTATTGCCCTGACGCTCAGCACTGCTCGCGAAATGGCCAGCCGCAACATCACAGCTAATGCTATCGCACCAGGCTTCATTCCCACCGAGTTGACCTCTACCCTCACGGAACAACAACGCAAGTTCATGCTCGACTCCACGCCGCTAGGCCGTTTTGGCAGCACCGAAGAAGTTGCAGCCGCGATTGCGTTCCTCTGCTCACCGGAGGCGGGCTACATCACCGGACAAACCCTGTGTGTTGATGGCGGTATGGCCATACACATTTAGGTAGTTCGTGAAACAATTTGGGCTTGCCTTCCCTCTAAATCGTTAATACAGTAACGATGGACGAAGGAGGTCTGCCCATGAGCATGATAGAAACAGAAGAGACTAACCAATTTACTTTTGAACCTTTCGCGGCACATCCATTTTACCAGGAGATTAACCATTCACTCGTCAGGCGAGCGATCGCATCACTTGCAGCAAGAACCAGCAAGGCCACGCTCACCATCGTAGACATGGCCTGCGGCACCGGGGCTATTACGCGACTGCTTGCACAAGAGATAGCCTATCAAGGACGCCAGGCGCATATCATTGGCGTCGATCCCTCGGCAGAGGCATTGCGCCGCGCCCAAAGGAGCATACAAGCGAAAGAGGTGGCAGGGCAAGTCGAGTTCATCCAGGGTGAGGCAAACGACCTTCCCAGGCTTATTCATGATGCCGATGCCGCCTTTTTCTGCAATGCGATCCACCTCGTCCCCGACAAACTCGCCGCATTTCAGCAGGTGGCCGCCATTCTGGCTCCCAGAGGCCTCTTTGCCTGCAATAGCGCTTTCTATGATGGCACCTATGTCGAGGGTACAGAACGCTTCTACCGCCTGTGGACCCGACGAGCGGTGGGTTGGCTGCGCAAGGAACACCCGCAGATTCGCTTATCACGCGATGAGAAAGCGATGGCAAGGCAGTGGCTTGATCCCGCGGACTATATCAACCTGTTCAAACAGAGTGGCTTCAGCGAGGTACAGACGACCCAGGAAGATGTCCTCATCTCACTCGAAGCCTGGAAAGACCTGGGCCACTACTGGCTCTTCATTGAAGGAGCCTTGCCAGGTGCACCGCTGGCATTGGGGGCCGCCGCCCTAGAAAACGCCGTTTTTCAAACAGGGCAAGAACTCGGCTTAACAGAAGTACCGCGCACCTGGTTACAAATTATCGCCACCAAAGCATGACGACCTGGCAGTCAATCCATGTGATACAATAGAACATCGATTGCTGTCAGCATCTCAGGAGCAGTATTATATGCAATGGGCGATTGGCATCGCTTCCTTTCTCGCCTCTGCAGTGGAATTTGTAGAGGCATTTACTATCGTGCTCGTTGTGGGAGTGACGATCAATTGGCGTAGTTCGCTGGCTGGTGCTTTTGCTGCCGCGGGCACACTCGCGATCATCGTTGCGACACTTGGAGTAGCACTCGTTCAATACGTCCCAATCGGCATCCTTCGCCTTGTCGTTGGTATCATTTTGATTCTCTTCGGTCTAAAGTGGTTGAAGAAGGCCATTCTCCGTTACAGCGGACTGCGGGCCTTACACGATGAAGAGGCCATCTTCGAGGAAACCAGGGCAGAGTTGCGTGCGCGAGGCGAAACTGTCACACCGCGCGTTGAACCCTTCGGCGTGGCCTTATCCTACAAAGCGGTCCTCCTCGAAGGCCTTGAGGTCGCTTTCATCGTCATTACCTTTGGCAGCAGTACTGTCACTACTGCATGTGATCGAAGTTGCGGCATCAGTTCTGCGGCAATCGGAGCGATCATCGCGGGTCTCCTGGTGATTTTGCTGGGAGCGCTGGTACGGGCACCACTCAAACACGTACCAGAAAATACATTAAAGTTTATTGTGGGCATTATGCTCACCTCCTTTGGTACATTCTGGGCAGGCGAGGGTTTCAGAATCGAGTGGCCACTGGCCGATGCGTTCCTCCTCATCCTGGTAGCTCTTTACCTGGTCGCATCCTTTATCCTCGTGCTGTGGCTCCGAGAGGGAAAACGGCGAGAATTGTCGCCGGTAGCTGTGAACACTACCACACAGGAGCAGGAAGAGGTGCACCCTTGAAAGTGATCAAGGCCATCTACAACTTTCTCGTGGGCGACATGATTATCCTGGTTGGCATCAGCATTACCGTCGTCGTGCTAGCGCTTATCAACTTCGTCGATGCACTGGCACCGCTACGCCCAGTATCCGGCATCCTTTTAATTGTGGCGGTTCTAGTCGTCCTCACGACAACTCTGGCTCGCGAGGCCAGGGGGAACCGTTAAGCCTCCTGGTCCCTTGTAGCAGCAAGGTCAGGAACCCCATAGCTAAAAGCTAGGGGCTTGTGTACTGTGGGTGGCATTACACCCGGCTGTTACAAGCCTGAACCTGACCAGTCCCAGCCAGGGCATATCGTACGGATACAATCGTACGAGCCATCGGGCTACGATATCGGGAAGTGTTCAAGTTCACACCTGCGGATGCGCGGCCAGTCCGCTGCTCTGTAATCTCGGGGTTAACCAGGTCTACGGGGTTAAGCCAGTG
>WNFT01006586.1_pt1 | contig 10231 bp, 6 predicted proteins | sample 5400191 | NCBI WGS metagenome assembly WNFT01 (sample SAMN13153359, study PRJNA577476) | soil metagenome | isolation source: 80 cm saprolite under Madrone tree | place: USA:California | collected 2016-06-14 | reverse complement strand
ATTGTCGGCCGAAGTTTGCGATGTGCGCCGTCGCGTCGCGGCATTTCTCGCCGAGCCTCGCGCCGCGAACGGAGCGGGCGAGACCGCAGGCGCTGCGGCGGCCGTGAAATGGCTAGTCGAGGAATGTGCGCTGGACGAGAACGCCGCGAAACAGGCGGTCGACTATGTCCGCGCCGGTGTGGCGGCGTTGGGCGCGGTACCCGACGAGCACACGCTGGTCGTAGAACGGTTCTTCGACGGACTCGGCGGCACGCAGATAGTGATTCATTCGCCGCGCGGCATACGGGTCAACCGCGGCCTGGGACTCGCGCTGCGAAAGCGCCTGTGCCAGAGCTTTGATTTCGAAATCCAGGCTTCTGCGATCGACGACGCGGTCCTGCTCGCGCTCAATTCGCGCCATAGCTTCGCACTCGAATACCTACTGACGATGCTCAACGCGAGGACGGTGCGCGACGTGCTTATCCAGGCATTGCTCGATGCGCCGATGTTCGAAGTGCGTTTTCGCCACGTCGCAACGCGCGCGCTGAGCGTGATGCGCTCGAATCGGGGGCGTAAGGTGCCGGCGTGGATCCAGCGCCTGCGCAGCCAGGAGCTGATAACCGCGCTTTTTCCGCAGCGCAACGCGTGTCTCGATAATCGTCCGGTGGCGATCGACGTGCCGGAGCATTTCATCGTGCGCGAGTCGGTGCGCGAATGCCTCGAAGAGTCGACCGACCTGCCTCGACTGGTGAAGCTGCTCGAAGGGCTCGAGGACGGCTCAGTGCAGGCGGTGATGGCCGATAATATTGCGCCGTCGGCGTTTGCCCATCGCGTGCTGCTGGCGTGGGACTATTCGTTCCTCGACGATGGCGAACGGGCCAACCGGCGCAGCCGCACGGTGACGATGAATCGTGCGATGGCGGAGGACGTGCTGCGCGAGGAGGACCTCGCGGAGATGCTGTCGGGGGAGGCGATCGCGACGGTCGTGGCGGAGGCCGGCGGTTACGCGCCCGCGTCGCGGGCGCGTAACCGCGACGAACTTTACGAGATTCTGCGCGTCCACGGTGCGTTGCCGGCGGACGCGCTCGCAGAGCGCGCCACCGGCGACGCGCATGAGATGCTTGCGTCGCTCGAGGCGGCAGGGCGCGTGTTGCGCGCGCGGGCGGTGCCCGAGGCGCCGCAGATGATGATTGCGGTTGAGGACGCGGCGATTTTCGCCGCGGCCTACCCGCGAGCGTCGTTCGAGCAGGGGGAGGCGGGGAGTGCGGGCGGCCGCATCTCGCCCGGCTGCGAAGTGCCCACTGCGGCGTCCGCGTCTGCCGCGCCCGGCGCGGCAGACGCGGACGCCGCCCGCGAGGAACTGGTGCGCCGCGCGCTCGCGACCGGCGGGCCGACCACAGCGAACGATCTCGCAACGCATCTCTGGATGGCGATTGCGGACGTCGAGAGCAAACTCGCATCGCTTGAGGCAAAAGGGTCGGTATTCCGTGGCCATTTCACAACGAGGCGAGCGGACGACGTTGCGGCTGCACACAGCGCTCGTGCGAAGGAGCAATGGTGCGACCGCTATGTGCTCGAACGGATCCATCGGCAGACGCTGAACCGCCTGCGAAGCGAAATCGAACCCTGTGGCGACAGCGAATTCGCGGCGTTTCGCGTGCAATGGCAGCATGTCGGTGACAGTTCGATACCGCCGAACGCCGAAGGTGTCGGCATAGCGATCGAACAGCTTCGGGGACTCGCGTTCAGTCCTGAGTTCTGGGAGCGCGCCATTCTAGCGGCGCGAATTCACGGCTATCGCCCCGAGCATCTCGACCTGCTGTGCATGAGCGGGGACATCGTATGGGTGGCTGTGCCGGGGGAGGACGGAGCGCACAGTGACGAGTTGCCGTCGCAGATTGCATTTCTTCCGCGGCGCTATCCGTTGGTGGGCGTACGGGGCGCTGGCGAAATAACGGACCCGAAGGAAAGTGCCGTTTACGGCGTTCTGGGCGAACGCGGCGCTCAATACCTCGACCAGGTTGCGGAGCGGTCGGGGCTTTCCGAACGCGACGCGCTCGGCGCGCTGTGGCGTTTGGCGGCGGCGGGGATGGTATCGAACGATAGTTTCGCGCCGCTGCGGCTGTTCTGGTCCGACCCTGACGCGGCGCGCGTCGTCGCACCCGGATCGGAGCACCGCAGTTTCAGCCGTCACGACGCCGCGCTGCGCGCCCGTCTCAAATCGAGCCTGAGCGGCCGATGGTCGCTTATCGAATCGATCTCGAAGGGCGCGAGCGATGGCAACGGAACGTATCCTACTCAAAATGGTGACGAAAACGAGCGGCGACATCGGAGCCGCGAACTTCTGGACGGTGAAAAACGACAACGGGGCCGCGGACTCTTGGACGGTGAAAAAAGCGGACTTCTGGAAGGTGAAAAAGCGAAGCTGTTGCTTGCCCGCAACGGGATACTCTCGCGCGAGATGCTCGCGCTCGAAAGCGTTTCGGTGTCGTGGAATGAAATCGTGTTTGCGCTGCGCAGGATGGAGTATGCGGGTACTATCCGGCGCGGCTATTTCGTCCGCTCGCTCTCGGGCGAGCAGTACGCGCTGCCGGAAGCGGTCGAGAGGTTGCGGGCGATGCGCGCGCTCAACCCGAGCGCAGAGCCCCCGATCGCACTGAGCGCTGGCGATCCCGCGAACCCCTACGGCGTGCTGATTCCCGGATGCGGAATAACCCGCGACGCCGCGAATCTCGTCGTGATTCGGGCGGGCGGGGTGATGCTTGGACTCGCCGGCCGCGCGCTTGTCGCGCCGGCTCAGTTGGATGACGGCGAATTCGGTGCAGCGCTCGATGCGTTGATGGGGCTACGGCCGCGACTGGTGATCGACACAATCGACGGGTGCCCGGCGCTCGAATCCGGGCGCGTCCACGTGATGGCTGCGAGAGGATTCCATTCGGACGGTCGCGCGCTGGTTTACGACGGACTTCCGGGTCCGCGCCCCTCCCGCGTCGCCGCTGCGGATGCGCAGCGGGTGCATCCGCAGCCCCGTTCTGAGGGTTGAGGTCCGCGCCGATAATCCCAGCTATGCGATCTCATGCGGATATTCGACCCAGTCCTCCGGCGCGTGGCTGATCCATAGGCGAGCCTCGCCGCGTTCCTTCATATCCTTGAGACGCTTGATCGAGGCGCTCGCGTCGGCCTGATCGTAATCGCTATCCATCGCGGCAAGCGAATCGAGTTGCGGCCGGACGTGGATGGTATCGCCAGTGAGCACGATGCTCTCGTTCTTGAGCCGCACCAACAGCGAGCATTCGCCGGGCGTATGGCCGGTGGTCTTGAGGACCGTGAGGCTGCTGTCGCCGAAGATGTCGGTGTCGCCGGTGAGTTCCTTCCAGTCGAAGGCGCGCGTCGGCAGGAGGTCGTTCAGGATGAAGCCGTTGCGCGCCTTGCGGTCGGGCCAGTACGCGTACGGCAGTTCGCCCTTCATGATCAGGAACTGCGCCTGCGGGAACAGGGCGAGTCCGCCCGAATGGTCGAGGTGCAGATGCGACGCGACGACGTACTTGACGTCGCTCGGCTTGTAGCCGTGCAGCTTGACCTGCTCGTCGACGACCTGTTCGCGCGTGAAGCGGATATTCTTGAGGAACTTCGTTGCCCGTCCCCAATAACCTTCGGGGTCGACCACGACTTGCGGATTGCATCCGGTATCGAACAGCACGAGTCCCTTGGGATGTTCGACGAGGAAGCTCGGGATCGGAATGTCGAGGACGATGTCGCGCCCGCCCATCATCAGTTGCGACTCCATCATGCTGATCGTGGCACCGGTGAGTGCAATGAGTTTATTGGCCGTGGCGAGGCTCATAGGCGACTCCTCCTGATGGCGCCATAGTGGAACGCGCGCACTTTCAGCGTCAAGCGACACGACGCTATGCTCTGGTAATGAGCGTGGACGCGGAAGACGATTGCTTCGAGCGAGGCGTTGCGCTGTTCAACGCGGGCCGGTTCTTCGAATGCCATGAAGTGTGGGAGGAAGTTTGGAAGCGGAGCAGCGGCGGCGAAAAACTTTTCTACCAGGGATTGATACAGGCGGCGGTCGCGTTGCTCCACGCCGAACGCGGCAATATGCGTGGCGCGGCGTCGACCTGGGCGAAAGCGCGGCAGAAACTGGAGCCGTTGCCGTCTGAGCATATGGGACTGGCGCTGGGCGAGCTCAGAGCATCGCTGGAGGAGTTCTTCGCATCGGCGAGCAAGGGCGAATTCAAGGCGGCTCGACCGAAGCTTCGTCTGGTCGCTACGCGCGCGAAAAGGACTTATTAGGGAGACCGACGCAAACCTAGAAGGGGATGTCCTCGTCGTCCATCGGAGTGGGCGCGTTCGCGGCGAAATCTGGCGGCGCCTCGTCCTGAGCGCCCGGGGCACCCGCGCGTCCGCCCAGGAATTGCACGGTCTGCGCCACGATCTCCGTCGTGTAACGCTTGCCGCTGCCGTCCTTGGCGTCGTACTGGCGCGTCGTGATGCGGCCTTCGATGTAGACCTGCCGCCCTTTCTTGAGGTACTGGGCGCAGACCTCCGCGAGCTTGCCCCACGCGACGATGCGGTGCCATTCGGTGCGCTCCTGACGCGTACCGCTGCGGTCGGTGAAGTTCTCGGTGGTAGCAATCGTGAAGTTGGCGACACTCTGGCCCGACGGGAGGTAGCGGACTTCAGGGTCGCGGCCCAGGTTGCCAACCAGAATCGCCTTATTTACCGACATGCTATTGCTACCTCTGTCCAAAAACGTAGACCCAGCAGGGGTGCGGCGCAAGCCACCTCGGGTGAAGCTGTTGATAAGTACCTGGGCCGTGCGGCTTCGGGTTCCAGCTTTTGTGACGAGTGCCCGCCTTATATAATCTGTATGCTCGTCCGCGGGGTGGTGGCAGGTTGAGAGGTTGATGGCTGCTTCGAATTCGAATCCCGTCAGAATTGTACCGCTCGGCGGTCTCGGCGAAATTGGCCTGAATCTTTTGGTCATCGAGTGCGGCCAGAGCGCCGTTGTGATCGACGCCGGCGTTATGTTCCCCGAGGAACGTGCGTTCGGCGGCGGCCTCCTGATACCCGAGCTCACCTATCTGGAGGAGGCCCGCCTCAAAATTGAGGGCGTCATCCTCACCCATGCGCACGAGGACCATATCGGCGCGTTGCCGTACCTGCTGAAACGCTTTCCGGCCCCCGTGTACGGCAGCGAGATAACGCTCGCGTTCACGCGCCGCAACCTGATCGAAGACGAGTTTACGGGCGCCGATCTGCGAAAGATCTCGCCGGGGATGGTTCTCAGTCTGGGGCCGTTTGAGATCGAGCCGATTCGCGTAACCCATTCGACGCCCGACTCGCTCGCGCTGGCGATTCGCACGCCGGCGGGCGTGATTGTTCACAGTGGCGATTTCAAGATCGATCCGGCCCCGGTCGACGGCGTCATGTTCGATACAGAGCGCTTCGCACGTCTCGGCGCCGAGGGCGTCGAACTTCTGCTCTCGGACTCGACCAACGTCGAGCGCACCGGCCGGACCGGCTCGGAGAGTTCGCTCAAGCCGATATTGAGAGAGCTCATCTCGCGCACGCGCGGCAAGTTTTTCCTTTCGTCGTTCTCGTCGCATCTCCATCGGATGCGCCAGGTGACAGAGGCTGCGCGCGACGCGGGACGTTACGTCGTGCCGCTGGGACGCCGGATGGCGGAGAGCGTGCGCCTTGGGATGGAGACCGGGCAGCTCAACTTCCCGGCCGGCACGTTTATCGATCGCGCCGAGGCTGATTTTCTCGAGCCGCACAAACTGGCCTTCCTTGCGAGCGGGAGCCAGGGTGAGCCGCTTTCGGCGCTGGCGCGGCTCGCGACCGATACGCATCCGCAGATCCGCGTGGAGGAGAACGATGTCGTAGTACTGTCCTCGCGCTTTATCCCCGGGAACGAACGCACGATAAACACGCTGGTGAATCATCTGTATAAGCGCGGCGCCGAAGTCTTCTATGATGCGGTCGCGCCGGTGCATGTCTCAGGTCATGCGAGCCGCGACGAACTCGCCGAGATGATCGGACTGGTGCGGCCGAAGTGCTTCGTACCGATTCACGGCGAGTACCGCCATTTGAGCCGTCACGTCGCCCTCGCGATGGAGGCGGGGATTCCGGAGCGCAACTGCTTCCTGCTCGAGGATGGCGACACGATTATCATGGATGGCGGCGAAATCAGGCGCGGGCGCGTCGTCGAGCACGGGCGGCTGATGGCTGACGGCGACGAGCTGGGCGACCCCGACCTGTTACGCGAGCGCCGCGCGCTTGCCCATGACGGTACGGTGATCGCAATCCTGGCGATCTCGGCGAAGACCGGCAAGATCGTCGCCGGCCCGGATTTGCTTTCGCGTGGGGTGGCGAGCGGCGACGGTACGTCGGCCCATCTTGCGCGTGCGAAAGCTGAGCTTACGGGCCGTATCAACCGGCTCATCAAGGTCGACGGCGCCAACGAGGCGCAACTCAAGGAAGAGATGGTCCGCGCCCTGCGCCATTACTTCAGCGATGTAATCGGCAAACGGCCGATAATCGTTCCCTACGTCATGGAGGTTTAGGCCTTATCGCGCGCCAGCCGAAAGTCCCGCCGATCGAACTGGTATCGGCCGTCGAAGAGCCGCGCCGCCATGGCCGCATCGCGCGCGAGTTCGCCGCGCTGGCGCTGATGGCGTTTGCCGCCTTCGCGATCCTGAGTCTCGGATGCGTCGATCTCGAGTATCATCCCAATCTCGGCGGTCCGCTCGGCGTCGCGCTGGCCGAATCCGCACGCTACTGGTTCGGCTATCAATCCTACGCATTGGCGATACTGGCCGGATGGTTTGCCTTGCGGATATGGAGCGGCGCGGGATTGTGGAGCCTGGCGTGCGACGCGTTGGGCGGATTCGCCGTGATCATCGCGCTCAGTTCCGCGGTCGGTCTTTTGGAGGCTCCAGGTTTTGACGCAGGCGGCGAGGCCGGCGCCACGGTCGCCGGTCTGCTCGGGACCTGGCTGAACCTCGGCGGCGGTTTGCTCGCCGTGATGCTCGCGCTGGTCGGTGGGCTCGCGCTGATGCTGCGGCGGGCGCCGACCGACCTGGCGGCGGCGCTCGCGGGCGCCGCGCGCCTCGGTCGCGGCAGTACGTCCGGCAGCGAGACTTCGGCCGGTGTCGACAGCCTTCTCCTCAACCGGGAAGCGGCAGGCGCTGCGGGAGAAACGCCGGTGCCCGGCGTGACCACAGCCGGTAGTGACATGCCACTTGTGCGCAAGGCCGAAGTTACAAAGCCCTACGCGCGCGAAAAAACACCGGGTAAGGAGCCGCGCGTCAAAGGCTCGTATCGCCTGCCGCCGACATCGCTACTCGATACGCCGCCGTCGGAGCATGCGCAGATCGACGAGGCGGCGCTCGAGCGCAGCGCGCGCGTGCTCGAACAGAAGCTCGCGGACTTCGGCGTGCAGGGACAGGTCGTCGAGGTCCAGCCCGGGCCGGTCGTCACGATGTACAAACTCGAGCCCGGATCTGGAATCAAGGTCAGCCAAATCGTGAACCTGGCCGACGACCTCTCGATGGCGTTGCGGGCGGCCTCGGTCCGAATCCAGGCGCCGGTGCCGGGCGAGGCAGTGGTCGGGATCGAGGTGCCGAATCGCAAGCGCGAGAAGGTTTACATCCGCGAGATTCTCGAGGCCGAGGAGTTCTCCGCGGCGCAGAGCCAGCTTATGATCGCGCTCGGCAAGGATATCTCGGGGCGCCCGATGGCGGCCGACCTCGCGACGATGCCTCATCTGCTGATCGCGGGAGCGACCGGCACCGGCAAGTCGGTCTCGATTCATACGATGATCTCGTCGGTGCTCTTCAACGCCACCGCCGACGACGTACGCTTCATTCTTATCGACCCCAAGATGCTCGAACTTTCGGTCTACGAGGGGATCCCGCATCTGCTCGTGCCGGTCGTGGTCGACCCGGAGAAGGCCGCGGCGGCGTTGTTGTGGGCGACGCAAGAGATGGAGCGGCGTTACCGGATGATGCGTGACCTGGGCGTGCGCAATATCGACGGCTACAACCGTGCACTCGGTTCCAACGGGCTGGTCGAGCTCAAGGCGGGCAATCTCGTTGCCGAGGGCGAGCCCGCGGACGAGGGTGCGGACTTGAGTCCGATGACGCATCGGCGGCTGCCCAAAATCGTGATCGTAATCGATGAACTCGCCGACCTGCTGCTGAGCGAAGGCAAGACGGTCGAGCGCGATATCACGCGGCTTGCGCAGAAGGCGCGCGCCGCCGGTATCCATCTGGTTCTCGCGACCCAGCGGCCCTCGGTCGACGTTATCACCGGGCTTATCAAGGCGAACCTTCCCGCGCGAATCTCCTTCCAGGTGACATCGCGCGTCGATTCGCGCACGATTCTCGATTCTATCGGCGCGGAGCGTCTCCTCGGAGCGGGCGATATGCTCTTCATGCCGCCCGGAACCGCCAAGCTGCGCCGCCTGCACGGACCGTTCGTGTCCGAGACGGAGATTCGCCGCGTCGCCGATTTCCTGCGCGCTCAAGGCTCACCCGAATATCAGATGGAAATCCTCGAAACGACCGCGCCCGGCGAGGGAGATATCGACGGCCCCGGCGGCCAGAGGGATGAGTTTTACGACGAAGCCGTGCGTATAGTGTTGGAGACCGGGCAGGCGTCGATCTCGATGATCCAGCGCCGGCTCAGGATTGGCTATAACCGCGCCGCGCGGATGGTCGACGAGATGGAGCACGAGGGTATCGTGATGCCGGCAGACGGCGGGCGTCCGCGCGAAGTGAGGCTGCGGGGCGCCAGTTGAAATGTCTCTCGTCCGGATTCGTCTAATTATTTAAGTGTGAATGCGAATCGAAATAGGCTGTTTCACTAGACATTCGGTCTAGACAGCCACAGACGATATGGGCGGCAGGCTAGCTGAATGTCGACCGAAATGAATAGGCTTGGCGTCGTGCGAGCCACATCCAGGAATGCGCTACGTGGCGCGGCAGTCACTTTTTCGACAGCTTTTTTTGGGCTGATATTAGTTTTCGCCATGGGCCCGAACGCGCTGGCAGCCGAAAGTCCCCCCTCCACCCTCAAATCGACGCTCTCGCACCTCCAGCGCCATTACCAGGACACCGGCTCCTTCCGCGCGAAGTTCAAGGAAACGGTTACCCGGGCCGGCGGGATCCCGCAGTTTCGTGAAGGCACAATCTCATACCGTAAGCCGGGCCGGATGCGCTGGGAGTGTACCGGCGACCAGCCCGAGACGGTGGTGAGCGACGGCACTACGATTTATGATTACGACCCTGGACTGAACCAAGTCGTCGAGACGCCGCTGAAACAGGCCTTCAAGACTCAGGCGGCGGCGGCTTTTATCCTCGGCGTCGGCAACGTCCAACGCGATTTTAGTGCTTCGTCGCCGCCCTCGTCACCCAAAGATAGTCTAATCTATCTCCTGCTCACGCCTAAACGTGGCGGGGACAAGGTCGCACTCGGGCTCGACCCGCATACGTACAATATCGTTGCACTCGCGCTTACCGACTCGCTGGGCAATACGACCGCACTCAGTTTCAGCGATATCCAGACCAATGTGCCGCTGGCGTCGTCGATGTTCGCGTTCAAGGTGCCGAACGGGGCTGATATCGTCGGCGCGCAGACGTCCAAATAGCTCGAAAGACGTTGGCGGGCGCTGATTTTGCCCCACATTATTGCACCACGCGCGGCCAGCGAGTAGACATATATGCCCTTAGTGCGTGAGAGGCGGCATGGAAAAGGTCCATCTGCTCAGCCTGGGCTGTCCCAAAAATCTTGCAGATAGTGAGCTAATGCTCGGAGCCCTGACGCGGGCCGGATTCGAGATCACGACCGACCCCGACGATGCACAGGTCCTGGTCGTCAATACCTGCGCCTTTATCGAAGCAGCCAAGAAGGAATCGATCGACGCGATCCTGGAAGCGACGACTATAAAAAAGCGCGCGGCGGGCCGGCGATTGGTGGTCGCGGGATGCCTCTCGCAGCGTTACGGCGCCGAATTGCGCGAAGAACTGCCCGAGGTGGATATCTTTGTCGGCACCGGCAATTTCCTCGAACTGCCAGAATTATTGCGGCGCACCGAAAGACCGGAGCTGCGCCCGATTCCCTATACCGGCGCGGCTCATATCCTGCCCTCCGCCGACGCACCGCGAATCACGACCGGCGACTTCTTCACGTCCTATTTGAAGATTTCCGAGGGCTGCAACCATAAGTGCGCCTTCTGCAT
>WNFT01008492.1_pt1 | contig 10232 bp, 7 predicted proteins | sample 5400191 | NCBI WGS metagenome assembly WNFT01 (sample SAMN13153359, study PRJNA577476) | soil metagenome | isolation source: 80 cm saprolite under Madrone tree | place: USA:California | collected 2016-06-14 | reverse complement strand
GGGTCACGTTTCACTGTGGCGGCGACAGCCAGTTAGTGGTCACGAAGAGCAGCGTGGGGACCAAGGACGAGCAGACACAAGCGGCCTTCCGCGTCGCCGATGTGCGGGCCGAGGTCAGCGAACTGCGCCGGCGCGGCGTGAAGATCGAAGACTACGACATGCCAGGACTCAAGACCCAGGACGGCATTGCCGATATCGGATTCGCCTGGATGGCCTGGTTCATCGACCCGGGCCAGAACTGTGTGGGCCTGATGCAACTCAAGAATCCATAGCACCTTTCTTGCACGCCCCTGGAACGACCATCCATTGTCTGCAACAAAGGTACTGTCTCCTGGTGCCGACCTGGCACCAGGATGTGCGGCCCGTTCATTATGAAAGGAGCGAACGGAGATGGACTCCTCGAGATTTGATGACTTGACCAAAGCTCTTGCAACCTCGACCTCACGCCGCCAGGCGCTCAAGGCGTTTGGGGCGTCAGTAGTAGGCGGGATCCTCGGCCTGTCTGGGATCGATACCGCCCTGGCTCATAAGCCTTTCTGTAGAGGAAATGGCAGTAAATGCAACCGTGGGAGCGACTGCTGTTCAGGCTACTGCGCCAACAATGTATGTACCTGTCCACCCGCCCCAGCCTGCAATAGTGCATGCCCATGTCCGTCGGACTCTACCTGCCTCAACGGGACCTGCTGTCCCACCAGTCAGGCCTGCAACGGGGCCTGCTGTCCATCTGGCACCGTCTGCGTCAACAGTGCCTGCTGTCCAACCAGCCAGGCTTGCAACGGGACCTGCTGTCCATCTGGCACCACCTGCGTCAATGGTGCATGCTGTCCAACCAGTCAGGTCTGCAACGGGACCTGCTGTCCATCTGGCACCGTTTGCGTCAATGGCACGTGCGCACATCCTTGTACTAGCGATGCCGATTGCTCTTCTTGTTTGTCTCCCTGCGGCCCAGACATCGATGGTGTTCATGCTTATTGTGAAGGTGTCCCCACAGGCATACCCTGTAGCAGCGATTCCGGTTGTCCAGCAGGGACGTTCTGCACCGATGTTGGGGAATGCGAAACTGCGTGCTAGAGTCAGTGCCACTCTGATAACTGCGGGACTGGATCTTCCAGACTTCGCAGGACATGCGCTCTCGACCCTTTCAGGGACGACCGGGTTGATTGCCCCTGTCGATTCGACCTGTGCTTGGAGGCGCGATGCTCCGAGTACAGGTCTCCGCGATCCAGGTGGCAGGCCTTCGAGCGGATCGGCACGAGGCAGAGCCATGCTGTCCTCGTTCCTCAGGCTGGTCAGGATAGCGCCATCCTGCTTTGTGGCTGTTTCTACGTCGTCCTGTTGGGCCACATGACACGTCCTTAAGGAGAAGTACCTATGAGTCTCGTACTCCTGTTCGCACGCTTCCTGCTCGCTGTGGTCTTTGTCGTCGCCGGCCTCGCCAAACTGGCCGACCGTGCCGGTTCACAGCAGGCCTTGTATGACTTTGGCCTGCCCGCGGCCCTTGCCGGGCCATTCGGTCTCCTGCTGCCGCTGGCAGAACTCGCGGTGGCCGTGGCACTTCTTCTTTCGGCCTCGGCCTGGTGGGGGGCACTGGGAGCGCTTGCGCTCTTGCTGCTCTTCGTCGCGGGGATTAGCTACAACCTGGCCCATGGGCGGCGGCCGGATTGTCACTGCTTCGGCCAGCTCTACTCCGCCCCCGCTGGCTGGTCTACTCTGATCCGTAACCTGGTCCTGGCCGCCGTGGCAGCTCTGGTCGTTGGGCTGGGGCCACAGTATGCGGCCCTCAACCTGCTGGGCTGGTTGGGTGCGCTCGCACTGACGCAGCGCATTGCACTGCTCGTCGGAGTGGTCGTGGTGGCGCTCCTCGCTCTTGAGGGTTGGGTTCTGTTGAAGGTCGTGAGCCAGCAAGGGCGGCTGCTGCTGCGGATCGAGGCGATAGAGGCCCAGCTCGCTGCCACTAGCATGGCCCCACCATCAGCTCCGAGAGGGCATGCGGCACCTCCAGTCACCGGGCTACCCGTTGGCACGCCAGCTCCTGCCTTTGCCCTCTCTACCCTCACTGGAGAAACCATTACCCTGGATGCGCTGCGTGCCCTGGGCAAGCCGATTGTCTTGCTCTTCTCGGACCCGGCCTGTGGCCCCTGCACAGCACTTTTCCCAGAAGTGGGACGCTGGCAGCGGGAGCATGCGGCCAAAGTGGTGGTGGTGCTGCTGAGCCGTGGAACAGCCGAGGCCAATCGCCCGAAGGTCACCGAGTATCGCATGACGCATGTACTCCTCCAGAAGGATCGTGAGGTTGCCCAAGCCTATCAGGCCTCTGGGACGCCCAGTGCCGTCCTCGTCCGTCAAGATGGCACAATTGGTGGTCCCGTGGCTGCGGGTGCGGACGCGATCCGTGCGCTGATCGCCAGTGCGCTGAACCCGCCGGTGCTTCATGCGCTCCCGTTGGGTGCTCCTGCCAATGGCAATGGCTGCGGTGCTGCTCCACGACTGGAGGCTTTCCCCAAGATGGGTGAGTCAGCTCCGGACTTCAGTCTACCCGATCTCTCTGGCCAGATGGTCGGCCTCTCTGATTTCCGAGGCAGCCCGACGCTGCTCCTCTTCTGGCGACCCAGTTGTGGCTTCTGCCAGCGCATGCTCCCTGACCTCCAGGCCTGGGAGGCCCACCCGGCCGCAGGCGCACCGAAGCTGCTGGTGGTCTCGACTGACCGTGTGGCCGACAACCAGGCGATGGGACTGCGCTCCCCCGTGCTGCTCGATCACGATGGCATGCGCGTCGGGAGGCTGTTTGGGGCTACAGGCACCCCGATGGCGGTGCTGGTCGATGCCGAGGGCAAGATTGCCTCTGAACTGGCGATGGGAGCACCAGCCGTGCTGGCACTGGCTGGTTACACACAGGACACCACCGTAACCACCTAGGTGAGGCTCCAGCACAGGAGGGATTGCTCCCTCCTGTGCCTTCCCGTTGTTTCTTCGCCTGGCACACGCACACGCCGTGCTCTGGCACAGGCGATCGTTTCGTATATTGCTTACTCCTCTGTATTGGCTCGGAAAAGATAGATCTGATCTCTTTATACTCTACGCCAAAACCAAGCTGGAAGCAAATCTGACAGCATAACCGGTAGAAAACCGCGAACAATGGCAGACACCGGTAGACAAAACAGCGCGAAGCGAAAAACCCCACATCACTTCACAAGCCACTCGACACATCCCCTATGAAACTCGACGCGACTATGCTATAATACCGTCCTTAGAGACAAGACAAGAGATAGCAACAGAGCTATTTTAGACACAAACCGACCATGCTGGAAGAGGCAAAGCGATGACCACAACTACGAATATTGCACGAGGGAAATACCACATCTGGACCGTGGGCTGCCAGATGAACCAGGCCGATTCCCAGCGCATCCAGACCATGCTCGATGAAATGGGTTGGGAAGAGACCAGTATGGATCAGGCCAACCTCGTCATTCTCAATACGTGCAGCGTTCGTAAAGCGCCGGAAGAGAAAGCACATAACCAGCTGGCTCAACTCAAACATGCCAAGGCTAAACGCAGCGATTTGCTGGTCGCAATGATGGGCTGTATGATCGGCAACCAGAAGACCATCGACGAATTGAGTAAACGCTACCCGCACATCGACCTCTTCATGAAGGTCGAACAGGCCGACATCCTACCTCGTTTCCTGGAGGAGCGCTGGACTCCGATCTCCGGCGCGGGCTGCCTCGACATCGAATACGCACCGCCCGACGAAGATATTTCCTTGGAACCTATCGAGCGCATCCTGCCCACTTTTGCCACTTCTACTAATACGCTTGGCAAGCGCACAGTGCTGCCTATGGCAATCACCCCGAAGCCTGGCGAGCGCACGGCCCATTATCCTACCAAAATCGAACTGGCCACAGCCAGTCCAACTGCATGGCTGCCGGTCATTCTTGGCTGCAATAAGGTCTGTACCTATTGTATCGTACCGTACCGCCGTGGACGCGAACGCAGTCGTCCCGTGGATGAACTTGTCACCGAGGCGCGTTCACTGGTCGCCAGGGGTGCAAAAGAATTGACCCTGCTGGGGCAAACCGTGGAAGCCTATGGATTGGATTTGCCAGATAAACCTGATCTTGCCGTACTCATGAGCCATCTGAGTGAAATCGACGGGCTGGAGCGCATTCGTTTCATGACCTCATACCCGCGCCACATGAATGACAGTATGATTGAACGCATGGCAGCACTGCCTAAAGTCTGCGAACATGTCAATATCCCTGTGCAGGCTGGAGACGACGCAACGCTTAAACGCATGAAACGCGGCTATACCCTCGACGAGTATCGCGACCGTATTGAACGGCTACGTACATTGTGGCCGGGTGTTTCGCTCTCTACCGATATCATTGTAGGCTTCTGTGGCGAAACCGAGGAGGAGTTCCAGCACACACTCGATCTCTTAGAAGAGATTCGCTTTGACGTTGTACACGTAGCAGCTTACTCTGTGCGTCCTGGAACCGTGGCCGCTCGTTGGGAAGATGAAGTACCATTAGCAGAAAAGAAGCGGCGCTTACATGCCGTGGAGGACCAACAGGCCTCTATCGCCCTGGACCTGAACCAACCATACATCGGCACGATCGAGGAAGTGCTGGTTGAGGATACGAACTATTCCCATGGACGCCTGCAATGGAAAGGACGCAATCGCACAAACAAATGGGTCTTCTTCCCCCAGCCCGGCGAGGAGACACTTGAAGATGGAGCAACACAGCCTGATATAAATCAGCTATCTCGCGTCATTTCACCTGGCGACCTGGTAAAGGTACGTATTGAACGAGCAACAGCATGGTCTTTGCAGGGATGTGCAGTTGCGGAATAACTTGCACAGTTGCGTGGTTGCTGTATAATAGGCAAACTACAGAACGAACACATCCCTGGTATGGATGGAGGAGGTTTTCGATGACACAAGCACAAACGGCTGAAGAGAAAGCACGATTGAAAAAACAATGGACTGACCTGGCTATTCAGCAGGCCCTGGCGAGTCAATGGGAAGATGCAGTGATTACCAACAGGAATATATTGAACCTCTTTCCCAATGATCCCGAAGCCTACAACCGCCTGGGTAAAGCCTATAGCGAATTGGGACACTATACGGAGGCCCGCCAAGCGTATTCCCAGACCCTGAAATTTAGCCCGAACAATACCATTGCTAAGAAGAATCTGGAGCGACTCTCGCTCCTTTCAGAAACGCCGATACACATCCATGCAGGAGCCGAGCGCATCGATCCAAGGCTCTTCATTGAAGAGACCGGCAAAACCGGCGTGACCGAGTTAATCAATGTTGCCCCTGCCTCCGTTCTGGCAAAGGTGGGCGTGGGCGACCGGGTACTATTGCATGTGAGCGGGCATACCTTACTTGTGCAAAATGCCGTGGGTGAAGTCATAGGACAGATAGAGCCGCGGCTCGCTAACCGCCTGATCAACTTCATGGAGGGTGGCAACCGTTATGCCGCCGCCATTCTTGCCATGGAGCAAGGCCAGGTGCGTTTGATCATTCGTGAGGAGTACCAGCATCCGAGTATGTTCGGAAAAGTCAGCTTCCCATCACAGGGTGGTGGTGATACGATCCGCGCATACATCAAGGACAGCATGCTGCGCTACGATCGTGAAGACGAAGATGAAATGGCCAGCGATGATGAATACTATGATGGCACCGACGAAGCTGAGGAAATGACCGAGATCGATTTCGAAGGCAGTGTCGAAGGCGAAGAGTAACAAATACTTACATCTTTTTTTAAGAAGGGAAAAAGCAGTATGAACAAAACGAAAAAAGTAGCCTGGCGTAAACATCGTGTCAAAGCCAAAAAGTACGACGAGAAGCGCAAAGCGCAGAAAGCCACCAGCACGGCTGCTACATCTCCAGCGCGGCGATAATCGCCGCGCTTCGTCTTTGTGCGTGGATCAATGAGCAGTTCACCGTCCCCGACATCTTCGGCTTCTGTCCGTAACATTCTCACCCTGCTGGTCTCGCAAGATGCACAACTGGTCGCGGGAAGTGAAGGATTGGAACGCCGGGTCATATGGGCTACTCGTATGCGCGCACGCCTTCCCGCATTTGAAAGCGTGCGTGGGGGGGAACTCGCGCTCGTGGCGTTCTCACTACTACACCGTCATAGTGAAACCCTGCCCCATCTACTGCAAAGCCTGCACCAGGAAAGGATCGCAGCCCTGGCCGTAGCGGCCCCATCTGTTGAAGCCCTGGGAAACGAAGCCCTCGCCATCTCTGATCAACTACACTTTCCTTTGATCCTCCTTCCACAGTCAGCTCCTCTGGAGGAGATCGAGCGCGAAGTAATCACCTTTGTCGTCAGTTTCCGCGGTGAAATCGAACGCAAAGCCACAGAGGTTTCACACCAGCTCATGCAATTAAGCATCCAGGGTACAGGCATCAAGAGCTTATGCGAACACCTCGCACGCAGTTGCGAAAAATGGGTCATCTTGCAGGACGCGGAGCAGCGCATTCGCTACCAGGCACCACCCCCACAACAGAATAATGAGGCATTGCCAGCATCATTGACAGATGAAGCCCTGCGGCAAGCGAATTTAAACCGCTTCATGGTGCCAATTCAGATCCGCCACGAAGTAGTGGGCTACTTATCACTCATCGGAAAGGATGACGATCTCGACTACCTGGAACGCCTCATCCTGGGGCAGGTCGCACCCATCCTGGCCCTGGAATTTGCACGCGAACGCGAACGCAGCGAGGTCGAGACGCGCTACCAAACCGAGGCTTTCATGGACGTTTTGCAGGGAAATTACCAGCAAGCCGACGAAATGTTAGCGCGCGCACGTTTACTTGGCTACGATCTTACCATCCCGCAAGCCGTCGTCATCTTTGAACTCGCTCCCTCCGAACTAGAATATCCGCTTAACGGTCCTTCCTCACAATGGAATAGAAGAATGCGTGATGAGTTGCTGCGCGCATGGCCTGAGAGCTGGGTGCTTTCAGAGGCTCGCCGCGTCATCGCTCTCCTTCCCTGTCATCTCGACAGCAATAACCCGAACTCCCTGAGTGAATGCGAGCAGACTATCTTCAAACGCCTGGAGCGCGTACAGGCACGAGTGCAGCAAAACAAAACAAGCAATGGTAACCCGCCAGCCTATTCAGGAGGTATCGGGCATCTCGCGAAAGACCTGCTGGATATCCCTCAATCATATCGCGAGGCCCGGCAAGCACTGGAAATCGGACAGCGACTCCTGGGCGAAGGCAGTCTCCACTCATTCGCCCGCTTAGGCATCTACCGCCTCCTTTTCCATCTGTACGGTGAGCAGGAACTCGCCCACTTTTACCAGGAAACGCTCGGTCCCTTACTCGAATCTGACAGCCGCAGCAACGGAGTATTAATTGAAACCCTGGAAGGCTTCTTCCGCTGCAACGGCAATCTCAGCGAGACAGCTCGCACCATGCATCTACACAGAAATTCGCTGCTCTACAGATTGGGACGTATCGAGGAATTATTGGGGAGGTCGCTGGAGGACTCAGAATTGCGGTTGTCTTTGCAGATTGCTTTGAAGATACGGCACTTGCAAAAAGATTTGCGCTAAGCAAAAAGGACACACAACCATGAGCGAGATCACCGAACTTTTACGTCAACTGGTCGCCATCGACTCCGTCAATCCCGACCTCGTGCCAGGAGGTGCAGGCGAAGAAAATATCGCCCGCTTCGTAGCCGACTGGCTGCAACGAGCAGGCCTGGAAGTCCACCGGGACGAACCTGCACCCGGACGCCCCAGTGTTATCGGCATCGCCCGCGGCACCGGCGGTGGACGCTCACTAATGCTCAACGCCCACATGGATACCGTCGGCATAGTCGGCATGGAACGTCCTCACGACCCCTATATTCAAGACAACCGTCTGTACGGACGAGGAGCTTTTGACATGAAAGGGGGCCTCGCAGCCATCATGGTTGCCGCTGCCGCCGCAAAGCAACTACAACTGCGCGGCGACGTAATCATCACGGCGGTCGCCGACGAAGAATATGCCAGCATCGGAACCAGTTCCATCGTCAAAAACTGGCACGCGGATGCCGCCATTGTAACGGAACCCACCGAACTGAATATTTGCGTAGCACATAAAGGCTTTATCTGGCTTGAGGTAGAAACGATAGGCGTTGCGGCCCATGGTTCCCTGCCCGAAATCGGCGTCGATGCCATCGCCAAGATGGGCAAGGTTTTAGTTGGCTTAGAGGAACTGGATCACAGGCTCAGGTCTGCCCCCTCTCACCGCCTCCTAAAAAGTGGCTCGGTTCATGCCTCTTTGATTAAGGGGGGTCAAGAACTCTCAAGTTATCCTAAAAGCAGCACGTTAGGAGTGGAAAGACGCACTATACCAGGCGAAACACAACAGCAAGTCGAGTCCGAGCTGCCCACAATTTTCGAGCGCATAGCTACAACTGATCCCGACTTCAAAGCCACAGTGAAGACCTTGCTCGTTCGCGATGCATTTGAAGTCTCAGAAGACGAACCAATCGTCCAGACCCTCCGTCGTCAGGCAACCGCTCTATTGGGGCATGAACCTGAAGTTGTTGGTCAGACTGCATGGATGGATTCGGCAATCCTATCGACCGCCGGTATACCAACTGTGGTCTTTGGCCCCGGTGGCGAGGGTGCGCACGCGGTGGTTGAGTGGTCTGATCTTGCACAGGTAGAACAATGCGCCGATGTTTTGACTGCTGTGGCTAAGGAGTTTTGCGGCTAATATAGCCTGGCATCACTACATGTCACACTTCACCCGTCCAGACATGAGGCTCACCTGGTACTCTAGTGACACTACTCATACGTGCCGAAAAGGGGTCAGTAACATAACTTTGACAGGAGTGAATATCCTCGTGGCAAGCGCCCACCATCCTGGACGGGGACAAGCTGTTCTTATACCTGCTCAGAGCTGATCTCACCATGCCAGAGCGCAAAGAGTCGCTGCCACAGCAGCGACTCTGTTTCCACGTCTAGAGCACTCGACAGATCGTCAACCACCAGAAGCTCAGCCTGGCGTAAAAACATCCGCGCAGCCGCTGCCCGCTGAATCTGTCCACCAGAGAGTCGCACGCCGCGTGGGCCAATCATCGTCTCCAGACCCTGAGCCATTTCCGCGATATCCGGCTCCAGCACCGCCAGATCGAGTGCGCTCTTGAGGATATCATCGGACTCAGGCACGCCCAGCAGAATGTTATCGCGCAAGCTATCACTGAACATATGCGGCACCTGTGATGTGTAAGCGCTGCGTGGCGAGACAAAAAAGGACGCAGGTTTTTCCACCACTGTCCCGTTCCAGCGGATCTCACCTTCATCTTGCGGCAATAGCCCCAGCAACACCTGGAGCAGCGTCGTCTTGCCCGATCCGATGCGCCCGGTAATCACTGTGAACGAGCCACGTTTGAGCACGAGGCTGATATCCTGGATGCCTTGCTCAGCAGTGGGATAGCGATAGCGCAAGCCGCTCACCTCAAGCATGCGCAGCCGCTCTTCACCAATTGGCGCAATAACTGGCAGCTCTGGCAACTCTCCACGCATGTAGACCGGACCGGGCTGGATCAGCGTTTGCGCCGGCGCGCCCTGCAACAGTGTGACGAGCCGTTCAACCGCAATACCAGCTTGTTTGTATTCCGTCAGGACTTTGCCAAAATGGACAATGAATTCCGTGATCCAGCCCAGATAGTAGACAAAGAGGGCGAAATCGCCAAGCGTGAATGAGCTGCGATGCATCGCCTGTCCCACCAGCAACAGGATCACGCCCGTCCCGACGCTCACGGTGTTCGAGAAAGTCGATTGCAAAACCTGATCGAGCAAGCTATCGCGCACCGTCACCTTAAGACGCACATCGTTGAGGTGGCGGAAGTGGTTGATGACCTTTTCCTCCGCGTGCGCCACCTGCACCGCCTGGACCGCGCCAAAGAGTTCGCCCAGGAAGCCCGTCACCTCGCCCGCAGCCTTACGATTGTCGCCGCGCCGCCTCTTGATTCGCTCACCCATGAGATTCACAAGCGCAACAATCGGCATCAGCGGGAGGAAGAGAGCCAGGGTGATGAAGGCATTGATGCTGATCATAACCACAAACGCAATCACCACAAAGATGATGAATGCGAGCAGATCATTAAAGTCCATTAAAAAGAACATATTCTCATCAATGTCGTCGCGCAAACGGCTAATAGCCTCACCTGATGATGCAGGTAGGGCGCGCGCACCGGGAAGCTGGAGGATAT
>WNFT01079861.1_pt1 | contig 10233 bp, 9 predicted proteins | sample 5400191 | NCBI WGS metagenome assembly WNFT01 (sample SAMN13153359, study PRJNA577476) | soil metagenome | isolation source: 80 cm saprolite under Madrone tree | place: USA:California | collected 2016-06-14 | reverse complement strand
AAGATATGCGTGAGGGCACGCGGGCCTTCATCGAAAAACGCAAAGCAGAATTCCAAGGAAGGTAACAGGGCATGGAAGAAGCGGTTATCGTCTCAGCAGTGCGTACTCCCATCGGGCGCTACGGTGGCAGCCTGAAGGATGTGCGCCCCGATGATCTTGCCGCACTCGCGATAGCGGAAGCAGTACGGCGAGCAAATATTGATGCAGGCAGTATTGAAGATGTTATTCTTGGTTGCGCGAATCAGGCTGGCGAGGACAACCGCAACGTCGCTCGCATGTCATTGTTACTGGCCGGTCTGCCCGCGCATGTCGCCGGGCAGACCGTCAACCGGCTGTGCGGTTCAGGTTTGCAGGCCATTAACAGCGCGACCCAGGCTATTTCGACGGGAGCGGGGGATACATTTGTCGCCGGCGGCGTCGAAAGCATGACGCGAGCGCCATTTGTGCTCGGCAAAGCGGACAGCGCCTTTAGCCGCAGCATGAACCTGCAGGACACCACGCTTGGCTGGCGTTTCGTCAATCCACGGCTGTCCGCAATGCATCACCCCTACAGTATGGGTGAAACGGCAGAGAACGTAGCCGAACGCTACCATACGAGCCGCGCCGACCAGGATGCCTACGCGCTGCGCAGCCACCAGCGAGCCGTCGCCGCGCAGCAAGCGGGACGTTTCGCAGAGGAGATCGTGCCCGTTACCATTCCTCAGAAAAAAGGGGAGCCGGTGATGGTTGCCCTGGACGAGCAGCCGCGCCCGGATACAACACTCGCAAAACTCGCGGCGCTCAAACCCGCCTTCCGTAAAGATGGAAGCGTAACGGCAGGCAATTCTTCCGGCATCAACGACGGCGCGGCAGCCTTAGTCCTGATGTCCCTCAGTCATGCCCAGGAGCTGGGTTTACATCCACGAGCGCGCATTGTAGCAACGGCAGTGGCAGGCGTCGACCCCGCCTACATGGGCCTTGGTCCGATCCCCGCCACGCGCAAGGTCCTGCAGCGCGCCGGACTCAACATCAAAGATATCGATTTGATCGAACTGAACGAGGCTTTTGCCGTCCAGGTTCTGCAATGCGTACGTGAATTGGAGATCGACGAGGAGAAACTCAACGTCAATGGCGGTGCCATCGCCCTTGGTCATCCCCTCGGGTGCAGTGGAGCGCGCCTCGTTGTAACCTTATTGCATGAATTGGAGCGCCGCGGTGGACGCTACGGCCTGACGACGATGTGCATCGGCGTAGGACAGGGTATCGCCTTAATTATCGAACGCCTGTAATCGCCTTTTGATGTTTGCTGGGGCCGATCATGAAGCTTGACGGACTGGTATGGCACATTTCTTGCGTCAAAAACGTAATGACAGGAGAATAGATTTCTACTCCAAGGAGTATGCACATGGAAAATCCTCAAGATGCAAGAAAATGGTCAGACTTGCGTGGAATGGCTGTGATCAGCCTCACAAATGGCAATAAAGTTGGGTCGGTCAACGATTTTTATTTTGATCCGGTGACTTCTCAGGTCTATGCTTTCCGGGTCAAGACCGGTCTGTTCAGCCATAAGATACTTCATGTAACTGATATCCGCGGCATTGGGCATGATGCTATCACCACCCCTACAGAGGAAGCAATACAGAGCGAATCGGAGGATAGTAAACTCTCGTCACTTCCTAATGGCGAAAGTCTGCCCTCCTATAAGGTCATGAGTGCCAGTGGAACCGTGGTAGGCACCGTCGGGGAGGTTCTGCTTGATACAAGCAATCCTTCCGCCGTGCAGATCACCGGCATCGTGCTAAGTGGTGGCTTGCTCCAACACCTCGGCGTCCACTCTCAGACAATGATCAAAGCCCAGGATATTCATTATGGTCAGCATGTCCTTGTTATTCCCGACGCTGTAGCACAAGCGCTTCAATAGGAACATTAATGCGGCACCTCCTCCCCATGCACCGCCGACTCATACGCCTCCTGCAGCTTCGGCACCGTCTCATAATTCTTCAGCTCCTCCGGTGAGATCCAGCGCATCTCCTCGGCCTCCCAATCCGTGTGAACGGCATCTGGAGCAAACACCTCGAAAAGAAACGGATGAACGTACCAGTGTCGTCCTATCGAGGGATCGACATACTCTACGACTGGACCTCGTTTGAGCATACGTACCTGGTCACGCTGCAGCCCCGTCTCCTCACGAATCTCGGTATAGGCCTGCTCATCGGGCGTCACATCCTTTTCAACAAAGCCGCTGATACCCCCCCAGCGAGCATTATAGCTGCCCACGCGCTGGCTGCGGCGCACAATCAAAATACGTGGATCATTACCATCAGTTCGCATAAGAAAACCGGTGACAACCGGTGTGTCACGTAAGGATTCTTGCCGCTTATTCGATGGTTGCGAGCTCATATTTCTACTCCTGATAGCATTACCTGTGATAGCCATTACCCGTTATGGCGATTGCTTGTGATGGCATTACCTGGCGACCCTTGTGGTCGCTACTACTTCTTTATTACGCCTGATCATCCCAAAGAGATGTAGTGGCGACCCTTGTGGTCGCCAGGTAACCCCGGTCGTCAGATAATCGTCGAATGCTGATTTACGCTTGACAGTACAGGTACCCTCCTATATAGTATGCTTGGCGTAGCATACCTATAATACATTGCCATCTGGCATACGTATGCTATCATTATATCTTTTTTCGAGCCTTTTAAGGCCTGTTCACCTTACTAGTGGAGGTAGGCCGACGTGTCACTAACGTCATTGGATATCGTCTTCGTCCTGATCGTCCTGGTTCTGGGAGCGGGGGTTGCTCTCTATGCCGGATACCTTCTTGGGACGGCACGAAATAAACAACACTATGCAGAACGCCTGCGCCTTGAAAAGGAAGCCAGCGAGCAGCGACTCCTGGAACTTCAGGCGCAGCAGCGCGAGGCATTGCATGAAGCGCGTGACGAGACTGCTCGCTTCCGGGCAGCCATGGAACGTGACAACACCGAGCGCCGTGTCGAGCTACAGCGCCAGGAACGACGCTTGCAACAAAGGGAAGAGTCCCTCGAGCGGAAGATCGATGCACTGGACCAGCGTGAACGCAAGCTTTCAGCACGTGAACGTGCTGTCGAGCAAAGAGCTGGAAGAGGTCAAACTCGAGCAACTCAACGAGCTTGAGCGCATCGCACGACTCTCCGAAGAGCAAGCGAGGGAAATCTTACTTTCTCGCATTGAAAATCAAGTGCGTGCCGAGGCGGCACGCCGTATTCGCGCAATCGAGGAGGAGGCCCGCGAAGAGGCTGATGCCCGTGCGCGAGAAATCATCACACTCGCCATTCAGCGCTGTGCCTCCGACCAGGTGGCAGAGGCGGTCGTTTCGGTTGTACCGCTGCCGAATGACGAGATGAAGGGTCGTATCATCGGTCGCGAAGGGCGCAACATTCGAGCGCTTGAAGCGGCCACGGGTGTTGACCTCATCATCGACGATACACCTGAAGCGGTCATCCTTTCGGGTTTTGATCCCGTGCGCCGCGAAGTGGCCCGTCTTGCCTTGACGAAGTTGATCATCGATGGGCGCATCCACCCGGCTCGTATCGAGGATATGGTTGCCAAAGCGCGGCAAGAAGTGGACATCGTCGTGCGCGAGGCAGGGGAGCGTGCAGCCATGGAAGCCAATGTCCACGGACTGCAGCCTGAATTGCTCAAAATCCTGGGTCGGCTTCACTTCCGCACCAGTTACGGGCAGAACGTACTTGCGCACTCCGTCGAAGTGTCCATTCTGGCCGCAACTATTGCATACGAGCTGGGAGCCGATGTGAATATCTGTAAAACGGCAGCCTTGCTGCACGACATGGGCAAGGCTATCGATCAAGAGGTTGAGGGGCCTCACGCCATCATCGGTGGCGAGATCGCTCGCCGGTTCGGCAAATCGCCCAAGATCATTCACGCTATGGTCGCCCACCACGCTACGGAATCCGAGCCGCAGAGCCTGGAAGCGGCCATCGTGCAGGCGGCAGACGCAATCTCCGCTGCACGACCAGGCGCTCGCCGTGAAACCATCGACCTGTACATCAAGCGCCTGGAAGCGCTTGAGAATATCGCCAACTCGTTTACCGGCGTGGAAAAATCGTTCGCCATCCAGGCCGGTCGCGAAGTGCGCATCATCGTCAAGCCCGAAGAGATTGACGAGTTCGCCGCGAACCGCCTTGCCAGCGAGATCGCCCAGAAAATCGAGGAGAGCCTCGACTATCCTGGACAAATCAAGGTATGTGTGGTCCGGGAGACGCGGGCAATCGATTACGCAAAGTAACCCTGCAATCCACGAGGATTGCCGGACACTTTATTGTTCATTTTAGTTCAGTTCTGGAATCAGGAGGAAAGGCGCACTGACAGGGCGATCCGTAGGGGCCAGATTTATTGCGCCTCATACCCATGAACTTAAGACGGCGAGGAGTCAGACCCCCCACCGAGGGCGACCACAAGGGTCCCCGCCTCCTTGCCACCACCACCCCCGCCCTTACTATGACTTCGCGCCCAGTAGGGGCGGACTCGTCATCATAGTAAGGGCGGGAGTGGAGTGGCTGTGGGGCGGGGACCCTTGTGGTCGCCCTCGGTGGGGGGATCCACTTCCTCGTGGTCTTAAGTTCATGAGTATGGGAGCCAGATTTATTGCGTCCCTGGATGGAGTAGGGCACAGCCACGATGAACAAGCAACCATTTGCCCCACCCTACCCAGGGGCGCGATAAATCTGGCCCCTACGGGCCGCCTGTCAGCGCGCAAGTTAATTTATCATGACGAATTACATCGATCTACATACCCATTCGACCGCCTCGGATGGTATTTATTCGCCGACCGAACTGCTGCGCCGCGCCAAAGATATCGGCCTGCGCGTGCTGGCCCTGACCGACCATGACACGACAGGTGGACTCGAAGAAGCGGCGCAGGCAGCCCGCGCATTGGATATAGACTTCATCCCCGGCATCGAAATCAACACCGATGTAAGCGGCGGTGAGGTACACGTACTCGGATATTTCCCGGAATACCAGCGGCCAGCATTCCAGGCCATACTCAAGGTGCTGCGAGATGCCCGCGAGCGGCGCGGGCAGCGCATGGTAGACAAATATATCGGTACGAACTGCTTTGCCTATGTCCCACGCTACAGGCTGACACCGGAAGACGCCGTGCATCTCATCGCCAGCGCCAACGGCCTGCCCGTCATGGCCCATCCCATCGATCTGCCCGGCCTCGACGAGTTGCGCAACTGGCTGCCCGGCCTCTGTGAAGCGGGCATGGTGGGACTCGAGACCTACTACGGCCCCTACACACCAGAGAACGAACGCGCCCTGCGCGCCCTGGCCGACGAATACAACCTCATCCCCAGCGGCGGTACCGATTTCCATGGCCCCGGCATCCATCCCACGCCTCTCGGCGGTCGCCACGTTCCATACGAGGCGGTCGAACGCCTGAAAGCAGAGGCAGCAAAACGGCGGGGCAAGACGCCTCCCGCATTCGAGTTGCCCCCTCCGGTACAGGAGAAGTAATTTTTTGTTGAGAGATAGAGGGAATGCATGGATTTGAGCCGCGGCTCAACATGCATTCCCTCTATCTCTCAACAAAACCATACAAGGAATAAATGTCTTCCCCTGGTTACAACGCAAAGTATGCACATTTCGTATAATAGTTATGAAGGTGATGACGGAAGAGGTATACCAGCCTGACCAGACTTTCAATAAACCTCGAGGATAATACTTGAAACAGGAAAAGACTGTTGAGAAGCGCCGCCGCTTTGTGCGCGAGCTTTTAGAAATCATGACACTGACCCTATTGATGTTCCTTGTCCTGCGCTTCGCGGTTCAGAACTTTCGTATAGATGGACCCAGCATGGAACCAACCCTGCACAACCAGGAATACATCCTCGTCGATAAAGCCGCCTATCTCTTTCGGGCACCCGAGCGGGGAGACGTAATCGTGTTTGAATACCCGCTCAACCCACAATTGGACTACGTGAAGCGCATCATCGCCATTCCCGGCGATACTGTCAGTGTCGTGGGGCAGCGAGTCACCGTCGATGGGGTAACCCTGAACGAACCATACATCAATAAAAATGACCCATCCAACCCTTTTCCGCCCATCAATAAACGCATTGTAGGACCGAACGAATATTTTGTCATGGGAGATAACCGTGGAGACAGTTCCGACTCCCGTGAATGGGGATTTGTCCCGAGCCAGAACATCATCGGCAAAGCGGCCTTTGTCTACTGGCCATTCAGCGAAAACAATTTTGGCCTGCTCCCCAATGTCATTCCCGTCTTTGCCCACGTTCACCAATAGGGTACCCGCAAGGGGCACCCCTACCATACACGGTCAGCCTGGCGGCTTCGTATATGGTAGGGATGCCCTTGCGGGTACACCAGGTGAGGTTGGGGGAACATCGGTGCTCAACACTCCGTGGGCGCGATCAATCTGGCCCCTACGAACTGGCCATTACATGCTCCGTAGAGCCTCTCTCCAGCCTCTATCCCGCCAGCGGCTCCTACCTGCCCCATCACCATTTTCGCCCGCGGGTCGCCTTCGCAACTTTTCCTCTTCCACCTGCTCATCCATCAAAAGACTTCCCGCAATAGCCGCCACCTCCTCCAGGGTGAGCGAGTTTTCCGTACCGGCATCAGCGACCGTAGCTACAGTTAAGGGGGCCTCTACATTCCTTGTATCCCATTCTTCCGCCACAAAATCCGTGGACATATCTCCCTCGAGAAAGCGTGGATTCTCCATCAGCCAGCGTGCAAAAGGCAGCGTTGTGCGCACGCCCATCACACGGTACTCGTAAAGCGCACGCCGCATACGCGCAATCGCCTGTGAACGATCTCTTCCCCACACAATCAGCTTTGACAGCAGAGGATCATAGAAAAGCGGCACCTGTAATCCTTTGTACAAACCGCTATCGACGCGCACACCCGGGCCAGCAGGCTCCTGTAATTCCTGAACTGTGCCCGTAGCGGGTAAAAAGCGGTTCTCAGGATCTTCCGCCGAGATGCGACATTCAATCGCCGCGCCGCGAAACTCAAGGTCCTCCTGCGAGAAGGAGAGCGGCAGGCCAGCCGCGACACGAAACTGCTCCTGCACCAGGTCAACGTTCGTGCGCAGTTCCGTCACCGGGTGTTCCACCTGGATACGAGCATTCACCTCCAGGAAATAGAAATTGCGATCCGGGCCAAGCAAAAACTCGGCGGTACCGGCATTGACGTACGAAATGGCGCGTATCAGATTGATGGTCGCCGTCGTCATACGCTGCCGCAGTTCCTCATCCAGTACGGGAGAAGGAGATTCCTCTATCAGCTTTTGATGGCGGCGTTGAATGCTGCACTCGCGCTCGCCGAGATGCACAACATTGCCACGCGTATCCGCAATAAACTGCACCTCGATATGACGAGCCGGGTGAATAGCCTTCTCCAGGTACACGCGATCATCGCCAAAAGCGCTTTTAGCCTCGCTGCGCGCCGTGCGCAGCGAGGCTGGCAAGTCCTTCGGGTCAGGTACAAAGCGAATGCCCTTGCCGCCTCCGCCGGCCGCGGCCTTCAGCAGCAGAGGATAGCCAATCTTTGCGGCAACTTCCGCAATCTGGGCATCATCCAACTCGTCAGTCATGGCTCCCGGCACAACCGGCACCCCTACTTCTCTCGCCGTATTGCGCGCCGCCGTCTTCTCACCGACCGCGCGCTGCACTGCCGCAGAAGGCCCTACAAAAATCAATCCTGCCTCAATACACGCCTCTACGAACGAGGCATTCTCCGACAGAAAGCCATAGCCGGGATGGATGGCCTGCGCCCCCGAGCGCCTGGCAACTTCGATAAGCGTAGGAATATGCAGGTAACTCTTCGAGGCCTGTTTTTTGGGGATGCGTTGCAGGCTATTGTCTCTCCCTTTTCCGGCTTCCCCGTTGCTTCCAGCCGTTTTTGTTGTTCCCAGATATTGCCACTTTTTCACATGATTGCAACGGCTTAACTGTCAAATGTGGGTGGTATATAGTACCTCTCAACGCTCTTCCTGAGCGGATATATACCATCCTACCAGACCAGCATCTCGCTGTCAAACTAAGGCTCTTCCGCGCCAGGGCTGTTGCGTAGAACCATCTTTTGCATCTTTGTATTCTTTCTTTGCTCGCTCTACAGTTACATCAGATATTTGGATTCGCCGTTGATGTAGGGCTTGGACTTGTATCCTGAGGGGTTGGCGTAACAGCCGGTCCGGTCGTTGGCGTAGGCGTCATACCGGGGTCTGTCGTCGGATTTGCCGTTGGACTCGTAGTCGGCGCGGCCGGTGTAGCAGACGCTCCTACTGTAGGTGTGGTGTCTACACCGGTGGCCGGCGTGTTATTCTTTCCACCATTATTATTGCCACCAGGGTTAAAAGTGGCGCTGATAGCTACCCCATTGCCATCGTTTGTCACAGCTATCGGGTCGGGCATATTCAACAGACCGACGCAGTTCAGCCCATTGGCTCCGAAGCTAGCAACAAATCGCTGTGCAAGAAAGGTAAAGAGCGAATTGGCGGCTGCAGGATCGGGCGAAGCCTGTCCCTGCGTCAGTTGCATATCAAGCTGAATACGTGCTGGCCCCTTTGCGAGAAGGTGCTGGCAATAGGTTGTCGTGCTGGCAGCATCTAAATTTCCCACAGCGCGCTGATCGACGCCTCTACGATAAGCGTTGAGCTTGTTCAAGTCAGGCTGATTGTTGTTGAGTACCATAGGATCACCCGCTGGCACACGTGCGACAGGAGCAGCCTGGTGTGCCGCCGCCTGCAGTTCGTTCAGTGGCAGCGCTGGTAACATCTGGCCTGGATCAGCCAGGTCGGGAGCCTTCCAGGGATTGCAGCCCAAGGCGCCATCCAGGGCTATAGCCAGCAGACGATTATCGCTGCCATTGACCTGCGTTTGCGGATTTTGCAATGCAGCCATATTGGCGGCGGTTACCTGCGCCGTCTGCCCGTTGGCCGTCACAAGATAGGTGGTCACCACATTATCGCTTTGATCCATATCCACCAGTCCAAAATCGCGAACCGAGGGACAGGCCTGTCCATCGTTCGCCGTCCCCAGTGCCGGAGGGTTGAGCAAGCCTGCTTGAATAGCCCGGTTGGCTGCTCTGAAGAAGGCCGGGGCATTACAGTAAGCGAATTGTCCAAAAATGGAGCCATTGGCCCCGTTGACACACATGCCCTGTCCCAGGCTGCCATTAGTGCCCTGCAGAGTAAGATTGTTTCCATTGAATCCGAACCAGAGCGCGACGACCCCGTTGGCCGGGAGTTTTGGCACGACCAGCGCTGCTGCGGGCTGCGTTCCCTGATCAATAACGAGCGGATTGTAAATGGATATCTGTCCGCTTGCCGGGTCGATCACCGCTCCCTGAACAAAGGCCGCCTGCGCCCTGTTCGCCTCGTTGCATGGTCCGTTCGCTGCATGTGTTGCGACGAGTTGATAGGGCGTGGCCAGCCCTTTAGCCGAAAGCGGTCTGGCAGGCACAATCAAAGTACAATTGCCATTGACCGCCGCCGCATGAGAACCCAGGCGCGGCAGAATGAACACTGCCGATGCGATAAGTGCCAGCGCAACTGGCACGCTCAAGCCAACCAGCATGAGCGGTGAAAATCGCTTGCGCCGCGCTAATGACGAGAGAACTTTATGCTTAAATCGCTGGTGCATAGGAATTTCTTCACCTCTTTCAACTAGAAGACAACCAGTCATCCGTAATTCATGATGTCCGTATATTTTCAGAAGGATCAGCAATTGATCCTTCTGCTACATTATGAAACATCTTGAAGTGTTTTGAGCACATATGGCTCGATTAGGATAATACTCTATCGGGAAGGAGGTTACTCATTGGCATGTGTTTATCTAACACAAAAGTACCTGTCGAGCATTGAGAAATCTCAACCTTCAACTTCGCGACTATGACGAAATGTTCCTAATCAGGGGGAAGTGTGTAAAAATTGCATATGTTGTTCGTGACAATTTATCTCTTTCGGGTGGGTACATTGTATGGGGGGTGATAGAGGAGTGGGAAAAGATTATCCAGAGGGAGGTATGTATGCTCCACATCTTACCGGTAGTTTGTGGACTTGGGCTATACTGCCACTACGCCATTGTGCTGCAGGTTCGCTCTGGCTGGATTCTTCGTGCTGAATCAACAGAGATCGGTTGCTCTAGCCTGAGAAGAAATCCGAAGTCAACAAACTACCGTTACAGCGGTGTGCAGAATAGGCAACCCATCCCTCTCTAA
>WNFT01022228.1_pt1 | contig 10233 bp, 8 predicted proteins | sample 5400191 | NCBI WGS metagenome assembly WNFT01 (sample SAMN13153359, study PRJNA577476) | soil metagenome | isolation source: 80 cm saprolite under Madrone tree | place: USA:California | collected 2016-06-14 | reverse complement strand
CTAGCTTCGCTCCCCCCGGCAGTGGTCCAGCGAGGTCTCTTCGCGTGCCTGAGAGAGCAAAGCCGGGCCTTCAGAAGTCCGGCCTGGCGGCCTGCGGGATCGGCTTTACGTCGTAGCCCGGTACGCTCGGGGCGGACACCATCGACTACATCATTGCGGATCGGCATGTCATTCCTCCAAACCACGACGGCTTCTACAGCGAGAAGATCGTGCGCCTGCCCGACAGCTATCAGGTCAACGATCGCAAGCGCCGCATCGCGGAGCGCATCCCATCCCGGATCGAGCTTGGCTTGCCCGACACCGGTTTCGTGTTCTGCTGCTTCAACAACAGCTACAAAATCGCGCCCGATATGTTCGCCATTTGGATGCGGCTGCTGAAACGCACAGACGGCAGCGTGTTGTGGCTGTTGCAGGACAACGCGGACGCCACACGCAACCTCGCAAGCGAAGCGGAACGGCGCGGCGTGCCGGCGGGCCGCATCGTCTTCGCACCGCGGATGCTCCTGGACGAGCATCTCGCGCGGCATGGAGCGGCCGATCTCTTCCTCGACACGCTCCCCTACAACGCGCACACGACCGCAAGCGATGCACTGTGGGCCGGCTTGCCGCTGGTGACTTGCATGGGCGGCACCTTTGCATCTCGCGTCGCCGGCAGTCTGCTCCACGCCGCGGGCGTGCCCGAGCTCGTCGCGGCTGATCTCGATGGCTACGAATCGCTTGCGCTGAGGCTGGCAAGCGAGCCGGCGATGCTCGCGGACATGCGATCGAAGCTCGCCCGCAATCGCGCCTCATGTCCGCTGTTCGACACCGAGCGTTTCCGCCGTCACATCGAAGGGGCCTACCTTACGATGCACGAGGCCCATCAGCGCGGAGCGCCGCCTGCCGGCTTCGGCGTCGCGCCGCTTGATGATGTGATCTAAGTCATTGATAAATATATATCTTTTATGCGATCTATGAGTTCGTTCGTTCAATTTTTTTATTACGGCGACGAAATTTCCAAAAATCATTGATTTAAATCAGAGCCCGCCCTTTGCTGCGGACGCGACCGGTCCGCGCGGTTTGAATTCGAGAAGCTGTTTTCGCGTTTGATATCTTTGATATCCTGAAAGAGAAAAGCCAGCACAAGTGCCGAGTTTTTGATTTCCAAAACTGCACATTTATCAAACGCGCCCGACCGCGGTTTGATTGTTTCGTTGATTGAAATCAAAGCAGGCGCCGGGCGCGTTACCGGCCGGGAAATCGACAAAGGAACACTCGCTTCGCATCGGCACTCTCTTCTTCAGGTTCGGACTCATCACGATGCATAACCAATAGCAAGATGCAAGCACTATTATTGAACACTCATAGGACGAAAGGCCGCAGCAAACTATTGCGAGATCGCTTCCAGGGCGCGGTTGCTCGTGCGCGGGCCGAGCAGGAGGATGGAGAGCGCCGCGATCAGCATGGAGCCGGCGATGAAAGCGAACACGCCCGGCGCCCCGAAGCGGCCCAAGAAAAACGCGATGACGAAGGCACTGAACACCGTCGACAAGCGGCTCCAGGAATAGACGAAGCCCACGGCCAGCGCGCGGATGCGGGTCGGATAAAGCTCGCACTGATAAGCGTGAAAGAGGAACGACATCGCGTTGTTCGACAGCGTCACCAGCACGCCGAAGAGAATCAGCGCTGCCGCGGCGCTCATCTGGCTGAAGCCGAGACCGAAGGCACCGACGCCGAGTGCAGCCAGCGCGAGCAGGAATTTTCGCTCGAAGCGGTCGGCGAGAGTGGCGCCAAGAAGCGGCCCGAACGGCGCGGCGATGGCGATGATGAAGGTGTATTGCAGGCTCTGGGTCACGGCGATGCCTTGCGCGATCAGCAGCGTCGGCACCCAATTGGTGAAACCGTAGAAGCCGACGGCCTGGAAGATATTGAAGACAATCATCATCACGGTGCGCGAAAAATATGTGCCTTGCCAGATTTCGGCGAAGCGGCCGCGCGGCGTTTCGAGCTCGGGTCCGGTAACGGGCGCAAGCTTCACGCCGGATTCCGCTTCGACGCGCCGCTCGAGCTCGGTGAGGATGCGGTCGGCTTCAGCAACGCGGCCATGGCTCGCGAGCCAGCGCGGGGATTCCGGCACACGTAATCGGATCCACCAGACAAAGGCCGCGCCGGCCGCTCCGATCAGCACGACCCAACGCCAGCCGTCCAGGCCGAGAGGCGATAGCGGCACGAGCTGCCAAGCGAGAAAGGCGACAACGGGCACGGCCGCGAACTGCACCGTCTGGTTATAAGCGAAGGCGCGTCCGCGGAAGGCTTTCGGCACCAGTTCGGCGATATAGGTATCGATAGTGACGAGCTGGACACCGACGCCGATGCCGGAAATGAAGCGCCAGAGATTCAAACCGAAAGCATCGTTCTGGAACGCCATGATGATGCTTGCAGCCGTGTACCAAAGCAGCGAGCTCGTAAAGATGGTGCGGCGGCCGAGCCGGTCGGCGGCAAAACTGAAGATCATGGTGCCAATGAAAAGGCCGGAAAAGAATGCTGCCACGAACCCGGCGATGCCCGTATAACCAAAAAGGCCCGGCGTTGTGGGGGTCAAGATTCCGCTGCGTACCAGCCCCGGCGCGATATAGCCTGTGAACAAGAGATCGTAGAATTCGAAGAAGCCGCCGAGCGAAAGCAAGAGCACGCGAATCCAGATCGTGCGCGTCATCGGCAGACGATCGAGGCGCGCCGCGATCAGGCCCGCATTGATTCGCTCTTCGCGTGACGCAGTGGCGGAAACGGCTATATCGGCGATGATCCCCTCCGTTCTTCGCTCCCCCAAATGTTTGTGGGGAGTATAGGATAAGGCTCGTAGTTGGCGCTTTTGGCAACACTTGCCAGCCAATCAGCCAGCGCAACACAGGAAGCTAGGATGTCTGGATCGGCTTTGCTGTGCCGGGCGGCACTGATCATCTCCGTGGCGATGGCGATGCCGGCCGGAGCGCAGCAAAGCGCCATTCCGAACTTCACTTCCCCCAATTTCGGCTGGCTGGTGAACACGGGCTTCGACTACCTGCCCGTCGAGGGAACAGTGGCGCCCATCGGAGCCGATCCGAACTGGCGTGGCGGTATTGGCCTTCCGGCGGCCGATTTCAACTATCAGCCTCCGGAAGCGGCAGCCGATCCACGCCGGCAGGGGCCAAGCCGCATAGGTCCATGGAACATCGAACGCCTATCCGATGCCGAGAACCCCAATCTGAAGCCCTGGGCCGCCGCGCAGATGCGGATGCATAATGAATTGGTGAGCAGCAGCCACCGCGCGTTCAGCGCGATGTCCCGCTGCTGGCCAGGCGGGCCGGCCCAATTGCTGTTCAACGCCGAGCCGCTCTATTTCATCCAGACGCCGCAAGAGGTGTGGATTTTGTGGCAGCGGGACCATCTCGTACGCCGCGTCTATCTTAACCGCGAGCATAGCGCCAATCCGAAGCCGAGCTGGTTCGGCGAATCCGTCGGCCACTACGAGAATGGCGAACTGGTCATCGATACCATCGGGCTCGTCGAGCATCCGTATAGTTTCGTGGACAATTGGCGCACGCCGCACACCAAGGACCTTCACATGGTGGAACGCTGGAAGCTCCTCGATGACGGAAACGCGATTGAAGCGACCGTGACCTTCGACGATCCCGGCGCCTTCAACGCGCCATGGTCCGGTCGCGTGCGCTGGAGCAAGATGAACGCACCAATGATGGAATCGACATGCGCGGAGAACAACCAGAACTACGAGAAAATTCTTGGGCTCCAAGAATATCCGATGCCCGAGGCCAAGACCCCGGACTTCTGATGGGATGCGCTGTCCAAGAAGGGATCTGACACCTTCAACCGGACCTTCTTCAGGCTTCGGCGACGACGGTGTTCTTCAGGAGACCCACACTGTCGATTTCGACCTCGACCTTGTCGCCGGCCTTCATCCACAGAGGAGGCTTGCGGACCCAGCCGACGCCGCCGGGCGTACCGGTGATGATGACGTCACCGGCCGCAAGCGGCGTGAAGATGGAGATGTATTCGATCAGCTTCTCCGGCGGGAAAATCATCATGTCGAGCGTCGAAGATTGCACCGTGTTGCCGTTCAGCCGCGTTTGAATTTTCTTACCCCTGAGCGGGCCGACTTCGTCAGGGGTCACGATGAACGGACCGAAAGAGCCGGTGGCGAAAAAATTCTTACCCGGCGTGAACTGGCTGGTGTGCCTTTGGTAGTCGCGGATCGAGCCTTCGTTGTAGATGGAATAGCCGGCGATATGATTCATCGCATCGGCTGCCTTGATGTGGCGCCCGCCCTTGCCGATGATGACCACGAGCTCACCTTCGTAATCGAAGGTTTCGGAAGCGCGCGGCCTGATCAGCGGCTGAAGATGGCCGACATGGGTATCCGCCCAGCGGGTGAAGATCGTTGGGTAATCGTGCGAGGCCAGACCTGTCTCATTGATGTGTTCATTGTAATTGAGACCGACAGCGATGATCTTGGCAGGATTGGTGATCACGGGATCGAAGGTGATTTGTTCGAGCGTGAAATCCGCGGCGGCGCCCTTCATCGCGCGCTCGGCTTCCGCACGCGCATCGGCCGCGATCAATGCTTTCAAGTCAGGATATTTCAGGCGCGGCGTCAGATCGACGACTTTATTGTCGTCAACCACCCCGTAATGCGCCGAGCTGCCGGCGCGGAAGGAAAGAAATTTCATCCTGCTGAATCTCCTCAAGACCAATCGTAACCCTCTTTCTCGCGCCAGGAGGGGCAAGGACGAGGGTCAGAATTGAACTTTTGGTAACACGCGGACTAAGGACAGCAAACAAGAATTGCACCGCCCGAAGCCAGGCCCGGGCCGATTGCAAATCGCCTGATATCGCGAGATAACCTCACCCTTCGCAAAGACCGTGGGAGAGTGCGCATGAACATCCGGCCAGACCAGATTTGGACAGGTTCGCTCAATGAGCGCGATGTCGTTCAGAAGGGATTTGACCGCAGCAGGACCGTTCGCTTTTACGACACCACGCTGCGCGACGGCGAGCAGTCGACCGGCGTCTGCTTTTCAGCCGACGACAAATTCGAAATCGCGTGCAAGCTGGCCGAGCTCGGCGTCGGCCGCATCGAATCGGGCTTTCCCCGCGTCTCGGACGAAGACACGCAGGCCGTCAAGCGAATCCTCGCGGCAAATTTAAGCTCCGAGATCTGGGGTTTCGCCCGCTGCCTGCAGGCGGATATCGACGCGCATCTCGAATTGGGTACGCGCTATTTGCTGTGCGAAATCACCACCAGCGACATGAAAATGAAGGCGTTCGGCTTCACGCGTGAAAAGGTCATGAACAACGTCATCGGCGCAGTGAAGTACGCAAAAAGCAAGGGGATCGAGCGCGTCAATTTCTTCGCCGTGGACAGCACAAGGAGCGATCTTTCGTTCCTGCGCGACATCTACAGCGCGGCCGTCGACGCCGGCGCCGATGAAATCTCCGTGGTCGATACGATCGGGGTGTGCGCGCCGGAAACCGTCGAATATCTCGTGCGCGAGGTCAAATCCTGGGTGGGAAATTCCGTACCGGTGCATTGGCACGGCCACAATGATTTCGGCCTCGCAACGGCCTCGGCGATTGCCGCGGTCCGCGGCGGCGCGGACTGGATCCAGGGCACCATCAACGGCATGGGCGAGCGCGCCGACATGCCCGTCGAATTGGACTTGAGCAAGGCACGCGAAGTCTCCGACATGGTGCAGAGATACGGGAAATACACCGTAGACACCTGGAAGCCGGTCGTCGGCAAATTCATTTTCACCCGTGAAAGCGGCGGCGTCGCCGCCCAGTTCCATATGCCTTCCGCCATCGAGCCTTACTCGGCCGATATCCTGGCAACGGATCGCCATGTCGCGCTCGGCAAGAAAAGCGGGCTCGCCAACATCAAAATCAAGCTCAACGAGCTCGGTCTCGATGCGCCAGCCGAAAAGCACGGCGCGATTCTCGAGAAGGTCAAATCTCTGGGAACGGCGGAAAAGCGGCTGGTGACGGACCAGGAATTCCGCGCAATGGTGGCGCAGTGCGTCTGAGGAAGGCGTCAATCCTCCGCAATCGAGAGCGAAAAGTCCCGGTTTTAAGCCCCCTCACGTCTTGGCGGCCACAGGCGATTGACCTACTCTTTCCATTAAGCTGATCGGGTTCGTAACGATCGCTGCGGCCGCAAGGACACGCAGCGACTTGGAGGAACGCATGGCCCAGGAACGCACGCTCGACGTGGCCGAATTGATCGAGGGCAAGAAGCTCGGCTCGGCGCAAATCTCCGTCGCGCTGTTGCTCTGCACCCTTATGGTGCTCGAAGGTTACGACATGCAGGCGCTGTCGTTCGCCGCGCCCGCGATTTTGCGCCAATGGCGGGTCAGCCGGGCCGATTTCGGATTCGTGCTGAGCGCGCATCTGTTCGGCTACTTCTTCGGCGCGCTGCTGTTGAGCTTTTTCGGCGACCGTATCGGACGGAAGAACATCATCGTCGCCGGCGCAGTGATCTTCGGCGCCTTCACGTTCGGCGCAGGTTTTGCCACGAGCCCACAGGAGCTGTGGATGTGGCGGTTTGCGGCCGGCTTCGGCCTTGGGGGCGCCATCCCGACGGGCATTGCACTTGCCGCCGAATACATGCCGAAGCGCATGCGGGCGACTGCGATCGGCTGCATGTTCGTCGGCTACAATATCGGCGCCGGCTTAGGCGGGTTCATTTCCGCCCTGACGATTCAGGATTTCGGCTGGCCGTCGGTGTTCTTCATCGGCGGACTCGCGGCAGTGCCGATGTTTCTTGCACTCGCGGTGGCATTGCCGGAATCGGTGCGCTTCCTTGTTGTGCGCGGCGGCGAGACCGCAAAGATTGCCGCGATCGCGCGCAAGCTGCGCCCCGAAGAGGACTTCTCGAACGTCGCGCGCTACGCGATCAGCGAGGAAAAACGAACGAATTCGCCGGCGAGTCTGTTCACCGACGGGCGAAGCGCCATGACGCTTCTGTTGTGGCTCGCCTTCATCATGAGCTTCCTCGGCCATTACGTGATCACGGCATGGATGCCGACGGTGCTGGCCGACGACGGCTATTCGATCCCCGAAGCCAATGCGGCAATGGGCTTCTTCCAGTTCGGCGGCGCGGTCGGCAGCTTCCTGATCGCATTTCTGCTCGATCGCGTGGGCATCAGGATCATCACCATCACCTTCCTGATCGCGGTTCCGGTGGTTGCCGCGCTCGGTCTGCATACCGACTATCCGATTCTGATCGTGAACATGATCGTCGGCGGCATCGCGGTGCTCGGCGGCCAGATCGGCTTGAACGCGCTCTCCGGCACCCTCTATCCGACCTTTATGCGCGCGACCGGCGCGGGCTGGGGCTTGGGTGTCGGCCGCGTCGGTTCGATCATCGGCCCGATCGTTGCCGGCGTGCTGATCGGCGCCGGCGTGGCGCGGCCGACGCTTCTGTACCTCACCGCGATCCCGTTCTTCTTCTGCGCTCTGGCGCTCTTTGCTCTCGCCATCGCCAAGCGCAGTCAGGACGAACGGACGAGTGCGCCCGTGCCGGCACTCGAAAAGGCGGGCGGGTTCGCCCATTGAGATAGGTCACACTTTCAGTCCGCCCCCCGCCCGCGGACACTTCCAATCGAAAGTCATCACTGGAGAAACGATGAACAACCTTTCGCTGACGGCGGCGATGCCAGACTACGACCACGCGCGCGATCTGATTACGGGCCGCGTTTCCCCCGAGGGCATCGATCTCACCTGTCTGGTCCTTCCGGTCGAGGAAATCTTCTATCGCTTCATCGTGTATAAGGAGTGGGAAGTTTCCGAAATCTCGATGGCGAAATATTGTTCGCTGCTGGCGCAGGGCGACAAGAGCTTCGTCGCGCTGCCGGTTTTCCCATCGCGCGTGTTCCGGCAGGGCTCCCTGTTCGTGCGCCGCAACGGGCCCGTCAAGAAAGTGTCGGACCTCGTCGGACGCCGGATCGGAATCCCGGAGTGGGCGCAGACCGCCGCCGTCTATTCGCGCGGATTCCTGCAGCACGAATATGGGCTCAAGCTGTCCTCGATCGAGTGGGTGCAGGCCGGAGTCAACGAGCCGGGACGCGTCGAAAAGGTCGAGCTGAAACTTCCCAAAGGCATCAAGCTCACGCGCGTGCCCGACAAGTCGCTGAACGATATGCTGCTCTCGGGCGAAGTCGACGCGGTGATGGCCGCGCGCGCGCCCGCGTCGTTCACCGCGGGCGACCGCAAAATTTGCCGCCTGTTCGACAATTTCCTCGAAGTCGAAGCGGAGTATTACAAGAAGACCGGCATTTTCCCGATCATGCACGCGGTCGCGGTGAAGCGCGAAGTGCTCGAGAAGAATGCGTGGGTAGCGCGCAGCCTGTTCAACGCCTTCGACGAAGCGCGCCGCCGCAGCATCGCGCGCGCGCTCGATTCGACGGTTACGATGTTTCCGATTCCGTGGTGCTATGAATATGCACGGCGCGGGATGGATCTTCTGGGCGAGGATTATTTCCCTTATGGGATCGATAAAAATCGCAAGACGCTGGAAGCGTTCCTGTCGTACGCACACGAGCAGGGCGTCTGTAAGCGGCTGCTTTCGGTCGAGGAGTTGTTTCCGAAGCAACTGACTTCGAGCTATCGGGTTTAAGGTCTACGACGACGGGGGAAGAACTCCCCCCACCCGATCTGCCTGCGCGCTTCGCGCTTCGGCGGATCGACCTCCCCACAAGGGGGAGGTGGGAATAAGAGTTAACGTTCCTGGTCGGAGACGTTGCCAGCTCGTTGTCGTCGTTTCATCTGACGGGAAATGGTTTAACATGGCGGTCGAATTGAGATTGCGGTGCGAGTGATGGAAAGCGAGACGCGCTTGCGCAAGAACGCCGACGAATTCGCGCGGTATTACGGGCGGCTCTCGCAAAGGAACATGGCGCCTTTGTGGGAGGTGATGCGGAACTTCGTGACCCCGGAGCCGGTGACGCCGGTCAAGGCGGCCCATTGGCGCTATTCCGAGGTCCGGCCGCTGCTGTTCGAGGCGGGAAAACTGATTTCGGCGGAAGAGGCCGAGCGCCGCGTGCTGGTGCTGGAGAATCCGGGACTGCCGGGTCAGGCGTCGATCACGCATTCGCTCTATGCCGGAATCCAGCTGGTGCTGCCGGGCGAGGTCGCGCCGCAGCATCGCCATACCCAGGCGGCGCTGCGCTTTGTGCTGGAGGGAAAAGGCGCCACTACGACCGTGAACGGCGAACGGCTGGAAATGTATCCGGGCGATCTCGTGCTGACGCCGTCGTTTCAATGGCACGATCACCAGAACGAAACCAACGAGCCGATCGTCTGGATGGATGATGCGCTATCCGTATGTCGAGGCGAAGAAATCGCTCGAGCATTTGCGGGCGCATTCGGAGTGGGATCCGTGTCACGGCATCCGCATGCGCTACGCGCATCCGCAAACCGGCGATTGGGCGATGCCGACCATGGGCCAAGTGATCCAGCTCGTGCCCAAAGGTTTTGCGACGGCGCCCTATCGCGCGACCGACGGTACCATTTTCGCGGTCGCCGAAGGGTCCGGCACGGCGATGATCGGGGATGAAACCTTCACGGTGACGCAAAAGGACGTGTTCGTGGCGCCGCCTTGGGCGTGGCGCAAATTCAAGTCCGACGGCGATCTCGTGCTGTTCAGCTTCTCCGATCGACCGGTGCAGGAGAAACTCGGCCTGTGGCGCGAAGAGCGCGGCCTGCAGACGTGAGCCCTCCATTGGGCAAGATGGCATTGGCAGCATCAATTTGGCGGATGCCGCTCCTTCTATTCGTACTTTTGGTGCTTTCGCCATGCGCATTTGCGCAATCGCCTGTTCGAAGCCCGGAGTCCGTTCGGCTCGAACGCGCAGTGGCGGAAATAATGTCGGAGCAAGATCGCGATAAGCGGACACTGCTGACCATAGGTCTTTCCAAATCCATCACCCAAGAAAGTCGCGCGACGGTCGATGATAAGTCCGTTGACGCGATTGCGGGGCTTCTCACGGACGGCGCTCGTCCAGTCCGGTTTTGGGCGGCCCAAGCACTGGCGTATCTCGGTCCAATGGCCGTTCATTCATTGGCCGCTCTCAAGCAGGCACTCGCCGTTGCCAAACAGGAAGAGGCGGGCTTAGCGAATACGTATGGATTCCTCGGCGGACCCTTGCTGTCGGACGCGATCCAATCTGCATTGTTTAGAATTGGAGGTTTTCCGGCTACGGC
>WNFT01008034.1_pt1 | contig 10234 bp, 10 predicted proteins | sample 5400191 | NCBI WGS metagenome assembly WNFT01 (sample SAMN13153359, study PRJNA577476) | soil metagenome | isolation source: 80 cm saprolite under Madrone tree | place: USA:California | collected 2016-06-14 | reverse complement strand
CCATTACGACATTACCGCCACGCTCGACACCATCACGCAATCCCTCTCCGCCGTGGCCAAGGTCGACTTCAAAGCTCGCGACGTCTCCAGCGCCATCCGCGTCGAGCTGCACCCCAATCTCAACGTTACCGACGTGAAATCCGCGGAAGGCAAGACGCTCGGCTTTGAGCGCGACACGCAAAATCCCCTGAATCTCATCGTGAATCTCCCCTCCCCAGTTGCCACAGGCGCTAAAGTCACTTTGACCTTCACCTACGCCGGCCCTCTCGCCAACGAGGAAAATAGCCCCGTTCCCGGTGTGCGTGCCGCCGCAATCAATCGCGAAGGCGCCTTCCTCCTTCTCCCCGCTCGCTGGTTCCCGCTTACCAACTACCCCTCGAACCGCTACACCGCCACCTTTCGTCTCAACGTTCCGGATTCCTTCGCCGTAGCCGGGACAGGCAAAGCCGGCGCTCCTATGCCCACGCCAGGCAAAAATACCGTCGAAGGCAATCGCCTCGTGTACATCTTCCAGTGCGATAGCCCCGCTCCCTATGGCACCTTCGTGGCCGGAAATTTGCAGCTCAATCCCAAACAGGCCGAAGGCATCGACGTCAACGTCTACGCTCCCCGCGAAGCCAGCGGTGATGCGCAAAAGTTTGCAGACGACGTCGCTCGTTCCACGACGATGTTCTCCGATATGTTCGGCCCGTTGCCTCGCCCGGAGTTCACCGTCGCGCAGCTCCCCGATGGCACTCTGCGCGATTTCGCCGGCCCCGGTCTTCTGCTTCTCAGCAAACGCATCTGGGATCCCCGAGGCTCCGATCGCACCATCGCCCGTCTCGTAGCTTCGCAATGGTGGGGCAACGCCGTGCTGCCCGACGAATTCGCCGTAGGCGCCCTCATGTACGAAGAAGCCGCGCCCATCGCCCAAGCCGCGCGCCTCGCTCCCTATTCCCCGGACTATCGTTCCGTCGTAATGAACAAGGGCGCCATGATCTTCCACATGGTCCGCGCGCAAATGGGTGACGGCGCCTTCAAATCTCTCTTGCACGATTTCTACGTCAAATACGCCGAGGGCAGCGCCACCATCGAAAACTTCGAGGCTCTCGCCGAGCAGCACGCGCAAGCCAGCGCAAAAGTCGGTCAGCCCCCTCCGGACCTACACAGCTTCTTCGCGCAGTGGCTCAATTCCACCGGTGTTCCGGACTTCACCCTGGAATACGTGATCTACCGCACGCATCAGGGTTTTCGTGTCGTCGGCAAGATTAAGCAGCCCCTCGACACGTTTCACATGCCCGTCGAGCTGCGCATCGATACGGAAGGCAATCCCGAGCTCAAGACCGTTGATGCCATCGGCACGGATTCCGAATTTACCGTCGAAACGTTCGGCCGTCCCAAACCCGGCGGCATCAAGATCGATCCAAACAACCTCGTCCTGAAGGGCAGCTCCACCCTGCGCGCCCGCGCCGCCATCGCGCGCGGTGAAGAACTCGCCGAGCAAGGCCGCTACTACGACGCTATCGGCCAGTACCAGCGTGCCCTCGGCATTCAGCCCAATCGCCCCCTCGCCAATTTCCGCATGGGCGAAGCCTTCTTCTATCAGAAGAATTACCAGGCCGCCGCCAACTCCTTCCGCGACGCCCTGCAAACCGTTCCCGAGCCGTCCGAGAAGTGGACCGAAGTCTGGAGCCACATCTATCTCGGCAAAATTTTCGACCTGCTCGGCCAGCGCGCTCGCGCCGTCAACGAATACAGCAAGGCCAAGCAAACCAATGACGACACCGGCAGCGCCCAGCAAGTAGCCGAGTCGCTCCTGAAGAAGGCTTACGTGGAAGGGGCCATCTCCGCCTCGACCCCGGCGAACGGCGCGCCCCCAGGCGCCGCCGTCGTTCCACCACAAGCGCCCCCGGCCAGCGACCGCCCGGTCCTGAAAAAGCGCACCGATACCAGCCCCAACTGAGTCGAGTGGGACAGCCATTCCTGCCTGCCCGCTAAGGCGGACCTGCCCGCTAAAGGTGGGCCTGCCGCTGCAGGCCATTCTTTCGCTCCGCGCGTTTTTTCTGTTGACGACCTCCCATCCGTTCGTGATAACTTACCGTTAGTGGACGCTTACCTACAAGCCGGGCTCGACGCATTGGGCGATGCCACCCGCATGGCTATTTTTCAAAAGCTCGCGGCCGGGCCTACGGCCGTAAACGAGCTGGCTCGCACGCTGCCGGTAAGCCGTCCAGCCGTGTCGCAACACCTCCGTGTGCTGAAGGACGCCGGACTCGTCACCGACAGCAAGTCGGGAACCCGCCGCCTCTACCAATTAGATCCCGAGGGAGTGGCACGCCTCCGTGCCCACTTTGACCAGATGTGGACCAAAGCCCTGAGCGCCTTTCAAGCGGCGGCAGAAAAAGAACCATTGGGAGAGAAACGTGGCAAACAGCGTGTCAAACGAGCTGCCAAACAAGTTGAACGAAGCCGTCGTACGTAAGTCCCTGCGCGTGCAGGCGCCGATCGATCGCGCCTTCAGCGTCTTCGTGGAACACATGGAGGCGTGGTGGCCGGCAACGCACCACATCGGAAAAACTCCCTTCGAGGCCATCTTCGTCGAGCCGCGTGTCGGTGGCCGCTGGTACGAGAGAGACGTCGAAGGCAACCTGTGCGAGTGGGGCAAGGTCCTGGCGTGGGACCCGCCACATCGCTTAACTCTCTCGTGGCATGTAGGTCCTGGTCACGATCAACCCGATTGGAGGGCCGACCCCGATCCCGCCAAGGCCAGTGAAGTGGAGACTCGTTTTACGGCCGAAGGGCCAGGAACAACCCGCGTCGAGTTGGAGCACAGCAAATTAGAGCGGCATGGCGAAGGCTATGAGCAGTTGCGCGCCCTCTTCGACGGACCTGGCGCCTGGGGCCACATTCTGGCGCTCTACGCCATAGCGGCAGACCAGAGCCAAATACCCCCACACGGAGGCCGATAACAATGAAGCCCGGTCTTTTCCTTCGCATCGCAGCCGTTTTGACCTTCCTTCACGCCGCCCTGCACACCATAGGCGGAGTCTTTGGCAAAGTGGGACCCGGCCCCGCCACAGTGGCCGTCGATGCCATGAAGACGAATCAGTTTCTGCTGATGGGACACATGCGCAGCTTTTGGGATTTCTATCGCGGGCTAGGCCTGGGTGCCACGATATCCCTCACAGCCGAAGCGATTCTCTTCTGGCAACTAGCCTCGCTGGCCAAGGCGGACGCGCAGCCCCTGCGGCCGGTCATGGCTACCTTCTTGGTTGCGTATACCGCCCTCGCTGTGAACTCTTACACGTACTTCTTCTTAGCGCCGGTAATCACGGAGCTCCTGATCGCAGCATGCCTCGCGTTAGCAATTTTTGCCGCTAAGTCCGAGTCAGCAGTTACTACCCTGGACACACAGCACGCTTGATTGGAGTATCTTTGCCCTTTTCGGTTTGCGAGCGGCCGTTCCCGCCCGCCCGTTTGTCCTTGACATTGATACAGAATTGTGTATTATAAGCAGTGGGTAAGCTCTTGCCCCCGCCCGGAAGGTCCTAACCCTCCTGTTTCCAGCGCAATTCCCGGTTTGAGTGATCGTCGGCGCTCCCGAACGTCGGCAGTTCACTGGTAAAGGTCGGAGCGGTTTTCAGGTAGCTGCTGGCATCTTTGACGGCACCTCGCACCAATCGGCCAAACGCATCGGCCAATCCAAAGTCCATGCAAGATAAGTCCCTTTAGAATGAACACTTGCAAAAGTGTGTGAAAACAAAGGACTTTAACCATCTTTAGAATGAACACTTGTGAAAAAACCGGGAGGGGGGCCCCCTAGGCTCGACGGCCCTTATCGCTCGCCGATTAGATAGCGGCAACCGGTTGGACCCATGCGCGCCGAGTGCACGGCACCTGCCGGGACATCCGCGCGTTCACCAGCGCGATAGGTGTGGCTCTTCCCGTCCATCGTCAGCGTCATCTCGCCGCTCAAGATGATGTGCGCAGTCTCCGTAGTGTGCGTGTGATCTGGATACGAGGCGTTCGGCGCATCCTGCCACACGTACGTGTGCCCGAAGCCTTCCTGCTCGAGACTTTGCGCGAGTTGCCTCTCATCCATTCGATTATTTTAGCCAACAGGCGGCGATTTCGGCCAATTCCAGCGTCTGAAAACGGCTACGCCCTCCCTGCGGAATTGGGGGACCCCGCAGAAAGGGCGTGTCCGTCTTCAGGAGAGAAGACCGTTATGAATTACAAAATCAGGCGCTGGGCGCCGGAGGCGGAGGCACATCGGCGGGCGCCCCCGCAGGCGGAGCTCCGTGAAATCCGTGCCGATGATTCCGCGGACCGCCAGGCCCGCCCTCCTGCACCGTGTAATCCGAGGGCACGGTGAACAGCGCCGCCGCAGGCTCCGTGCGCTGGACGTTGGTCACCGAGTAGGTGGTTGTCCCAAAGCGCGGATCGCTACGCGAGCTCTTCACCATGATCTGCAGGTCCGGCGAATACCACCGCTCGAACACGATCGAAATTGGCTTGTCGTTGCCAATCTTCCCCGCCGGAATGGTGTGCGTAATGCGCGTGCCTTCGGCATTCACGCCATTGATCGCCTGCGTGCCAAGCGATTCCTTTTTCACCTCGCCGGAAGCCTCTTCTTTAGCGATGTGCTTCTGCATTCTTTGCTCGAATTGACCAGCCTTCGCGCCGGTAGGCAAAGTCATCTTGTGCGCCACTTTTTTGTCCGGATTAAGCATGTAATGCACACCGGCCACGGGGTCGCCAATCATGATCATTGTGTGTGGTTTTCCGGAGGCTTGCAGAGGACCGAGCCCAGAAAGCGTAACTTCACGGCGGAACCGCCCTGCGCTGTCCCGGTAAAGTGCGGTCGAATTTGTGCGATGGATGGTGGTCCCGTCCTGCAGAGTTTGCGTGGTCTCCGAATTTCCGGTCGCCGAAAAAGGCGCGCCCTTAACAATCCTTCCGGGGTGCATTCCTTCAAAGCCCAGCAATTCGATGCGTTCACCAAATGGCCCCGGAGCTCCGCCCATTTCGGGGCCCTCTCCATGAGCAAACCCTGGTGGAGGCGGCGGGTCTTGCGCCCTCACCATTCCAGCCGCAAGCACCACGGCTCCGGCCAAAAGCGAACTGGCCCAAATATTACGCTTCATCGTTTCTTCTCCTCTTCTCTCCCGCTGTTCCTAAACTCATTTGTTCCAAAAACCGCAAAGTCGTTATTGCAGCAGCCGCACAGCCTTGGGCAAGCCATCCTGCCCAACGAGCAGATCGACCTGGATCCAATCGCTTACGCGCTCCTCGTTCACCTGCAAGCCCAGGGCGCTGAGCGCGCCACGCTCCATGCCTACGCGAACGATGGTGGAATCGTCCGTCTCTTGCGGCAGGCTGCCGGGTAGCAGCGTAAAATCACCCGCATCGTTATCAGCTATGAGCGTCGGCTCCTCGGACGTGTCGACTTCAGCCGATGATGGATTTACTGACGGAACTGAGGTGTTCAGCTTCACAACATTTCCGGCGGAAACGTTGCCGTGCGTTTGCGTCAGCTTCCAATTCCACCAGCTCACGCCCGCGAACACCAACGCAGCCGTCGCCAGGGCCCAAGCCGCAAAAATAGCCGCGGAGCGCACCTTTCTTGTGCGGTGCCGCATCCCAAATTCGTGCAGCAGCCGCATTTCCACGCGCTGCGGCGTCTCCACGTCGCGCGTCGTCTCACGCAATGCCTGCAACGCGATGCGCGCCTCTTGCCACGATTCCTGCAGCGCCGCGCAACTCGCGCACCGCGCCGCGTGCTCGGCAGCGCTCTGCCGCAAGGCCACGTCGAGTTCGCTCATCCGCAAACCGCTACGCTCGAGACCAATCGCTTCAAATTCCTCGCACTTCATCGCGCACTTCCCTCTTCTTTCTTCTACCTGCGCCGTCTTCTACCGGGCCGCGCTGACGCGCCGCGGCGCATCCCGCAAAATCTCCAGCTTGGCCAACAGGAGCGCCCGTCCGCGATGCAGCCGCGAGCGAATCGTCCCGATGGGGCAGCCGCTCAGTTGCGCCGCTTCCTCGTAACTCAGCTCTTCCAGTTCGCACAAAACCACGGCTTCGCGAAACTCCGCCGGCAGCTCCAATACCGCTGCACGGACGCGCTCGCTTCGCTCCTGCTGCTCGGCCCAGTGCACCGGTGTAAATCTATTGACCGCCGATTCGTTCGCGCGCGCGCCATTTCCATTCGATTCTTCCAGCGAAAGCTCCCGCGGCAGCCGCTCCAGGTGCTTCATCACGCGATTCCTCGCGATGCCAAAGAGGTACGCGCCGACAGGACCGCGCGAAGCGTCATATTTCTTCGGCTCGCGCATCAGGGTCATGAACACGTCTTGCACTACTTCCTCGGCAGCCCAGGAATTGCCGGTCATGCGCAGCGCAAAGCGATACAACGCAGCCTGATGCCGGCGATAGAGCAAAGTAAAAGACTCCTGATCGCCTTTCGCCGCGCGACGCAGCAGAACGTCGTCCCTGTCTTGCTCAGGAATACTCATCTCTCCTGGTCCGGCGTTCTCGGCAGGCAACCATTTCCCTGCGCTCTCCTATATTTCCCTGCGACTCGGAAAAAGGTTCCCGCGCGCCGGGCGCTTGGCGGCGTACACATCCTATGCATGAATTGTTGGACGTTCGCCGCTGCAGGTGCGTGTCAGTGAAGGTTCTTGAGCCAGGTCTTCAGGCGGGCTTGTCTGCGGATGGGCGAAACATCTTCGCCGCGACACGCGTGACGAATCGGCGAGGCACCAGGCGTTGCGCCTGCGCGCCGAAGTAGTTTCCGGTGCCGGAAATCACATAACTTTTTCCTGCCGCCAAGGCCTGCAAACCGACGCGCGCCACCTTTTCCGCGGTTTCCCGATTCTTCATGGCGTTAGCCACGCCCGCCTGCCCTGCCACTTCCTGAAACTCCGTCTCCGTGGACCCAGGGCACAGCGCGCAGACGCGAACGCCGAACGGCTTCACTTCTTCCGCAAGCCCCTCGGCAAATAGAAGATCGAAGGCCTTGGTGGCGGCGTACGTGGAAATGAACGGCACGGCTTGAAACGAAGCTGTCGAGGCCACGATCAGCACGTCGCCGCGGCGACGCTGCAACATTTCCGGCAGATATAGCCGCGTCAGGTGAACCACAGCGCTGCAATTCACCGTAACCATGTCGAGGAGCCGCTGCGTGTCCACGGTGGCAAATGCTCCGTACGCGCCGAATCCCGCGTTATTGATCAGCAGGTCTATCGCGATCTGTTTCGCCTGTGTGAAAGCAAAAATCTGCTGCGGCGCGGCGGCTTGCGCCAGGTCGGCAGCGACCACCTCCACACGAACCTTATGCGCGGCAGACAGCTCTTGCGCCAAATGTTCCAATCGCTCCTTGCGCCGCGCGGTCAGCACCAAATTCGCGCCGCCCGCCGCCAACTCTCGCGCCAGCGCCACGCCGATTCCGGCACTCGCCCCAGTCACCAGCGCCCATTTCCCTGCCCACGGTCCGCTCATTTTGCCTCTCCCAAATAAGTTTCGAGCCTACCACGGACGCACGCCGACCGTTTTGGCCCGCATTCTTCTGACCGTCGTTTCCAAGCCGGCATTCCTGGCTGCGTTGCGGGAACGACAGGGACATTGTCAGATGCCATTAGAAAATCGATTCTCTAGATTCACAATTTGGGGTATGCTCAACGGCATTGAACCGCTTAACCCGATTTACGGGCGCGCGAGGTCGAGGCACTCGGGCGAAAACTCAATTCTCACGGGGGAATTATGCAGCGTCGTGATGTATTGAAAATGCTTGCGTCAGGAGCGGTGCTCCCGGTTTTCTCTTCGCCGTTAGCCGCTTTTTTTCGAGAGGCGCAGGCGCAGACTGGACCCGGCTACCAGCTACGGACTCTGAATCCGCACCAGAATGCCACGGTTGTGGTAATGACGGATCTCATCATTCCGGAAACGGACACGCCCGGCGCAAAAGGCGCACGCGTGAACGAATTCATTGATGTGATTTTGACCGAATGGGCAACGCCGGAAGAACGCGCGAATTTCCTGCAAGGTCTCGCCGGCGTGGATAAGCAGAGCCAGGAGCTTTTTGGAAAAGACTACGTTGACGCGACGCCGGTGCAGCAGGTGACTTTGCTCCGCGCCCTGGACGATTACGCGGCAGCGGAGCGCGGCCAGAAACCCGAGAAGCACGGCAACACGGTCCCGGAGTTTGACACACAACTCAAAGGAAACTTCTACGATATCTTCCGCGGCATCACGCTGCACGGCTACTACACGTCGGAGATAGGATTCACGCAGGAATTGAAGCTGCAAATTATTCCCGGCGCGCAACACGGCTGCGAAAAGATTGGTCCCGGACTCGGGGACGCGTAGGACAGGGGGCGAACATGGCGGCTACGAATACCTATGATGCGGTGATTGTCGGCTCGGGGATTACCGGCGGCTGGGCGGCGAAAGAGCTCACGGAAAAAGGGCTGAGTGTGCTGGTGCTGGAAGCGGGCCGCACCATTCTGCCGGAGCGCGATTACGTCGAGCACATTCCAGCCTGGGAGCTGAAGTTCCGCGGCTGGGACAATCGCGCGGAGCGCATGGCCACACAACCGATTCAGCGCGAGTGCTATTACGCATGCGACGAGTATTCCAATAAATTTTTCGTCAGCGACAAAGAGAACCCGTATTCCACCGATCCCAACAAGAAATTTTCGTGGATTCGCGGCCGGCAGGTTGGCGGAAAATCACTCACCTGGGGCCGGCAGAGTTACCGCTGGAGCGACTTGGATTTTGAAGCGAACCTGAAAGATGGGACCGCGGCGGACTGGCCGATTCGCTACGCGGATATCGCGCCGTGGTACGACTACGTGGAGCAGTTTGCCGGCATTAGCGGCCAGCCAGAAGGGTTGCCGCAATTGCCGGACGGAAAATTTCTGCCGCCGATGGACATGACCTGCGTCGAGCGCGACATGCGCGACGCGCTCGCGAAAAAGTTCGACGATCGCATTATGACCATCGGGCGATCCGCTGTGTTGACGCAGGTGCACGGCGGGCGCGCGGCTTGCCACTACTGTGGCGTGTGTCATCGCGGATGCATCACCGGGTCGTATTTCAGCAGCATCAGCGCGACCCTGCCTGCGGCGCAAAAAACCGGGAAGCTCACGCTTCGCCCGTATAGCGTAGTGCATAGCCTGATCTTCGATCCCAAGACGCGCAAGGTCAGCGGCGTCCGCGTCATCGACGCGCAAACGCGCAATACCATGGAGTTCAAAGGCCGCATCTTTTTCATCAATGCGTCGTCGCTCGAGTCCACGCGCATCCTGCTGAATTCCACAAGCCCTGAATTCCCCAACGGTCTGGCCAACAGCAGCGGCGAGCTCGGCCACAATTTGATGGACCATCACATGGGAGCGGGCGCGAGCGGCACCATGCCCGGTCACGAAGACAAGATGCCTTTCGGCAACCGCCCGAACGGAATCTATATTCCGCGGTTCCGCAATGTGAAAACGAAGCAGAAGGAATTCCTGCGCGGCTACGGTTACCAGGGTGGAGGAAGCCGCGAAGGATGGGGCCGCGGCAATCGCATGAGCGGGTTTGGCGCCGATTTCAAGAACGCGCTGAAGAAGCCAGGACAATGGCGCATGTCCATCGGCGGCTTTGGCGAATGCCTGCCGAACCACGATAATTACGTAGAAATCCAGAAAGACAAGCTGGACGCCTGGGGCATTCCCACGCTGAAGATCAACTGCGCGTGGGGCGCGAACGAGCAAGCGATGTCGCGGGACATTGCGGTGCAAGCCGCCGAGATGCTGGCCGCGGCGGGCGCCAAGGATATTTACGTTTTCCAGGAAATGTCACCTCCGGGGCTGGCTATCCACGAGATGGGGACAGCGCGCATGGGACGCGATCCGAAAACATCCGTGCTGAACGAGCACAATCAAGCGCACGACGCGAAGAACCTGTTCATGACCGACGGCGCCTGCATGGCCTCCAATTCCTGCGTCAATCCCTCACTGACGTACATGGCACTAACAGCGCGAGCTTGCGATTTCGCGGTCTCGCAGATACAAAAAAACGAGCTCTGACGAGCTGAGAAGCGGCCTCATAGTCAGCACCGAGAAACGCCCTGGCAGTGACCCGACTTCACATTACTAATCGCGGTAAGCCGGCATCCAGATCTCTTCGCGATGAAGCTCATCGGAGCGATCCGACGGTCCATATCGACGCCCCTCCACGCATGGTCTTGCCGCTCGATTAGATCTGCGCT
>WNFT01006584.1_pt1 | contig 10234 bp, 16 predicted proteins | sample 5400191 | NCBI WGS metagenome assembly WNFT01 (sample SAMN13153359, study PRJNA577476) | soil metagenome | isolation source: 80 cm saprolite under Madrone tree | place: USA:California | collected 2016-06-14 | reverse complement strand
CTCGGCTCGCAGCGGGCGTTGCGGTGAATCCGGATTGACCTTGATGGCTGTGGCGCTCTTCCACGGCTCGATGTCAAGGAGTCGTGCGGCCGCCACCTCCGCGCCCGCGAAATTCGGGATGCGGCCGTGCGGTGGAAGCGGAAAGCGCGCCACGCCCTCAGCGCTAAGTCTGTCCCAGACCCACTGCCGCGCGGCGCTCTTGTTGGCGAAGCCCCGGGCCATGACCGAAAGTGGACCAGCACGCCCTGGTGACAGTCAAGGACGCAATCTGCCTCATGAAGAACCTCCAGGAAGTCCTCCCGTCGCAGACTTCCCACCCGTCGATCGAGATCGCATGCTCGATGCGTAGGCCGAGCCGCCGCCCGAACGCAATCCAAGCTGAGTTGGAGGCTCCGATGCGTCCAAGGGGGACCGAAGGTTCGAATCTCGGTCGCTCCAGGAAAGGCGGCAAACGAGCCCCGAGCAGAACACGGCTTCTTGCGGTGAGGAACGGCGGCACGATCAACTCTAAAGCCGAAGAAGCGAAAGCTGCGAATTAGCGGGGAGGACTACACTGCGGGCCTTGCTTCGATGAGGGAGGACACGCCGTGCCTAGTCGCGCAGAGACCACGATCACGCTGACCGACGCGCCAGAGGACGGCGAGCGTACCGTCGTGATGGACGGTTTGCGCGCGTACAACGAAGAGCGGGCGGGCGTTTCGGACGCACGTCAGCTCGCCATCCTCGCGCGCGATCCCGATACGGGGGAGGTCGTCGGCGGCCTGCTGGGCCGGTCTTACCTCGGCCTCCTGACGGTGGAACGGTTCTTCCTGCCGGAGAACCTGCGCCGCGGCGGGCTCGGCGGCCGGATACTCGCTATGGCGGAGGAAGAGGGGCGCCGGCGCGGCTGCACCCGTGCGGTGTTGTCAACGCTGCACTTTCAGGCGCCGGGCTTCTACCTGAAGCAGGGCTGGGAGGTCGCCGCCCGGATCGAGTGCGAGCCGCCCGGCCACACGCGGTTCTACATGACGAAGAATCTGGCCTGAAGGTGGCCGCCAAGCCGATCGTCATAGCGCTCCGTGAGCGACCCCGTCATCTGGCTCTCGACAGCTTTGGCACCGGCGGACGATCCTATCCCCTCTTTGGTTCCGGCTCTGCCGGCTTAGGAGAGTGCGCCAGGGGCGCGGATCTGCCGAGCCCTCACCCTCTGCGTGCTGCTTTCGCAAATGTTATCGGAAGGCATCAGGGTCGAGCACTTGAAGCGGACCGTCGACGATGTCGGGGGGCTACTCAATAACTTCGTCGGCGCGCCCAAGTACGGTGTAGGGAATTTCCAGGCCGAGCGCCCTCGCAGTCTTCAGATTAATGATTAGCTCGAACCTGGTTGATTGCATGACGGGCAGATCGGCCGGTTTGGCACCCTTTAAAACGCGGCCCGTGTAGACGCCGAGTTGACGATTCGCATCGGTAAGGCTGGTTCCATAACTCGCCAAGCCACCGGCAGTCGCGAACACCGCCAATTGGGAGACTGCGGGCAGCGCGTGTCGAGCCGCCAGTGCGATGATTTTTGCGCGTTGATCGGTGAAAAAAGGCTCCGTGTCTACAAATACCGCCTCAACCCGTTGTTGCACGAAGAACGTAAAGGCTGCATCGAATTCACTTTCGGTACTGGCTTCGGCGACAACCAGTTTCTGCCCGAACACGCCCGCCGCTGCCTGCGCGTCTCTCGTGTCGGGCTCGGCATTTGGATCTTTTGGATTGACAAGAAAGCCAATTATTGCGGCCTTCGGCACCAACTCGTGCAGTAATTCAACCTCCTTGGCGGCCAGCCCATTGACCAGAAAAGTCACCCCGGTGATGTTGTCGCCTGGCCGGTTGAGGCTTGCGACGAGGCCAAGGGCGATCGGGTCGCCACCCATCGCAAAAACCATCGGGATTGTCGCGGGTACCATCGGCTTGGCTTTGACTGCTGTGACGGTGCCGCCCGTCGCGACAAATACGCTTATCTGGCGGCGGACCAGATCGGCTGCCAGCTCCGGCAGTCGATCAGAGTTACCTTCGGCGAAACGAAATTCGATCACGACGTTCTGCCCGTCGACAAAGCCGGCTTCGCCCAGACCCTGACGAAAAGCGGCCACGATGTCCGACGAAGCGCTGGCTGCCCTGCTACTGAGGTACCCGATCACGGGCAGCGCCGGTTGTTGCGCGCGAACACCAAGCGGGGTCGCCACCGCACTACCTAGAACGCCGATAAAATCTCGCCGCCTCATTTCCATCCGTCAATCGCGAGAACCCTACAATCGACCAGTGTGAGACTATATTTTTCGCGTGTCATCCTTCTCGGCCTCGCGTCTACGCCGACCGCATCCTGGTGCAGGACGGCGTCTATGACGCCTTCATCAAACGCCTCGCCGAGACCGCCGGGGTTCGACCTGGGCGCGGTCATCGGGCCGCTGATCGACATGAAGGCGGTCGAGAAGGTCGAGGCGCACATCGCCGACGCTGTCAAAAAAGGCGCCAAAATCGTCACCGGCGGCAAGCGCGCCGCGCAAGGCGGTAGCTTCTTCGAGCAGGCCCTGCTGACCGATGTGACAACCGACATGGTCATCACCAAGGAGGAGACCTTTGCCCGGTCGCCCGCTTCAAGAGCGAGCCTGAGGCCGTCAAGATGGCCAACGACACCCCCACCCTGCCCTCCCCCGCACTCGGTCGCACGCGGGGGAGAGTTAGGGAGGGGCTCGCCGCCTATCTTCCGCGCCGGATCCTGCTGTTGTTAACCGGCTACCCCGCGCTCCGGCCGGCCGTGTGATCGGCGGCGCATCGTTTACCACTTGATCACGATGGGGCGGGCGGCTTTGATACCCATTCGAAGACGGCGAAACGCTGCAGCGGCAGAGGGGAGGAACCTTACATGGCCGACATCGGCACCAGAGCGTCGAAGGGCAACTGGGTGCGGGAGATCACCGGCTATCAATGGCTGGTGCTGTTCGTCGCCTGGGCCGGCTGGTCGCTCGACATCACCGACTTCACGCTATACGGGTTGGTGTTGCGCCAGGCCATGACCGAACTGCTCGGCGGCAACCCGAGCTTGGCCGAGATCGGCAGGGTGGGCGGCCTGATCACCACGATCGGTCTGTTGGGCTGGGCGTTCGGCGGGTTCATTTTCGGTATTATCGCCGACTATATCGGCCGGGTGCGTACGTTGGCGCTCAGCATCTTGATCTACAGCGTGTTCACCGCCTTACAGGGTTTTGCCCAGGACGTCTGGCAGCTTGGCCTCTTCCGCTTCATCGCCGGGCTTGGCACCGGAGCCGAGGTGATGATCGCGATCCCGTTGGTTGCCGAAGCCTTCGCCGAGACGCAGCGGGCCAAGATCCTCGGCTTCATGATGACCGGCGGCGGTTTCGGCACGCTGTTCGGCGCGGCGATTTACGGCTGGGTCGGCAATTACGGCTTGAAGCTTGATTTCCCGCTGGTCACCGTCGTCGCGGGCGCCCCCTATGCCTGGCGGACGGTCTTTTTCATGGGGATATTCCCAGCGCTGCTGCTGGCGTTCATCCGCCGGGGAATGGTCGAGCCGGAGCGCTTCGCCGCGGTCAAGGCGCGGCGTCAGGCGCTCGCCGCGACCCGCGATCACACCGAGGAGGATCGCCAATTCTTGGCGTTCGTTCCGCTGCAATTGTTCAGCCGCGGTATCCGCTTCCAGACCTTGGTCGGCGTGCTGTTCGCGCTCGGCACGCTGCTGGCGGTGTGGACCGCCGCGGCCTGGCTGCCGACGATCCAGAACCTGCTGTTGGAAAAGCAGGGCATCACCGGCGGCGCCGCCATCCCCTATGTCAGAAACGGCATGATGCTGTGGGGCATCGGCGGCATCTTCGGCTACATCGTGTTCGGCTATGTCGCGGACGTGATCGGCCGGCGGCCGACCATCCTTGTCTATACCGTGGGGACGGTGATCTTCGGTCTGGTGCTGTTCCTGGCGGTCGACAGCTACGACCCGTACCCGATCCTGTTGCCGATCTACGGCTTCTTCGTGATCGGCATCTTTTCCGGCCATGCGATCTACATCTCGGAGCTGTTTCCGACCCAGGTGCGCTCGACCGCAGTGGCGTTCTGCAACGGCTCCGGGCGGGTCATCACCAGCTTCGGGCCGTTGGCAGCCGGTTTGCTGGTCGTGCAGCTCGGCGGCTTGAGCAACGCCACAGCGATCATGACCGGCTTTGCCGTGCTCAGCATCGTCGCGGTCATCCTGGGACGCGAGACCCGCGACGAGCAATTGCCGCGCTGACAAGGCTCTCACCGGCGGCAAGCGCGCCGCCCAGGGCGGCAGCTTCTTCGAGCCGACGGTGCTGACGGACGTGACGACCGATATGGTCATCACCAAGGAAGAGACCTTTGGCCCGGTAGCGCGCTCTACCCCTTCAAGACCGAAGAGACGCGGTCAAGATGGCCAACGACACCCCCACCCTGCCCTCCCCCGCCCGCGGGGGAGGGTTAGGGAGGGGGCTCGCCGCCTATTTCTACAGCCGCGACATCGGCCGCATCTGGCGTGTCGCCGAGGCCCTCGAATACGGCATCGTCGGCATCAACGAGGGTATCATCCTGCCCCAAAAGCCCGCTGGCGAGATCGCCCCCTTCGGCGGCATGAAGGAAAGCGGTATCGGCCCCATTTGGCGGATCACCGAGGCTCGAAATACGGCATCGAGGAATTCCTCGAAGTCAAATACCTCTGCATCGGCGGCATCGACCGGTAGCTTGACGGCAGAGGCCGGATATCCTACGTATATCCCGCACGCCGAGTGGAGAGGCCGATGCAAGTGCAAGTCGCGCGCTGGGGCAACAGCCTTGGCCTGCGCATCCCCAAAGATATCGCGCTTCGAGCAGGTCTGCGCGAGGGAACCCGGGTTGAGTTGGAGGCTGAGGGCGACCGGATCATCATTTCTCCGGCCCGCCCGCGTTATGTCCTTGCCGAGCTGTTGAAGGGGATGACCCCGCAGGCGATGCGGGAGGCTTTCGATTGGGGACCGGATAAGGGGCGCGAGATCGTCGAGTGAGGCTATGGATTATGTCCCCGAGGCGGGCGATCTGATCTGGGCCGATTTCGATCCCCGAATCGGTCGTGAGCAGAGCGGCCGACGTCCAGCGCTGGTTGTCTCACCAGCCGATTTTTGCCGGGTAACCGAGTTCGCCATCGTCTGCCCGATTACCTCGCGGGTTCGTCCCTTTGGCACGAGCGTTGTGCTGCCGACCGGGCTGCCGGTTTCCGGGGAGATCTTGACCAGCCACGTGCGCAGCATCGACACGCTGGCCCGCCCAATCAGCTACGCGGGAGCCGCGGTTCCGGCCGAAACCCTGCATGACGTCCGCATGAGGTTGGCCGCTCTGATAGGGCTTTAATGCAGGTCGCCGATGGGTTCGAGCCGGGTGCGGTCATCGGGCCGCTGATCGATATGAAGGCGGTCGAGAAGGTCGAGGCGCACATCGCCGATGCCGTCAAGAAGGGCGCCAAGATCGTCACCGGCGGCAAGCGCGCGGCGCAGGGCGGCAGCTTCTTCGAGCCGACGGTATTGACCGATGTGACGACCGACATGGTCATCACCAAGGAGGAGACCTTCGGGGTCCCGTAGCGCCGTTCTACCGCTTCAAGAGCGAAGACGAGGCGGTCAAGATGGCCAACGACACCGAATTCGGCCTCGCCGCCTATTTCTACAGCCGCGACATCGGCCGCATCTGGCGCCTCGCCGAGGCGCTCGAATACGGCATCGTCGGCATCAACGAGGGCATCATCTCGACCGAGATCGCCCCCTTTGGCGGCATGAAGGAGAGCGGCATCGGCCGCGAAGGCTCGAAATACGGCATCGAGGAATTCCTCGAAGTCAAATACCTCTGCATGGGCGGCATCGACCGCTAAGGATCCTCGGATGAGGCCTGGTAGGGTGGGTAGAGCGTGAGCGAAACCCACCTTTCCGGCCCGATGCGATGGGTTTCGCTGCGCTCGACCCATCCTACCGCTACTGACGAAATCGAAAGCGGGGGAGGCGGAGAGGGTGCGGCGGGTCAGCGCGGCTCAGGCCGCAACGTAGTCGGCAGGACCTCGGCGCGAACCATCGACTGTGCGTAGGGGCTCGGCTGGTACTTTCTCAAATAATCGCGGCTGGCCCGAGTGATCGCATCGGTGTCGGCCGCCGGGAGCGCCTGAACCGGTAGCCGGCGGCCGGCAAACTCCAATGTCGCAGATCCGCCCGTCGCAAGGTCCCTGTACCAGCGCCCCTTATTGCCGCGCACCGAACGCACGAAGACCTCGTCGTCGGCCACCACCACCCAGATGACCACCGCATTCTCGGCGTGTTTTTCGGTGCGGATCGCGACTTCCCGGCAATCGCGCAACTCGCGCATGATCTCCGCATCGAACTTTGCCATCGCGTTCCTCCTCAAAGGGCGCTTGCCAGATCGGTTTTCGAGAAGTCGTCGCCGACATAGAGCAGCGGGCAGGAATGCCCTTGGCGACTTCATAGGAAAAGCAGTCGCCGAAGTTCAGCCCTGCCGGATGCGCGCTCCTTCCCCACCGCTCATAGGCTGTCGCGATGCGGCGTGCCGAGGCCGGCGTCACCGATATGATGTCAAAGCCCAGCCCGTCGATCAGGCGAGTCATTTCGTCGCCGACATTGCGCCGGGCGGCGACGATCAGAGCTTCCGCCACCGTTCCGGCGGAAATGATGACCTCGGTCTCGGTTTCCAGAACCCTTATGCAGGCATCCGCCTCCGCTTCTCCAAGGGTGATCGCCATCAGCGCAGAAGTATCGACGGCAATCATCGAGGCAAACCATCCACTCCAAAAAGGAAGTCCTGGCTTCTTGCAGCGTTGGTCACTGCGACCCGCATCGCAGATCCTCTCCTCGCCCAACGGTCAATGGATATGGACCAATGTCTGGTCCATGTCAATTAGGCGACGAGGCAGCTTCAACCGTTCCGGTCGTCCAACCATTCTTTCAGAGCGACCGCGTTGTTGCGGCTTTCGTCGCGGGCGGCGAATAGCAGGGTGACGGGCTCGCGGCGCAGCCGATCGAAGAGCTCGCGAACCGTCGATTGCGCCGGGGCTTGTTCGAGTTCGGTGTAATAGGCGGCCTTGAAGTCTTCCCAACCCGCCGGGTCGCCGTGGAAGCGACGGCGCAGCGCGTCGCTCGGCGCGATTTCTTTCAGCCACAGGTCGATCTGCGCCCGCTCCCGAGACAGACCGCGCGGCCACAAGCGATCGACCAGGACGCGGACGCCGTCTTCCGTGGCCGGCGCCTGATAGACGCGTTTGATACGCAGCGGCTGACGGGTCATTTTTCCCGAGTCATTTTGCCATTGGGACGACCATCAAGGTCGAGGTGCCGTGCGCAAGGATTCGCCCATCTCGCGCCGTGACTCGCGCCTCGGTCGAGATGATCTGGCGGGTCTGCGATACCACATGGGCTTCAGCCCTGACGCGCCCGGTATCGCTGGTGATCGGTCGCGACAGATTGACCTTGGTCTTGACCGTCCTGAAGCCGGCGCCCGCCGGAATGAGAGAATAGCCGGCGCATCCGGTCGCGCTGTCGATCAGGGTCATCGCCCAGCCGCCATGTGCGGTGCCCATCGGATTGAGCAGATGGTCGCCGGGTTCGCCCTCGAATGCCGCGAAGCCGTCACCGATCTCGACCAGCCAAAACGTCAAAGTCTGCGAGATCGGCGGGTGCGGCAAGCGGCCCTCGATAATCGCCTGCAGGATTTCTTTGCCCGTCAGTCGGGCGATCTGCTCGGGACTCGCTACGCCGTAGCAATATGCCGCGGATCCGTCCATCGGAAGGCTCTTTCCATGTAGGCACAAATTTTGTATATGCATACTTCGATGGAAAAGGCAGTGCAACCCCCGAAAACCCTGCGCAGCGACGCCCTGCAGGCGATCGAATCCTGCGCCGGATGGAACAGCCGCCTCGCCTCACGCCGCATCACTCAATTTCTGGAAAAGAGGATGATCGGCTCGGGCTTGACCATCGCCCAATTCGGGCTGATGGCACAGATCGCCGCAGCCTCCGACGACACACTGGGTGCGCTGGCCGAGCGGTTAGGGCTCGATCAATCGTCCCTCTCCAGAAACCTGCATGCCCTGGAGCGTGACGGGCTGGTCGAGATCGCCATCGTAGAGCGCGATCAGCGGAAGCGGGCAGTGTGGCTCACCGAAAATGGAGCGCGGCGCTTGGAAGGAGCAATGCCCGTCTGGAGGTCCGCACATGCAGCACTCGCGGAGCTCCTCGAACCGGAACTCGCCCGACAATTGGCGGTTGCCTCGGAAGCATTAATCGACGGATGACCGGTAAGCCGGCGCTTCGGCCGAGGCGATCGAGATGGCCGACGATGCCTATTTCTACAGCAGTGAGATCGGCCGCAAAGCTATGGTTTGGAGGTGAGATCGGGTTTGCCGGTATCGAGATCGACCGGCACCGAGACATGCTCGTGAACGATGAGCCAGCGGCCGCGCGCTTTCTTGTAGACGTCGGTCACCCGCACCGTGAGGTCGAGCTTTTTGCCCTGCTTGTCGGTGCCGGCCACGTGCTGAATGCTGTGGCTGTAGGCGAGGTTGCGGTCAGCGACGACGTCGAGGTCGGTCAACTCGGGCCGTCGAAGCTGCCGAGGAAGGTTTGCCAGTCCTTGCGGTAGGCCGCGGCGCCCACATACTGCCGCGGCGGGACCACATCGAAAACGATCAGCGTCTGGTCGGGTGCATACACCTTCATGATCGCGTCGACGTCTTTCGCCTTGAACGCGGCGACAAAGCGATCCTCGAGGGCTCTGATATCGGCCGCGGCGTCGGCCCGGGCCGGGGCGCCGAATGCCATGGTCGAGAGGGCGAATAGCACTGCGCAAGCGGTAACGCCGGCCTTCAGCTGCTCCACGATCTGCCTCCCATTGTAACGTGCGTGATTAGCGTCGAGCGATACTAGCGCATTGATGGAGCGTGAGCCCGAGAAATGGGACACTGGCCGCCTTGATCGGTCCCTAGCCTAGCCTAGCGGGGCCGTACGGCGGGGTCGACTCCTCTAGTCTTCGACGTGCGATTTCAGCCGGGCCAACGCGTCGTCCCACTGCTTGGATACCTGATCGAGATAATTGCGTACCGCCTCGATCGGCTGCGGCTCGAGCTCGAACAGGCTTTCGCGCCCGACGCGAATGCTGCGCACCACTCCGGCATTCGCCAGGACGCGAAGGTGCTTGGTCACCGCCTGCCGCGACAGATTGGTGCCCGCGGTCAGCCGGGAGATCGACTGCGGCACGCCATGGCATAGCTTGGTCAGCACCGCCAGGCGGGTCTCGTCGCCGAGAGCGGCAAAAACCGCCGCTGGCGTCTTCTGCGCATCGGGCCGGCTAAGGCGCGTGTTCGACATGCTCCGCGATGTTTTGGATCTGCTGGCTCCAGCCGCCGTCATTCATGCGGAACGCTTCGAGCCGGCGCTTGCTCGGAAGCTTGTCGAAACCCGACTCGACGACTCGCAGCAAAGTCCCTGTCGGGGTGCTCTGCAAGGTGAACTCGACGAGCGTCGGCGGCTCGTTGGAGTAATCCTCGTTCGGATCGATCGCATAGGGATTCCAGGTGAACGAGAACAGCCGCTCGGGCTCCATTTTCTGGACGACCGCCTCCCATCGGATGTGCTCATAACCGGGATAAGTTATCCGTCCGCGCGAGACCTGTCCCGGCACGAAGGGCCCGTCCAATCGGACGCGGAACCACGTACCGAACTCGTGATGATCGGTCAGCACTCGCCAGACGCGGGAGACCGGGGCCTTGAGCTGGATGGTCTTTTCGATGCGATCAGTCATGCGCAACCTCATGGTTGCCCATCGATATAATGCCCTCCGAGGCGAAGCGCAACCGCTTGGTTGCTGTTTTGAGTTCGTTATTGCGGCAGCGTGACAGGGATCTTGTACAGGCTCACCGCATTCGCGAAGACCAGTTGGTCGAGCGCCGCTTTGCCGAGGGCGGCCTCCGCCGGCGCGTGCCCCATTGCCTTGGAATGCGGCCACGGGCTGTCGAGGCCCGGGAAGTCGCTGGCCCACAGGAAATTACGTAAGCCGATCTCGGGCACGCGCCGAAAACCGCCCTCCTCCTCGACCTCGAAGGTGAAGAAGACCTGGCGCTTGACGAACTCGGTCGGCTTGTCGGACAGCTCGACATCGGGCTTGAAGACGCGGCTCTCCGGACCGCCGAAATCGTACTCGCGGTCGAAGCGCCAAT
>WNFT01006580.1_pt1 | contig 10235 bp, 12 predicted proteins | sample 5400191 | NCBI WGS metagenome assembly WNFT01 (sample SAMN13153359, study PRJNA577476) | soil metagenome | isolation source: 80 cm saprolite under Madrone tree | place: USA:California | collected 2016-06-14 | reverse complement strand
CTGACGGGCTTGGTATTCGGGTCGGCGAAGGTGACGAGCTCGGCCGCAGCGGGCTTTTCGGTCGGTTGCGCCTCTGTTGCCGGCCCCCCACCCCGGATGACTTTCCCCGCGGGCCAGTCGGTATGGGGGAAGGTCACGAGTTGCACGCTTCCAGGCTTTTTGTCATCGACATGCTTGCCGGTGACGACGGTCGCGCGGGGCTTGGATTTGTGCGAAGTCTTGGCGGGGTAGGCGTGAGCGTGCATCAGCAGCAGCGCGATCGCTGCTCCCGCAATCCTGCGTGGCCAAATGTCGCCTTGCATCCCCCTCGACCGGCACTGGCAGGTGGGCCCTTTCGGCAGCAATAGCTTAGCGCCAATCGGCGCCGACGGCGACCCTTGTCAACGAATTGGCCGGTCAACTAGCATCGGCGGCAGGCGGAGCAGCGAGGGATGCGATGGCGAAAATTCTGATCATCCACGGCGCGGGCATGAATATGCGCGGCAAGGTCCAGACCGAGATCTTCGGGCCGATGACCCTGCCCGAATACGACGAGCGGATCCGCGGTTATGCCGCCGAGCTCGGCGTCGAGGTCGAGATTTTTCACTCGAACATCGAGGGCGAGGTCGTCAACAAGCTCTACGAGGCGAACGAGAAGGGCTTCGGGGCGGCTTTGTTCAACCCAGCGGGCTTTTCGAGCGGCTATCCGGCACTGGTCGCGGCAATCTCACAGGTGCGTTTCCCAACCATCGAAATCCACATCTCGAACCCGGTGCGACGCGGCCCGGTCTCCGAGACCGCGCGGGTCAGTCACGGCATGGTCACCGGTTTCGGGCTCCCTGGATATTATCTGGCATTGCGCGGTATCCGCGACATGCTGGCCGCCAAATAGGTGAACGGAGCGCTCGGCAGGCCTTGAATCTCAGCGGCGTTCCCAGGGCGGAAACAACTCGTCGGGGTCGTTGACCCAGACAAAGGGTATGCCGTGCAGATCGGCGCAGTCGACGACGTGGCGAAACTCCGTCGCTACCGGAGAGTCGGGTTTGCTCTGATCAACGAGCGTCGAGGAGCCATGGGCAAAAAGCCAGCTTCCCAGAATGAGACCGGGATCGGTCTCGCTGCGATGGACCTTGAACTCGATGTACCTGGCGCCGAAGGCCTCCTCCTTCCCTTCAATAACCGCAACCACCGCCGTCTCCTACTTGCGTTCGGAGCGATTGATAGTTGCTCCGCCGATTGGACGCAACAAGACCGCCATCTCGCGGTTCCCTTTGGCGGTGGACAATTGCTCCCGGCGATGGCCACAATCCGCACTTCAGGACCCTAAGAAACAGGAGAGAGTCCCATGATCGACCTGTATTTCTGGCCGACCGGAAACGGCAAGAAGAGCGTTATTCTGCTCGAAGAACTCGGGCTCCCCTACTCGATCAAGCCGATCAACATCGGCCGCGGCGACCAGCTCACGCCCCAGTTTTTGCGGATTTCTCCTAACGGCCGGATGCCGGCGATCGTCGACGACGAGCCGATGGGCGGGGGTGCCCCGATCTCGATCTTCGAATCCGGCCCGATCATGATGTATCTCGCCGAGAAGACCGGACGGTTTTGGCCGCAGGATCCGCGCAGCAAATACGACGTCTCCCAATGGGTTGGCTGGCAACTGGCCAATCAGGGCCCCAAGCTCGGCGAGCAGGGCCATTTCCGCCGCGCCGCCGAGGCCGGCAACAACGGCGATCTCACCTACGCGCTGCGCCGTTTCGACAATGAAGCGCATCGCATCTACGGTGTGATGAATCTCGGCCTGTTCAACAAGCGCTATCTCGCCGCGGGCCAATACACGATTGCCGACATGATCTGCTATCCCTGGGCGTCGAGCTGGTCGAGCCGCAAGATCGACATCGACGAGTTCCCGAACTTCAAGCGCTGGCTCGAAGAAATCGGCGAGCGCCCGGCCGTCAAGAAGGCGATGGCGATGGGACCGGAATTCCGCGAAAACCCGGCCTCGATCAGCCCGGAAGAGCAGGCCCGCCGCCGCAAGCTCGTCGCCGACCAGCGCGCCCAGGCGATCCCCAAGGAATGGCTGCAGGCGGCCGAAGGCTAGCCCACCGCTACCCCAGTTGCCCCCACCCTTTCCCTCCCTGCGAGCGGGGAAGGGTTAGGGAGGGGGTGATCTTTGCGACCCCGGCCGCGATCCTCTTTGTCGCAGCCGTGATGGGAGCTTGGCCAGCGGCAGCGGAACCCGCCGATCGCGCGGTTGCCGATTGGCCTTATTACGGCGGCGAGGCGGGCGGCGGTCGCTACTCGCCGCTGACCCAGATCGACAAGAGCAACGTCGCGGAATTGAAGGTTACCTGGGAGTACCATACCGGCGATGTTTCCGACGGCGGCGACGGCCGCCGCAAGAGCGCGTTCGAGGCGACCCCGATCGTCGCCGAAGGTACCATGTATCTGAGCACGCCGTTCAATCGGGTCGTCGCTCTCGACCCCGAGACCGGCCGGGAGAAGTGGAGCTTCGATCCGAAGATCGACCTGCACGCCCCCTACTCCGAAGGTCTCATCAATCGCGGCGTAACATTGTGGACCGATCCCGGCAGAGCCGAAGGCGATGCCTGCCGCCGGCGAATCTTTCTGGCGACGATCGATGCGCGCCTCTTCGCACTCGATGCCGCAACCGGTCGGCCCTGCACCGATTTCGGCTCCGCCGGACAGATCGACCTGACCGGCGGCATCGTCAACATCACCCGCCGCGGCGAGTATGAGGAAACCTCGGCGCCGGCGATCGTGGATGACCTCGTCGTCGTCGGCTCGGGGATCGCGGACAACGATCGCGTCGACAGCCCGAGTGGGCTCGTCAGAGCATTTGACGCGCGCACCGGCACTCTTCGCTGGAGCTGGAACCCAATCCCGGCAAGCCTCGCGCCGACCGGTGCGGGCAATGCCTGGTCGACAATCTCCGTCGACGTTGGGCGCGACCTCGTCTTTGTGCCGACCACGAGTGCCAGCCCCGACTATCACGGCCTCAAGCGGCCGGGCGACAACAAATGGGCGGATTCCGTCGTCGCGTTGTCGGCAAAGACCGGCGAAATGGTGTGGGGCTTCCAGCTCGTGCATCACGATCTGTGGGACTACGACACTGCGGCCCAACCGGTGCTCGCCACATTGCGACGCACCGGTGGCGAGGTGCCGGTCGTCATTCAAGGCAACAAGACCGGAAGTCTTTTTGTATTGGATCGGGAGACTGGCAAGCCGGTCTTCGGCGTCGAGGAACGTCCGGTGCCAAAAAGCGACGCGGAAGGCGAGGAAGCCTCGCCGACACAGCCGTTTCCGCTGGCTCCGCCGCCGCTCGTTCCTCAGCGATTGGCGGCAGAGGATGCCTGGGGACCTACCCCGGGAGATCGCAACGCCTGCCGGACCGACATGGAGAAGCTGCGATCCGAAGGGATATTCACGCCGCCGAGCGTTGAGGGCACGATCGCGTTTCCGGGCAATCTCGGCGGCATGAATTGGAGCAGCGGCGGGTTCGATCCGCAGCGCCAAATCTTCGTGACGAACGTCAACATTCTGCCGATGGTGGCTCATCTGATCCCCCGTGACCGCTATCAGGCCACAGAGAAGGCTGCGAAAGAGGGCCAGTTTCGCGCCGAGGTCTCGCCGCAGCATGGCACACCTTACGGCATGAGCCGGCAGGTGCTGCGTTCCCCGAGCGGGCTGCCGTGCAATCCGCCGCCCTGGGGCGCATTGGTCGCTGTCGATTTGTCCAATGGGACTATTCGCTGGAACGTACCGCTCGGAACCACCGCCGACCTCGTTCCGAGCCTCGCCCCCGCCATTCGCGGCACGCCAAATCTGGGTGGGCCGATCATCACCGCCGGAGGTCTCGTCTTCATCGCCGCGGCGATGGACAATTATTTGCGCGCCTTCGACATCGACACCGGCGCGGTATTCTGGAAGGGCCGCCTGCCGGCCGGCGGCCAGGCGCTGCCGATGACCTATCGCCTGCGTCCCGACGGCAAGCAGTTCGTCGTGATCGCCGCCGGCGGTCACGGCAAGCTCGGCACCAAGCTGGGCGATTCACTGGTTGCTTTCGCACTGCCCTAGCAGCGCCTTCAATGCACCGACGGCGTCAGCAAGCTCGCGACGAATCGCGCCGATACGATAAGCAGGAACAGGCCAAAGCCGATCTCGAGCCGTCGCCGCGGCAGAGTATGGGCGAGCCGAGCGCCGAAGGGTGCGACATAGCTCGAGATCGGCGCGATCATGACGACGCCTATGACCGAGACAAAGCCGATCGACAGCGGCGGCAGCGCCGCCTGATATGGCAGGCCGGCCAGCACATAGCCGATGGTGCCGGCGATCGTGATCGGAACCCCGAGGCCGGCGGAGGTCGCAACCGCATTGTGGATCGGCCTGGCGTAGAGTGTGAGCGCCATCGTGGCGAGTGAGCCGCCGCTGATCCCCATCAGCGAGGATGCCAGACCAACGAGAAACCCGCAGGCGGTCATTCCGAGCCGGCCCGGCAGGTGTTCCGACAACACCCAATCCTCGCGGCCGACGAGGAGCTTGGTAGCGATGACCCCGGCGATCACCACAAAGGCTGCCTTGAGCAGGCCGCCAGGGGCTAGAGCAGCCGCGGTGGAACCCACCGCCACCCCGGCCACCGCCGGGAATGCCCAGGACCGCATCACCTCAGGGATCACCATCCCCGTCGCGCGATGCGCCCGATAGGACCGAACGGCGGTCGGGACTATGATCGCCAGCGACGTCCCGACGCAGAGCTGCATGCGCAGCGCCTCGGGCACGTCGACAACCCTGAAGACTTCAAACAGAACCGGGACGATGACGGCGCCGCCGCCAATGCCGAACAATCCGGCGAGGAGGCCGGTGACGACGCCGGCGGCGATAGTGGCGACCGCCAGCCAGATCAATTCGCCGAGGGATGCTCCGAGGTCTATTCGGCCGCTTCCCTGATCGACGGCGCGGGGGTGCCGACGCCGGTCGGCAGGTCGAACAGTTCGGCGGGAAGCCGATCGAAATAGGAGAGGATTTCGGCCGTTGGGACGACGTCGGCATATTTGGCGTGCATGTCGCAGAGGCTGAGGGCGTGGCTCGCCTCACTGCGGTCGAAGCAGCCCTCTTCCGCCAGGGCAACGCGATAGTTGAGGCTGAACGCGTCGACCACGGTGGCCCGCACGCAGCCCGAAGTGGTCGTCCCGACAACGACCACGCTGTCGCAGCCTAGCAGGGTCAGGTAGGAGGCGAGGTTCGTCCCGAAGAAACCCGAGGGCTTCTGCTTTCTGATCACGATGTCTTTCGGGCCGGGGGCGATCATCGCGACGATCTCGTTGCCGTCGACCGCATTGTCGGGGCCGCCGCCCGCTTCCTCGCCGCGCGTGCTCTTCCAGCGCCAGCTGCCGGCATCCCAATTATCCGCGCGGAGCTCCCCGGTCGTGTAGATGACCGGCAGTCCCTTGGCGCGCGCCCTCTCGATCAGCGTCTTGATGTGTTCGAGAGCCACCCAGGCTTCCTCGCCGCAGGAGGTGCGCCAGCGCTTGATCGATTGGAGGATCGGTTCCGGCCGCTCGCCGCAGAACGCCCAATTGACATCGATGACCAGCAATGCCGGCCGCTTGCCGAACCCGGCGCGGGCACCGAACCCGCCGGCGGCGAACACCGCCTTGTCGCGCTCGGTCAAAAATTTGTTCCAGATCGGCTCGCTCATGGACCTTGCTCCTTGTCGTGGGGCTGCCCGCGCTCCTCGGGCCGCGTCAAGAGGTGGCTGCAGCCCGCCTTGCTCGCCCAATACTGCCAGGCGCGCCAAGTCTCGGTCGAATAAGGGCTGTAGCCGCGATTGCGCGCATCGATCTCGCCCTGCGAGAGGTATTTGATCGGGCCTCCGAGCTGCTTTGCCCGCATCAGCGCGCGGGCATTGCGCGGCAGATAGACCGACATCCGCACGACCTCGATCAGCGAGCGGCCGGCCGACGCGAAGCCATGACCGCGCATCAGCGCCACATTGTTGCCGCCCAGGCATTTCGCGAGGTCGCGGCCCTGCTCGATATTGGTGACGAGCAGGTTGGTGTCGCCGAAATTGTCGGCGATGTCCCAGACCGGGACCTCGCTGCCGATAAAGCTACCCGAGTGGATCACCGGCCGCAGCGCTGTGGCATCGGCGATCCCGAAGGGCAGGGTGTCCTCGGCATGCGCGTGCACCACCGCCATCACATCGGGGCGCGCTTCGAAGATCGCGGCGTGAATGAAGCGCTCGAGATAGAGGGCGGGGCTCTGATCGCGCACCGGCTGGCCGTCGAGGTCGAGCTCGACGATGTCCTCGGCACCGACCAGCTCCGGGGCCACCGAACGGGCGATCAGAAAATGGTTCGGGTTGTCCGGATGTCGGATGCTGACATGGCCGTAGGCGTCGACCACCTCCTCCTTGGCGAGGATGCGGTTGGCGATCACGAGGTCCTGGATGATCGTATCGAGACTGCTCATGACCGTACAGCCGTCATCAACCCGGCGGCGCCGGCTGCAGCAGCGAAACGTCGTCGTTCTTCAAACTGTTGACGCGGTCGCCGACCGTCGTGATCGTCAAGCCGGCGGCATAGGGCAACAGCAGCTTCTTGGCCATGGCAGCCGGTGCCGTGAGCCAGCGCTGGTAGTCGGTGGGCGCGATGATCACCGGCATGCGGTCGTGCACCTCGCTGACTAGTTTGCTGGCTCGCGTCGTAACGATGGCGAAGGTCTCGACCGGATCGCCGTCCTCCGGCGCCCAACGCGCCCACAGTCCGGCAAAGGCGATCAGCGCGCCGTGGCGCAGCGTGATCTTGTAGGGCTGCTTCTTTGTGCCCCTGGCTTGCCATTCGTAAAAGCCGTTCGCGGGCACCAGACACCGTTGCGACTGGAAGGCCGTGCGGTAGGCGGGCTTCTCTTCGAGGGTCTCGGCCGGAGCATTGATCATCCCGGCACCGGGGGAGAGGTCGCGCGACCAGGCGGGCACCAGGCCCCAGCGCGCCATCAGAACCGCTCTGCCGTTCTCCTCGGCGACCACGATCGGCGTCGATTGCATCGGCGCGATGTTGTAGCGCGGGATGAGCTCGGGGATTTTCTCGAGCTTGAAGAGCTTTCTGATTTCCGCCGGACCGGCGGTGAGATAGAAGCGGCCGCACATCGCGACGGCACTATAGCATCGTGCGTTAACGAGGAGGACGGAAATGCCTATCTCAGGGGAACTGATCGCCGGCGCGTTGGCCGGTCTCGCTTTTGTCGGATGCAGCCTGGGGAATGCGACCCCGCCACAAACCCCGGGACCGGGACAGGGGCGACGGCGGGAGATCGTCGTCAACGGCAAGCGGGTCAAGACCGTCGACGTCCACGCCCATACCATCGTTCCCGAGGCGGCGGCGGTGATCAACCACCCGCTGGAGGCGCCGGGCCTCTTGTGGAGCAACGTTTCCGACCGCATCGCGGAGATGGATGCCGAGGGGATCGACGTCGAGGCGCTCAGCATCAACCCCTATTGGTATCGCGCCGAACGCGACGCGGCGGCCGAGCTGATCAAGATCCAGAACGAGAAGCTCGCCGAGTTCTGTGCGGCGACACCCGACCGCTTTGTCGCCTTTGCGACGGTGGCGTTGCAGCACCCCGACCTCGCCGTCGAGCAGCTCCAATACGCGATCAGGACCTTGGGGCTGCGCGGCCTCTCGGTCGGCGGCAGTGTGGCCGGGCAGGAGCTCGCCGATCCGAAATTCCATCCGGTCTGGGCCAAGGCCGAGGAGCTCGGCATTCTGATTTTCATGCACCCGCTCGGCACCCGGGAATTGGAGCCGAGCGGCCGGCTCAAAGGCAGCGGGCTCTTGACCAACACGATCGGCAACCCGCTCGAAACCACGATCGCGCTGTCGCACCTGATCTTCGAGGGCACCCTCGACCGCTTTCCGGGGCTCAAGATTTGTGCGGCTCATGGCGGCGGCTTTCTGCCGTCCTACGCCGCGCGCTCGGATGCGGTCATCACCACCTTCCCGAACCGGGTCGGCCCGCTGCCCAAGAAGAAACCGACCCAATACCTGAAGGACGGTCAGCTCTATTTCGACTCGATCATGTTCACCCCCGAAGGCATGCGCCATCTCATCGCCGAGAGCGGGGTCGGCCAGGTGATGATCGGCACCGACTACCCGTTCCCGTGGAACAAGGTGCCGGTCGATCACGTCCTCTCGACCCCGGGCCTGAGCGACGACGACAAGATCGCCATCCTCGGCGGCACTGCAGCCAAGCTCCTCGGCATCCACTGAGCAAAGTTGCGCGGTCGGGCTGTCAACACCCGACCGCCCAGCCTCCCTGAGAGCAGGGAGAAAACTCGATTCGAGGCCGGAAATTACCCATCCGATTAGCCATAACGCCATGCAAATCAGGTAGTTAACGCTCCGCAGCAGCACCTGGGCAGCAGGGAGGCGATTGCCGATCCTGAGGGAGACAGCAGGGAGACTTTGGGTTGGCATTTCGCGGCGCTCGCCGATGGAATGAGGCGTTGTAAAAAACACAATCTATTGCTTGAAAAAATAGCACATCCCTGGCAAAAAGTCAACCTCGCAACGCCGGTGCGGTCCACCCGATGGACGGCCCTGGTGCAACCGGGCTCGTCGGAGGGAGCGATTCCGATGAGGGGCGCTCCCCGATCTGTTCCGTCTTCGCGCTAATGACAATAGGTTGCGAAGGTCTTGGCCGTAGGCAGGGGCGCTTGATTATTATTTATCAGGCCTTTGGCCCCTCCTATGGTAATAATGAGCTGATTGGAGCTCGTACCCGGTGCGCTCGGCACGCTCTTAAAAGCCGCTTTGTCGTCGATAGAGAATGCGTATGCGTTCGAGTTAAGGGTTCCATGAACCAGGCTTGTGTATGGATTGAATATCTCCGTAGGCTTCACATTGGTTAAATAATTATACTGCAAACTGCAAAAATCTGCAATTGCGGCGTTATAGCCGGGGGTATTAACAAGCGCAATCTTCGGCGGACAGTTAGGAAACTCCGCCCAACCGTACACTTGGGTCATCATCGTCGGCGTGTCCGGCAACGGCGTTCCTAGGCCACAGGTCACACGATAGTTGAGACTGAAAAAATCAAATACATCGTGGACTCTTTGACACGTAGGACTACTATCAGGCGGATTTGACGTTATGCATGTTGTCCACAAGGTTACCATTGCCTGCGCGGTGGTCCCCAACATAGGAGTGCCGTTCGTATCCGAAGAGAGAACCGGAGGAGCCGGAGCCGGATTTTTGTAGGACTCGGCAAAGACCACATTAGCTGAAGGTATCGAGGGAAGGGGATAAGGTGCGTTGCCATCTTGGGGTGTTGTATGAGGAACCGTGGGTTGTGCTGCAGAAAAATAGGACGGAAAGTAAAAAGGCGATTGTACTCCAGAGGGTCCGTTTCCGTTTTTAATGAAATTTTCGAGATGTGCTCTAAAACCCGATACCTATGCTACCGTGCCTAGCTAGATACTCACTATCCATGGCGTAATGGGGGTCTTTGGGGTCGATGACCGCCGCCATGGCGGCAGGCAGGTAGATGCCGTCGACGGCAGAAATATTAAAATTGATGATGTTTAGATCGATTGTCAGCGGAGAGCCGACGGGCAGCAGTCCACCTGGCGGCGGGCCCTCCGCGGCAGCAAAAGTGTATTCTGCAAGCTGGAATGGGATGCTGCCCGTTGGAAAGACGCCGATATAAGATACGAGGGTTACCGGTTCACAATTGAACATATTATCGGAAGTACAGGAAGGGACCTTCGCTCCCGCGATCGGGTTGACCGGCGTCGGCGGTACTATCTTACCCTTGCTATCGACATTGTAATTAAAAGCACCCGTCACCGCCGTTTCGCCATCATATAAAAAGACGCGACCGGCATTCCACCAATCGGTGGGATCGACCATAGCGCGATCGAGCAAATGAGCGCAACGGCGCTGGTCTGCGGCCCGCCTCGCCCGGACGGCAAGTGTGCGGGCAATCCGCCGAGGCGCTCCCCGGCATCCCGGATCGCCGCAATACGGTTAAGCAACACGGTTAAATGTTGCACGGTGTGAGCTAGCTCACACGCGCTTAGCCTCAGAACGACAAATATGAGATGAGACGGCCTAGCTTGACCAGCTTCGGACTCATTTGGCCGAAGCGTGGTCCAGCATAGTGAGCCGACGGGAGACATCAAATGACCACGGATGCATTTCGGGCCGGATTCGATCCCAAGACGTTTGACGATGTACTTG
>WNFT01018636.1_pt1 | contig 10236 bp, 9 predicted proteins | sample 5400191 | NCBI WGS metagenome assembly WNFT01 (sample SAMN13153359, study PRJNA577476) | soil metagenome | isolation source: 80 cm saprolite under Madrone tree | place: USA:California | collected 2016-06-14 | reverse complement strand
AATCATGATCTTCAGACTCTTCATACCAGGGCGCTCCTGGCGGAGAGGCGTTCGCGGATGAAACCGAAAAACGCGTCTTGCTGCGGGAGTTCCATTTCGATTACGGCGATGAAAACAGGAAATTCGACGAATGAAACGCTAGAGAGATTTTGCGCGTCTTTTTCGGTGGTGACGAATGCTTTCGCGCCGCTGGAGCGGGCTACTTGCTCAAGTTCGAGAGCGTCGCGCTGATCGTAGCGGTGGTGATCGGGGAATTCGCTGGATTGAGCGACGGGAATGTTCCAGGTCTTCAAGTCGTGAACGAAGGCTTTGGGGTTGCCAATGCCGCAGAAGGCGTAGAACGGGCCGGCGCCGATTTCCTGGGTGGAGAGGAGCTGAGTCCCGGCGCCGAGGCGGCGGAAACCGAGGAGGCGAGTGACGGCGGAAAATACGGGATAGTCTTGTAGCTTTTCTATTGTAGCGAGGGTGGCAGGGGAAGCTTCGAGGCGGGTGATAACGAGGAGATCGGCGCGATCCATGGCGGAGACGGGTTCGCGGAGGTGCCCGGCGGGCAAAAGGCTTTCGCGGCCGAGGGGTTGCGAGGCGTCCATGAGGAGGATGTTGACGTCGCGAAAGAGCGGGAGATGCTGGAAGCCGTCGTCGAGAAGAAAAATGTCCACGCCTTTGGCTTCGAGTTGGTGGCCTTGTTCGTACCGATCGGGGCCGACGCCAAACATCACGCGATCCTGGAGACGGAATTTCATCAGCTCGATTTCGTCGCTGGTGCCGCCGGCGCCTTTGTAGCCGCGGGCTAGGATGCCGACGCGTTTGCCTTCGGCAAGAAGACGTTCGGCTAGAAAGATTACCATGGGGGTTTTGCCGGTGCCGCCGACGGTGAGATTGCCTACGCTGATTACGGGAGCGCTCAGGCGTTTCGTCTTTAGAGTTCCCTGCGCATAGAGGCGGGCGCGGAGACGCGAGAGATCGCCGTAAATTACCGAGGCGGGCCACAGAAGGAGACGCAGCCACGGCGGTAGAGTCATCGCGCGGGACCACCGGGGTGCTGGGCCGGGTGCTGGGCAAGGTGCTGGGCGATGGCGGCGAGGGCGCGATCGAGCGCGCCGCGGCTGCTTTCGACCAGTTGGCGCGCCGTGCTGCCCATGCGATTCATCTTTTCAGGATCTTTCAGGAGGTGAATCATTTCTACGCCCGCGTCTTCGGGGCTTGCGACCTGGATAGCGGCGTTGGATTCGACGAAGCGGGCGGCCATGCTGGCGAAATTTTCCATGGAAGGGCCGAAGACGGGGACTTTGCCGAAGGCAGCGGGCTCGAGGATATTGTGGCCGCCGGAATCTACGAGCGAACCACCGACAAAAACGCCGTCGGCGAGGCGATACAGAGAGGCTAGCTCGCCGATGGAGTCGAGTAACAGAACGGAAACGTCGTCGGAGATGCCGTTGTGGCTGGGGTTTGCGTTGGGGGAAATGCCGGGACCCGAAAGAGGCAATTGGGAGCGGCGGATGAATTTGCGGTGGGATTCTTCGATGAAATCGGCGGCGGGGGTGAAACGTTCGGGCTTGCGCGGTGCGAGGACGAGGAGGGCTTTGGGAAAATCGCCCTGCACTACACCGAAAACAAGGAGCGCCAGGGGCTCTTCGGTGGCGACCACGCTACCGGCTACGATTAGGGGACGGCGGCCGTGGCTGGCGCATTCTTCTTCGAGCCACTTTGCGAGTGGAGTATGGGCAGGTAATTCGAGGTCGTATTTGAGATTGCCACTGACGGTGACTTTTTCGGTCGGGGCGCCGAGAGAGCGAATGTGGTCGGCGTCTTGTTGGGACTGCATTAAGAATCCGGCCGCTTGGCTGAGGGCGGACTTGAGAAGGGGCTTCAGATAGAAGCCGAAAATGTTGAGATAACTCTGCCACCGGGCGAAGGAGCGGCCGGAGATGCGGCCGCTGACAAAGAGGACAGGGATTCTGCGGCTCGCGGATTCGCGGAGAAAGTTGGGCCAGATTTCGGTTTCGAGGATGATGACGGCGGCGGGTTTGACGGCGTCGAGGATGCGGCGAACGCTGAAGGCCCAGTCGAGGGGGAAATAGATTACGGCGTCGGCGAAGGGCATGCGTTCTTTGGCGAGAGCGTAACCGGTAAGGGTGGTGGTGGAGATTACGAGTGGGCGTTGGGGATAGGAGTCCTTCAGGCGGCGGGCGAGGGTTACGCCGGAGAGGGCTTCGCCGACGGAGACGGCGTGAATCCAGATGGAGCCGGAGTGTTGAGCGGAGAGTTTTTCGAGTCCCGAAATGGAAAAGCCGAGGCGTTGGCTGAGATTGGAAAGATATTTGCCGTGGCGCAGGCCTTGGATGAGCCAATAGGGAGAGGTCAGCAGGGCGGCCAGGCCCATCAATACGCTATAGAGGAAATACACTCGATGTGACTCCGGTTGTTCCGGGATTCGCGTGCGCCCGAGGGCCGAGGAGCCGAGCAACCCGGCTTCTCCCCCAAGAATCGAAGGCCTCAGGATGCAAACAGTCTATTATAGCCTCATGAAGAAACTCCTTGCTGTGGTTGTGGTGGTGTTTCTGGGGATTTTCCTGGGGCGTGCGTCGGTTGGGCAGCAGAGCAAGCCTTTGCGGACGTCTATTCTGGATGCGCACGAGGGCGTGACGATCGGGGTGGAACCGTGGACGCAGGCAAACCGTTACAAGGAAAAATTTCCGAAGAAGACGCCGTTTGCTGCCGGGATTGTGGCGCTGCGATTGAGCATTCGCAACGACAACGATGAGGCGGTGAAATTGAATCGGCCGCGGATTCGGCTGCTGGTGCAGCTGGATCCGGAGAACCGGCAGGAACTGGAAGCGATGACGGCGGATGACCTGGCGGACACGGTGATGTTGAAGCAGAACGGGAAGGATCCGACGGCGCGGAGGAGTCCGATACCTTTGCCGATCAGCCGGCCAAAACCGGAGAGGGACAAGAATTGGGTGGAGTTTCAGGCAGCTTGCCAAAACGCGGGGCTACCCTCGAACGTGATTGGAGCGCACAGCACGATGGAAGGGCTGGTGTATTTTGATTTGCGCGGGGAGTGGGATTTGTTGCAGACGGCGAGGTTGTATGTGCCGGATTTGGAGAGGATGACGTCGAAGCAGGCGATTTCGTATTTTGATATTGATTTCAGCCGAAATTCTTCGAATTAACGGCCGCTTTTCGTGGCAGGCAATAAACTGACTCTCCCGGCCTAATCAACGTTTGTGCAAAGTCATGATGTTGAGGTCCTTCGCGCATCCTTGTCGGATGCGCTCAGGATGACAAGTTTTGCGTGACGGTCAACAAGGAATTGATTTTTGTTTGCAGAAATGCGGAGTAATTCATCGAAATTCGCGCGCGGATTTGCCGGGGCGTGCGGCGTCGGCTAACATGGTTGAGCGAAAACTATTCTGATTGCCCCGGACCCCATGGAAAACCTGCTGGAAAAATTGAATCCTGAACAACGACTTGCTGCGGAAACTACGGAAGGGCCGGTGTTGATACTGGCTGGCGCCGGGACTGGGAAGACTCGCGCGGTCACGTTTCGAATGGCGAACCTGATTGCCAAGGGAACGCCGGCGGACGCGATCCTGGCGGTGACGTTCACGAACAAGGCGGCGGAGGAGATGCAGACTCGCGTGAGCGATTTGTTGCTGCGGGCGGGTGTGCCTCCGGAGCGGCCGTGGATTTCGACGTTTCATTCGCTGTGCGCACGGCTGCTGCGGCGCGAGGCGGTGCATGCGGGGTTGGCGAAGGATTTTGCGATTTACGACGATGACGACCAACTGGCGGCGGTGAAGCTGGCGATGGCCAAGCTGCAGATTGACGACGAAGCGCTGACACCGCGGAATGTGCTGGGCGGAGGCCTTTGGGCCGGACACACGGAAGGTGGCGGATATTTACGCGGGGTACGAGACGCTGCTGAAGCAGAGCAAGGCGGTGGACTTTGACGATTTGCTGCTGCGCTCGGCGCGGCTGCTGCGGGAGGCGCCGGAGGTTCGCGAGCGGTGGCGGAAGCGGTTTGCGTACCTGCACGTGGACGAGTATCAGGATACGAATCGCGTGCAGTATGAATTGCTGCGGATGCTGACGAACGGGCGGCAGAATGTTTGCGTGGTGGGCGATGAAGATCAATCCATTTACCGGTGGCGGGGGGCGGACGTTTCCATTTTGCTGAGTTTTTCGCAGGACTTCCCTGCCGCGAAGGTGATACGGCTGGAACGGAATTATCGCTCGACGCAGAAGATTCTTGACGCGGCTGGGGCGGTGGTGGCGAACAACCCGGACCGGCTGGGGAAAACGCTGCGGGCGGAAAACGAGGCAGGCCGGAATCTTCGCTATTTCGAGGCGCGGGATGCGCAGGCGGAGGCGGAGTTTGTGGCGGGGGAGCTGGAGCGGATTTTGAGCGACGATCCGGACCAGACATGCGCGGTGGAATACCGAACGAATTTTCAGTCGCGTTCGTTCGAAGAGGTGTTCCGTCGGCGTGGGGTACGCTACAAGCTGGTGGGGGGATTCAGCTTTTACAATCGCGCAGAGGTGAAGGATACGCTGGCATATGTGCGGCTGGCGCTGCATCCGGAGGATGATGTTTCGCTGCTGCGGGTGCTGAATGTGCCGGCGAGAGGGATTGGGAAAACGACGGTGGATGCGCTGCGGGACGTGGCGCAGAAGGAATCGCTGTCGTTTTGGGATGCGATGGAATCGATTATGACGAATCCGGCGTCGAGCCGGGCGGTGGCGCCGCTGCGAGCGTTCCGCGAATTGATTCAGCGCTTACAGGACGGGTATTCGACGAAGGAGCCGGCGGATTGTTTGCGGTATGTGCTGGAAGAGACCGGCTACATGAGTGCACTGAAGGACCGGAACATGCCGGAAGATGTGGCGCGGATTGAAAACCTGGAAGAACTGGTGCGCGCGGTGGCCGAGGCGATGGATGCGGGGGAATCGTTCACGGAATTTCTGGATGCGGCGGCGCTGGTGAGCGACGCGGATTCGTTTGAGGGGAAGCCGGGCGTTACGCTGATTACCCTGCACAGTACGAAGGGGCTGGAGTTTGACCACGTGTTTTTGACGGGGATGGAAGACGGGATTTGCCCGCACAGCCGGTCGATCAATGAAGAAAAAGGGATTGAGGAGGAGCGGCGGCTGGTGTACGTGGGGATGACGCGGGCGCGGAAGACGCTGACGCTGACGCGGGCGGTGTACCGGCGGGTGTTTGGGAACGAGCAGCAGATGCGGGCGTCACTACCTTCGCGGTTTCTGGCGGAGATTCCGAGCGAGTTGGTGGAGACGGTGCGCGGGTCGATGGCGGAAATTGGGGAGACGCGGCGGTATGAGCCGGACCCGGAATACTCGTATAGCGCGGAGGAGTTTACGCGGCGAGTGCGGGGGATTTCTGCGCCGGCGGCGCGGGCTCCACAGCGGCGGGCTGCGGCTGCGACAACGTCTTCCTTTGGGCGGTCGGCGATGAAGCGCGGGGCGCAGGCGGATCCTTTGTTGGGGCAGAAGGTGCGGCATCCGGAGTATGGCGTGGGGACAGTGGTGGGCGTTGAGGGCGAGGATGACGACCGCCGGGTGAGCGTGAGTTTTCCAGGGCGCGGGACGAAGAAGTTCGTTGAGCGGTATGCGCAGTTGCAGCAGGTCTGAAGAGTCTCTTCCACTTGAAGTGCCAAGAATAGAACCTGGAGTGATAGGCTGTGGGGGCCGAAAGGGAGTCCCATGCGAAGCCATAGTGATCCTCATCGCGGAAATGAGCGGGCGCTGGCGTTTTTGCGCATTTGCGTGGGGATATTGTTTTTGATTTTTGGGCAGTACAAAGTTTTTGGGACGCAGTTTACCTTGCATGGGGGATTTGAATTTTGGATTAACAAGTTTTTGCAGGGTGGGGCGTATCCGTTCATGGCACCGATTTTGAAGGGCTTTGTGCTGCCGCATGCGCGGCCGATTGCGTTTCTGGTGGCGTATGGGGAGTTGGCGATTGGGATTGCGTTGACGTTGGGAGTTTGGGTGCGGCGGGCTAGCGCGTTTGGATTATTGTTTATGGTGACTTTGTTGTTTGCGTCGGATTATCCGGGGACGGAAGCGCCGATGTGGCAGTATTTTGGGGCTTCGTTGGACCATTCGGTGTTGGGGATTTGTTTCGTGGCGTTTTTGATTGGAAAGGCGGATTCAGTCTGGGCGGTTGGCAGGCGTGAGGAGTAGGCGGCCACCAGCAGCAAGAGAGAAAAGCAAGAGGGAGGGGCGAGCCCCTCCCCTACAAATACAAGAGTAAGATGTGAGGGGCGCAGGCGGGGCGCTGTGGATTTTCGTCGGGAGATGAGGGTAATCTGGCGGGCCGATTGTTTACATTTCAGGGCCATTCCGATATTTCGGGCATCTAATTTCGGCTAGTTCCACCAGGACTACATTCGATGGATTCTGATCCAATGCAAAAGCCCGAAGCCGCGCCTGGCGTGCGTGCTCTGGCCCAATCGGTGGCTGCGCCTCTGACGCGCGCCGCCATTTTCCTGGTTCTGACAATAAACCCAGGCCCAGAGCATCGAGAAACCGTCCGTGCGTTTTGCGGAGACCTTGCGGCACTGCTTCGCGCCGTGGAATTTCGCGATATCGAAGGAGGCCTCTCCTGCGTCCTGGGATTTGGATCAGACGCGTGGGACCGGCTCTTTGGGGCGCCGCGGCCTGCGGAACTGCATCCGTTCCGCGAGATACGCGCAGCAGGACGCCACGCAGTGGCCACGGCAGGAGATTTGCTGTTCCACATTCGCGCGAAGCGCATGGATTTATGCTTCGAGCTTGCGACGCAAATCATGGCGAGCCTTGGGGATGCCGTTTCGGCAGTGGACGAAGTACACGGCTTCCGTTACTTCGACGACCGTGACCTAATCGGTTTCGTCGATGGGACGGAGAATCCGCGGGGGGAGGCGGCGATGGACGCCGTGTTGATCGGCGAAGAGGACGCCGCTTTCGACGGGGGAAGTTACGTGATCGTGCAGAAGTATCTTCACGATTTGAAGGGATGGGATGCGTTGTCCACGGAAGCGCAGGAACGAATCATCGGCCGGAAGAAACTCTCGGATATTGAACTGGATGATTCTGTTAAGCCAACCTCGGCGCACAGCGCACTGACTACCATTGTGGAGGACGGGAAAGAGGTCAAGATCCTGCGGGACAACATGCCGTTCGGGCGCGCGGCGCAGGGTGAGTTTGGCACCTATTTCATCGGCTACAGCCGTTCGCCGCGCACTATCGAGCAGATGCTCGAGAACATGTTCGTTGGCCGGCCGCCCGGCAACTACGATCGCCTTCTCGACTTCAGCCGTGCCGTCACTGGAAACCTGTTCTTCGTGCCATCCGCAACGTTTCTGGATAACGTGGCCGAGGACCAGCCTGCGGCGTCGGAGCCTTCCGACGTTCCGACGGCAGTGGAACCATCTACTTCCCTGCCAAAGCAGCATGATGGTTCGCTTGATATCGGTTCCTTAAAAGGAGAAATCTCCCATGAATAACCTGCATCGCGAGTTGGCCCCTATTTCCGATGCGGCCTGGGCGCAGATTGAAGAGGAAACAAAGCGCACGCTGAAGCGCTATCTCGCTGGACGGCGCGTCGTTGACGTGCAAGGCCCGGCCGGAAGCGGCCTCTCCGCTGTCGGCACCGGACACCTGCAAAAGATCGCGGCACCGCAGAACGGAATCTTGGCCCAGCAGCGAGAGGTGAAAGCGCTGGTGGAGTTGCGTGTGGCGTTCGAACTGGACCGGCAGGCGATCGACGATGTGGAGCGCGGTGCGAACGATTCCGACTGGCAACCGGCGAAGGATGCCGCGCGGAAAATTGCGTTCGCGGAGGATGGAGCGATATTTGAGGGTTATGCGGCGGCGGGAATCGTGGGCATTCATAAGGGAAGCAGCAATCCGGTTTTGACGCTCCCGGCCGATGTGCGCGCGTACCCGGAAGCGGTTGCCCAAGCTTTGAGCCGGTTGCGGCTTGTCGGCGTCAATGGCCCTTATTCGGTGTTGCTGGGCGCCGATGCCTACACTTCGCTTGCGGAGACGAGCGATCACGGATACCCGGTGCTGGAGCACGTTAAGCGGCTGGTGAAGGATGAGATTATCTGGGCGCCTGCGATCGAGGGAGCTTTTGTGCTGACGACGCGCGGGGGAGATTTCTCGCTTCACGTTGGGCAGGACGTGTCGATTGGTTACTTAAGCCACACGGACATCGCCGTGCAGCTCTACCTGCAGGAATCGTTTACTTTCATGATGCTCACTGCAGAGGCGGCGGTGGCACTGGCGGCGCCGGGGAAGACGAAGAAATAAAAGCGCCCGCCTCGGAAGGCGGCCGCTACAAAGGCAAGAGTAAGACAAGAAGGCGGGGTGAACTCGCCCCTACAAAGTCGAGAGTAGGTGAGTTGCGCGGGGTGGGGAGCTAGGGGTCGTTTTGAGAGCGAGCGGGTCCACCGGAAGGTCGACGCTACGGTTGACATTTGGTTATTGCTTGGTTCTGCGGTTTGCTGGGGTGGTGGCTGAGCTTTGCAGCCCGTATCTTCTGAGTGTATTATTCAGTGCTATACTCCCGTAAAAAGACACTTTGTTTTACGCATGAGGTGGGTCGAATGATGCCAATACGCGTAATGCGAATGCCGAAGCGTCTCGCTCTTGGTATTTTATTTTCGGCACTTATTTGTGCCGTGGGGGGATGCAACGTACCCCAGTCTGTAAATCCCTTTTACCGGTCGCAAGACGTCGTCTTTGACTCGAGTCTGCTCGGCGAATGGCACGGAGCGGACCCTTCGGAGAAGGGGAGCGTTTTGGTCAAGGCTAAAACAGCGGATTCCTACACGGTAGAAATCACTGGGTACGACGAAGACCGCGAGGCAGAGGTAAGTTGGACACTTGAGGCACATCAATTTAATTACCGGCAAGACGCCTATATCGATGTCTTCCCGGTCGCATTTCGCGTCAGTGGAGAGAAGGAGAACTTTCAGACGGAGGCTGACAGCATGTATTTTGTGGTACCTGTGCACACCGTGATGCGAATGCACCATGACGGGCAGAAACTTTCCCTTCTGTGGAGCGAGGAGGACGAGACTTTGAACATATTCAAGAAGGAGGATGAAGCTTCAAAAGCAAAGAGGTTGGCCAGAGAAAAACGGCAACACGACATCCTTACTATGTCCACCGAACGGCTTCAGCAGGAGGTGCTCGGGTCACCCCCAAGAGGAACAAGGGTTTCCGAGACGACAATAAGTCTTGTCCGTAAGAAATGATTCTCATGACGGAGGCGGTGGCACTGGCGGCGACGGGGAAGACGAAGAAATAAAAGCGCCCGCCTCGGAAGGCGGCCGCTACAAAGGCAAGAGTAAGACAAGAGGGCGGGGGTGAACTCCGCCCCTACAAAGTCGAGAGTAGGCGAGTTGCGCGGGGTGGGGAGTCGCGATAGAGTGGGGCGCTAACGTTCCTACATAGCGTGTCTAGCCTCGGGCAGGTTGCGCGGCCGTTCCACACGGCTGGCGCCAGGGGCGCGGATGCGATCGGAGAGCTTGGGTGGCGTCACCACTGTTTCGATGTAAGAGCATTGACCAACTGCTGTCCGATTCCGAAAACGCAGAAATCCGATTAAAAAAGTCGCTGGGGTGGCTGAGCCTGACGTCGCTGGGGATTGGCGCGGTGATTGGCTCGGGAATTTTCACGGTGGTGGGAACGGCGATTGCCGGGCAGAAGCTACAAGTTTCCTCGATTTTGAACGCTCCCCTTTTGCAATATCTGATTACCCATTCCACATCGTTTGGGCGGCCTGGGGCTGGGCCAGCGATTGCGATTTCCTTTATTTTGGTGGCGGTGGTGTGCGGGTTTGCTTCGGTTTGCTATGCGGAGCTGGCGGCGATGATTCCGATTGCCGGGAGCGCCTATACGTACACTTACGCTACGATGGGCGAGTTGATCGCGTGGATTATCGGGTGGGATTTGATTCTGGAATACGCCGTTAGCAACATGGCGGTGAGCGTGGGATTTTCGGCGCACATCGTGGATTTGCTGGACTGGTTCGGCTGGCATCCGGATCCAAAATGGATTTCACCGGCATACTTGCCGAGTGGCCTATCCGATTTGCAGGGCAACATGTTTTACGGCCCTGGGTGGCACTTCGGGTTCAACTGGCCGGCGTTCATCATCGTGATGCTGCTGACAGTGGTGCTGGTGCGGGGGATCAAGGAGTCGGCGGAAACGAACAAC
>WNFT01006578.1_pt1 | contig 10236 bp, 9 predicted proteins | sample 5400191 | NCBI WGS metagenome assembly WNFT01 (sample SAMN13153359, study PRJNA577476) | soil metagenome | isolation source: 80 cm saprolite under Madrone tree | place: USA:California | collected 2016-06-14 | reverse complement strand
CCGCCCTTCGGGCGATTCGACAAAAGCGACCGCTTCCGCGAGGGTCGAGAACTTTTCGTCGGTAGAACTGAACGACCCGGCCTTTGTGTTGTGAGACCGGATCATCCAAAAGCTCGGCGCCCCGTCTGCTGAATCACGCTCCGATCAAAACCCGGTGAACACTATTTGGAGCACTGATCATTCGATCGATGCCGTTGGCGACCTTCTGGGCCTCTTCCGGCGTCGTGTACGAGTAATACAGGAGCTCAGTTTTTAGCCACGACACTGGATCTTTTAAGAATTCCGACACCAGGTATCGCTCTTTATGCGGCTCAATTATTGCGTCAGGCTCAACGCCTATTGCTCCGCAGGCGTCAAGAAAGGCCTGCTCGTTTTTGGCTGTGAATTCGTTCATTTGATACCTACTAGGCGTAAGAACGCCATTTCGATGCTTTCCGCTCTTTCGAACACTTCCGCGGCCTTTGGCCGTTTCGGTTCCCGGGACTTCGATCGGCGTGGATTTAACGCTAGGCCACTTGAGCAGCTTTTGAGAACCGCGTAGAATCGAGATTCTAGGTCAACAGAGAGTAGTCCATTTTCAGTCAGAAGTCGCCTCCTATCGATGGCTTTATTACTCCGCTGTTTTGTCAGGAAGAATACGTAACCCTCCGAAGACTTTGCCACCCGCACGAACAGTGCTTACTCGGGGTTAAATTGCGTGATGGTCCGGTGGGGTCAACGATTTGGATCCAGCGGATTTAGGGCCTAGATTCAATGGTTTTGGTTTTTGATCACCCGTTGAAAGCAATCCGGATCTTGGCGGGAAGGAGATGAGGAGACTTGCAGTATGAGTAAGCCCGTTATCGAAGTGCAGGTCCGCGGCCTCGCTGCGACCAGCGGCGGCTGCGCGGTTTTTCTTGGCAACGAGGACAAGGTTTTCGTGATATTGGTTGATCAGAGCGTTGGGGCGGCGATCGCGATGTTCAAGCAAGGCAGGCAAAAGGAGCGACCGCTCACCCATGATCTGCTAGCGAACATCTTGCGCGCGCTGGGAGCAAAGATCGAAAGGGTAATCGTCAACGATCTCAAGGGCGGCACCTATTTTGCGAGACTTGTCCTCAGTGCGGAGAGCGAATCGCAACAGAGGAAGATCATCGAGATCGATGCGCGGCCCAGCGATTGTATCGCGATGGCGACTCAGCAGCCCGCGCCGATCTACGTAAGCCTTGATGTTTGGGATGAGCTCGAAGACATGACAGAGGCGCTTCGAAAGATCCAAGAGGAAGGCTCGCACAGTGAAGAGAGTGACGAGGAAGAGGAATCGTAGGCAATGGTTGGGCCTATGTTGGATCTTCCGACTGACGCGAGCAGCCAAGGCTCTACCAATAATCGGAAGACCTCGCCGTTGAAATTCTTCCCTGGACCAGTCGGTCTAGCTCGATCGCGTTATTTTCGCCGCGCGCTAAAGCCTTCGCATGCAACTGGTCCGCAAAGCGGAAGTTCTCTTCCCGCCGAGCATCCTCGATCGACGTATTTTTGAGCTGCTCGGGAGTTAGCCCCAGAATGAAGCTGTCCAACTCGGGGAAGGGATCGGGCGTTACTTCTTGGCCCTGGCTCTGCTCATTTTTGTCGTTCATATCATTTCTCCTGCCGGCCCGAAATCGGCCTCGGTTGTTTCGAGCATCCGAAATAGTAGCTCGAGAAGGTTGACAGCCGGGCGCCGCGGCGTCTGCCACGCCGCATCGCCCAACAACCGAGAGTATCACGGTTAAGAGTGAAAAACACATGATATTGCTCCTGGAGTTAACAGTGGAAGAAAACTCTCAGGCGAGCAAAGCAGAGCTAAAGGTTGCGGCTGCCGCACTTCTGCGCATCGTAGAGCCACTGTTGAAAGCCACACCGGAGCAATTCAATATGAGTCCCGAAGGAGAGAGCACTAAGCCAGAAGATGAGGACGTAGACACTGAAGATCTGGAGTGGGACAAGACTGAAGGCGACGAAACGTCCGTAAAACAAACTGACGATGAAGGGGCGTAGCCGTTAAGAATTGTTCGCACGCGCTCCACGATTTGCGCGCCAGCTGCTCGTACCCTCACTTCGCCCCGCTCGCTCCACGCTTTGGACAGACGCCCTGATCGGACGCATTCGGTTAATACCCGCGATGATAAACCGATTATGTTTCTGCTGACCGACCGAAGTGCGCACTAAAGCGACAACTTACTCGCACCCGATGCGCCTAGCCAGTCTCCGCTTCCAGGGCGCTCATGCGCGACGCCTGGTGCCACTTAATGCAGCCGCGCTGGCAATTTGCTTCGAATTAGATCCGGGCGCCTAGGAACCAGGGTGCTGCACAGAACGCAGCAAACTCGTAACCCGCTTTTTGAGCCTTCGTCCATTGATCCGAACTTCTTGCCAAAGAGCACCGACCTTTTGCGAGAGCCCGCGTTCGCCCAAGTGTACAGGTCGGGAATGGATCCGGGTCATAAGATTTGCCGTGAGCTTGTATTCATGCGGGTGCATTTGATTCTTTGGGGAATTGGGCAAGTCACTCAGCTTCTCAATGACTTTGTTGAGTCCGGCGTCGATAGAGGAATATTCTCGCTGATAATTTGCCGATACTTTGATTTCAACCGGATCGGGAAATAGTCCAACGACAGGCGGGTGAACTAAGCTTGCTTTCTCTACAGCCGGCCCATCGATTGCCCTCCCCGAACCGATCATGGGCCGTGAAGCCCACGAAAGAATTGCGCTGCCGTTGAGCAGAAGCATCAAAGCGAAGAGCAATAAAAGAACTAAAGCTGGAAAATTAATCGGGCGATTCACGCTGATGATTCAAAATCGGTGGCGTCGCGTTCTACGATCGTATTTTCTTCAACGATCCACCTCATGGGATCACACTGTGTTGTCGTCTAGCTTCAAACAATACAAAAAGAGCTAAACCGTCAGAAAAGATTCGAATCTGCAACACTAGCGCGCAGCGGACTCCTGCCCCGCGCGACCCCGCTCAGTCGCCCGGACAAGGAATCCGGCGGCTCGGACAATAAGCGACCTCCTATTCGAACTTTGGTGCTTATTGCTCCTGATTGCGCAAGCGATGCAGAGAAATTGTCTCTTGATCCGCTCCGCAAAAACTAAAAGGAGACCGCCAAAGTGAAGTTACATATGTTAGGAAATCAGTTCTATCGTAGCCTCGTTGCAGTTGCCGCAACCGCCGTATTCTGGTTAGTTCCTGCTTTGGTATCGCGGGCGACCGAGATACGACCAATTGTTGTTGTCGGAATGCCGGCAAATAGTGTTACGCTGAAATGTCCAACCCCGGAATACCCCGCAATGCCTTGAAATGGCACATCAGCGGAAACGTTCTGCTTCGCGTCCGGGTCGAGCAAGGCGCGATTAGCGAAATCAATATAGTCTCAGATTCATCGCTATTGCTGGCCGAGTCCGCGCAACGCTGGGTGAGGATTCGATGGAACTTCAAGCCATCCGTTAGGAGTGTTCACGATTCCGATCACCTACCGAGAATCCGCCTAAGGTAGGGCCGGCAGAAAGGGGTCAGTCAAGGGTCAGCCAACAAATCTTGACAGATTCTAGAAGGGTTATGGCATTTGAGAAATGCCAAACAGGCGAATGAGCAAGCGCCGGTCTTTTGGGGATGTTGCCGGCGAGAGCTGACTACCGGCCTTCACTTCTGTAGAGGATCTCTGGTTCCTGGGTTTCGTAGATTCGAAGTTTTATGTTTGAGAAGGACCCCTACCATTCCGGGATACTTAAACGCAGAGCTCGGGGCCCCGCAGCTCCGAGTGGAGGAAGAGCGTCTAGTAGGGCGGCTCGTTGGCCGCGGCAGCTGCGGCGGCCAAAAGGGGAGACGGATACCTCGCCGATCAACTTTGTATTTGACTTTCGTCGTGAGGATGTTAGCTCCGTGAACGTTCTCAAAAGGGATCAAGGGATCTTAGCCGATTGAGCTTGGTCCTATCGTTGTGTCTCGGCGCTGCGCCTTCCCTAGTAACTTCGCGTTTTTCATCCAAAATGAATTGTGATTTGTACAGGAATTGGACAAACGCCGATATAAATTGATGACATTGTGTCCTAAAATTGATTATACTTTATCAAAGTAAGCTAGTTTAGGCCAAATTTCTGTTTGACATCTTTGCAGGAGCGAGAACTGTCCGGGCTTATGAAACCGGGCTTTTTGCATTTATTTCACCTGCTGCCGGTCGGATCGCCGTTCTTGGTTGCTCGTTGTGTTCTCGATGAATTTCACAACAAACCTGCGGCATCCACCAAAGGGTCACCTAAAACCGTCCGGACGGGCATCTTATTTGCGATCGTGTGGCTGATGTGCGCGATGTCTGCGCACGCTGCTGTCTGGTATGTCAACCGCTCCGCGACTGGAGCCAATATCGGCGCGGACTGGAACAACGCGTGGACCGATTTTTCTAAGATAAATTGGTCGAGCGTATCTCCGGGTGACACCATCTACGTTGCTGGCGGGTCGTATGGATATTTCACGGCAGGAAAGTCCGGGACAGCATCCGCCCCAATTACGATTAAGCGCGTGAGAGCGTCTGACACTACCGCTGTCCTTGCCTCCGGCTGGAAGCCAGGGTTCGATTCTCAAGTTATTCAAACCGTCCCGACGGACCATACGGGAATCTACATCAACCAAGGGATAGGGAGCTTTCTCACGGTCGACGGGAGAATTGACGCTGGCTGGCGCATCAACATTGCCGACAACTCATCAGGGGTCGAGATTGATCAAGCCGCGGCGACTAACGTGACGCTTCGCTACATCCAAGTGAACGGTCCTGGTTTGATCACCGAAACTGGTGACGTACGCGGGTTCGATCTGACACCGACAAGCGGTACGATGAGCAATATCACAGTGCAGCATTGCGAGGTCATGAACGGCTGCGATGCGGCCATGTATCTAACTCTGGCTGATCACGCGCTTATCGAAAATTGCTCATTTCACGGCCAAAATTCGCTGAACCCGGCCCAGTTCCACACCAACGTCATCTACTGCGGGAAGATCACGAACAGCACCTTTCGGCAGAACAAGCTTTACGATATCCAGGTTGAGGGTCTCTTTTTCAACGATTCGGATAACGCGAACATTGCGATTTACGGGAACCTTTTCTATAACGGCAGCATCCCGAAGAACTCTGGCCGCGGTATCCAGTTCACCAACACGGGTAACACCGGCATTCTGGTCTACAACAACACCTTCGTGGATCTTCCGATCGGGGTGCAACTTGGTTCGCCCGGAGCTTACAGCGGCTGCGCGTTCAAAAACAACATTGTTTACGGTTGCACGGTCACGCTAGGGAGCGGCTGGGTGAGTGACCACAATTTGATTGGTGGCTCCAATCCTTTCATCGGCAACACTAGCTTTGACTATCATTTAGCGCCTGGTTCGCCGGCGATCGATGCGGGCGTCGCACTGGGAGCACCCTATAATGTAGACATGGACGGTAATGTACGCGGTGCCGGTGGTGCTTGGGATATTGGTGCGTATGAATACGGTTCGGCGAGTGCCACCCCTACGCCGTCTTCCAGTGCAACGCCAACACCTTCTCCTTCACCCAAGCCGAGCGCAACTCCGACACCGACTCCGACTCCAACGCCCAAAGCGACTCCGACCCCAACGCCCAAAGCGACTCCGACCCCAACGCCAGTAGCGACTCCGACTCCGATCTCGTCGACGCCTAAATTTGTGCAGGCCGCGTATAACGATCCGCCTTCGGCTGCTTCGGTGCCGGTGCATTACCCTGGGGCGCAGACAGCGGGGAATCTGAACGTGGTTGTCGTGGCATGGAACGATACGACCGCCCAGGTTAGCTCCGTGAAGGATACCGCCGGAAACGTCTATCAGTTAGCGGTGGGACCAACCCAAACAAGTGCCGACGGTGGCTTGTCGCTATCCATCTACTACGCCAAGAACGTCGCATCGTCGGGCGCGAACACCGTGACGGTTACTTTCAGCCAGACAGCGCAGTATCCAGATATTCGGATCTTGGAATATAGCGGGATTGATAGGGTCAATCCGGTAGATGTGATCGCTGGACAGACGCAAAGCTCTGGCGCGACAAGCGATAGCGGCGTTGTTGCCACCACCAATCCGACGGATCTGTTGGTCGCTGCCAATATCGTCCAGACGTTCACGGCCGCCGCGGGTGCGACTTTTGCTGAGCGAGTGCACAGCGAGCCCGACGGCCAGATCGCGGAGGACCGAGTTGTGACGGCGGCCGGCTCATACAGTGCGAGCGCGCCCCTCGATAGTTCGGGCGCGTGGGTGATGCAAATGGTAGCCTTCCGCGCGGCCGGCGCTCACCCTTGATGGCCACGAATGTGTTCGATTCGAACACCGAAACGTGGACGGTGCTGGCCAATATGGCTTCGTAACAGCCGATTCTGACGCGCTTGTTCAGGCGTCCGCTGTGCTTGTCGAACTCCGCGAGAGGCTCTACCGGAGCGTCCCCAAAATCTCTGCACGATTCTGCGGCACTTGGCGGGCGTCGGATCCTCGGGTGCTGCGGATCGTGAGTGTCCGCCGCGGACCTTCTCATACGCCCGAAGCCATCCGCCGGCGAGGCTACGGGCGTAACGTCCAAAGATCGCAACGGCCAGGACAATCAACGACAGGATGCCGATCGCATGGAACGGCAAGAAGTGCCGGGCTGGAAGGAAGAACCCGGAGCAAAAACTCTTTAGTCGATCGCATTTCGGTCGATGAGATTGAGGGGGCTCCACATGCGTCCACTAGTCATCATTACTCCAGCCAGGATCTACATGGATCTTCTGCGCCCCAACCCCGGTCGCAGTTGTGTCGTCCGGCCCAATATGGAGCTTAACGACCGGAAGTTCAGCCAAGAGGAACTCGTGTGCGCACACCGCTACGTTGCCCAGGAAGGTTGGACCGAATATGCAAATGGGCTGTGGAAACCGGATCCGGAACTGAGCCGCTTTATGGACGACTCGTTGCAGACGAACGGGTGATCGGCGCACACGCCGCGCAGGAAAGTTCTCTTGATTTCAATCGATCCGCAAATTCGCCGTCGGGTCTTGGTCGTCGGCCGGCCGTGCCACCCGCCCGGCTGCGCGCTGTCCCTTCAAGGTCAGGAGCGCCAATGCGCCCAATCCGGCGTGGAAGAGAATACCTATCGCTAACACGACCTGGCCAGGAAGCGGACCGATCGACGCGTGCTGCCACAACTCGTCGAGCGACCTGACCGGCGTCGGGTGAATGCATATTTTGAGTATGTAGCTGACCGCCTGGACCCCAAACAGGAACGAGTAATTGCGTCGCAGCCGGCGGCCGGCAGCTTCCCAAAAACTTATGTGAAAGTGAAGTCGCTCGTAGTCGCGAGCCAGGACCTCGTTCCAACCGTTATCAACGCGCACCCCTTGGAGCCGAAGAAGCGGTCCGTACATCGAAACTTCCATCAGTCGCACGCGTGTGCGCCAGATGTCGAAGTAGCGATATCGACGGGCTTCAATGGCCAGGAACACCAGAGCCATCAGCGCCACCAGAACGAGAGGAAGGGGCGAGTTCCCGGCATTGCTAAAGGCGACCGAGAGCGCGATGCCGGTGGTCGCTACGGCCCAGTTGGTCGTTGCATCGAGTCGCGTGCGCCAGACTTTGCTGCGATACATCTCGCCTCGATACAGATGGGCGAGCATACCCAGTTCGGCCCCGTTGAACGGAGGCTCCGGCGTGGGACTTACCGTCGTACTTATGAGTTTTCCTCCAGTGAGTTCGTCGATGCCCGTGAGCTTGCGCGCCACGAATGCGAGAACGTGGACAGATACCCAAACGGTAAAGGACGGCAGGCGAAAGTGTCAATCTGTTTCGGGGATGGATAGTTCGGTTTTCGGGGCCCAATCGGGAATCACTCGCTTTACAAATGCACGCTTCGCTGAAATTTGAACAGGATGCGCAACCAGACCAGATGTGAGGGATCACTCTTTCGAACCAGGGGGACGAGAACATATGGTCGTTTCGTGCCCCGGAATATCGGTGGTTTGGCGGTGTTAGCCGCAGTCGCGTTGTCCGGAATAAGGGTCTTAAGTGCGGACTCGATCGATGATCGCGTGAACGATCTGCTGGGTCGAATGACCTTGGAAGAGAAGTTGGAGTACATCGGAGGGATCCATGCCATGTCGATCAGGCCAATCCCGCGACTTGGGCTGCCTGAGATTCGGATGAGTGACGGCCCGGTGGGGGTGCGCCAAGATCTTCCGAGTACTCGTTATCCGGCTGGGATCGCTTTGGCGGCGACCTGGAATCCGCTAATGGCGGCAAGGGAGGGGACCTCGATGGGTCGCGATTGTCGCGCGCGCGGCATCCATATACTGCTTGCTCCCGGACTGAACATTAATCGGGTCCCGGTTTGCGGTCGAAACTTCGAATATCTCTCCGGTGAAGACCCGTATCTGGCGAGCCAAATGGTCGTACCGTTTGTTCGTGGGGTGCAAAGCCAAGGCGTCGTAGCGACGGTCAAGCATTTCGCGGCGAATAACCAGGAATTCAATCGGATGGAAATCAGTGCCGTTGTGGGAGAGCGCGCTCTTCGAGAGATCTATTTGCCGGCATTCGAAGCGGCGGTGAAAGAAGGGAAAGCGGGAGCGGTGATGGACGCTTACAATCAGGTAAACGGCTCATTCTGTACCGCAAACCGGTTTCTCAACCTCCAGGTGCTCAAAACCGAATGGGGTTTCTCTGGTGTGCTGATGTCGGATTGGGGCGCCACCCATGATACATTAGCGGCGGCCACTGGTGGACTCGATTTAGAAATGCCATCGGGGAAGTATTTCAATCCGGCCGCACTTTCCGCGCTGCTAAAGAGACACCAGATCTCCGAGAGCCAAATTGATGACAAGGTCCGCAGAATTCTGCAGTTAGTCGTCGGCAACGGATTCCTCGATCGCCCACAGCTGGATTCGGCTATTCCACAGAATGACCCAACGAGTGCGGCCACAGCGCTAGCCGTTGCTCAGGAAGGGATCGTCCTATTGAAGAACGAAAAGAAGCTCCTGCCGCTGGATCGCAAAAACATCCACAGCGTCGCAGTGTTCGGTCCGGATGCCCGTCCCGGAGTCCCAACCGGTTGGGGAAGCTCGTTCGTCCACCCGATAAACTCCGTCAACCTGGTGGAAGGTTTGCGGGCATTGTTCGGTTCGGAAGTAAAGGTAGATTATTTTGGTACGGGAGTTGGTTCGTTTGAATCGGCTCAGTTTTTTCATTCTGCCGATCACGGAAACTTAGAGCCCGGACTCAAGACCGAGTTCTTCGATAATCCGACTCTTTCTGGGGGGCCGATTCTTACCCGAGTCGATTCGCACATCGATTTTGATTGGGCGACCGGTATGCCGATACCTCAATTATCCTCGGACCGATTCTCTGTTCGTTGGACCGGGATGATCCGTGCCTCCGACTCTGGTCCACATGCTTTTCGAGCGCGTTCCGACGATGGCATTCGCGTCTTCCTGAACGGCGAATTGATCATCGACGATTGGCAGGATCACGCTCCCCGAACCGTAACCGCCATACGCCCTTTGGAAGCGGGCAAGACCTATTCGCTCCGCGTCGACTATCATAACCATGGTGGCGGAGCGGCAGTCGCCCAGTTTGCGTGGGCTTCGTTTGCGGTACCGGACGCTATTCGTGACTATGAGGTAGCAATCATTGCCGCCGGCTTCGATGATGGAACCGAGGGCGAAGGCGCAGATCGCTCGTTCGCGTTGCCCAATCTACAAGACGCATTGATCCGGAATGTAGCCGATAAGAATCCACGAACTGCGGTGGTCTTATTTTCCGGCGGGAATGTCGATATGAGTTCCTGGTTGGATAAGGTGCCGGTATTGTTGCAGGCTTGGTACCCGGGCCAGGAGGGAGGACGGGCCCTGGCGACCGTGTTGGCCGGCGATATTAATCCGTCAGGCAAATTGCCGGTTACGTTCGAGAAGGCTCTTGCTGACAATCCAGCCGCAGCCAACTATCCGTCTCAGGACGGAGGGAAAACTGTAGACTATGCGGAAGGCATTTTTGTCGGCTATCGAGGCTATGATCATACCGCGATCGAACCCCGGTTTCCGTTTGGATTTGGTCTCTCGTACACCGAGTTCGAGTATTCCGATATGCAAATCAGTTCGCCGGCTGCCTCAATTGGACAACCGATTCAGGTGAAATGTCAGGTTAAGAACATTGGCGACCGGCCGGGTGCGGAAAGCGCGCAGTTGTACGTCCATCCGATT
>WNFT01011731.1_pt1 | contig 10237 bp, 10 predicted proteins | sample 5400191 | NCBI WGS metagenome assembly WNFT01 (sample SAMN13153359, study PRJNA577476) | soil metagenome | isolation source: 80 cm saprolite under Madrone tree | place: USA:California | collected 2016-06-14 | reverse complement strand
CCACATAGCGTTCGAGATTGCCAGCCGGATCCTGTGCCCAGGCGGAAACACCCAAGACGTAAAATGCATTTTGAAATCGAGCGCGTACGATTCCCCAGGCTTCAGATCGCTGGGGTCACTAGGCGACATCCGTTGTGCGCCATTCAGCCCGGCGCCAGTGATCAGGGTCACAGTGCCATCGGGCGCAACATCGGAGAGACGCGCAAACCAGTCCGCTTGCGGAGCCGTAGCCGAAGCGCGGAGCGCCACTTCCGCCATACCCAGAATCGCGGTTTGTTCCTGCAGTGACGCCGAATCGTAGACCAAACTGAAAGCATCGTCCGGCCGCTGATCAGTGGTCAGCTCTCCCCACCAGATGTCAGGGCCGCTGGCATCCACTCCGGCAGACGGGATGTACTTGAGTCGGTGCACCGCCTCGGCACTCTGCTTGGGGGCAAGCGAGTGGTCTGTTTGCGGATACCATGCCTGCCATGTCAGACCCTGAGCTGGTCAGGTTTGTTCACTTCTCCACTCGCCGGGAATCTCTGGCATTTTCACCTGGGGTGCATACCAGTTCCGCATATAGGCGGCGAGCTGCGGCCCATCCATGATCCCCGTGTTCTTGCCTTTGAGCCAATGATCCCACCAGCGGAGCGCCTGATCCCGCCACTCAATCCTCGGACCCCAGTCGGCATCGTGCGGCCAGTTGTGGTTCCAGGGACCGATGATCGCCTTGATGGGGCTCTTGATCTGTTCCATCATTCGGGGGATGCTGTCGCGATAACCGTCATATAAACCGCCGATCAGGAATACCGGAATCTGAATTGAATCCAGCGGCCGTTCCGGCTGCTTCCAGAAGGCACCGTCACGCTGGTGGCGCTTGTAGTTTAGGAACCAGGGCAGGTTGTCAAAACGTATCGCCAGCGTCCGTTCGTCCAGCGGAAAGTCTGGCGCAGGCGTCATCGCGGTCTGCAGATCAATGAACAGCTCGTATTGATCCACATGCATCATGCCGCCGATGAAGTGCACATCATCATGAAACAGTTGCTCCGTCGAGCATGTCGAGATAACCGCTTTCAACGCCGGTGGGTGCCGCATGGCAAGCTGTAGGGAATTGAACCCACTCCATGAAATGCCAAACATCCCGATGTTGCCAGTGGACCAGGGCTGCCGCGCCAGCCACGCGATGATTTCCATTCCATCTTGCAGCTCTTGCTCGGAGTACTCCCGGTCTGGCGTTTGGCCTTCGCTCTGCCCGGTGCCACGTATATCCACGCGGGCGCCCACATATCCGCTGCCAACAAAATAGGATTGGATCGCGTAGTCGCGAGTCGCCGGGCCATCGTCTTTGCGGTATGGCAAATATTCCAGCAGAACAGGAAATTTTTCGCTGGGGTTTGCTCCGGTCGGCATGAACAGCTTTGCGGCCAGTCGGACGCCGTCATTCATCGGAATCCAGACATGTTCAATTCGCACGCCGTAGCGTGTAGAGGTTGAACTCCGCAGTGCTGGGTTCAGAATCGGAACAGCAATGACAAACAGAACCGTAAAAGCGATCTCTCGAAGTTTCTTGGTCCGCATTCTCGAAGTAAGATACAACAATCGAGTCCACAATAGCGCCCGCCTTGTGTTGATTTTCCCGCCGTTAGACCTCATCGGACTCTTATTAGTGTTGGGCAGACACTTCTCCCACGTTGAGGATCGCATCGTAGCTGTTGCGAGCGGAACTCATGCGAAAATGACTACGCGTCATTACTGCTGCCGCAAACCGGCGCATATAGTACTTGGGAATTTCGCGAATTTATATTATTTTCGTGCGCCACAAACGCCTGCGACGACCAGAGCCTCAAGCGCCAGGTCAACCGCTTCCTCGTTTCCGAAGACCCATACGTTGTCGCTTTCGTCAAGACGAACTACGGTCCGACATTGACCTGGAGATAATCGTCTCCATCCTCGATTGGACGATAGAAGGTTGCCCACAAGAAAGAAGCGCGAATCGAGCAATTTCTTGAGGTACTGTGGGGGATTGGGCTGGGCGACGGTCACTCGTTTGAGATCCTGAGGGTTATAGCCCGCCGAAAGGTCCGGCACCACGCGCCAGAAATGTGCGGCCATCCTTGAGCGACGGTTGCGGCCATCAGCCCGGTTACAAATGAGCAGCGGCTTTTTGAAACTTCCGCTTGCCCGTCCAATACAGCAAGGCGCCGACGGCCAGCAGAATCCCTGTCCCACCCACGACCTTGACGATCGCCAACCCGGGATTCCTTTCTTCCGGGCTGGGCACGAACGATAATACGATGGTCAACACTGCTGTAGTGAATCCGACGCACGACAGAAACAGCGCCATCGGCTTCCCTCCAGGCACTCGGATCACGTCGGGACCCGCCTCTTCGCGCTGCAACCGGAACATCGCCGCAAAAAGAAACAGGTAAGGAATGAAATAAGTAATGATTCCTAGGCTCACAAGCACGTCGTAGGCGCCCTTCACGCTGGTACCGGCCTGTCCTAAAAAAACAAACAGCACGCCGCACCCCGCTTGGACAAGCAGTGCAACATATGGCGTGCGCCATCGCGAGTGCAATTTCCCAAACACCGGAGGCAGGAAACGGTCAATTCCCGCCACGAAAGGCAGCCGCGCCACTGCAGCGAGGTACGCTCCCGCCGCTCCCAGATTGCTGATCGCGATCAACGCTGCCGCCATGGGGATAATCCAGAAAAATCCTACGCGTGCCGCAGTCTGCGTGATCGCCTGCATCAGCCCTTCAAGGTCGCTGACCTGGTTGTGCGGCAAGGCCAGCAGCACGCCCACTGTGCCCATCACGTAGCAGAAGGTCACCACCGCTCCCGCGGTAAATAGCGCAACAGGAATTGTCCGCCGCGCGTTCTTGATTTCTTCCCCCATGAACGATGCCGTTTCGCACCCGCCGAAGGCAAACGTCAGCGAAGACCAGAAAATTATGTCCTTGAAGTGCGTGCTCGGAGTCATAGTCATTGTGGTAAATGAAGTGGCTGATCCGAACCGCCGCCATGCCACCACGCCAAGCACGATTACCACCATTACGGGCAGCCACATGGCCAGCGCACCGGCATTGTGCAGCCACTTGCCGATGTCGAGCCCGACCACGTTCAACACTGTTATGACCGTCAGCGCGATGAGCGAGAAAAGAATGTAGAATCGCGCATCGTTTGAAAATTGTGCCCAATGCTGTCCTCGCATGTATAGAGCGTTGCTGAAGGCGAAATACAACACGGCTGGAAAATACGGCAGGTTGCTGGTCCAATATATCCAGGCACAAAGAAAGCCGGCGAAGTCACCGAAGGCGCGCTTGCTCCAGATATAAAGACCACCCTCCTGCGGATAGCGCGACGAGAGTTCAATCACTGAGAGTGCCAGGGGAGTGTAGAAGGCCAGCCAGGCACCCGCCCAAATCACAACGGCGCTAGGCCCGGCGCTGGCCGCGGTGGCGATCCAGCGCAAGCTGATGCCGGTCACCACGTAGAAGAGCACCAGGTCGAGAAATCCCATCGCGCGCTTGGGCTGGCGCAACTCGCCGCCCTGCATGGGAATCAGCGGGCTTTCTGTCGATACGAGCCTTCCGGCGCGCGGCTCAGGTCCGGTCATCGGTTCGTCTATGGTGCACGAAGCGATGGCAAGAAACGAGGGAAATGTGAATCATTGGTGGTCACGAGGTATGGTCTCCTGCCAGCTCTTGTCGCGAATTGGGTGACCGTTTTCCACTAATTCGCGGCGGTATGTATAGTAGAAATTTTTTCGGTCACTACGCATTTCAAGATGGCCGCGATATAACAACGTTCGGTCCTTCAATTTAAATTCCGTATCGGCATCACCGCTTATCAGGTTGATGTCTGGATGCGCGTCTTCTAAATCGTAGGTGAGCCGCTCGTGATGGCTCCGCTTGCCCCAGGGATACTCGGTCTTATCGGAACCAAGCCGTTCTATGTGCGTCGCCTGCCGGACTTCATCTCGCGTGACGCTGTACTCGCCCGGCCAGGCAGAGCCCGTTGAATGGATGTCGTTAAGGTGATCGGAAGCCTCTGTTGGGGGGAAGCTCGGCCGCACCTGGCTTTCTGCTGGCACCACAGGCAAAATCATCCGCGGGGCCTCCTCCCCGCCCAGATACAACGAAGTTGTCATCTCATACGGCGTTGGCCAGATTGTAGGCCACCACGAGTTCGACACCGCAAGCCGGATGCGATGCCCTTTGGGAAATACCCAGGAAGTGAGGTGCAGGGCGACCTTCAACGGGTAGATGCGGCCGGGCTCCAGATGCGTCGGATTGCTCGCCGAGTCGCGCTGTGCGCCGTTTTCTCCGGCTCCTGTCACTAACGTAACCGTTCCGTCCGGCGCGATGTCGCTCAAACGCGCGAACCAGTCGGCGAGCGCTGCGGAAGCCGACGCCCGGAGTTCAACCGCAGGTCGCCCCAGGATCGCGAGATCCTCTGAAAGAGGCGGTGAATCGTAGGTGAGACTGAAGGCATCCACTGGCCGTTGATCCGCAGTCAGGTCGCCCCACCAGAAACCTGCCTCCACCCCAATGGAAGGCACATAGCGTAACTGATCAACAGCGGGGGCGGGAACTGAGCCCCCTAGCCCGTGGCCCGGCCTTAGGAAAAGACTTTGCATCTTCGCTTCCGCTGGCGGCCATCGATCTTGGTTGCGCCACTCACCGGGAATCGTCGCGAGATTCAGGTCTGGCGGATGCCAGTGCCGCATGTACACCGTGATCTGCGGCTCTTGCATGATTCCGGTATCGCGTCCCTTCAGCCACAGGTCCCACCACCGCACCGCCTCGCGGCGCCACTCCATTGCCGGACCGGGTACTGCATCGTCGGGGAAAGTATGATTCCAAGGCCCAATGATCGCCTTCCTTGGCGTCTTCAACCGTTCCAGCATGCGAGGAATGCTGTCGCGATAGCCATCAAGCATCCCTCCGATCAGAAATACTGGAATCTGGATGGACTCGAGCGGCCGTTCGGGTTCATGCCAAAAACTGCCATCGCGCTGGTGCCGCATGTAATCGAGGGACCAGGGCGGGTTCTCAAATCGCGTAATCAGGGTTTTCTCATCAATCGGAAAATCGGGGGAACGACTCATGGATTGATCGAGGTCCATCGCGACCTCGAACTCGTCAACGTGCATCATGCCGTCAGGGTAATGGACATCTTCTTTGAATAGCTCCTCAGTCGCACAAACAGCGATGATTGCCTTTAAAGCCGGCGGACGTCGCATCGCCAGTTGGATGGAATTGAAGCCGCCCCAGGAAATTCCGAACATCCCCACGTTGCCATTCGACCACGGCTGGCGAGCTAACCAGGCAATCACCTGCTCACCGTCTTGCTGCTCCTGCTCCGAATATTCGCGGCTAGGAGTCTGGCCTTCGCTCGCGCCGGTGCCCCGGATATCCACCCGCGCTGTCACGTACCCCCGGTGCGAAATAGGTGTGCAGCGGGTAGTCGCGCTCAATCGTGCCGTCGTCTTTCCGGTATGGCAGGTATTCGAGCAACGCGGGAAATTGTTCGCCTGGCTTGGCCCCGCTTGGCATGAACAGAGATGCCGCCAGGCGCACCCCGTCCTTCATCGGAATCCAGAGCTTCTCGACGTTTGCCCCGTAAACAGCCGGGGGAGGGCTGCTGGGGGCCGGCAGACCAGGCCACCAACAGAGCGGCAACACAAACCAGCAGCGACATTTTCCGAAGATATCTCCCGAATTTCGGAGCCCTCATCGGATCTAGAAAACACCACGCGATTCTGGGAGTCAAGGCATGCAGACCGGTCGTATCTTAAACTGGGCACAATTATTCGTGACCACGGATCTTATTGGGACTCGCATCTGGCCTTCCGCCCCAAGCACAACGCTATGCAATTTTTATGACCGCTGGTCAATCGGGTGCGCTTTTCTGTCCTTCCTGGTTCGGTCCCAACAAGATAGTCATCCGAAGCGCATACGGCATCTTTTATAACCCCATTGAGCAGTCGGTGCTGCTGCAATTCAATGGAGACCCGCCCTATGGACGCAGTTCCTTCGTGGCCGCGCCGGGATTCGCCAACCCCTTCACTGACCAGACCGGCTTCACTAATCCCAGTCCGTTTCCGTTTGTTCCGCCGAATCTGGGTGACCTCGTCAACTTCAACAGTTTTTATCCGATCTTCCAGTTTGGAAATCTCCCACCTAACCTGCGCAACCAATACCTTGAGCAATACAACCTGCTGCTGGAATACCAACTGACTGCGAATACGGTGATCAGCGGCGGGTACGTGGGAAGCCAGGGGCACCGCTTGCTCGCCACCTATGACGCCAACGCCGGCAATCCACAATTGTGTCTGCAATTGGCATCGCAGGGATGCGGACCGTTTTTCGAGGGCAGTACCTACACGCTTAATGGCACCACGTATTTCGGTATACGCCCGGCCGGCGCTCGACGCGACGGTGATCAAACGAACCCGGATCCGGGAAAACTTGAACGCGGAATTCCGGGCACGAGTTCTTCAACTTCCTGAACCACACGCAGTTCTTGAATCCAAACGGAGACATTGGCGCCGGTTCGCGGTTCGAGATTATCACCGCTGCACGCGACCCGCGGTTCATCCAGTTCGGAGTGAAACTGAACTTCTGATTACCTGCCGCCGCCGGACACGAGAGCGGACTATGCTCGTAAACAACCGGACCCGTTCCGGGAGGCGGAAGTGTCTTATCGGTCAGACCAACTGCTATTCGAACCATTAGAGGAGTTATTCAATGGCCTCGAGAGCAACAGAGTCCGGCGCGGCCTGTTCCAGCGCTACGTCGAACACGAGGAGCTGAAAGGCGAGGCCAGTGGTGACACCCTCGAGGTCCAGGCAGTAGCTGCAGCAGAGTAGATCCCGGTTTGATTTTGACAAGACCCGCCGTACGCTGTTCGGCGGGCAGACCGGTCCGCGCGGCCTTCCGCTGGGTATTCACGGTCGATGCCGCGGGTTGTGTCATGTTCAGGCTGAGATCCTGTCTGAATACAAGGCCATTCCGACAACGGAGTCCATCCCCAGCGCGTCGAGGCTGTCGATCTCTTGTTGCGTCCGGATACCACCGGCGACCACCAGTCGCCGGAAAGTAGCTTGCCGGATTGCAGCAACAGCAGGCATAGGGATTCCTGCCATCAACCCTTCCGTGTCGATGTGCGTATAGAGAAAGGTTTCGCAAAATGGTTCGAGTGCTCGAATCATGTCGAACGCGGTAACGGCAGTCTCTTTGCGCCATCCCTCAATCGCAACCCGACCGCCTCGCGAATCGAGGGCAAATGCCAGCGCTGCGGTGCCGAGTGAAGTTGCCAGCTTGGCAGCGCACTTGGTGTTGATCTTACCGTCCTTCAACAACGCAGAACCAAAAATGACCCTACGAGCTCCGGTCTCCAAAAGCTCTCGAGCGGTTTCGGCGGTGCGAATCCCTCCCCCAACCTGGCATTGGAGCCGCCGCACAATCTGAGCCACAATCGCCCGGTTATTTCCCGTGCCGCGGGCTGCGTCGAGGTCGATCACCTGCACCAGCGGATACTTAGAAAATCGCCCGATCCAATAATCGAAGTCGTCGAACTCCAGTGCTTTCTTTTCGCCCTGCACCAACTGGACAATCTTGCCGCCCATCAGGTCAATCGACGGAATCAGCATGGCCACCTCACAGGTATGCTGGCATCGTGCAGTTCACGCTTCAATTGTGCGATATTCTCGATGCCGAAGTGAAAAATGGACGCTGCCAGAGCCGCGTCAGCGCGACGTATTTCACCCGCTCCACAGGCAGCCGCTTCCCGCGCCCACCGAATCGCCTCCCGGCCCGTGGGCACGCGTCCGCCGGCGACGAACACTTCAAAACCTCCGTCGACTTTCCTTGCATCGATCGCCACTACAACTGCTTGTGAACCAAAGCGTCGCGCGATCTTGCCGATCAATGCGGGGTCGCGCACAGCCGCCGAGTTGATGGCAATCTTATCGGCGCCCGCCTCGAAGACTGCCGCGGCATCCTGGAGTTGGCGAATTCCGCCGCCCACCGTAAACGGAACGAACAGCGAGCGCGCCGTGCTGCGGACCGCATCCAGCAGCGTGCGCCGGTTTCCGCTGGTCGCGGTGATATCGAGCAGCACGATTTCATCCGCGCCGTCGCGAGCGTGGGCCGTGGCAGACTCCGCCGGATCGCCGGCGTCGCGCAAATTGTCGAACCGGACGCCCTTCACGACGCGGCCACCATCCATGTCCAGGCAGGCAATGATCCGCTTGGTCAACACATCAGACCTCACAGAAATTCTTCAGGATCGACAGTCCCACGTCTCCTGATTTCTCGGGATGGAATTGCACTCCGAAAATATTGCCGCGCTCGACGGCGCCGGCGAACCGCAGTCCGTATTCGCTAGCCGCCGCGGTTTCCGCCCCGACGGGCGCATGAAAAGAGTGGGTGTAGTACACAAATGAATCCTGGGCGATGCCCCGCAACAATCGTGACCCTTCTTGAACCGCCAGAGAATTCCAGCCGACATGCGGCGACTTCACTGACGAAGGAAACTGCCGACATTTGCCGGGAAAGATGCCTGCCCCCGCAACCTCGAGGCACTCTTCGCTCCCTTCGAAAAGCCACTGCATTCCCAGGCAGATTCCGAGAAACGGCTTGCCCGCGGAAGCGCTTTGCAGCAGGGCCTCTTCCAAGCCCGTGGTGTTCAGAGCTTGCAGAGAGGAAAAATGTCCCACCCCGGGCAACACGATCTTGCTCGCTGCGGCCACGGTCCCAGGTTGATCCGTCACGACAGCTTCGGCGCCTAGATGCTCGAACGCCTTCTTAACCGAATGCAGATTGCCCGCTCCGTAATCCACGATGGCGATCATAGAAGTCCCTTGGTACTCGGAAGCATACGGCCCAGGCGGCGGTCGCGGGAGCAGGCCACGCGCAAGGCTCGTGCGAAAGCCTTGAACAGAGCTTCGATCTTGTGGTGGCTGGAGCGTCCATAAAGCACGCGGCCGTGAACATTGGCGCGCGCCCCCCGGGCAAAGCCCTCGAAGAAATCGCACACCAGTTCCACCTGCAAATCTCCCACTCGCGCCGCACGGACTTTCGTATCGACCACCGCCGCCGCGCGTCCTCCGAAATCGACGGCGGCGAGACCGAGAGTTTCATCCATGGGCATGACAAAGTAGCCGGCGCGCAGAATTCCGCGGCGATCTCCCAGCGCGCGGTCGAAGCCCTCGCCCAGAGCAATGCCAACGTCTTCTACGGTGTGGTGCTGGTCCACGTCCAGATCGCCTACTGCCGCGAGTTTCAGATCGAATCCGCCGTGCCGAGCAAAGAGCTCCAACATGTGGTCGAGAAAACGGATTCCAGTGGAGACCTCGTACTTCCCGCGACCTTCAATCGTGAGCGCAATCCGAATATCGGTTTCCGCGGTCTCGCGATGCAGCTTGGCTTTCCTCACACCCTCACCTCGCGGGGTTTATTGATGGTCTCGATCACGCCGCGCAGTGCGTCAATCAGAGTGCGCATATCTTCGCCGGATCCCACGGTCAGGCGCACGCAGCCTTCGCATCCTGGATCGGAATTTCTGTCTCGCACCAGGATTCCGCGTGTGCGCAAAGCTTGAATAAATTCCGCATGGGCAGGACCGACGCGCACCAGCACAAAGTTGGCACGGCTCGACCAGTACTGCAGGCCAAGAGTTCGGAGTTCCCGCTCCAATAGTCCGCGGCCGTGCTGTACCCCCTCGACGTAGTTTTTAACGTACTCCTGATCGCGCAGCGCCTCGGGCAACACAGCCAGTGCGACCGCGTTCACGTTGTAGGGCGAAGCGGAGCGCCGCACCATCGCCATCTGTCCAGAATCCCCGGCGAGAATGCCGAGGCGAAGACCAGCCAAACCGTAGGCCTTCGAGAATGTTCGCGCCACGAAGAGATTCGACGGCCGCGCAATATGGTTAACGATGGTCTCTCCGTGAAACTCAAAGTAAGCTTCGTCCACCAAAACCGCCGCCTGCGGCGCCGCCCGAGCGACCTGGAGCAAAACGTCGCAAGCCACCGCCACTCCCGTTGGATTGTTCGGATTGGCCACGGCGATGAGCCTTGTGCGTTCGCGGATCCGCGAGAGTACTCGGTTTAGAGGAAACGCGAAATTCTCACCGGAGAGAACCTGCACCAGGCGAGCGCCTTCAGCCTGAGCGAAGATGGCATACATGGCAAACGTCGGCACAACGATGATGGCCTCGTCGCCGGGCTCAAGATAGGTGGAGC
>WNFT01021381.1_pt1 | contig 10238 bp, 8 predicted proteins | sample 5400191 | NCBI WGS metagenome assembly WNFT01 (sample SAMN13153359, study PRJNA577476) | soil metagenome | isolation source: 80 cm saprolite under Madrone tree | place: USA:California | collected 2016-06-14 | reverse complement strand
GCATCGGCATCGAGCGTGTCCACGGAGCCGCGGACGGCGAGGACCTTCACGCGGTCGTCGACGGTGTCGGGACTCGCAAAAATCGTGCGCAGGCGAGCAAGATCGTCGAACCGGCAGAGGATCGCGTCGGATGACGCCAGGCGCCTGATGCCCTCTGCGTCCAGCGAGTCCAGACTTTCGACGAGGGTCGCCGCCGCGATCTTGGCAAACAGCGCACGCTCGCGCCCCCGCTCCCCGACCACCGCGATCGCGAGCGATTGCGAATGCCTGGCAAGAATCTCCCGGGCTTTCCGGCGCAGATAGCCGCTGTAGATATAGTGCGTCATCTCCCGACCCACCCCGCCAGGACGGTAATCGCGCCGCCCCCGGCACCCATGATGGTCTTAATGACGGCCCCGTCCAACTGCAATTTATATCTCACCGGTCGAGCACGGCGCCGTTCAAGACCGCCACCCGCTCGCGCCAGTAGTTGAGCAGGTCCGTCATCGTCTGCTCGAATGTATAGACCGGCTGCCATCCCGTGTGAGCCTTGAATTTCGCCGTATTGGGCACCTGCAGATCGGCGTCGATGGGACGCAGACGCGCCGGATCGACCTCGACGCGGATTTCATTGCCGCGCGGGGACATGTTGATCAGCGTCTTGAGGATGTCGCCGACCTCGCAGGAATAGCTGCCGCCGATATTGTAATACTCCCCCGGCGTGGGCTTCACGGTGACGAGCAGGTGATAGGCGCGCACCGCGTCCCTGACATCGGCGATGGTCCGCAGCGATTTGAGGTTGCCGACCTTCACGAGCGGAGGAATGGCATTGCGTTCGATCAGCGCAATCTGCTTGGCAAAGGTCGATTCCGCAAAGACATCCCCCCGGCGCGGCCCGGTATGGGTGAACATCCGTGTCGTCATCACGCACATGCCGAAGGCTTCGGCGTAGTAGCGCCCGGCCAAGTCGGTGCCGACCTTGGAAATGGCGTAGGGCGACGCCGGATGGAACGAGCACTCCTCGTCGATCGGCACCTTCTCCTTCGGCACGCGGCCGAACACTTCGGAGGATGCGCAGACATGGATGATCGCGTCCTTGGCATGACGCTTGAGCGCGTCGAGGACGCGCACGGTGCCCTGGATGTTGGTGTCGAGGGTGTCGAGCGGCGAAGAGAAGCTCGTCATCGGGAAGCTTTGCGCGGCGAGATGAAAAACGTAATCGGGCTTCACCTCATCGACCGCATTGTCGATCGACAACGTGTCGCGCAGGTCGCCATACACCATGAAGACGCGGTCGCGCGCGTTGATCTTCGGGACGAGGCTCGCAATGTTGTCGAGCGGACTGCGCCAGCGGCAGAGGCCGAAAATGTCCCAGTCTTCATGCTCGTAGAGGAACTCGGCCAGATGCGAGCCGACCATCCCGGTGATGCCGGTAATGAGAGCGCGTTTCTTGGCCATGCCTCAATGCCACCAATGCACGCGTCCGGATGTGCGCAGGCTCTCAGAACGGGCCACGGAATTTCTTGTAAATGTCGCTCATCGTCTTTTCGTGCGGCAATTCGATGCGATGCTTGGGCCCGATGATGAGCTTGGCGGCCGCGTCGACGACGGTGGAGAGGTTCGGATAGTAGAGGTCTTCGAGCGCCTTCGCCGTCGGACACGGCGCCGGCGCCATGCCGACCGTCCTAACCGGCGCCTTCAGCGCGGCCGGGTTGTTCTCGGCGACGATCCGGCACACCTCGGCGGCGGTTCCGAAGGCTGGCCAGCTGGTGTCGAGCACCAGGAGCCGGCCGGTCTTCGCGACCGAGGACACGATCATGTCGTGGTCGATGTGGGACAGGCAGTGCAGGTCGATGATCTCGCACGAGACGCCGCCATGCTCCTCGAGCCAAGTCGCGGCGCGGCGGGCCTCCAACACCATGATGGAGGTGGCGACGATCGTGAGGTCGCTGCCGCCGCGCACCAGCCGCGAGGAGAGCGGATTTTTCACCGCCGCGACGGACCCGCGGTGCACTTCGAAATCGAGGTTGTAGAGCATGCGGTGCTCGAACGTGATCACCGGCGCGGGGTGCTTCTCGATCAGGTACGGATAGGTGTCGAGCACGGTGTCGGATGACGACGGCATGACGATCGTGAGCCCGGGAATATGGGCGAACAGCGATTGCAGGCTTTGCGAGTGCTGCGCCCCCTGCCCCCAGCTTCGCCCGACCACGGTGCGGATCATCAGCGGGATGCTGTAGAGGCCCCCGAACATGTACTTGTACTTGGAGATCAGATTGATGATCTGATTGGCCGAGAGCAGCACGAAGTCGGAACGGATGTGCGAAAGGATCGGATAAACGCCGTTGAGCGCAAGCCCGAGCGCGATCCCGGTCATGCCTTCTTCCATCAGCGGCATGTCCATGACCCGGTCCCCGCCATATTTCTTCGCCAGTCCCGTGGTCGATCCGAAAATGCCTTTGAAGTCGTCGGCCCCCTGCCCGAGGATCAAGACGTTCGGATTGCCGCCGAGAGCACCATCCATCACTTCGAGCAGCGCGTTGCTGTAGGAGACCACCTCGGCGGCGGCGGGCTTGGCTTTGGCCTTGGCGCTGACGTTCATGTCACGATCCGGGTTCGGGGTGGCTGTTCTACACGACGTCGGTCAGGAGTTCTTCCAATCCAGGCGGAGGACTGGCATCGGCCCGCGCCACCGCCTTGGCGATCTCCGCGTCGACTTGCGGCAGCAGCTTCTCGAGCATGGCCTTGTCCTGCACGAGCGGATCGCGCGCCTCCCAATGCTCGTAGCCGTCGCGGCTGCGATAGCCGTAATGGAAGTCGTCGCCGACCCCGACATGCTCCTTGCTGCGGAAGGTGGCGACTTCGAGGAATTGCGGCTTGCCGCTCTGGCGGATCGCCCTGCAGGTCTCGACGCAGACGGCGTGAATCTTCATGAAGTCCCAGCCCTCGTCGAGGTGCTGGTAGGGGAAGCCGTAGAGCCTGGCCATCCCCTCGACCGAGAAGCTGTGACGGTCGCGCAGGTGCGAGTGGACGGCGAGCCCGTTGTTCTCGCACAGGAACAAGACCGGCACGCCTTTGAGCGCCGCGAAGTTGAAGCTCTCGTGCGAGACGCCCTCTTCGAGCGCGCCGTCCCCGAAGACGCAGGCGACGATCTGGCCGGATTTGCGATGCTTGGCGGCGAAGGCGGAGCCGACGGCGTGCGGCAACTGGGTCGCCACCACCGCGGACGCGCCCATCAGACCCTTTTCGGGGAAGGTCAGGTGCATCGAGCCGGCCTTGCCCTTGGAGATGCCGCCCTTGCGGCCCATCAATTCAGCCAGCATCTGGGTCAGGTCGCCGCCGCAGGCGATATAGAGCGCGTGGCTGCGATAGGAGCCGAAGATCATGTCCTTCGGCTGCAACGCCGTGCACAGCCCCGCCGAAACGGCTTCCTGCCCGATCGAGAGATGGACCGGGCTCTGGATCTTGTCGGTCGGATAAATTTCAATGATCTTTTCTTCCACCCGCCGGATCAGCAAAGACAAGCGAAAGAGTTTCTCGTACAAATTCGCATCCAGCATAGGGTTTGCCCTATTTCTCGACAGCTAAGGATGATGTTTGCTTGTTGGACGACAAGTTCCCGACAAGTTCCACTGGTCGGGAATTTGGCTTGCCCCGGCGGGCTTCTTTAACACGACGCGCTTTGCTCCTGTCAATAGCTGGCCTACGCGGGCCCGAAGCCCGAATTGACCGGCCGCGCCAGCGCCCCTCTCGGATCGCGGACGGCGCGCAGGAGCCGGCGCGCCGCCAGACGGACGAAGGCCCCGGCGAGACGCGGGAACGACGGCCGGGCGGCCTTCGCCGGGACTTGCGCAGAGGGGGGGACGCGCGCGTAGGTGCGCAACAGCCATCGTTTGGCAAATTCCTCGTCGCGCCAGCGCTGCAACTGTCGCCGCTTTGCCGGCGGAAGTCCGGGCTCGAGCAGCAGCCGGTCGGCAAACGCCAGGTGTTCGTTCAAATAGGCCAGCAGCACCGTTGCATTCCATGAGGTCGTGCGCGAGCCGGCGTGGACACGCATCCGGTAGACTTCGTGCGACAACCGCACGTGCCGTGTACCCGCAAGCCAAGCGCGCAACAGAAGCTCACGGTCGTGAGCATAGGGATAGCGGCCGTCGAAACCATCCATGCGCTGCAGAAGCCGGCGCCGGAACAGCAACGAGGGAGCGCAGAGATCGCCGAGAACGCGCTCCAATGTCAGCTCTCGGGCCGGGACGATGCGGATCGGCCGTTCGCGCGAACCATCGGCGGCCGACATGACGAACTGGATCCAGCGTCCCTGCGCGGCGCGCCATCCCTTGTTGGCCGCGTCCCACCCGCCCCGATCGGGCTCGGCGATCAGGCGGTCGATGCGCGAGGCGAACGCGGGCGCGATGCCGAGCTCCTCGCCGGGCGAATGGCCGGCGACCACGATGAGCTCGGTCTCGTCCGTTTGCTGCGAGACGACGGTGGAGATGGCGTCGTTGAGAAACTCCGCCGGCTTGATGAAATAGAATACGATCGAGAGCAGCGGCTCTCGCGGCGTTCGACGACCGGCAGCGCCGCCTGTTTCGGCCATCTCGCTATCGATCGGTTGCATTCAGCCAGAGTGCGGCCATGCAGACATGGCCCATCGACAGGAATTCCATGTTCTCCACGGCGCTGCGCACCTCCTCGCGGGTGAGGAAGACGAACTCATGCGGCTCGAGGTCCTCGGCGGTCGGCGTCCCCACGAGCTTGACGTCGCGCGCCTTGAAGAAATGCAGATGGCCGCAGCCCTGATTGGAATGCACGGTGTAGTGGCCGAGCGCAGTCCAGGCGCCGCCGCCATAGCCGGTCTCCTCCAACAGTTCGCGGCGCGCGGCATCGAGCGGCTCCTCGCCTTCCTCGACCCCGCCGCCGGGGAAACCGATGCCATGGCGTCGCGGGCCGTGCTTGTACATCCGGATCAGCACCATCAGCCCATCGCTGCGGGTCGCCGCGATGACCGCCGCCTGGCCCATGTGGATCTGATAATATTCCGGAATGACCCGCCCGTCCTGCGTGCGCACGGTCTCCTGCGTGAGGCGAAAACGCTCGGTCTGAAGCAGCATCTCCTCGGCAAGCGTTTCCCAGGGCTTGGTGACATAGGCAGTGCGGTCGCCGGTCATGCCGGCCTCCAGGCGACATAGGAATAGGCTTCGTGAAACTGGTTTCCGAGCCTGACCCGCCGTTCGCCAAGGATCTCGATCGCCCCGGAAGCCGCTAACGTTCTCAGCTTCGGACGCAGGCCTTGCAGGTAACCGCGCGCGAGATGGTAACGGCGCGCAATGTCGTCGAACGGATCGGCGGCGTCGTAGAAGTCGAGGATCGGCTCGATATGCAGGCAGCGCCGCGGCCTCTTGGCGATGAGAAAATCCACGACGCCCGACGCCTTGGCGCCAAGCTGCTCCAGCGCGTGGACGGTCAAGACATCGGTGCCGGAGGAAATCGGCAGGTCTTCGCGTCCGCTCTGATCGAGCATGTTGTAGAGCACCGGGACGAAGGCGCGGCCCTTGGCCTCCCCGAGCGCCGCGAGAATATCGAGAGTAGCGCGCGTCCAGTCGCTCCCGGCAAGCGATGCGTTCGGAAACAGGTCGGCGGCAAGAAGCAGGTTGATTCCGGTGCCGCAGCCGAGCTCGACGAGGCTTTTGCTGTCGGGCAAGAAATGCAGCATCAGCTGCCGGCGGACGGCGATGCCGGCGTAATACTCGAAGTAGTCGGTCTGCGGAACCACGTACTCGCCGAGGAAGCGGAACGGCACGCCGGGGTGGAAATATTGCGGCTTGAGCGTCTCGATGCCGACCGCGCGGGCGGAACGCACCTTGTCCGCGACCTCGCGCCAGCCCTGCTCCCAAACTCGCTGGTCGTCCTCCTCGCCGATCACGCGAAAACGGCGCTCGGCGATGATGCCCTCGATCTCCGCAAACAGCCCCTGCTCGCGCGCCTTGTCCACGGGCGCATAGTGCAGGTCCGGCAGGTCGTCGAAGATCGCCGCGCGGTGCGAAAGATCGACCTCGAGTCCGGTCAATGCTTCGAGCGTCGCGGGCGTCAACGTCGGCAACGCCACCCCCCTGTGGGCAATTCGAATTGGCAATGGGCGCCCTCGATCAGGCGCGGATGAGCTCGAACTCTTCGCGCTTGGCGGTGCGGCCGGCGCGGAACGGCTCCTTTTCGCGGATATAGGTGTTGAGCAGGGCGTAACGGTTCTCCTTCGAACGGTTCTGATGCGACCCATGGACCACATAGCCATGGATATAAAGCACCGCGCCGCGCTGCATGTAGAGATCGGTGCTCTTGTAATGCTCGGGCAGCACGGTCTCTTCGTAGACCGTTTGCCGCTTGTCCTTGCCCTCGGCATTGACCGTGCGTACCGGCAGCTTGCCTTCCTTGTGGGAGCCGACGAAGGCGTAGACACAGCCGTTCTCGGGCGTGATGTCGACCAGCGGCACCCAGGCGGAGGCAAAAGCATCGTCCGGCGCCTCGACGAAATAGTTGTCCTGGTGAAAGCCCAATCCGGCGCGTTGCGGCGGGGTGAAGAAGAACTGGCTCTGGAGGCCGTTCGCCTTGCCGTGGATCAACCGGTCCATGGTCTGGAGCACTTCGGGCTTGCTCATCGCCTGCAGGAAGATCCTGTTCATCTTGTGGACCTGCATGGTCGGCACGAAAGACCCGTCCTTGGCGGTCGGAAGCTCCTCGGCCGCCGCGATCAGGCGCGCGCATTCCGCGGCCGAAAATACCTCCGGCTCGACGAAGTAGCCCTGATCCATGTAGAGTTCGTAAGCCTGTTTCGGGTTGTCCCGGAAGGTCGCCGTGGCCATGTGAGGCTCCTGTCCCTTGATCCCGCTCGCAGCCGCCGGATCAATTACCCGCCTGCCAACAAAGTGCAAGCCTTCTTCCCGTCGCCGAGATCACCGGGCCCATTAGAGCCCATTTCCGGAGAAAAAGTGGCCGCCAGCGGCGATTCTTCGCGATCGGCCGCGGCCCGAGGGAAACCTGCGCCATGACACGCCAAGTCGTCCTGCTGGCGGGCGGCCGCGGCACGCGGCTCGGGGAGCACTCGAAGACGATCCCGAAACCGCTCATTGCGGTCGCGCAAAAACCGTTCATCCAATATCTCGTCGAGGAATACCGCCGTTTTGGGTTCAAGCATTTCCTGGTCCTGGCCGGCCATCTCGGCGACCAGTTCCAGTCTTTTTTCGCACCCCAGTCCGCCACCGACATCGCGGTCAAGGTCCTTGTGGAACCAAAGCCGATGGGGACCGGGGGAGCGCTGCGTTTCGCGCAAGCGCAGCTTGAAGATACCTTTCTGCTTGCGAATGCCGACAGCCTGTTCGCGATCAACTATCTCGACCTCGTCCGCCCGCCGAGCGAGCCGAACTGGCTCGGCAAGATCGCGCTGCGCTGGATCGACGAGGCGGACCGTTACGGGGCGGTCGTGACCAGCGGCGAACGGGTCACCGGATTCCGCGAACGCGGAGACGGGGGTCGCGGACTGATCAATGGCGGCATCTACCTGCTGCGGCGCGAGATCATCGACCAGATCGGCGATGGCGAGGTATCGCTCGAGCGCGACGTCTTTCCCCCGCTCGCCGAGCGCGGCCGCCTTTATGGCCAGGTGCTGGCGGGCCCGTTCATCGACATCGGCGTGCCCGACTCGCTTGCCGCCGCCGAAAGGATGGTGCCGGAGATCGTCACGCGCCCGGCGGCCTTTCTCGACCGCGATGGAGTCCTCAACGTCGACAAGAATTACGTCTGCCGTCCGGAAGACTTCGAATGGATTGCGGGCGCCAAGCAGGCCATCAAGCGTCTCAACGATATCGGCTATCTGGTGATCGTCGTGACCAACCAGGCGGGCGTGGCGCGGGGCTATTACAGGGAGGACGACGTGCGCGCACTGCATGGCGCGATCGCCGAGCAACTTCGGCACGAAGGCGCGCATGTCGACGCCTTCTACTATTGTCCGCATCACGCCGACGGCATCGTCGAACCCTATGCGCGCGAGTGCGACAGCCGCAAGCCCAAGCCGGGAATGATCCTGCGCGCGATGCGGGAGTGGCCGGTGCGCCGGGCCGGCAGCTTCCTCATCGGCGACAAGCAGTCGGATATCGAGGCCGGCCGGCGCGCCGGCATCCCGGCGCATCTGTTCCGAGGGGGAAACCTGCAAGAGTTCCTGGAGCGCCTGCTCCAGGAGTTGCGTCCGCATTGACCTGCGAGTGTGGATGATTTGCAGGAACGGAAAAGTTGCCCGTGACAGTCGTCTCGATGCAAGTGTAATGTCGTGACGCCTGGAAGGGTGAGTTGGGGCGATTGCATCCGTAACAGGCAAGCGAACAAAGGTCAGGTCACCGGCGCCGCGGGCCGCTTCCGCCCGACGACGCCGACACGACGCGTGCGGTCAGCGCGCAAGATGACTTGAAGGTGATGCAGAGTGCCGGGCTTTCCTCTTCCGCCACGCCCCCAGGCGCAGACGGTGCCGTTCCAGCGCGACTGGACGCTCGATCTCGGCGCGACAGCAGCGCCGGCATGGACGCTCGCCCATATCCAGTCAGAAGAAAATCAGAAGGCGATCGCCAACAACGCGCTGGCGGCCTATGCCGGAGGCCGCGGGACGGATGGCGAGGCCGGAATCCTCGATCGAATCTTTCAAGTGATCGGCGAGACCAATCGCTGGTGCTGCGAATTCGGCGCCAGCGACGGGGTCGAGGAATGCAACACCTATGATTTCGTCCGCGAACGCGGCTGGAGCGCCGTCTACATCGAGCCCGACGAGCACAAATACGCACGCCTGGAAGAGGCCTATCGCGAGCGGCCGGGCGTCCACACCTTCAAGCGCTTGGTGCGGTTCGATCCGCCGGACACGATCGACGCGATCCTGGCCGAGACACCGTGCCCCAAGGCGCTCGACCTGATGGTGATCGATATCGACGGCTGCGACTACCACATCTGGCAGTCGATCCGCGACTATCGCGGGCGCGTGGTGATGATCGAGTTCAATTCGACCATCCCTCCGCAAGTCAGCTACGTGCAGCCGCGCGACATGGCAGTGCACCATGGCTCCTCCCTGCGCGCGCTCTGCGAGCTTGCCGCGCAACAGGGCTACGAGCTGGTCGCGCTGACGGCGTGGAACGCCATCTTCGTGCAGCGGGAGCTGTTCGCTCGCTTCGGCATCGCCAATAATCATCCGACGGCGATCCACCGCCCGACCAACATGATGCACCTGTTTCAGCTCTACGACGGCACGCTCGTTCTCGGCACCTGGGCGCGGCTGCACTGGATCAACGGGCGGCTCGCGCTCGAGGACATCCAGGTTCTTCCGAAGCACTTGCGGCGCTTCTCCCGCAGGCTCGCCGGCGCGCAATCGATCCTGCGCCCCGACGGCGGGGTGGCCGCGCGTTCCCCGGACGGGCGTGAGGTCAGGCTCGCGGCCGGCAACCGCTTCGGCGCCTCGGCGCGCGACGTGACCTCGCAGTTCGGGGAGGACGGCATCATCGAAGCGCTGCTGGCCCCGCTGCAATGCGGGAACCGAACATTTCTCGATCTCGCCTGCTTCGGCGCGAAGGCGGGCAGCCGCGTGTGGCAACTGGCGACCACCCATGGCTGGACGGGCCATGTCGTGCGGGTCCCCTCGCCCGCCGGGGCCTGGGAATGTCGCGACGAATTTCCCGCCGGGGGCGTGAGCTATATCGATCTTGCCTCGATCGTCTTCGAAGGCAGGCTTGAATTCCTGCGCTTGATCCGCCGCGCGATGAAAGGCGACATCGATTTTTTGTCCATCGGGGTCGACGGAGCGGATTATCAGACCTGGCAATCGCTGCAGGAGTTCAGGCCCGTTCTGGTTGCGGTCGGGTTCAATCCGACCATTCCCAACGACATCTACTTCGTGCAAGCGCCACGGCTCGACGTCAATCACGGATGCTCGCTCTACGCCTTGGTGGAGCTTGCGCGCGAACTCGGCTATCAGCTTGCCGCGTGCTCGGCCGCCACCGCTTTTTTCGTGCGCAGGGATTATTTCCATCGGCTGGGTTTGCGAAACAACGACATCGAATCCATGCACGTTCCGATGTCGATGCATCTCTTTCAGCTGTTCGACGGCACGCTGCGATTGGCGGGCCTGCGACGGCTGTTGTGGCACGGGCTCGAATTGGCCGAGGACGAGATTCAGACCCTCCCGCGCGCGCTGCGCCGCTGGCCCACCTCGGTGCCGCCAGGGCCGCATGCAGATC
>WNFT01006576.1_pt1 | contig 10238 bp, 12 predicted proteins | sample 5400191 | NCBI WGS metagenome assembly WNFT01 (sample SAMN13153359, study PRJNA577476) | soil metagenome | isolation source: 80 cm saprolite under Madrone tree | place: USA:California | collected 2016-06-14 | reverse complement strand
ACCAGCAGTCGAGCTGCGATCAATGCCGGGAAGCCAATAACTCAAGATCGCGCCGGTAAATCGCCTTCATCGGGCCGTAAGTGTCGCAAAATTGTCGGCGACGAGCTGTGCGAAACGGAGAAGCTGGGCCAAGCTCGCGGACGCTTCGGACTCGCTGACGGTCGAGTAAGTGCCGTGCGCCGTCTCGTCGCGCCAGTAGCCCAGCACAACGGCGGGCGAGCGCAAAAGCCCGTTCGGCCCGGGTGGCCCCGCAAGCGTACCGTGCGGGAAACTCCCTCGGCGTCACCGCTCTTCAGAAGCGGAAGATCGCGTTGGCGGTGATGACGTGGGCCGTGAAGTCGTCTCGGCTCGCCGTCACGGCGCCGCTCAGGGTGGTGCCGGAAGTGTTTATCCAGATGAAGCGGTAGCGACCGCCGACCCTCCACCGGCCGCCCACGGGGAAGTCGAAGCCGGCGATGAGGTTGGCGGCGAAATCGGTCTCGTTGCTGCTGCTGTGGAAGCCTGTGCCGCCGATGGCGGTGATCGTGCTGTCGAAACTGGCAAGGCCGAGACCACCGCCGATATAGGGCGAGAAGCCCGGAGTGCGACCGAACGGCGTGGCGATTACGTTGGCCAGCAGGACCGTGGTGTTCACGGTACCGTTGGCCGGGACCGACACCGGCATGCCGTTGAGGTTGCCGTTGAAGCGGCCGTAGTCGAAGCTGGCATAGCCGAACTCGCCCTCCACGGCCAGGATGTCGTTCAAATGGTAGCCGATCAGGCCGGTGAAGGCCGGGCCCACGCTCAAGGTGAGGTCGCCACTGCCAGCGAGTCCGCCCGTGAAAGTGCTGTGGAAATCGTTGGGGATGATGATGCCGGCGGCGGCGCCAACATAGGCCCTGCCGATGTTCATCATCGCCGGCTTGTCGAACTGCGCATGCGCCTCCTCGGCTAGCAGCGGGATGGAAATCGCGACGGCGGCGCTGAGACGGCATACCGATTTCGTCACATGTTTCCTCCTTTTGACCGCAGGGGTTTCAGGCGCGGCTTCGCCGTTACGAGCTTTCAGAAACTCGGCCACGAGCGACGAACGGTGTAATCGGGAGGCGGTTCAAACAAGAAAAGTGATGGTGTCGGCCACCACTCTGCGGGCGCCATGGTATCGTAACGCCACCCCTGACAGGCAAGAACGATGGTGGCCGCAGCCGATTCTCGCGCAGGCGGCGGACTCGCCACGTCATGCGCGATCCGGAGTTGTCGCCGCTCCGCATCCTGGAGCGGATCAGCGTCGCGACCTTGTATAGAAGTTGCGCCGTGCGGATCTTCGAGTTGAGTATGCCGTGCCATCAAATTGCAACACGGCTCGGTTAACTTCGCCGCATGCTGGAACGGCCATTGGATCGCGACGCGGGGATTGCATTTTTCCGAGGTAGAGCCGCTGAATTTAGGCGGCTCGCGAAGCGAGCTGACAACCATGACCTGTGGACGATCGCGGAGCGGCTGCTACACGCTGCGGCCGACCTCGAGGCAAAGGCTTGCGAAATAGAGGGCGACGGACTCCGCTCTTGAGCGTGACGCAGAACCACGCCGCAGACCGCAAGCCTCGTTCATTAGGAGGGACAGCAATGGGTACAGCGAAACCAAGGGTCAGCACCGAGATCATCCCCTACATTTTCTATCGTGACGTTCCTGGGGCTCTCGGCTGGCTCGCCCGCGCCTTCGGCTTTACCGAGGAAATGCGGCACGCGACGCCCGGCGGCATGCACGCTCAGATGACGCTCGACGGACAGCGCATCATGATGGGAACGGGCAGCAAGGACTGGGGGATGCTGACCCCACATGAAACGAAGTCAGCGACGCAGGGCACCTTTGTGTATCTCGCCGATGTCGATGGGCACTACGAGCGGGCAGGCGCAGCCGGGGCCGAGATCGTCCACCCACCACGCGACGAATCCTACGGCCGCACCTACACCGCGCGCGACATCGACGGCCATCCCTGGTTTTTCACAAAGCCCTCGCCGGGAGCTGATTGAGCTTAGCTCAGGCGAATGCTCTGATCAGTTGCCCGCGCTAACGATTGACGGTCGGTGTGCGATGGCTTGCGGCCGAGACATTAGTCTCCCGCAACCAGCGATGCGCCGGCTGGTCGTCGAAGCGGCGATGCCAGAGCATGACGCTGCGCAGGACCGCTGACTCGAAGGGCAATTCCTTGATCTCGATCGGGTAGGACCGGCGGAACTCGTGCGCGATCTGCCGACCCAGCACGGCCACCATGTCCGACCTGGCGAGGAGCGGGCCCGCTGAGATGTACGGTGTCTCCAACACCACGGAACGCGATTGGCCATGCGCAGCGAGGGCCGCGTCGACAAACCGCAGATCCTCCCCGCTGGAGGAAATCGCGAGCTGAGGCAAGTCGGCGAAGGCCATCAGGTCAAGCGCACGGTCGGCTGCCGGGTGCCCCTGCCGCATGACGGCGACGTAGCGATCCTCGACCAGCACTTGCGAGGCGAAACGTTCGGCCGGCGGGTCGATCGCCGAGATGACGAGGTCGAGCTCGCCCCTGTCCAGCAGATCCGGGAGATCCAAGGTTCCGCTCGGCCGCAGCGACAGGCGGATGCGCGGCGCCAGCATACTGCATTCGGCAACAATCGGCCCCGCCAGCACCACTGCTGCGTAGTTGTTGACGGCGATCGTGAACCACCGGTCGGCAGTTGACGGAATGAATGTCTCCGGCTCCAATGCGAGCTGCAGCTCATCCAGCGCCCTCCTGACCGGTAGCGCAAGCTGCTCCGCCCGCGGGGTCGGCATCATCCCCGCCGGCGTTCGGACGAAGAGCTGATCCTTCAGCAGCCATCGCAGCCGGTTCAGCGCGTGGCTCATGGCCGGCTGGCTCAGGCTCAGATGCTCCGCGGCCTTCGTCACGCTTTGCTCCCGCAGGATCGCCTCGAACACGAGCAGCAAATTCAGATCGAAGGTTGCCAGTTTCATGAATTCCCCTTGGGCAATTTTGCGCGCATTCAGATAGTGCATTAGGATGTGAAATCAATGCATTTGAAACATTCACTGCCCGAGCCAGATTTGCGCTATCGGTCCGGGCGATTTCTGACGTTCTCTTGGGAGGGAGGCTCAATGCTGAGTTTGTCCACGGCAGCGCCGGCGGTAAGCGCGGCATTCTTTGCCTCGATCGTCGAGGTCGTCGAGGCTTTTACGATCGTTCTCGCCGTCGCAACGTTCCGCGGCTGGCGTCCCGCCGCGGTCGGCACGGCGGCAGCTCTGGCCTCGCTAGCAGGGGGCATCCTGCTGCTCGGGCCGCTCCTCGACCGGGTTCCGATCCATCTCCTGCAGCTGGTAATCGGCATCCTCCTTCTTCTGTTCGGGATGAGCTGGCTGAGGAAGGCGTCCCTGCGGGCGGCGGGTGTGATTCCGCTGCACGACGAGAACGCGATCTTCGCCGCGGAAGCGGCTCAGCTCGGAGAAGCAGCACGCCGGCAGCAGACCCGGCTCGATTGGATCGCCGGCATGACCGCCTTCAAGGCGGTTGTGCTGGAGGGGCTCGAAGTCGTGTTCATCGTGATCGCGGTCGGTGCCGGGCGAGGCCTTCTCCTGCCGGCGGGCCTCGGCGCGCTTGCCGCGTGCGTACTCGTTCTTGCGGCCGGTGCGATCGTCCACCGCCCGCTGTCGCGCGTGCCGGAGAACACGCTCAAGTTCGGCGTCGGCGTGATGCTGTCGGCCTTTGGCGTGTTCTGGACCGGCGAAGGCCTGGGCGTCGCTTGGCCGGGTCATGATCTGGCGCTGTTGGTGTTAGCGGCGCTGTTCCTCGGCGCCGGACTGGTGGCGTCCGCCCTCGCCCGCAAGCCTGCTATGGAAATCGCGCTATGACGATGCTCAAGGAGATGATCGCCGAGCTTATCGGCATGTTCGTGAGTGACGCGCGGCTGACGCTCGCGATACTCGTCCTCGTCGCGTGCGCAGCGGCGTTAATCAACCTCGCCGGCACCGACCCGCTCGGCGCCGGCGGGCTTCTGCTCGTCGGTTGCCTTGGTTTGCTGATCGAGAATGTGCACCGATCGGCCCGGCCAGGAGTAAAGCCGTAGAGCGTGAAGTGGCATGGAGTCCTCGATGTGAACCATGCTCACTCGGTTTAAACCGATGTTCCGGCCGGTCGAAGCGAGTAGCCCCCGCGAGCAGGTCGCGCTGGGAACGCTGTTTGTGAGCTTCCTCAAGGTCTCGCTCCTCGGGTTCGGCGGCGGGCTTGTCTGGGCGCGCCGCGTCGTCGTCGAACAGCAAGCGTGGCTAGACGATCAGGAATTCGCAGAAATCTTGACTCTCTGCCAGTTTATGCCGGGACCGAATATCGTCGGCATCACGCTCTGCGTTGGGGCGAAATTGCGCGGGACGATCGGGGCGATCACCGCCGTCGCCGGTTTCATCCTTATACCGTGGACGGTCGGACTGGCGCTGGGCGGACTATGTCTGCGCTATGCTCACCTCGCGGTCCTGCAAAACGTCCTCAGCGGGCTCTCCGCCGCTGCAGCCGGTCTGATGATCGCGACCGGGATCCGGCTCTTGCTGCCGCATCGCAGTCGCCGAACGGCCTTGCTCTTTGCCGCGCTGGCCTTCGCCGGCATGGCATTGACCAAACTGCCTCTCTTATTCGTCCTGCTCGGCCTGGCGCCGGTCAGCATCGCCGTCGCCGGTATCGCCAGCACCAGAGCCTCATGAACGATTCCTCCGCGACTCTCGCATTGGCCGCGCATCTGGCGCTGCTCTCGTCGATCAGCTTTGGCGGGTTCCCCACGGTTCTCCCCGATGTGCACAACTTCGTCACCGCCAACGGCTGGGTGACCGACCGCGAGTTCGCCAATTTTTTCGCAATCTCACAAGTGATGCCCGGACCGAACATGATCCTGATGATGAGCCTTGTCGGGTTGCAGGTAGGTGGAATACCGGGCGCGATTACCGGTGCGTTGGCGACATTCGGGCCGCCATGCCTGATGTACTACACCGCCTTCCGTCTGTGGGATCGCTTCCGCGACAGGCCGTGGCAGCGCATCGTGCGGCTCGGCCTCGCCCCATTGACGATCGGGCTCGTCATCGCCGGCGGGTATGTCATGGCCCGAGCCGCGGATACCGGGTGGCAGAGCGGGTTGGTCACGGCGGCCGCGGTGGGGCTGCTGCTCGCGACCCGGCTCAGTCCGCTGTGGATCCTGATCGCGGGCGGAGCAGCGGGCGGCCTCGGCCTCCTTTGACCCGTCTCTGGCTTTACTCGAGTGGCGTGATTGCGATCGTGTCGAAATAGGTCACGCTGTCGGCCTTCGTCCAAAGTCCCACTCTGCCTGCTCCGGTGAAGGTATTGTCCTGGGCCGTGAAAAGTTGCCTGCCGTCGAAAGAGATGGTGAATCGATCACCATCGGCCCGCAGCTCGAGCGTGTGCCATTGGTGGGAGGCGACTTTGGCGTTGGCGCCCTTGAGTTCCTCCCGCTTTCCTTTGACCACGCGGTAGAAGCGGACATTGTCTTCGAGCGCATTGGCGCGCACCACGTAATAGTCGTCTGGGGTGGTGAGTCGAACGACGATCCCTCCCGCCTGGTCTACCTTTCCCGCGACCGGTTTGAATCGCACCTTTACATCCACGTTCTTCGCCGAAACCCGCTGGTAGACGGCGAGCGGGAAGCGGTAGTCGGTCGGGTCTGCGTTTGTCTGCGCGATAACCCGCCGATTGCTCGCCGTCGGATCATCCACGACCCGCCATTCCCCGACAGCACCGCCGCCGGTCCGCGAGAAGGCGAAATCATCGGGAATGAGGCCCGGCTTCATGGCGGAGAGATCGATCTGCGTCGTTGCACTCTGCGCGGGTATATTTGAGCACATCAACACGCCTCCAATCGCTAGCGCTAGCGCCACCCTGAACGCACTCGATCTCGCTCTTCTCCCTGAGCTCAGGGAGAAAAATCGATCGGCCGCCGAAAAGGCTCGGCTAATCGCCAACAAGCGTCGCCAAATCAAGCGCTTAGGAAGCCGCCTCCGAGTCCGGTCAGGGAGGCCTCTGAGGGAGGGAGCAGGGACGGAAACGTAGCGCATGATCCACCGTCATTTTTGCGATTTCGCATCGATTTGGTTATTATAACAGCATTTTCCGATCTTGACAATAGGGCACGTCGAACGGGAGCCCTCATCCAGTCACACCCAGCAGATGGAGGACGACGCCCGCCGCCGAGCAGATGGCGAGGGTTTGCATCATCCCGATCTGGAGGCGAAAGATCGCGACGATCGCGACCAGCGATAGAGCCAGCGCCCAGAGGTTGACGCTCGCCACGACCGGAGCGTCGAACGAGAGCCCGAGGCCGCGCACCGGAAAGGTCTCGCGAAATATCGTGTGAAGCGCGAACCAGATCGCCAGATTGAGGATCACGCCGACGACGGCGGCGGTGATCCCGGCGAGAGCCCCGTTTAGCGGCCTGTTGTCCCTCAGTTTCTCGATGAACGGCGCGCCGAGCCCGATCCACAGAAAGCACGGGACAAAGGTGGTCCAGGTCGCCAGCAGCCCGCCGAGGGTTCCGGCAAGCATCGGAGGCAAACCGCCGGGGTCGCGATAGGCCGCCAGAAACCCGACGAACTGCACCACCATGATCAGTGGACCAGGCGTGGTCTCTGCCATGCCGAGGCCGTCGAGCATCTCGCCGGGCTTCAGCCACCCGTAGGTCTCGACCGCCTGCTGCGCCATGTAGGCGAGCACGGCATAGGCGCCACCGAAGGTGACGACCGCCATCTTCGAAAAAAAGATCCCGATCTGGCTGAAGGTCTGACCGGCACCCAGCACGGCGATGATCGTCACGACCGGAACGAGCCAAAGCCCGAGCCAGATCGCGGAGACCCGCAAGGCCCGCCTGATCGTCGGCCGTACGTGGTCTGGCAGCTCCTCTCCCAGCAGGCTCTGCCCGCCGGCGTCGGCCGTACCAAATGGGCTGTGCCCGCCACCGACGATGAAGGCCGACGATCCTAATCGCGCGGCGACAAAGCCGATGATCCCGGCGGCGAGCACGATGATCGGGAAGGGCACGCCGCTGAAAAAGATTGCGACAAAGGCGACGGCTGCCACCGCGATCATCGGGCCGCTCTTTAGCGCTCGGCTGCCGACCCGGTGCACCGCGTGGAGCACGATGGCCAGCACCGCCGCCTTCAGCCCGAAGAACAGGGCGGCGATGATCGGGAGATTGCCGAACGCCGCGTAGGTCCAGCTCAGCGCCATGATCGCGACGACGCCGGGCAAGACGAAGAGGCCCCCGGCGGCCACCGCACCAGGCCAGCGATGCATCAGCCACCCAATATAGGTTGCGAGCTGCTGAGCTTCGGGCCCGGGCAGCAGCATGCAGTAGCTGAGCGCGTGCAGAAACCGCGACTCGCCGACCCATTTCTTTTCATCGACGATGATGCGGTGCATGACCGCGATCTGGCCCGCGGGGCCACCGAACGAGAGTGCGGCGACGCGAAGCCAGACCCGCAGTGCTTCGGCGAACGAAACACCGTGCGCTGGCGTGGGCTTTTCGCCGGCAGCGAGGGCGAGCTGGGACACGGTTCTTCTTCCTTTAGTGCTTCGCCGCGGGCGTCCAGTTATGGATTTCGCCCTGGCAGCTCCGACACCAGGCATAGAAAGCGTCGTACATGACCAGGCCATGCTCGAGCATCGCGTGGTCGTCCGGAAAAATCGCCGAGAGGCCCAGTGACAGGGCGGCCAGTCCGGCGGCCTGCGGCGCCAGATCCAGTCGCGCCGTGTCCGCCCCCCGGACGATGACGGCGAGGGTGTCGAGCGCCGGATCGCGAATGTCATAGACCCGTAGAAACGCGTCGAAGCTGCAGAGCTCGCCGTCGTGCGAGAAGGGCTCCGCGCCCGGGATGTCGTAGGCCGTGGCGCCGGTCGTCGCGGCGACGTCGAAGACCCGCTCGGTCGGCACGTAGAGAAAGCTGGCCTCCGAGTCGATGAAGCGCCGGATCAGCCACGGACAGGCGATGCGGTCGATCTTTGGCCGCTCGCGGGTGACCCAGCTGGCTGAAGCGATAGCGAGCTTCTTTCGCAGCGGCAGCCCGAGCTCGGCCCACCCGGTGATACCCCCTTCGAGATACCGAGCATCGGTTCCGGCGCCGCGAAGGGCGGCGGCCGCGTGCTGGCTTACCTCATGGCCCTGGACACAATAGACGACCACCGGGCGACCCCCCGGCAGATGACGGCCCCACTCTCCGACGTCAGGGGCGGATTGCCGCACAGCCGACACCAGCATCCTGTCGTCGGCAGCGAAAGCGGCGTCACGGCGAACATCGATAATCGTGGGCGCCGCCGCCGTGCCGACAGCAGCGTATAATTCGAGAGGGGAAATCGAGAGCTTTCCGTCCATGAACGCGCACTCCTCGCATCGCGAGTTGCGCAGAGCTTGGACGGCGATCGTCTAACGGGGCGTCTGCACTGCCCCGACGCTCGTCTACTTAATACGCGGTGGGATGGTCCGCAAGGCCCAGGCCGTAGCCAACGGTAGTTGCGGTTACAAGGCAATGGAAACGTTCGTCCAGCCCTCCCAGCCGACATAAAGCCCGACGCCGATCATGACAATGCCCGAAAGGTAGGGCGCGCGGCGCGCGAGATCGCCCAAGCCCGACCAGCGGCGCGAGATGTGGCGCATCCCTAATGCGGCGACTATCCCCGCCGCTACCAGCGTGACGGCGAGGCCGATGCTGAAGCACGCGACCAAAGCGATGCCGAGCCAGAGCTGGTTTATCTGGAGACACAGCGCCAGCACCGCAATCGCCGCAGAGCACGGGATCAGCCCGCCCGAAAGCCCGAGCATGACGATCTGACCTGTCGTCACATTCGCGGCGGCGAAGCGGCGCCGGATCTCGTCGGCATGCGCCAGCTGATGGTCGTTTCGGTGGCTGTGGTGGCCGCCGTCGTCGTGTCGATGCTGTTGTGCTGGGCCGTGCACCGACCGTTGCCGGCGCCATGTGCGCCAGAGCATCCATAACGCGATGGCGAGGATCAGGACGGCGGATGCGACCTGAAAGTAAGGCTCGGCAAAGGCGGCATCGGACCGGCTGACGAAATGAAGGCCGAGCAGCGCCACGACCCACACTACCGCCGTGTGCGAGACCGTCGCCGCGAGCCCCAGCAATACCGCATGCGCTACCGTACCGCGAACCGCGATGATGAAGGCCGTCATCATCGTCTTGCTGTGCCCCGGCTCCAAGCCGTGCAGGGCGCCGAGCACGAGAGCGCTCGTCAGCAGCAGCCCGACGGACGCGGCACCGGGTTGCAGCAGATCGGACAGCGACGCCATGGCAATCTCGTTCAGAGATACTTCGTGATCGCTTTGAACTCTTCGACCGGCGAGCGCTGTTCGCGTGGCAACGGGCCGACCGCCTGCTCGAGACAGTTCTCGATATGGTCGTGGATCAATGTCTTCTTGGCCTGTGCGACAGCCTTCTCGACCGCCTGCAATTGCTGAGCGACGTCGAGACACGGCCGCTGCGCCTCGATCATGTCGATGATGCTGCGCAAATGCCCTTCGGCACGACGCAGGCGCCTGACGATCTCGGGATGGGTCTGATGGATCGGGGGCTGGTTCATGCAGTTATCCTATCCCCCCAGAGAGGATATTTCAATGAAAAGTGAGGTGCTTTGTGAGCCGGTAAAGGCTGACCAATTAGCGGGCATCCCGCCTACAGTCATGAGCGTCATTCCGGGATGGCCCCAGAGGCCCAGGCCCTTCGGGATGCGCCGGGTCTGATCACCACGGACGATATTGCCGCACCCGTGATCGCCGCGAAGGGTTTTGAGACGGCAGACGTGACCTTGCGGGCGGCGATCCGCGATCAGCTTCTCACCGTGCTACGCGCGGCGAGGGAAACGCGGCACGGTCGAACAGGTCGGGCTCGGGCGAGGCGTTCGAAGGAAGTTTTAGACGGTAATGGACGTTTTTTTGCGCTGCTTGGGGCACCCATTTGCCTCATCCCTTGACGAAGATTTTCGTATAACGCCCAGCATTAAGGGTGCGCCTCGGGGCTTGCACAAAAGCGCTCATCCGTTCACTATTTTTTGGGGACACCGCGCAACTAGAAACCGCTAGAAACCGGTCTATGATGAGCACCATAGAGGTGGTCACGTTACCCCGCGGGTCCGCCAAACTGGGTATCTATACGAAAGAGCACTGCCCTCCACACGCTGCATGTAGAGTCGTACCACAATGCGTTTTTTAAACGGAACGATCGTGGTT
>WNFT01006574.1_pt1 | contig 10239 bp, 6 predicted proteins | sample 5400191 | NCBI WGS metagenome assembly WNFT01 (sample SAMN13153359, study PRJNA577476) | soil metagenome | isolation source: 80 cm saprolite under Madrone tree | place: USA:California | collected 2016-06-14 | reverse complement strand
TCGTAATCGCGGAACCAGCCATCGCGCCACATCTGGCGGGTTTTGACAGTGAATTCGTTGGCGATCTCCTGCCAGAAAGCGACATCGGCATGATAGGGGTTGGGAAGCGTTTTATCGGTGTGCGTCGGTGAAAGCGTTTCGGCCCAGGCAGCCAGAATCGCTGCGCTCTGAGCGATGCTGGCCTGAAGATCAACCGGGCGGAGATGTTGGATGATTGTGCCCCCAGTCTGCTGAGGACCAAAGCGGCTGGAGACATCTTGGCCGCTCTCCCATGAGCACTCATATATTTCCCAGCCTTCACCGTCGCGACGATGATCGAGCCACCAGCGCAAGTACGCAGCCGCGCCTGGATAAAGCCGTTGTAACCAGGAGAGATTGCCCGATCTCAACCACAGTTGCTGGCAGCACCATAAAGGGTATCCCCACTCTGGTGCCGTTCCGCAGATTTGCCCGTCATCGGCCACCATATTATAGCTACCATCTTCGCGCATGCAGGGGAGGTTCGGATGAGGGGAAGATTCGAAATGCGTGAGGATGACCTCGGAGGCGAGTTCTGGATCGGCATAGCTAAGAAACAACGCATCCAGAGCGGCTTCAGCCAGCACCAGGCGGGGAGCCTGAATTTGCATGCCATCAAATGTGCTGCTCACCACGCCGGCGGAAGGACGCATCACCATACGCAACGTCTCCAAATCGTAGACCCAGCCGCGCCGCCAATGCTCAGGCCAGTCACCTGAAAGCTGTGGCGCTCGTTCCCAAAACTTCTCATCGTCTGCCCGGTGTCCCGCCTCTGCCAGAGCGATCTCCTCGATGCCGTCCTCCCAGTGCTGGCAAGCTCGATCCTGTGAGACGCCGCGCGCTAAAACAACGTTGAGGACATGTTCTTTGTGGCTTTCTAAAGTGAGAGTGCATGGCAGAGCCAGCGTGCGCACCTGCCACCCGGTATCCTCTTGATGTTGCGTAATATGAGGCTGTACTACAGCTCTACCGCGTACCCATTGAGAGATTTCTGCGAGCGAGACGGTATAGCCCAATTCGCCACAAGCGAGCCTGGTATCATCGGCCGCGCGCACACCATAGACAAAAACATCCCCTTCACTCGCTAGGCCAAGCATTGCAGAAGATGCCCCAGGGCCTTTAAGAGCATACAGGCCGTGCTCCCAGAGCCTGCTGGTAAAGGGATTGTGGACGTGGTGGTGTATAAGGTAGCAGGTCACAGGAAGATGCTGTTCTGAGGTAGTTGTGAGTGACAGGACACATCCTAAGGTATGTTCCTGGATGAGAAAATAGCGCGCGGTAAGCGTCAGCCCATACCGCGGTATAAAGCAGGTATATTCGAAGCGATTCTTGGTATGTAGAGAGCTGGTGATGGTACAGCCATGGCGGCGGAAGTCTTCGGGAGTTACCAGTACCAGGTCGTTGATTTTCACTCCTATGGTGAGGTGTGCAGTGTATTGGAACTGGTTGCGCACATAGCTGCCAAGGTTGGGAACGTGCCAGCCCATGCCGAGTGGCGCCATTGAACGGAGTACGCCACTCGGGTTGAGTTTCCAGGAGTGATAAGGATTATCCAGGTAGCCATGCGGGGTAAAATCGTGATGCGGAACCATTGTCCGTTACTCCTCTCTGGCCCAGATGGAACGCTTGAAATTGGCCCCATTGTATGATGTTGTGGGAAAAGAGTCAAAGGGCGTATTCCCTGGCGCAAATGACTTCACGCTCGGTTCCGAGGAGCCGTCGCAATATTGCTATCTTGCCCCCTGGTATCAGGAACAGGCGTAGACTAACCATCCTTCGGCATCGCGGCGATGGTCCAACCACCAGCGTAAATAGGCCGCAGCTTTCGGATAGAGGCGACGCAGCCAGTGCAGATCGCCCGTCTGGCGCACTATTTGGTCGCAACACCACAGAGGAAAACCCCAGGCGGGAGCTGTGCCGCACACCTGCCCATCATCGGCCACCATATTGTAACTGCCATCTTCACGCATACATGGCAGATTGGGATGTGGTGCAGACTCGAAATGGCCCAGGATGACTTCAGCGGCTAGTTCGGGATCGGCGTAACTGAGGAAAAGGGTATCCATTGCGGCTTCGGCCAAGACAGTGCGTGGAGCTTGTATTTGCATGGCATCGAAAACGTGAGGAATGAGTCCCACGGAGGAACGCATGACCATCCGCAGCGTTTCCAGGTCATAGACCAGACCACGACGCCAGCTATCAGACCAATCGCCCGAAAGTTGCGGAGCACAAGTGAGAGGTGAGCAGTATATTGAAACTGGTTGCGTACGTAACTACCGAGATTAGGCACATGCCAGCCCATGCCGAGCGGGGCTATTGATCGTAGGACGCCGCTGGGATTGAGTTTCCAGGAATGATAGGGGTTACCCAGGTAGCCATGCGGGGTAAAATCGTCGTGGGGGACCATCACGCATTCCTCCTCCTTCAGCTTGCCAGATCCTCGACAAACCAGATGTAGCCCGTAGGATCAACATAGACACCCACGCCGACCCGGTGGAGTGTCGTACTCGTCAGGTGGATGTGATGCCAGCCTGTCGGCGGCTCGTTTATCATACCCTCTTGTATTTTATACACCCCGTCCCATGGGGTCGGATATGGCCCTGCATAGGCGATATTCTCACCACAGTCTGTATAGGTAATGCCCTCACCCGTAATGCGCTGACATGGTGAGCGTCCATCGGGGCAGTAGTGGCTAAAACCGCAATGATACATATTCCAGGCATGTAAACGTGCACCGCCTGCTAGAATAGCATTCCACACGAATGGATAAAGGCCGCGAACAGCCCGGTCCTGGTTGATCAACCCAAATAACTTTTGCGTCAAATCCAGCTCTTCCGCCGTTACCACTGGAGGAGCGCCGTAGGGAGCGGCACCTGTCCCACCGTCGGGCACCCTAGCAGGTGGCGGAGGACCTGGCAGGCCTGGTGGAACTGGCCGAAGCGGTGACACGGGTGCTGCTACCTGTGCCGGGATGGCTAGTATAGGAGTAGGGGTAGGATTTGCCTGTTGTAGGTTGAGCACATCACTTGTGATTGGCTGGTGGGGTACAATCTGCTTTGCCTGCTCGGACGTACACGCAGCCAACAGCACAACGCCCAGCAGACCTATCAGATACCAGCTTTTCCTAACCACGAGCAAGAATCCTTCTTCCTAAGAATGAAGAACCAAACTTACCTCGTGGAAGTATAGCATGCAAGGTAGCAAACCACGCAGAGTAGCAGAAATAACTGGTACTTTTTGGGTATTGTGATACAAATGAATTATCGGTGAGGGGCATATTTCAGAAGCGGCAAGTCACCACAATCGCACTCATATCATCGGGCTTGGCTCGCAGCGTCACATCGCGCTCCTGGTGTGAGCGTAGGATAGCATGTTCTACTAGTAATCGTGCGACCGTCGACCGGGGTCCCGTCCGCAAGATAACTTCTATCTCATCATCGGTCAGGTTATCATGGATGCCGTCGGTACAGAGGAGGATGCGGTCTCCAGGTTGAATGGGGGTTTGAGCGGTATGAACCACTGGTGGCATGGGGCCTCCCAGTGCCTGTGTGATGCCGCCACGGAGCCGGAAGTAGCTATATTCCATGTCTGACAATTGATCGGCATGCATAGCCTGGTCGATGCGCAGGGCATCTGCATCGTTGACGATCTGATTCTCTACCAATCTGGCTAATAGCCCATCATCATTCGTCAGGCGTTTGAGCGGTTCCTGCTCTCGTAAGAGATAAATGCGACTGTCGCCAACATGAGCATATACCATCGTATAGTGTCTCTGCTCGGGCTGTCGACTGAGCACGGCCAGCGCAATGGTTGTTGCCAGGTCACTGGTACCAGCACGCTGGGCTCCTTCAGTCCGTACCAGTTCATCTGCTTCCAGTATCAGCTTGCACAGAAGTTCGCTGAGCGTAGCACTATCGCAGTCTTCAAAGAAACCCTGGGCATGATGCTCCTTGCGCACCTGCTTGAGTATGCGCTTCCAGCCCAGATGGATAGCACGGGCAGCAGTCTGCGAGGCAATTTCGCCCGCCGCACTGCCGCCTACACCATCAAAGACCGTGGCAAGACCACTCGACTTATCTATAGTAATATTATCCTCATTACGGTCCTGGTGTCGTTCATTGGCGACACTGTGATGTGCAAAAGTGAATGGTGTAAGTTCGGAGGCACTACCCTTGCTCCTGCGGCTTACAGCATTCCGGCTACGTCGGCTGGTTCTATATTGCGACATGTTGTCGACAGCTCCTTAAACAAGCTCCACTCCCACCGTTCCTAATCTGGATATTGTGGCATGAAAAGTTTGTACGTGCAAGTATAACAGAAATGCAGGCCAAAAGAAAAGTACTTCTGGGCCTTCTGGCCTGTTAAGCCGATAATTCCTAGGTGTCAGGACAATCCGCTCATCTTCAGAAAGTTTTCAAACAAGATGCGCGTATGATGGCGATAGATCGGGTAACGCAGGGACTCCTCCTGTGCAACCCTGTCGAGCGCTTTCTGTCCTAACGTATTGATAATATCCTCGTCCTGGGCTGCGTAGTGTAGCCAGGTATGCAGCATCTCAGGGTTCAGTTCGATATGATACTGCAACCCGTAGGCCCGGTCTCCATAACGAAAGGCCTGGTTGGGTACATGCCCATTCGTTGCGAGCCGCACTCCGCCAGGAGGAATAGCGAAAACATCCATATGCCAGCGAAAAACCTGCGGACGCGCCGGTAGACCCTGGAAGAGCGGATCAGCCATTCCTTCCTGGGTGAGTTCCACCTCGAAAAAACCAAACTCGATCGTATGGTGTGGTTTGACCTCCGCCCCCAGCGCATGTGCCAGTAACTGACCACCCAGACAAATCCCCAGATAGGGAACCCCCTGCTCGACGGCCCTGCGGATGAGGACCTTTTCTTGCACCAGGTAAGGGTATTTGTCATCAGCAGGGACATGCTGCATTCCACCTAAGACTAGTAGAGCATCATACATCGTAGGATCGGGAATAGGAGACGCTTCAACGTTAATGACTTCGCAGGCAATGTCATATTCCTGCAAAATCTCGTGCAGATAGCCAGGTGGGTCATCCAAGGCGTGTTGGAGAGCGAGCACTCGCCGCATTTCGCAGTGTTCCTTTCGCATAGGTAAAGACATGATATCTTCATTCTATCACATCTTGTGCCCACTGCAGATGATCTCCACACTCCATGTTTGCCCGGCATCTAACAGCAAGGGCCAGAGTAGCGTCAGGCAACTTCCCTGGTGGTTTCGCTCAAAACCTGCTTCAGAACCGGTGATGGTATCAAGAGAGAAACGCCAGAGCGTCGCCGACTCACTCAGCGAGAAGCCTACATCCTGCTGAATCCAACGATTGCCGATGTGCAATTCGTGTACCTGCATCACCTCTCCGGTGCTATCAAAATGGCCATTTTCCAACTTGTGGTCCTCAACGCGATAGTATGCCTGATCGTTACCACCGCCACCGAGCAAGTGAAGATTCCATTCACTGGCAAAGCGCGTTTGGAGGCGCGACTGACCGTTGTTTTGAATGGTGTAACGCACTACTAGTTTTTCTTCGCCCAAAGGCAAGAAGAGTATCTTGCTGAGTTGCACAGGCAGAGGCCCCAGCGCACCTGGCCGTAGCACTTGACCATCACGTCTTAGTGTAACAGTCATTCCATGGTTGTCCTGCTGTACCTCACTGGTGTAGGGGAGTTCCACAAAATTCCCCTGCTCCTCGAACTGTGATTGTGCAAAGTCCAATAACGTGACACTCGGAGCAAGAAAATGATCGATCAGACTGTTGCGGCGGTAGTGATCAAAGACAAGGTAACGGTCAAGGTCCGCCTCTTTTGTGCGCACTGTCGTATGGGGCGAGGCAGGCTCCGTCGTTTCTGCGGCATCCGTCTCTGTTGTGTCCTTCTGCGCTGCCAACGCCTCGCGCTTACGACGCTCCTGTTCGTATTCACGTAGCGTTCGGTGGTAGCTCTCCTCGCGGCGCGTCATCACACACGTCAGATTGTGCATACTGCGCCTCATATCCCACTCGAAGATCGTGCCACCATGCAGCGGGTCCAGATACAGATTGTGCTGGTCGCTTTCAAGCAGCAACTCTTGCTGACTGTCGCGGTCGAAGTCGGTGAACTCGTAGCGCTGCCAATGCCCAGCGCCGAAGCGCACGCGGTCTGCAGCATTTTCAGCCTTGATGAGATGATGATAAATAGCGGAACGTATGTGTCCCATGTAAATACCGCCGAACAGGCCATGCCAGTAGGTATCGTTGGCCTGTGCTTTCCACAACTGCACCAACCCTGTTTCCGCTGTAGCGCCAGCAGCATAGACAGCATCATGGACACGCAACATCTTTTTATGCTGGTTGTTGATCTCCGGGTAACGCACCAGGAAGTTGCGCCAGAAGCCACCGCGCATAAACTGTAACTCGTCGTCCCGCTTCTCTTCTTCCAGGCGGTGCAGTAATTGGCCGAACAGGTATGCTTTGTGCGCCGGTAATGCCCACTCGGTCATTTCAATGTACGACGACGTGGGAAGGTAGATGCGTCCTAGTGCTGGATAGGTGCGTGCGTACTCACCCAGGAGCGTCGTATGAATCCAGGAATCGTTCTGTTCAAGTGCAGTGAAAAACTCTTCGACCCAGCCAGTACGCTGTTCAGCGCTCTCATCCCCCCAGCAGTATGCATAGGTGCCAGGCCAACTGCCGAACTTTTCGCCGTCGTCGCCCATGGCCACGATCCGCTTCCCATCAGGTGTCGCCAGGGAGCGCAAATTCTCAATCGTCTCAGCAGCAGGTCGCCAGGGAATGGTGTAACGCATCAGTTTACTGGTAGCGTACACTTTCAAGACGCTGCTTTGATCTTCGGTGGCATAGTAGCCATAGAGGTCACTATCCTCCAGTCCCACATTTTTGAAATGGACATCGTCGAGAATGGTCCACTCAATACCCGCTTCGCGCAGCAGGCGCGGTAATCCTGGCTCCCAGACACGTTCTGCAATCCACATGCCTGTTGCCCTGGTGCCAAAGTGGTGTTGTAGGCGTTCAGTGAGACGGCGAATCTGGCCTATCTTATCAGCGTCAGGAATGGAAGGGAGAATCGGTTCATAGTAGCCGCCACTCACCACCTCCACTTGATCGCGCTTGACCAGGGCCGCGACACGTTCCAGAAACTCCGGGCGTGCCTCCTCGATCCAATCAAGCAGCGACCCGGTATAGTGCAGCGAAAGACGTACGCTGGGATGCTGTTCCAGCGCCTGTATCATGGGCAGATATGACTCTTCGTAGACCTGCTGGAAAACCCAGGGGAAGTTGCCCACCGGTTGGTGATGGTGGAGCAATAGTCCGAGATGGATACTGTTTGTTTGTGTCATCGTTATAGACCTCACCTGCTATCCTTTAGAGCAGTCTATCATCTCATTCCTCTTTTCGCAATAGTTCCAGATACCCAGGGTGTAAGAATTCGTGGTAGGCAGACAAGCAGGCGGAGCAAAGGGCTGGCTGGCGTGTCGAGAGAGCGACGAGGGCGTGCCTCATTGCACCACCCCGAAGCCCCCCGTCGGCACGCCCTCGTCGCGGACGCGCTGAAGCGGGTCCCTACGCACGTTCGCCGCTTCCTTGCCAACAACTTTTTCCTACACCCAGATACCCACTCGTAGACCGCCACTGCTGAATGCCTCGGAAAAGCCAGAGGAAGCACCCAGAACCTACATACCTGGTTCCGAAACTGTTATAATGCTATATATTGGAACTGAGGTAGATATCCCAAATGGCAAACATAAAATTACTACTTGTTGATGACCACGGACCCCTACGCAAAGCACTGCGAGAAGGATTACAGGCGACCGGAGTTGTGCACGTCGTCGGTGAGGCAGCCACCGGGCACGAGGCCGTGGCACGGGCGCTTGAACTCGACATGGACGTCATCTTGATGGACGTCCAGCTGCAGGACCCGCAATCCAAACGCAACGCCCTCAGCGGCGTGGGAGCCGCGGTCGCCATCCGCCGTGAGCGCCCGCGTATGCCCGTCGTCTTCTACTCGATTCAAGATGACGACGAATACTACCGCGAATTTCGCGCCTCTGGCATCCTCACCCACTACGCCTACGTACGCAAAAGCAACTACCTGCTGCCTGGCATGCTTGTCCCGCTGCTGCGTGATGCGGTGAACGGTCGAAGCCTGGTTGACCCTGAGATCGAAGATCGCGTCCAGGAAGTGCGCGACCTGGATGAACAATCGCCTCGCGCCTTGCTAGAGCCGAATGAACTACGTGTGGCCGAATTGGTGGCACAGGGTATGACCAACGAACAGATCGCTGCTCGCCTCAATCTGCACGATAAACGGGCTGTTAGCCGGACCAATGGCCGCATCTATGCCGCCTGGGGTCTAAGTGAAACGGCAGTCGATGACAAAGTGGCACGCGCACGCGCCACGCTGATCTATACGCTCAATCGCATGATTATCTGGGATGAGGATGGCGTTGCATTGGTACAGGACCGTCGGGGTGAATGGGTACCACTGTACCAGGAGGGATAAGTTGTCACTCGCTCATCTGCTTGACCCTGCCCAAATCTTAGAAACGACTGCACTGGCTCTCTCCATCTTTAGCCTCGTCGCCTTTCTCTGGCTCACCCTTACCGTCTGGCTCAATGGGGACCGCCGTACCGGCATTGTACGACTGGGGGTCGTTGGTCTGAGCCTCTCTGCCTTATTCTTCTTCATTCACGCAGTGCTCATCTCCAGCTCGCTTCCCACCTTTTCCACTATTCCCACCCCTGCGAACACAGCAGAACTGACTCCCCTGGATTACCTGTGGCATCTCCTGTGGCTGCCCGCGCTGGGTGTCCCCTACATCTGGTTTGCTATTGGCCTACATTATGCCGCCCTGATAAAGGCACGCTGGCGGCGGCGCCGCCCCTGGATGTTGTTCAGTGGCGCAATACTCGGCTGCATCGTCTTGCTGCTGCTGATCCTTAATCAATCGACAGCCACCTACGCTGGAACGCTGCGCCTGCTAGCGTATGCAGCTTCCTCTGACACCACCCGTGCAGGGCTATTGTCGTCACTTGTCTTGCTGCCAGGGCTATTTCTCGCTTATGTCACCTTCTGTGCCATCGGGCCGTGGTTCACGCCGGGCCGCGTGAGCCGTCTGTTGACAGTGCTCTGGCAGGCTCGTCTTAGTAACCCTATCCCAACGCAGCGTAGCGAGCCAGCTTCTTCTTTACGCCATAGGTTGGCAGAAGCCTTCTGGGACGATCCTGCCGATCTAGAACTCTTAGAGGAACCAGTCTTCTCCTGGCACGTGGCACGGCCCGGCTTGCTATTGGCGGCGCTGCTCATGGCTGGTCTCACCACGACGCTTGGCGTCTTGTGTCTTCGCTCACCGTTCAACTGGCTCGCTATCGAACAACATCACTCGCTTCCTGCACCTCCTGTTCTACACACGCTTCCCTTCAACTTGATTGTGCTTGATCTCATTGCCACTGGTACGGTCGCGCTCATCATCCTGCTCATCGGGTATTCCATCGTTCGTCATGGTATCCTCATCGAGCGTCCCCTGGCACGGCGAGGCTTTTTTGAGCAGTGGCGAGGCATCGTCATCGTCGCGACAACAGTGGCCATCTTCATTGCCCTGCTAGTGAGCTTGACGCATAGCAGCCTGGTCAGTCTGTTGCTGATTACTTCACTGGCAACGGGCGCCTACGCCCTGTTCACCTGGAGTAGCTACACCGCCCATGATCGCTATATTGCCTTGTTGGGTCCATTTTTACGCAGCACTGGTCTGCGTCACTGGTTGAACACTGATCTGCAAAAGACTGAGCAAGGATTGGAATCCCTCTTTTTCCATCTTTGCCACAATGTGTTAGCGGTACAGTGTGCGCGCCTCACCGTGATAGCGGGCTCTTTGCGACATAGCTTCAACTACCGCTGGCCCGAGAACGCAAGGGTAGGTGAGGCTCAGCGCAGAGGCAGTTCCGTAGGCATGAATGCGCATCGCCTCCATATGACAGTAGATGGGCAACCAATGATCTGTTGGGTATTACCGATGTATGATGAGCGCGGCCTTGCGGCTACCCTGTATCTTGGCCCGCGCCAGGATGGCGGGGCGTTTACCGATGAAGATATGGACCTGGCCCATGCTTGTGGCCAGCGCATACTAGACACCCTCGGCAATCACGAAGCCATGCAGGCAGTTGCCGAGCTGCTTCGTCGCCGCATTGTGGACGTGAAGCTC
>WNFT01006573.1_pt1 | contig 10240 bp, 7 predicted proteins | sample 5400191 | NCBI WGS metagenome assembly WNFT01 (sample SAMN13153359, study PRJNA577476) | soil metagenome | isolation source: 80 cm saprolite under Madrone tree | place: USA:California | collected 2016-06-14 | reverse complement strand
CAACTGGCGGCAATCGTGAAGAGACCGCTCATACTCGGCCACGAAGTTGCGGGCCGCGTGATCGAGAAGGGTGGAGACGTCCACGATTTGCAAATTGGAGATCGAGTTGGAGTTCCGTGGGTGCACTGGACATGCGGCGAGTGTGAATTGTGCCTGGCAGGGAATGAGAACCTCTGCCCCAAGCAAAAGATAACGGGTGTGACGGTCGACGGTGGGTACGCGGAGCTAGTGAAGGCGCCAGCAAGCCACGCGCTGAAGATTCCCGATGGTCTCTCCTCCGTCGAGGCTGCGCCGCTGTTTTGCGCAGGAGTGACCGTTTTTCGCGCCCTCAAACAGGCAAGGGTAACGCCTGGTCAGCGGCTGGCGGTATTTGGAGTGGGCGGCTTGGGACATCTTGCGGTTCAGATCGGGCGGAGGCTCGGCGCGGACGTCACGGCGATCGATATCTCCGACGAGAAGCTCGCGCTGGCGAAATCGCTCGGTGCGTCGACCGTGCTCGGCGCTGCTTCGACCAGCGTGGTTAAGGAGTTGCGTAGTAAAGGGGGAGTCCATATCGCACTTGTCGCTTCCGCTTCGAGAGCGGCGTACGACACGGCATTTTCTTGTTTGCGCCCGACGGGAACACTCCTGGTTGTGGGATTGCCGGCTGAGAACATCTGTTTCCCTCCCATCCTTATGGCCGCTGCGGAAGTGCGCATTCAGGCCAGCGCTGTGGGTACGAGGCAGGATTTGCGCGAAGTCCTTGCTTTGGCCGCGACCGGAAAGATCCGTTGCCGGGTTGGCACCCGGCCGTTGTCCGAGGCCAACCAAGCACTAGAACAATTGCGGAACGGGCAGGTCTCGGGGCGGATTGTCCTGGTCATGCCATAGATCGCAAGCAGACATAATCCTGACCAAAAACTCAAGAAGAGGCGTAACCGCGCGCGTGGTTGTGCTGGAAGGAGCGCGGACATTGTTGGGCCGTTCCGGCCGCGCGCCTGCTAGTTTCCAGCGTACGCTCGCATTTGGGTATTGACGTTAGTTTCTAATATGTGATACGGACTATCACAATATTTGATAGTTCTGCAGGGGGGAGCAGGCATCAAGAGTACCGCGAGAGTCTTAAATCCCATACCGGGCTGGTGCTGCATTCTCTAAGTCGAGTTGAAATGGTGACGCCGACAATAACCATTGTCCGTCGCAAGACTCATCATCGGGGAGCACGCAAACATGGGTCCGATTGAATCCATAAACATGTTGGCTTCGAGGAACCTGGAGGAGCTATGAAATCGACCTTACATGTAGGTCTATTGGTGTTCGTGCTGGGGCTGTTGCCGTCCAGCCCAGTGGCCTCGGCGCAAGGTGTGGGAGCGTCCGCCGATCTGGCGGGGACCGTCACGGATCCCTCAGGCGCTGAAGTTCCGAACGCTAGGGTGACCGTGATTGATACCTCCAAGGGAATAGAACGCAGCGTGGTAACCGACGAGCACGGCTTTTATCGCCTATCCGGACTCGCCCCCGCGACCTATAAGGTGAGCGTCGAGCGCGCCGGTTTTCAAAAGGAGGTCGTCTCCTCTATTACCTTAAATGTTGGGCAGACCAGCGTCTTCGACTTTCATCTTAAGTTGGCGGGGGTCTCAGGCCAGGTTGAAGTGACTTCTGAGCTTCCGGTGGTGGAGACCGAGAGGGCCAGCCAGGCGAACACGCTCACTCAGCAATACATCGCCGACTTGCCCATCAACCGCCGGGACTATCTTACCTTCACCTTGCTGACGCCTGGCGTCTCCGATTCCACCCGGTTAGCCAGCGACCAGGATTTTCGCGTCAAACAGACCCCGCAAAGCGGGCTTTCCTTCTATGGCAGCAATGGCCGAGGAAACAGCGTTACCGTGGATGGTGGTGAGTTCAATGATGATTCCGGCGGAGTCCGCCCGAACCTCAGCCAGGATGCCGTGCAGGAATTCCAGATTAACAGGAGTAACTATACAGCCGAACTCGGTGGTGCGGGCGGTGCATCGATTAACATTGTGTCGAAGTCGGGCACGAACCAAATGCACGGCAGCCTCTACGGCTTTTTCCGAAACGACGCCCTGGATGCTCGCAACCCCTTTGCCTTCTCCCAAGCGCTGCAGCCAGGCGCGACGTTCAATCCGGCTCAGCCCGACACGCAAGGCCAGCCCATTAAGGATTCCTTGACGCGCCAGCAATACGGCGGAACGCTGGGCTTCCCGATCAAGAAAGACAAGACCTTCCTGTTCGTTTCTTTTGAAGGCTTGCGGCAGGATGCGCAGAACGCCGTTCCCCTTCTCACGAATACCCAAATTTTTCGCCCTCAGACTGATCCTTCGAATAATCAGGCTGCAATTCTGAACGGGCTCGCAGCCCGAGGCGCGGCCCCGGTGACCTGCTTCACCGGGCAGCCGGCAATACCTGCCGCGGCTTGTGCCGCAGCACTGACCAGCGCTTTGACTGTATCTCCGACCACGGGTCTGAGTGCGGGTCAGATCGCGCGGAATGCGTTCCTGAACAGCCAGTTTGAGACTAACGGCGGCGTACTCCCGTTCAACACGCGCCAATACCAGACATCCGGCCGCTTTGATCACCAATTCAGCGGTCAAAACCAGGTTTTCCTCCGCTACAGCTATGTGCATGACCTCGAAGAGAGTCCCGATGTGCAATCTCTGACGGGCTTTTCGCGGGGAAGTTCGATCCATACGTATGACAACACGCTCCAGGGTTCCTGGTTCCACCTGTTCAGCCCGCGTACTTCGAATGAAGCCCGTGCGCAGTTTAGTTACAACGACTTTAATGTGATCCCCAACGTCCCCGGCCAGGTGGGACTCGATATCCCAGGTTTCGCAAATCTGGGGACTCAGATTTTCCTGCCCAATTTGACGATCATGCGGCGCTACGAATTTGCCGACAATTTCACCATGACTCGTGGGCGCCATACGATGAAGATGGGAGGCGTCGGGTTGATTCGCGCTAACCACACTGAGTCCCACACCTTCTTTCCCGGACGATTTGTTTTTGGCAATCTCTCCGGTGGCCTGCTCAGCCCATGTTTGGGGGCGCCGGCGACTGCTTGCGGAGTTACCGGGGTAAGTCCCGTGGCTCTCGACTCGTTGCAGACGGTTTCTTTGGGCCTGCCTCAGTTCTACCAGCAAGGCTTTGACAATCCCGTTTACGTCGCGAACCGGCCGTTTGCTGCCGCCTACTGGCAGGACTCCTGGGCCATCCGGCCAAATTTCACTTTGAACTACGGCCTGCGGTACGAAGTGGACGTGCAATACGGCAACTTGAATACGGATAAGGACAATTTTGCTCCTCGCGTTTCGTTTGCCTGGGACCCGCTCAAGAACCACAAGACCGTGGTTCGTGGAGGGTATGGGATTTTTTACTCTCCCGTTTATGCCCAGATTCCGAACGTCGTACAGTCTCTAGGTATTGTCAACGGTTTCCGGCAGATTGCCCAGGTGTTTGTGCCCCTTACCGGAGCCCCGGGGAACGCAACCCTGACGTCGGCGAAGATTTTCCAGACGTTGTTTGCACAAGGCAAGGTTCAGTGTACAACGCCGGCACCCGGCAATTTCGCTTGCATCACGCCGGCTGACCTGGCCCAGCCATCGCTAAACATCGCGGTTACGCATACCGGTCCGATTCCGCCGCTCAGTGTAATTTTTAGCGGCCAGCCCGATTATCAAAATCCATACTCGCAGCAGGGTGAGTTTGGAATCGAACGTGAAATAGGTGGCGGGGTCTCTGTTTCGGCCAGCTACATCTACGTCCATACGGTGAAACTCCCTGTCGCCATTGACATCAACCTTCTGCCCGCCCCGTTTGTGCCCGCCGGACCCGCGAACATCCCGATTCGGCAGTGGAGTACGAATCCGGGGTTCCCGTGCGCCGGCGCGGCTATTGTCACCTGTTTTAAGAATCCACTTCTTCTTCAGAGTGACCAATACTCGTCCCAAGCGTCCGCTCTTTACCAGGGTGGCATTCTGGAGGTCAAAAAGAACTTCAGTCATCACTTCACTTTCATGGGAAATTACACTTTCAGCAAAGCCACCGACACGACGACCGATTTCAACAGTGACTATGGACCGAATGACCAAACCGATCTTGCCGCAGAACGTGGTCTCTCTAGCTTTGATCAGCGGCACAAGGTGGTTCTCGCGGGCGTGATTCGGAGTCCGTGGCAAGGCCGTATACTTTCAGGCTTCGAACTGGCGCCCATTTTTCGATACAACAGCGCGCATCCCTTTAATTTGTTGGCTGGAACGAACGTCAACAACGACCGCCACTCCACCACGGACCGCCCCCCGGGAGTCGGGCGCAACACCGGCGTTGGCCCCAATTATGTCAGCTTTGACACGCGCTTGAGCTGGCGGGTGACAGTGGCTGAGAAGAGCACGCTGCAATTCACGGTGGAAGGATTCAATCTCTTCAACCGCACGAACTTCGGCAGCGTGAACAATGTGGTGGGCGTCATCGCCCCGCCAACTCAGCCCTTACAGGGAGACAGCACTCTATCACCGAGCCAGCCGCTAGGCTTTACTTCGGCACTGCCGAGGCGGCAACTCCAGTTAGGCGCGCGCCTGACTTTTTGAAGGATGAGGAGATCATCGATGGACGTGCCGTCCCCGGCGCAGTAGGCGCGGTCCCCTGAAGGCTGAAATGATTCTGGCACCTGGCAATGCCAAGTGCGAGTCGTGAGATTCGGACAGCAAGCCAATGTTTCCTGCAACACGGGAGTCGATTATGGGAGACAGTTGGAGCGTTCGATTGGGCGCGACCAGGTTGTCGCGCTTTATCAACAGGCCGGCCTCGATCTTGTCGCCGATCTGAGGACGCTGAACGAGGCGCCGCGAATCAGCGCTGACCCCGAGGCCGTTCGTTACCTGGAAAGGAATATTATTTTCGATGGCGAGATCCACATCCGGTGCTGACGCTGCACACCAAGGGCGATGGCCTGGTGGTGGTTCAGAACGAAAGCGCCTACAAGAACGTTGTCGACGAAGCAGGCAACGGAGAATTGCTGCGCCGCACGTTTGTGGATCGCGCAGGACACTGTGCTTTCACGCCGGCGGAAACCATTGCCGCCGCACAGACGCTCGTCAACCGCCTGGATACAGGAGCATAGCAGGGCGTCGATGCCAGCGACCTGAACAATTCCGCGGCGGCGCTCGGACCTGGATTCAACGTTTTTGGGACGCCACAGGGTATCGTTCCTGTTTCGCCAGGGTATATTGAATTTGATCCAAGTGCGTATCTTCGCCCATTTGATGCACTCACGAGAGAATGCGAATTCGGATTCCTGTGCTGCAACCCATCCGTCCGCGTGGACGGCTGAAGAACATCCGCATCGGATTTTCCCGAGTCTGCATTAGCGACGAAGCTCCTTGCTGGGTCTCTGCCCAGTGGTTCGCGCTTCTAACGGATCCGCGGCCCTGAGGCGAGACGGGTGGCCAGAAATTCCGGATGAATATCAAGCAACTCCTCGATCTCAGCGGCCGGGTAGCAATCATCACCGGCGGCTCTGTCGGCCTTGGACGCCAGATGGCCGAGGGCTTGGCAGAGATGGGTGCGAACCTGGTGCTGTGCGCGCGGAAAAAGGAGCGCTGCGAGCGGGCAGCAGAAGAATTGAAACACCTCGGCGTGAAGACCTTGGCTCTGGGCTGCGACGTCAAGATCCCCGAACACGTGAAGGCGGTGGTGGACGCGACGGTCTCCAGTTTCGGCCGGATCGACATCTTGATCAATAATGCCGGTACGTCCTGGGGCGCTCCGGTCGAAGAGATGCGACTCGAGCAATGGAACAAAGTGATCGAGACGAATCTGACCGGGACGTTCCTCTTTTCGCAGGCAGTCGGCAAGGTCATGGTCCCGCAGCGGCGCGGAAAAATTATCAATATCGCGTCGGTTGCCGGGCTGCGCGGCGCGCCTCCGGAATTTCAGGCCATCGGCTACCACGCCAGCAAGGGCGGGGTGATCGCGTTCACCAGGGACCTAGCGTGCAAGTGGGGAATTCACAACATCCAGGTGAATGCGATCGCTCCTGGATGGTTCCCGACCAATATGTCGCAGGTGGTCATCGAGCGAAACAAGGAAGCTTTCCTGAGCAAGATTCCTTTGCGACGCTTCGGCAATGGGCACGATTTGAAGGGCGCTGCCGTGTATCTTTCTTCTGATGCGTCTGACTACGTCACCGGCCATGTGCTGGTGGTGGATGGAGGGCAGATCGCCTAGCCGAGGCTACGCCATGAATATATATTCCCCTTACGCCTCTGCGCTGCTTGCGATATGCCGAGCAGCAGTATCCGCATAGGACCGCCGTGGTTTGCGGGAACGAGCGATTTACCTACGAGGAATTTGCGGCCCGCGCCGCGCGGCTGGGCGGTGCGCTGAAAAATTCGGGCGTCAAGCCGGGTGACCTGGCAACGGAAGCTGCACGAGGGCCGCGGGGCCGCCGTTTCATGACCGAAGGAGTATGGAGGGCGTAGCGCAACGCTCACGCAGCAGGCCATTTTTTGGGAAGAGATGACGCGAGTGGAAGCGCCGCCAATGGCCAACACTCTTGGTCTGGGACTGATCGGTCCCACGATTATCGCGTACGGAACGGAAGCGCAAAAGAAGCGGTTCATTCCCAACATCCTCAGCGCGGAAGAGATTTGGTGTCAGGGCTTTTCCGAACCAAACGCCGGCTCCGATCTCGCCAGCTTGCAAACAGAGGCGCGCCTGGATGGCGACCACTACGTGGTCAACGGCCAGAAAGTGTGGACGAGCTATGGGTGGGTGGGAGACTGGTGCGAGCTCGTTGTGCGCACCGACCCGAACGCGCCCAAGCACAAAGACTTAAACGAGCAGGGTTACACCGGCATCATTTTTCCGGAAGGATACGGTGGGGTCGGCCTCGGCAAGTTCGAACTCATGCTCTTGATGGAGGAGGCGGGCCGTGCGCTGTTGCCCGGTCCGTTTTTCTCCACCGTCGCTCTGGCCGGCTCTGTATTGGAAGCCGTGGGCTCGCCGGCCCACCAAAATAAGTATCTCGCGCCCATCTGCCGGGGAGAAGTTCGCGCCAGCGTCGCCCTTCTGGAGGCCGGCGCGAGCTGGAACCCGCGGGATGTTCAGCTGAGCGCGACCAACGGGAAGCTCACCGGAGAAAAATTCTTTGTCTCGGACGCCGCCATCGCCGACTTTCTCGTCGTTGTCGGACGCAACGGCGTGTTCGTTGTGGATTCCAAGGCTCGCGGACTAAAAATATCTCCGATGTCCGCAATGGACCTTACGCGCAAACTGTACGTCGTGGAATTCAGCAACACTCCGGCGGAAAAAGTCGGCTCCGGCACGGACCTCCCGAGAGCTCTCGACATCGCTACCGCCGCGGTGGCTGCAGAGCTGGTCGGTGGCATGCAGCGAACCCTCGAGATCACCGTCGAATACGCCAAGACTCGGAAACAGTTCGGTAAACCTATTGGCATGTTCCAAGCCGTGCAGCACCAGTGCGCGGACATGTATTTGGAAACAGAGAGTTCCCGTTCCGCTGTGTACTACGCCGGGTGGGCGCTGGAAGAAAACTCGCCGGATGCAGCGACTGCCGTTTCCATCGCCAAGATGTATGCCAGCGATGCCGCGCGCACCGTCGGCAACCGTGGCATCCAAATTCATGGCGGCATGGGTTTCACGTGGGAAAGTGATCTCCACCTCTATTATCGTCGAGCGAAGGCATCGGAAACGGCATTCGGCGACGCCACGTTGCATCGCGAGCGCATCGCTCGCCTGGTAATCGATGCAGGCGCGGTATCCGCCAAGCACGCTTGAGATTCAAGACGAGAGAGCCATTAGCATAAGGGACTTGCCGATGGCCGACCTTTTGAACCAACCGACAGCAGTTCGACCAGGAGAAGAGCTTGACCTGATCAAGCTCGAACCCTATTTGCGCGATCACTTTCCCAATGAAGCAGGGCGTCTGCATGTCCGCCAATTTCCCAGCGGCCATTCCAACCTCACGTACTCGCTTCAACTTGGTGCCAGGGAGGTGGTTCTTCGTCGGCCACCCTTCGGCAGCAAGGTCAAGACTGCGCATGATATGAGCCGAGAATACCGCGTGCTGTCGAAACTGCACGCCGTCTATCCTGCCGCGCCGAAGGTCCTACTGTACTGCGACGACGAGTCCATACTAGGCTCTCCCTTTTACCTCATGGGATTGATCCGGGGGATTATCATCCGCAGAGATCCACCAGCAGGCTTCCCTTTTACAGCCGAGACGGCTCGGCGGCTGAGCGAGTCGTTCATTGATAACCTTGCCGGGCTGCATGCCCTGGACTACGCGGCTATCGGGTTGGCTGATCTCCGTAAGCCGCATGGGTACCTCGAGCGGCAGGTGCGCGGCTGGATCGACCGTTACTATGCATCTCAAACTCACGACCTCCCAGAACTCGAACGCATCTCCGTCTGGCTGAAAGCGCGGATGCCAGCTACAAGCGGTGCCACGCTGATCCACAATGACTACAAGTACGACAACATCGTGCTGGACCCCGCCGACATCACCAGGATTGTGGGCGTCCTGGACTGGGAGATGGCTACCATCGGCGACCCGCTTACGGATCTGGGCACGACTCTGGCCTACTGGGTGGATCCGCAGGACCCTGACGAACTGCAGAAGATCCATTGGTGCCCGTCGACCGCCGCCGGCAGTCTGACGCGCGCGCAAATCGTCGAGCGGTATGCGCGGACGACCGGCCGCGACGTATCTGCTATCGTCTTTTATCTCGCTTTTGCGCGATTCAAGGTGGCGGTGATTGTCCAGCAGATTTATTACCGCTATCACGTCGGGCTGACCAAAGACCCGCGCTTTGCCTCGATGCCGGAGGTTGTTAAGGTTCTCTTGCGCGCATCATTACACGCTGCTGAAACTGGTTCGATTTGACCATTTCGCATTCCAGAAGTGCGCTTTGCACGATTTGAAGTGTATGCCCTCCATCATTCAGGGTAGTAACGGACAATCCATTCCGCCACACAACAGGGCTTTTCCAAACCCTGTCCCTCGACGGACACGGAAAATGCGGCCTCGAGCGCATCGGAAAGCTCCTTCAAGGACAGAAGTCTCACGCGGGCGCGAATTTTTGAGTCCGCGCGAACAGCAGAGGGAAAGCGGACCCGATTCAGGCCGTAGTTGATGCCCATGCGGACGCCGCGTCTAAACTGTATGGCTTGCTTCATGAAATGACTCAGCAGGGAAAGCGTCAAGAAACCGTGGGCAATCGTTGTGCCGTAGGGCGAGTCCCTTTGCGCGCGCTCGCGATCGACGTGGATCCACTGCCGGTCCTCCGTGGCTTCGGCGAATCGGTCGATGCGATCTTGAGTCATCACGAACCAATCCGTCACGGCGATCTCGCGGCCCACGAAATCCTTGAGTGAAAGCGCTGTTTCCACCACGAGCGGTGGCATGGGGATCTCCTATGCGAGCAAAAATTCCGTTCGCGACGGCAAATGGTCAATGCGTCTGTGATTTCGCCGGGGACTTGCCCCATTTTCGGAGTTCGTGCCTGGCGATCGATTCCGTATGTACTTCATCCGGCCCGTCAGCAATACGCAGCGTCCGCACGCTCGCCCACGCGGCAGCGAGGAACGTATCTTGCGAGACGCCGGCACCCCCGTGCGCCTGGATGGCGCGATCCAGAACTCGCAGCGCAACGTTCGGCGCGGCAACTTTGATCATCGCGATTTCCGCGCGCGCCGCCTTGTTGCCCACCGTGTCCATCGTATACGCAGCTTTCAACGTCAGAAGACGAGCTTGCTCGATCTCCATACGCGAAATCGCAATGTCCGCGCGAATCGTGCCCTGCTCGGCCAATGGTTCCCCGAAAGCCACGCGCGATTGCACGCGCTTGCACATCGTTTCCAGGGCGCGCTCTGCGATTCCGATGCAGCGCATGCAGTGATGGATGCGCCCGGGCCCCAGGCGCCCTTGCGCGATCTCGAATCCACGCCCTTCACCAAGCAAGATGTTTGAGAGAGGAACACGGACATCTTCAAACGTGACTTCGCCATGACCGTGCGGCGCGTGGTCATATCCAAACACGCTCAACATTCGGTCGATCTTCACTCCCGGCGCGTCCATCGGTACCAGAATCATCGACTGCTGTTTGTGAGGCAGAGCCGAAGGGTCCGTCTTACCCATGAAGATGGCGATCTTGCAACGAGGGTCGCCCGCCCCGGACGTCCACCACTTTCGGCCATTAATGACGTAGTGGTTGCC
>WNFT01020723.1_pt1 | contig 10241 bp, 11 predicted proteins | sample 5400191 | NCBI WGS metagenome assembly WNFT01 (sample SAMN13153359, study PRJNA577476) | soil metagenome | isolation source: 80 cm saprolite under Madrone tree | place: USA:California | collected 2016-06-14 | reverse complement strand
TTTCGACCCGCGAATATCAGAGTGATTAACCGTCGCGACAGCCGCCGCGACCGCGACTTGCGCCGTCATCCCCTCTTGAGCCGGAGGAAGAAAAACCAAAATAGAGGATATTGCTTGACCGGTCGTTTCATATCAGAATTATAGACTTACAAAAAACATAGGGGGTGGGAGTGGTTATTGTTAACCAAAAATCTCCTGATGCTGTCGTTCGACCCGTCCTCGAAGGCCGGCCGGAGGATATTCCTACTCCCGCGGAGCAGGCTTCCCGCCGCAACCCCCAGCACCCAACTCATGTCCGCTGGTAGTATCCTGTGGGTAGCCCCATGAACCGCGTATACCTCGATTACAACGCCACGACTCCCGTCCAGCCGGAAGTGCTCGACGCGATGCTTCCCTTTTTCTCGGGAGAATTTGGCAATGCTGCCTCCATTCACACCCCCGGCCAGCGGGCTCGCGCCGCCGTCGAAACGGCTCGCGAACAGGTCGCCGCTTTGATCGGTGCCCGCGCTCAAGAAATCGTCTTCACCAGCGGCGGCACCGAGTCCGATAATCACGCCGTCTTTGGGGTTGTGGGACAGGCATTCTTGCCTGTCCCCTCTTCAACAAATGCCGATTCCTCTCCCCACATCATCACTACCGCCATCGAACACGAAGCGGTGCTGAACGCGTGTCAGGCGCTGGAAAAGAGCGGGGTGCGCGTTACTTTCCTCGCGACAAATCGTGAAGGCCAGATCGATCTCAACGAATTGCGGCGAGCCGTGCGGCCGGAAACTGTGCTGATCACTGTCATGCACGCCAACAATGAGCTCGGCACTCTCCAGCCCCTCGAAGAGATTGGCCGCATCACTAAAGAGCGAGACATCTATTTCCACACCGACGCCGTGCAGTCTGCGGGAAAAGTACCGATCGATGTGAACAAGCAGGGAGTCGACCTGCTCTCCCTCTCCGCTCACAAGTTCTACGGTCCAAAGGGCATAGGCGCTCTCTACATTCGCAGGGGAACGCGTTTGCGCCAGCTTCTTTATGGCGGCCATCACCAGCGTGGCTTTCGTCCGGGCACGGAAAACGTTGCGGGCATCATAGGCCTTGGCAAGGCCGCGGAAATCGCGCGTGAGTCACTCGCGGCAGACGCGCGGCGTCTGTCTGCCCTTCGCGACAGATTGGAACAGGGATTACTAGCACGCGTGCCGTATGCACGGGTTAACGGCGGCGCCGCTTCGCGCACTCCAAACACAACAAATTTCGGTTTTCCCGGCATCGAAGGCGAAGCGCTCCTCATTGCCCTCGATTTAAAGGGTCTGGCTTGCTCGACCGGAGCCGCCTGTTCTTCCGGCGCGGTGGAGCCCTCGCACGTTTTGACGGCCATTGGTCTGCCGCCGGAAGAAGCTCGCGCCAGCTTGCGATTCAGTCTCGGGCGACACACCACGGAACAGGAAATTGACTTTGCGCTACAAGTCGTTCCCTCCGCCGTGGAGCAGCTGCGCGAGTTGTCTCCGACCTATCGAAAAGTGACGGAAGCCCGGTAAACTAAATAAGCAGGCGCACTCGCCACGGCGGGCGCCCTTCTTGAACGCATGGCTACGATCACCCAATTCGATACGCTTCCGGAACGCGCCGAAGTCCAGCGCGGTCTCGTCGCTGTCGCCATGTCCGGCGGCGTGGATTCTTCCACCGTTCCAGCGGTGCTCCAGGAACAAGGCCGCCCTGTCGTAGGCTTGACGATGCAGCTCTGGAACCAGCGGCGTCTCCCGGAATTGCAGGGCGATGGCCCCGCACAACACCGCTGCTGCTCGCTCGACGATGTCTACGACGCAAAAGCCGTGGCGCAGCATTTGAAGTTCCCGCATTACGTGGTGAACTTCGAAGCGCAATTTGAGGAACGTGTTGTTCGCCCTTTCGTTAATCAATATCTTTCCGGCCGCACGCCCATTGCCTGCACCAACTGCAACACGGACGTGAAGTTTGAGCCGCTGCTGCGCATGGCGCGGCAGATCGGTGCCGAGCGGCTCGCCACCGGCCATTACGCGCGCATCCGCAAGAACGACGTCACCGGTCGCTGGGAATTATTGCGCGCAAGAGATGAGAGCAAGGATCAATCCTATTTCCTGTGGGGCTTGTCGCAGGAGCAGCTTTCGCGCAGCGAATTCCCCCTGGGCGAACTCACCAAGGAAGAAGTCCGCGCGGTGGCGCGCCGTGCCCATCTTCCCGTGGCGGAAAAGCCCGAAAGCATGGAGCTATGCTTCGTGCCCAATGGGAATTACGTTCAATTCATTCAGGCCTATTCGCGCGAGAGCGGGATTTCGCTGCACGGCAGCGAAGGCGAAATCGTGACGGAGACGGGCGAGGTCATCGGACGCCACAACGGTGTGCATGAGTTCACCATCGGCCAGCGCAAAGGCCTCGGCTTTGCCGTTGGCAAGCCGCTCTACGTGCTCTCCATCGATCAAAAGCAGCATCGTGTGGTCGTGGGAGATGACGACGCTCTGCGCACCACCACCCTTGAAATTGAAGAGGTGAATTGGGTTTCGTGCGGAACACCCGAAGCGCCCTTACGCGCGTTCGCAAAAATTCGCCACAAGCACGAGCCGGCAGCAGCAACCATTGAGCCACTGGAAATGAATCGTGCGCGCATCACTTTCGATGCGCCGCAGCGCGCCATCACTCCGGGACAAGCGGCTGTGTTTTATGACGGGGAGCGCGTGCTTGGCGGTGGTTGGATACGCTAAGGGATCCGTATCTATGCTCAATTGGAATCAAAAGAAGGTTCAGAATCTTACAGGCAGCGAAATCTGGTTCTTTATCCTGGGGCGAGTTCTGGTTGCGTTCGCGATTGGAATTCTAGTTACTCAATATTTCCCGCGAATAGCAGCGCCCATTGCACTCCCAGCGTTAGCAATTGGCCTAATTCTGTTTGCGATTGCCGCAATGAGGATTGTGGCGGCAAACTTCTCGTTAGTCAGTAAACCTATTGCAGCGAGTTCAAATAAAGAGTTCTTCTTCTTGTTGTTCGCGCGGATCGTCGCGACGGGAGCCTCTGCTGCGCCGCGAACGGAGCAGATCGAGACCCACCTTAATTCCCTGCACTAATGCGGACGCCTTCTGCACCGGGCGCCAAAAACTGTGCTTGAATTTCGATCCGGCATCCTCCACGGCTTCCAGCGTCCCCGTCAAAATCCGGTCGGCATGCACGAGCTGCCCGCGGAAGCGGTCCGACGCCTCGGTCAGCACGCGGTCGACTTTTTGCGCCTGACCGCGCGCCAGATAGACGATGTGCGACGCGTCCGTCACCATGCTGGAAATTTTCGGCTGCGTATCGTCCAACAGGATCTGGACGCGCGTGAGGATGGGACCAACGCGCGCCTGTAAATCGCTCGTCAGCCGGTTGACGTTCTCCGACGTGCGCCGCATCTGAAAAAATAACAGCGTCAGCATCACTACCTGCACAACAAGCGCTATCGCCGCGATGATGCTGAAGAATTCGAGCCAGAATTGCATAGGCGCTCCACCCGCCCCACTTGGAGGCGGAACCCCGTGCTACCGTCCTGCCGAGTCCCTACGACTTCGATTCGCGCAGATAGGCCTCGCGCCCGGCTTCGACCGCCGCCGAGATGGAATCCTTTTTGCGCACCGCAACTTCCTTGCTGCGTTCGATCAGTTCATCTGCGCGCTCGCGGAGTTCGCGCGCCTTCTTCTGCGCGTAATCCTTGCCTTCATCGGCCTTCTTTGCAAGGTAGTCGCGAGTATCTTCGCCGGATTTCGGCGCGAAGAGAATCCCTACGAGCGCTCCAACTCCCAGCCCTACGAGGAAATATGTCACCTTGGATCCTACATTGTCCGCCATAGCAACCTCCACAGAAACCGTAGCATAGCGGCATCGCGGGTGCAATGCGACCTAACCTGTATCGGTAGCTTGAACTGGTTATTCCTTTGAAACGCCTCCCAGGTACTCGAGAATTTTTTCCGCATTTTTCCGCGTCACCAGCCCGCTCAATTTCTCCACTCCCGCTCGCTGAACATTGGCGACACTTCCAAATTCCTTCAACAGTTTTTGGGCGGTTTTCACTCCTACACCCGGAATATCCTTGAGCGCTGTTTCCGTCTGCCGTTTGCCGCGCCGCTGCCGGTGGAAGGTCACCGCGAACCGGTGAGTCTCGTCTCGGATCTGCTGAATCAGGTGGAGCACGGGCGAGTGGCGCTCCAGCACGATAGGTTCGTCCTCCTGGCCGAAGACGTAGAGGATCTCTTCTTTTTTCGCGATGCTCGCCATCGGTTGATTGATTATTTGCAGCGACTCCAGCGCCTGAGCGGCAGCGTGAAGCTGGCCGATCCCGCCATCAATCAGGATTAATCCGGGCAGCTCTTTCTTCTCCTCCAGGACCCGCCGGTAGCGTCGCGTGACCGCTTCGCGCATGCTCGCAAAGTCGTCGTTGAGCCGGGGCGGTGGACCGTTGCCTCCGTCTTCCCCGCGCCCGTCCTCTCCGCGAATGATGAATTTCCGGTAGTCCGATTTTTTCATCCGGCCATTTTCCCAAACGACCATGGACGCAACCGTATCCGTGCCCTGGATATGAGAAACGTCGAAGCTCTCGATGCGTTTGGGTTCCTCGGCGAGATTGAGCGCATTTTGCAACGCTTCGCCAATGGCTTTCGAACTCGGCTTCAGCACGCGGAAGCGCTGTTCGAAGGAATGTTTGGCGTTGTTTTCCACCAGATCAAGAAACGCGCGCTTGCTCCCGCGCTGCGGCGTGAAGATCTCGACTTTGTGGCCCGCGCGTTCCGTCAGCGTTTCCTCCAGAAGTTCGCGGTCCTCGAAATCCGCGGAAACATGGATGGCTTTCGGCAGATACTCCGATTCCAGATAGAGCTGCTTCAAAAGCGAAGGCACGAACTCCTGCGCATCAAATTCCTCCAGATCCTCCCAATAAAATTCCCGGCGATCGACAACGCGGCCGCCGCGCAAATGAAAAAGGTCCGCCGCCACCAGGGGTGGTTCGGCGTAGTACGCAAGCACGTCCGTGTCATCACCCTGCGCGGAAGCGATACGCTGACGCTCTTCAATGTCCTCAAGCGTGCGCAGCAGGTCGCGGTATGACGCAGCCTGCTCGAAAAGTTCTTTCTCCGCGGCCACGCCCATGCGTTCTTCGAGACTTTTGATCAGGTCGTGCCGCCGGCCTTCCAGGAAGAGACGCACATCGCGCGCGGCTTCCGCGTAGCGATCGTCGGTCGTCAGCCCCGTAACGCAGGGCCCCAGGCATCGTTTGATGTAGTACTGCAAGCACGGACGCGGGTGAGATCGCGTGAGGTCCACGGTGCAGGACGGAACCAGGAATCGCTTGTGCACAAAATGGAGAATCCGCCGGGCCAGACTCGACGGGAAGTACGGGCCGAAATACAACGACCCGTCTTTCTTGATGCGCCTGGTGAAATACACGCGCGGATATTTTTCAGCGGCAGTGAACTTGATGTAGGGATAGGTCTTGTCGTCGCGCAGCACGACGTTGAATTTCGGGCGATACCGCTTGATGAGATTGTGTTCGAGCGCCAAAGCTTCGCGTTCGTTGCCTACGACAATGGTTTCGAGATCGGCAATCTCCCGCGCCAGCGAACCGGTCTTGGCGTCAATCCAGCGTGATTCAAGAAAGTAGGAGCGCACGCGGCTGCGCAGGTTGCGCGCCTTGCCAACGTACAGGATCTTCTCAGCGGCATCCTTGAAGAGATAGACGCCCGGGCTTTCCGGAAGCTGCGCGGCTTTTTCGCGGGGTTCCATTGGGTTTCATGCAGAACGCTGCAATCGCGGACAACTTCCATCATACTAGAGGGACGCGCGCAGGACCCGCCGCAAGAATCCTCCTCAAAACCTGCTGACCCGCCCAGCCCTGCGCCGGAAAAGCCAACCGGTAAGCCCGGCAAGAACGATAAGAAAAATAAAGACACCGCCACAAGCTCCGCTCCGGACCAGCCCACTTGGGATCCGCTGCGGGCCGAAAAAGATCTTGAAGTGGGCCAATACTACATGCGGAAAGGCGACGTAGACGCGGCGATAGATCGGTTCGAGGACGCCACGCTGGCAAAACCCGGATACGCGATTCCCTTTCGATTTCTAGGCGAGGCGCAGGAGAAGAAGGGCTTGAAAAAGCAAGCTATTAAATCCTACCAGCGGTATTTGGATTTGTATCCCCACGCGGAAGACCGAGACAAAATTCAAAAGCGAATCGACAAGCTCCATAAGGCAACGGAGAAACGGAAGAATTAGTCGCGGCGTTTTTCTTCCCTGGCCTGTTCCCCGGCCGCGCTGACAATCATTTCGTCAAACGCCCGGGGCAGTCCTTCTTTCGCGGAATAGGGTCCCGGCTGATACGCGCGCGACTGGATTCCCAATTGCGAAAGTTCGCAGATGCGCCAGTCTTCCCGATTCGTGGTGTCCCAGAATTCAACCGCGTCGCTGGGATCGAAACTCGGTTTTTTCATTTCATCGGGATGGAAGTGCAACTCGCAGATCACGCGCGTCTGATCCACTGCCTGCGGCCAGAGCGTATGCGTCATCACGTAGTCCGGATGCAAACTCAGGAACAAGTTGGGATAGACCGTGTAATAGAGCACGCGCTCGAGGTTTTCGCCCGGCAGTCCCGGCAGGCACGCGCGCGGCTTTTTCCCATCCACGCTCATGGTTTCCACGCCCTCGCGAAACTCCATCGAGCCGCCAATGTAACCCGCGGCGGGCGCATCATTTTCCCCGGAGAGATAGTGGGTCATGCGGTTGAGAAGCGGATGGAGAATCGGACAATGCAGGCATTCGTTGTAATTCACCACCAGCAGCTTCCAATTGCATTTGACGTCGTACGTCTTGCGAGCCGCCATGCGCAGCTCGCCCACACGCCACGCGTCAAACTTGCCGCGCAAATCGCCCAACTGCGCCGCCAATGGTGCAGCGTTCCGGTCGAGATTCACGAAGAGGTGGCCGTCCCAGATTTCCGCCGGAATCCCGTGTAGCGGGTAGTTCTCGCGGCAGAAGTCCGGCTCTTCCATATGCGGCGCTGCGCTCAGCTTGCCGTCCAGCCCGTAGGTCCACCCGTGGTAGCCGCATTGAATGCTGCCGGAAAACCGTCCCTCGGCGACGGTGCAAATGCGCGTGCCGCGGTGGCGGCAAACGTTGAAAAACGCGCGCACCTGGCCGTCGGGGCCACGTACAAGGATGACGCTTTCCCGGCCGATCTCCCGCAGGAAATAGTCACCTGGCTGCGGAATCTCCGGTGCGCGTCCGGCGCAAATCCAGCTCCGAAAGTAGAATTTTTCCAGTTCCTGCTGGAATATGGCGGGATCCACATAGTATCGCTGCGGCAGCGTCGTGCGGGATGTACGATTCTCGGCGTTCTGCATGGTTCACCAGTAATCGCCTTGGAGTTTAGCTTAAATTGCGGCCCAGAGGATGGAGCGTACTTCGCCTCTGCAAGTATTTAACGTGCGAGACGGTCGAGGACGCGGCGGGCTCGGTCAAATTCGGCGAAGCGCTTTTCCTCGGCGCGAAATTCTTTTGAATGCGAGACGAGGCTGCAGCCGGAACGCCGAGTGGGATGCTTCACGTGCAGCATTTCGTGAAACAAAACATATTCCACGGCGCATTGCGGCACGCTTGCGCGATCCATTCGCCGATTGAGCAGAATCTGGTTGGGACCGGGATCGTAGCAGCCGAATTGCCGCCGCCAGTTTTTCGAGCTCCAGCCGATGTGCGGACGCTGCAATTCTCCGCTGAAATATTTTCCATTCAGGTCTTCGAACAGCTTCTCCAAATCAAAAAATTCCCCGCGAGGATTTGCGGCCGCCAGCCGGACGCGCCCGCCGCGCATGCGGTTCATGCGCGCCCGGGTGCGATCGCTGCGCGCGTACACCAAATATGGCTCGACAAGAGACCGCGGCGCCTTCCGCCGGTACACACGCCCAAGCAGCAATGCCGCCGCACCCTCGAGCACCGGACGGGGCGCGCGCCGCAAAAGATCCGAGAAACGCACGTAAATCATCTCCTCGCGCCGCCGGATCGTCAGCACGAGGCTCGAATAGGCGTAAAATTCGACGCGGAAACGCGGCGGCCGGCCATCGCACTCGAGCCGCGTAAACACCCGCTGAAAAAGCGGCGCGCCGCCCGGCACGGGATGATTTCTTCGCTGATTCGCGTTTGCCAATCTCATCCGATCCTTATGCGCATCAATTCTTCCGGCGGATGGGCGGAGGTGACACTTTTTTCTTGGCCTTCTCCGCGTCGTTCAGGGCGTCCCGCGTTCCTTCGATGGCATCGTCGAGATTGTCCTTATAAATCTCGCGTTCCGCGCCTTCCGCCGATAGTTTCTCAAGGATAACCAGAAACTCCTTGGTGCGCACCGACATGAGTTCAACTCCTTTGCGGATGTTGTCCTGTTTCTCAATCCCCAGTTGGATGAGATCCGCTGCGTCGTCCACGCAGCCCACATAGGCATTGAGGAGTGAGTTCAGCATATCCGCATGACGGTTTGTGGAGGGATGCTCCAGTTCATATTGAAATTTTTTCAAACGGTCTTCCGCGAATAGGAGAAAAAGCCGGATGCGCTCGTTGGTATTGTTCTCCGCATCGCGGATTTTGTCGGCCTCGACCGAGGAAAGGTAATCCTTTTTTTGCTGGTGTCCGGCGTTCGCGGCCTGCGAAGCGCTGAGAACCAGACAGGAAGCGAAAACAACGTGCGTCAGCAATCTCAAGGTTGTTTCTCCGGGGGAGGCGGGCTTGCCGCTTTTTTGTTCAGCGGACGGTTTGGAAATAGCAGTTTCAGCAGCTCGTCATCCATAGCGGCGAGATCCTCGCGGACGATTTCGAGCGGTGGCTTGAAGGGTTCGGGAGCCACGAGCAAACTCTCTGCGATCTCCCGAATTCCCTTCCGTGCCTGGATCTCCAGTTGGCGGTAGCCATTCGGCTGTTTCTCGGAGTTGGGGTGCTGCTTTTTCAAAGCATCGAGCACCGCGCGAACATTGTCCCGATATTTTTCCATCGTCAGGCCGACGGTACTATTGTCACCGGCCTTCTCGGCTTGCCGGACGGCCTCAAACTGAGCTTCGCCGAGTTTCTGGAGAAGTTTTGCTTTGCGAACCGCATTCGATTCTCGATCGAAATGCATCTGAAGATCTGCCAGCTGGCTTGCTGCGGAAGGAGGCCATACAAAAAGAACAAGCGCGAGGCCGAAAACCGCTCCCAGGGACGTGCCGCCAGCCTTCATGCGGTTACCTTTTTTGCTCCAGCATGCGTTTCAAAACCTTGCTGCGCTGTTGCGCTTGCCAGACCTGATCGGGATTCTTGTCCCGATCCAGATCGAGAAATTTCTGGTAAGCCTCCAGCGCGGGCTTCGGCTGGTTCAGTTTATCGTAGCAAATTGCACGCATAAACCACGTTCCGGCGATAGGCTGTTCCACCTTGGCAATTTCATCCAGCGTCGCGAGCGCTGCTGGATAATTCCCACCCAGAAAAAATGTGGAGCTGAGGTCCTTCCAATACGTCAAATTCTTGCCATCGAGATGCAGCGCGGCGCGAAGCTCCTTTTCCGCAGCGGGAAAGTCGCGCTTCTGCATGTAGACACGGCCGAGGCCGCCGTGAAGCTGCGCGTCGCCGGGAGCGAGAGCCACTGCCTCCTGAAGAGTATGAAGTGCATCGTCCCATTTTTTCCTGCCAATTTGGATGTCGGCGCGAACCTTCAACAGTTCCAGAGACGGCTTCCCGGAATCCGTGCGGCTGAGTTCGGCATCGGCGGCATCGAACTTCTCTTGCTCCAAATACAGATGCACTAGCCGGGCGCGCGCCACAGAGTCAGCGGGCTGCACGGTCAAATATTGTTCATACGCTTCGGTGGCTTCCCGTTTCTTCTGCTGGTTGAGGCTGCGCGCCAGGCCAAGCAGCGCACGCGGTTCCTGCGGCTGACGTTCAATGGCGTTGCGGAACTTTTGCTCCGCGTGCGCGGGGCGATTCAAGGCGAGGTACGTCTCGCCCAGATGCAGCAGCGTATCCAGGTCCACCGGATCGAGGGCCACGGCATTTTCGAATGCCATGGCAGCGGCACTTGGGTTGCGACTGCGCTCCAACGCGACTCCCAGAAGAAAGTGCGGGCGGCTTTGCGCCGGCAGGAGTTCCGCGGCTTTGGTGAGCGGCGCGACGGATGCGGCGGGGTCTTTGTCCAGAAGAAGAATCCCGAGATCCAGATAGGCTTCGGACATTTTAGGATCAATGGCGA
>WNFT01006570.1_pt1 | contig 10241 bp, 12 predicted proteins | sample 5400191 | NCBI WGS metagenome assembly WNFT01 (sample SAMN13153359, study PRJNA577476) | soil metagenome | isolation source: 80 cm saprolite under Madrone tree | place: USA:California | collected 2016-06-14 | reverse complement strand
TGATGTACAGGCCTGAGCGCTCGATCGATGCGGCAACCTCGCTCATGGCCGGCGTGTAGCCGCCCGGGAAAATATACTTCGCGGTCCAGGAGTTGGTTACGCCCGGTCCGTCGGTTCGGCCAATGGTGTGGAGAAGGGCAACCCCGTCCGGCGCCATCAGATCACGCACCTTGGAGAAAAACGCATCGTAATGAATCACGCCGACATGCTCGAACATGCCGACGGAAACGATGCGGTCGAACGGACCTTTGATCGCCCGGTAGTCGGCAAGCTCGAACCGGCAGCGTTCCGCGAGACCGGCCGATTGAGCCCGCGCATTCGCCATGGCAAATTGCTCGGTGGAAAGCGTCACACCCAAGACACTGGCTTTGGAGTCGCGCGCGAGGTCGAGCCCAAGGCCGCCCCAGCCCGAGCCGATGTCGAGGACCGAGAGACCTGGCCGGTCGAGCTTCAGCTTGGCGGCGATATGCCGCTTCTTGGCGGCTTGCGCCGCTTCGAGCGTCATTTTGGGGTGCTCGAAATAGGCGCAGGAATATTGGCGGTCGGCATCGAGGAAGAGATCGAACAACGCGCCCGAGAGATCATAGTGATGCGCGACGTTCTTCCGCGCGCGCAGCGCGGGATTGAACTGCGCGACTGGACGCCACAGGCGGCGAAGCGCGCGCTCGAGTCTGACGAGCAGAGGAAGCCGTCCAACGCCCACGCTCGAGATGAGGATTTCGAGTACATCGGCGATGGTGCCATCCTCGATCGTCATGCGGCCGTCCATATAGGCTTCGCCAGGAGCGAGATCGGGCTTCAATCCGATCGTCCACGGCGACCAGCGGCCATGAAGTCTCACCGTGGCCCGCGGCGCGCCGGTGCCGTAGCTGCTCGCGTTGCCGTTGGGCCAGATGACCGTCAGCGTTCCCCGGGTCACAACCTGTTCTAGAACCGCTCCGAGCATGACGACCCCCGGCCTCTTTTTTCAAAGCCTACCGTCGATGCATAACAATCAAAAGAGCCATACGATCCCTGGAAATTCATAGGCGAGCGCATTATCGCCAGCTGAGAGGCTGGGCAAAATATTGAAATAAAAGAATAAAACTGCTCTATCTCAGGTTTCGCCCGAAAGCCGCTTCAGTCGCACTTTTTAAAATTGCCGTCACGGCAGTCGCGGACGAGTGCCTGGGCGGCACGGAGCTGGATCGGGTTCATCTTGCTTGCGACCTCTTTGAAGTTCTCGCTGGCGATTTTGGCCTCGTCGCCCGAGAGCGACGCGGCCGCTGCGGTGAACCAAACGAGCGCGCGGGCGAGATCCTGCACTATGCCGTCGCCCTCGCGCGGGGCCGCGTAGATGCTCGCGAGGTTGAATTGCGCGCGACCGTTCCTCTGCTGTGCCGAAAGCCGGAAATATTTGAGCGCCTCGACGGCATTCTTCGGCACTCCGTCGCCGGAGTAATACATGGCACCGAGGTTCAACTGCGCGCTATCGAGGCCCTGATCGGCGGCCTTGCGATACCATTGCGCCGCCTGTTTGTAGTCCTTGGGCAAGCCGCGTCCATTGGCGTAGATGACGCCGAGATTGTACTGCGCCGACGCATTGCCGTGATCGGCCGCCAGCCGATACCATCTTGCGGATTCCTTGTAATCCTGGCTGACGCCGAGACCGCGTTCGTACATGGCCGCGATGCTCGCTTCGGCCGTCGAGCTCTTCTTCTCGGCGCCGAGGCGAAACAGCTCCATCGCTTTTTTATAATCCTTAGCAACGCCCTGGCCGTTTTGATAAAGCACGGCAAGATCGACGATCGCGAAGACGTTGCCCTTGTCGGCGGCAAGGGTGAGCCATTTCGCCGCTTCCTTGTGGTCCTGAGAGACCCCGAGAGAATTCGCGTACATCGCGCCGACTTTATATTGCGCCTCGACGTCGCCCTTCTCCGCCAGAGGACGCATTAAAGTCAGCGCGGTTTTGTAATCGCCCTTCTGGTAGGCCGCGAAGGCGTCATCGGACGGCGCCGCTCCAGCCGCACCGGCCATGAACATGAATGCCGCAATTGCCACAGCTGCATGTCTTAGCATCGCTGAGCCCCTCAGCCGCCTCATTCAGGCGTAACCCTAACCTCGATCTAGGAATTTCGGAAGTAAGGACCGATTGCGTATGCCGGGCCGGTCCACAGGGTGGCCGGCCAAGCCTTCGACCTTCGCCCCAGGATTCTTGCCCCGACGGTTGAATAGCGCGCCCGTATGCTTAAGTCGGGAATAGAGGCTGGTGCGGCCGAAAGCATGGACCGCTTCGCCGAGTTGATCGAAGGCCCAAGCAAGCGAGGTTCACATGCAATACGTCGATGGATTTGTCGTCCCGGTCCCAAGGAAGAACCTGCGGGCCTACCGCCGCATGGCACAGCTGGCAGGCAAGGTTTGGCGGGAGCATGGCGCTCTCGACTATCGAGAATACGTCGCCGACGACGTGAAAGTGGGGAAGCTGACGTCGTTCCCCCGCAGCGTTAAGCTCAAGCGCGGTGAGACGGTGATCTTTGCCTGGATCGCCTACAAGTCGCGCGCACAGCGCGATCAGGTCAACGCGAAGGTCATGAAGGACCCGCGGCTGGCAAAGATGATGGACCCAAAAGCGATGCCCTTCGACGGTAAGCGCATGTTCTGGGGCGGTTTCAAGCTTCTGATCGAAGCTTGAGCCCGCTCCCCAACAGCCCTCGCCCCCATAGGAACCATTCATGTGCCGAAACATTCGCACGCTCTTCAACTTTGAGCCGCCCGCAACCGAGGAAGAAATTCGCGCCTCGGCGCTGCAATTCGTGAGGAAGGTCAGCGGATTCACCAGCCCATCACGGGCAAACCAGGCGGCGTTCGAGCGGGCGGTCGACGAAGTCTCGGACGCCGCCCGCCGGCTTCTGGGCTCTTTAGAGACCGCTAGTCCCGCGCGCGACCGCGAAACCGAAGCCATGAAAGCGCGGGCCAGGGCGAAGGAGCGGTTTGCTTAAGGAGGTTGAACGAACCAAAAAAGATCGTCTCGCCCGTGTCGATCCTCAAAAGCACCGTTCGACGTATGAGCAGAGCCAGGGATTAAGGGTCCGGGCTCCTAATCAGAAGGAGAACGAACGATGCGTTTTATGATTGTGGTCAAGGCCAACAAAGACAGTGAAGCGGGCGTCATGCCCGAGGAGAAGCTTATGGCGGAGATGGCGACCTTCCATGAGGAGCTGGCAAAGGCGGGCGTGCTTCTGGATGCCTCCGGGCTGCAAGCGAGTTCCAAGGGCTGGCGCATCAAATATTCCAAGGGAAAGCGCACCGTGGTGGACGGCCCCTTGAGCGAGACCAAGGAACTGATCGCCGGCTACACCATCATTCAGGTGAAGTCCAAGCAGGAAGCCCTGGAATGGACGAAGCGTTTTCCCAATCCGGCCGGCGAAGGCAAGGAGTGCGAGATCGAAGTTCGCCAAATGTTCGAATTGGAAGACTTTGGACCAAGCGAAGCGGCGGACCGTTTTCGCGACATGGAACTCAAATCCAAGCCGTAATTCGCGCCCCGGGACCGCGGAAGCCGCCATACCGCGGTCCGGAGACGTGGCATCAGAGAGCCCAGTTCCAAAACCTGAACCCATGATGGAGACCCAAATGAAATACCTGTGCTTGGGCTATTACGACGCGACGAAGTTCGAAGCGCTGCCTAAGCCTGAGTTGGAGGCCTTGGTCAGAAAGTGCAAGGACCATGACCAGGAGCTGCGCAAGACGGGAAAGATGAAGGTTCTCGGGTCGCTTTCGGCGCCGCAGGAATGGAAATCCATCCGGCCCAGACGCGGCAAGCCATTGGTCATCGACGGACCTTTCACCGAGGCGAAGGAGTTGGTCGGCGCGTTTTTCATCATCGAGGCCACGGACATGGCCGAAGCCGTCGCGATCGCCTCGAAGCATCCTGCGGCACATTTGGGCGCTGACGTCGGATGGGGCGTCGAGGTCCGCGCCTGCGAAATGTACGAGCAGGCATAGAACGAAAGCAAAGCATCTCGGAGAAGAATTTTCTGCCGAGCCTGTCGATCCGGAAGAACGTCATTCGACGTATAGGCAGAGTCCGACAAACTGGAGACAGCAATGAAATATCTGGCGATCTACACCCCCGACGCGAAAACAGCCGGCATTCCGCCGACGAAAGAGCACATGATGACGATGGGGAAGTTCGTCGAGGAATCGTTCAAGTCCGGCGTGCTGCTTGCGACCGGGGGGCTCCTCCCCGCCTCGAGGGGCGGCGCGCGCCTGCAATCCTCAGAGGGCGGGATCACTGTGATCGACGGCCCCTACACTGAGTCGAAGGAGCTGATCGCCGGCTTTGCCATCCTTCAGGTCAAGTCGAAGGAAGAAGCCATCGCTATGACCAAGTGCTTTCTCGAAGTGGCGGGCGATGGGCTGAACGAGCTTCGGCAGATCATGGAACCGGAAGGGAACCCCGCGAACCTGTAGCCCGTTCCTTGAGAGGTCCGACTGATCGCAAACAGCTCCAAGCCCCAAAGGAGATAGCCATGCAAGTCCAACCCTATCTGTTCTTCGACGGAAAATGCGAGGAAGCGCTCGATTTCTACCGCAAAGCGCTCGACGCCAAAGTGGTGACGCTGATGCGTTTCAAGGACAACCCTGAACCCCCTCAGCCCGGCATGATTCCTCCCGGTTCCGAGAACAAGGTGATGCATACCAGCTTCCGCATCGGCGACACGACTCTTATGGCGTCCGACGGAAGAAACACCGGGCACCCGACGTTCCGAGGCGTCTCGCTGTCGCTCACGGCATCGAACGATGCGGAAGCGGAGCGGCTGTTCGCTGCCTTGCAGGACGGAGGCAAGGTCCAGATGCCGATGACGAAGACCTTCTTTTCCTCGCGCTTCGGAATGGTCGCCGACCGTTTCGGCGTGTCGTGGATGATCATAGTGACACCTCAAACACACTGATTGGAAGGAGCAACGACCATGCGATTCATGATGCTGCTGATCCCCAAGGGGTACGAGAACGCAGCTCCAGGCACGACGCCGGACCCCAAGCACCATGCCGAGATGATGAAATACAACGAAACACTCCGGAAGGCCGGCGTGCTGCTTTCGCTCGATGGCCTCCACCCACCTTCAATGGGCGCGCGCGTCACATTTCCCGGAGGCAAGCCCAAAGTGACCGATGGACCCTTCGCCGAGGCGAAGGAGGTGCTCGGCGGCTACTGGATGATCCAGGTGACGTCGAAGGAAGAGGCGATCGAATGGGCCAAGCGCATCCCTGCCGGCGACTGGGCAGTGGTCGAGGTTCGCCAAGTGTTCGAGATGTCGGACTTCCCGCCTGACGTCCAACCCGCGCTGCGCGCACAGCTCGAACAGCGCGCGAATTCTTAGTCCTCAGCGTGACCAAGCGGAGAGCGCACCATGCAATTGAATCCCTATCTTACGTTCAACGGCAACTGCGAAGCAGCCTTCCGATACTATGAGAAAATTCTTGGCGGCAAGATCGTGGCGATGATGCCCCATGAGGGAACACCCGCCGCGGAACACGTGCCGGCGGAGTGGCGGAAAAAAATCCTTCACGCCCGGCTGCTCATCGGGGACAAGTTGCTGATGGGTTCCGACGCCCCTCCGGATCGCTACGAAGAGCCGAAGGGCCTCTCCGTGACGATTGGCGTCGATACGGCTGCCGAGGCCGAACGCATCTTCCACGCCTTGGCGGATAATGGAACGGTCCGCATGCCGCTCCAGGAGACCTTCTGGGCCATCCGGTTTGGCACGCTTGTCGACCAATTCGGCATCCCATGGATGGTGAACTGCGAGCGGCCTTCCTAATTCGAATAGGCGGCTCAGCTTGCACTGAGCGATTGGAGATGATGTATCGGCAGCAATGACAGCTGCCGATACACATCGCGCCATCGACGCCGTTTGGCGAATCGAGTCGCCGCGGCTCATCGCGAGTCTCGCCCGGATCGTGCGCGATGTCGGCGTTGCCGAGGAGCTTGCGCAGGACGCGCTTGTCGCCGCGCTCGAACGCTGGCCCGAGGCGGGCATTCCGGACAATCCCGGAGCCTGGCTCATGGCGACCGCGAAACACCGCGCCATCGACCGCTTTCGCCGAAACAAGCTGCTCGAGCGCAAGCACCAAGAGCTCGGGCGCGAGCTCGAGCAGGAGTTGTCCGCGCCGGATTTCGAAGCCGCTCTCGACGACGACATCGGCGACGATCTGCTGCGCCTGATCTTCACGTCGTGTCATCCGCTTCTTTCGACGGAGGCCCGCGTCGCGCTCACGCTGCGCCTGCTCGGAGGTCTGACGACCGAAGAGATTGCGCGCGCCTATCTCGCTCCGGAATCGACGATCGCCCAGCGGATCGTTCGCGCCAAGCGAACCCTTGCCGACGCGCGCGTTCCCTTCGAGGTTCCGCGCGGCGCCGAGCTGGCCGCGCGTTTGTCTTCGGTGCTCGAGGTCATCTACCTCATTTTCAACGAAGGCTACGCCGCGACCGCCGGCGACAATTGGGTACGTCCTCAGCTCTGCGACGAAGCGCTGCGCTTGGGGCGCATCTTGGCCGAGCTCGCTCCGAATGAGCCCGAAGTGCACGGACTCGCCGCGCTGATGGAAATTCAGGCTTCGCGGACGGCCGCGCGCGTCGGTCCATCGGGCGAGCCCGTCTTGCTGCTCGATCAAGACCGCGCGCGCTGGGATCAGCTCCTGATCCGTCGCGGCCTTGCGGCGCTCGATCATACCGACCGCCTCGGCGGCGCGCTCGGTCCCTATGCGCTGCAAGCGGCAATCGCGGCGTGTCACGCGCGCGCACGCACAGCGGTGGAGACCAACTGGGCGCGCATCGCGGCGCTCTACGATTCGCTTGCGCAGATCGCGCCGTCTCCGATCGTCGAGCTTAATCGTGCCGTCGCGATTGCGATGGCGTTCGGTCCGGCCGCAGGTCTCGAGCGGGTCGATGCTTTGGCCTCGGAGCCGGCGCTCAAGGCTTACCATTTGCTGCCGAGCGTGCGCGGCGATCTTCTCGCAAAGCTCGGGCGGTTGGACGAGGCGCGGACGGAGTTCGAGCGCGCCGCGTCGCTGACGCGCAACGCGCGCGAACACGAACTGCTGCTTAAGCGCGCCGCGGCCTGCGCAACCGGACAGCCGCCGTCGTGACTATTTCGACGCCGCCCTCAGTGCTTCATGGCAAATGCAACTGCCGAAACCAAATCATTTTCAGGAAAAAGCCCGCTTTGATGGAGCTGGTCCAGGATCGCCTCGAAAGCTTGATAGGTCGCGCTTCCCTCGGGAATTTTGTCGGCGAGCGCTTCGACCTGTTCGGCAAGATCTTCGATACGCTGACGGCGACGCGCTGTCTCTTCGGGACTCAGCATCTTCGGACCACTGCGGACGAACATTACCGAATAGGCGCGCGTATAGGCGGCAAGCGCTCGCAGGGCGTCCACAGCAGGCTCGATCAGGGAATAGCTGGTGCTGCGGCCACCGGCCAGGTCTTTGACGAGGACGTAACGGCTAACCAAATCATTGATGTCACGCAACGCTATGTCCTCGGAACATTTGGCAATCTTTGCCCATTTGGATGAAGTGAGCTTCCCCTCAAATCCATCAAGGAGCCGATTGATGATGAGGCGCTGGCGGTCGTTGAAAGACGAATTTCTGTGCAGCTTCCAGAAGCGGGCTTTCTTGAGCACGATCTCCAGGATTCGCTCCGCGCCTTCGAACGCACGGCCAAGGCAGCCCAGAAACCAGTCCAGCCATTCGGTGATGTCGAGGTCGCCCTTCTGAGTCGCCTCGAGAAATTTGTAATAGTCGTTCCGATCTTCTCGTATCTGCGCCGACATGCTGTAGAAGCGCTGGGTCGTTTGTTCGGAGCGTGCAAGCGCCATATCCGCGATGGCGCGAGCGATACGCCCATTGCCGTCGTCGAACGGATGGATGGTGACAAACCATAGATGCGCCACCGCAGCCTTCAGCACCTTATCGGCCGTGTCATCGCCATTGAACCAGTGGAGAAATTCCCGCATCTCCTGATCGAGCCGATGCGCCGATGGAGCTTCGTAATGCACCCATTCACGGCCCAACGGCCCGGAGACCACCTGCATCGGTCCGGCTTCGTCCTTTCGCCACGCACCGACGGTAATTTTGTGCAAGCCGCTATGACCTGTCGGAAACAGCGCCGCGTGCCAGCCGAATAGGCGCTCGGCCGTGAGCGGCACCAGATACTTTTGAGTTGCGTCAAGTATCATTTCAACGACCCCATCCACGTATCGATCCGGCGGTGGCAGGGCGCCTATGTCCATTCCAAGACGTCGGGCTATCGAAGAGCGGACTTGGTCCTTGTCGAGGATTTCCCCTTCGATCTCACTCGACTTGATGACTTCCTCGGTGAGGGTTTCCAGATTGGCTTCGGCGCGTAGGCGGAATCCGAGCTCGCCCATTCGCCCGATTAGTCTTCCCTGGAGGTGGCGAACGGCGCCCAAACGTCCAGCAATGGCGTCTGCTCGCCAATGGAACTTTGGCCAATTTGGCAATTCATGGATGTAAGTAGTCATATTCACCGTGGTATTTGCGGTGAATATGACTACTATTCTCCGCAAAGCAAGAACAATCTCCGCATGAAATACGGTGATTATGGCGCCGCTTCGACCATTGGGGGGCTCCCGGAAAACCTCACTCCCACTCGATCGTGCCGGGCGGTTTTGAGGTCACGTCGTAGACCACGCGATTGATGCCCTTGACCTCGTTGACGATGCGGGTCGCCGTGCGGGCGAGAAAAGCATGATCGAAGGCGTACGAGTCCGCGGTCATGCCGTCGGATGACGTCACCGCGCGCAACGCGCAGACGAATTCGTACGTTCGATCGTCGCCCATGACGCCGACGGTTTTGACCGGCAGCAGCACGGCGAAGGCCTGCCAGATCTCGTCGTAAAGACCGCATTTGCGGATTTCATCGAGGAAGATCGTGTCCGCGCTGCGCAGAATCGCGAGCTTCTCCCGCGTGATCGCGCCGGGAATGCGAATGGCGAGGCCGGGTCCGGGAAAAGGATGCCGCCCGACAAAGGAACCTGGCAGCCCAAGCTCGCGGCCCAAAGCGCGGACCTCGTCCTTGAAAAGATCGCGCAACGGCTCGACGAGTTTGAGATGCATCCGCTCGGGCAGCCCGCCGACATTGTGATGCGACTTGATCGTGGCCGAAGGACCGCCGAGCGCGGAAACGCTTTCAATCACGTCGGGATAGAGCGTGCCTTGGGCGAGGAACTGAACTTTGCCGACTTTCTTCGCTTCGCCGTCGAAGACGTCGATAAAAGCGGCGCCGATGATTTTGCGCTTCTGCTCGGGATCCTCGACGCCCTCGAGGCGCCTCAGGAAAAGCTCGCTTGCGTCGGCATGGATGAGCGGAATGTTGTAGTGCCCGCGAAACAGCGAAACGACGTCCTCCGCCTCGCCGGCCCGCATCAATCCGGTATCGACGAAGATGCAGGTGAGCTGATCGCCAATCGCTTCATGAATGAGAACCGCGGCGACCGAGGAATCCACCCCGCCGGAGAGTCCGCAAATGACGCGGCCCTTTCCTACTTGCTCGCGGATGCGGCGCACGGCTTCGGTACGAAACGCCTTCATGTTCCAATCGGGCGCAATGCCCGCGACGACTTGCGTGAAATTGCGGAGCAGCGCGGCGCCCCTCGGGGTGTGCACGACTTCGGGATGGAACATCGTGCCGTAGAAGCGGCGCTTCTCGTCGGCGATGACGGCGAAGGGTGCGTTGTCGCTCTCGGCCAGCACGTGGAAGCCTTGCGGCAACTCGGTCACCCGGTCGCCGTGGCTCATCCAGACTTCATCGCGCGCACCCAACGGCCAGATGCCTTCGAAGAGCGGCGATTGCCCCGTCACTTCGATCTCGGCGCGCCCGAACTCGCGTTTGGTATGCGGCTGCACACGCCCGCCCAATTGGGTGACCATGGCCTGTTGGCCGTAGCAGATGCCGAGAATCGGCACACCGAGATCGAACACACGCTGGGGTGCGCGAGGCGAGCCTTTGTCGCCGACGCTGGCCGGGCCGCCTGAAAGAATGACGGCTTTAGGCGGAGTCCCATTGATTGCGGCGTCCGCTTTGTTGAACGGGACAACCTCGCAATACACACCGCTCTCGCGAACGCGACGCACGATCAGCTGCGTCACCTGCGAGCCGAAATCGATGACCAGAACTGCAGACATCTACCGCCTGACGGGAACGTCCTTGTCGCCCCTGAGGGCTCTTTCAACCT
>WNFT01015510.1_pt1 | contig 10242 bp, 11 predicted proteins | sample 5400191 | NCBI WGS metagenome assembly WNFT01 (sample SAMN13153359, study PRJNA577476) | soil metagenome | isolation source: 80 cm saprolite under Madrone tree | place: USA:California | collected 2016-06-14 | reverse complement strand
GGCTCTGGTCGCGGTGGTAGAGCTTCCCATGGCTTTAGACGCTTGCACTTGGGGCAAACAACTGGCGTAGGGTGGCCATGTGGTCGGAGCTTTGGGTGCGCCCAGAAATAGCAAACTTCCTGGCCATCCTTAAAAGAGATGATGTCCGTATGTGCCCCAAGAACTTGATGCTCAAATATGGTTGAATCAAGCTTCTCCTTGTCGTGAATAAAATAGTTGAGTGCGTAGTCGACCAAAAATTTCGTGGTTAAGGACAGTTGCAAATTCTTTTGTGAGAAAGCGAGGATCTGCCGGAATAAATTCCTTGGATAATAAAAATAAAACCCAATGGTCAATTACGCAGAGGAAGAAAGGGAGAAGAATGTACTCTTTGGAAAGCAGTCGCAAATAAGCACGAGGCTCGGAATGAGCAACCACACCGCCACAGGAGTGGACAACTAACGTGCTGTCCGTGTTATTTTTGAAGATCTCTGACAGTCGATCCTCAAAAATGAGCTTAAACAACTGGTAGTTGGGTAGCTTTAATATCTGTAGAATAAAAAAATATGAAACGCACTGAATCAATTGAAGTTGCTGCAACATTGTTAGGAGCTATATGTAAATCTCCATTGTCAGGCGTGGAATGATCCGTAAAGATCACAAGAAATCTCCGAAACCTATGAAAGAAAGGTACAATTAGCATGGGATAACAACACATTATGAAATTTACCCTTGGAGTCGCCCATGTTTGAACTCATGAACAATTTGATCGAGATTATGCATACATGCCACATGATTTTCGGCGGTCTCAAGTGAGAACTCGAATCCCATATAGACAAGGTCTCCACGCAAATAATCATATAGATTGTGGTAAACAATGAGACCAGCACTTCCGACTGAAGACATCCCTTTCAGCCGAAGAGAAATTATTGCCAGACGTTCTGAATTGACGCGAGGCCAGAGCTCGCGGGTCGATGACTGGCCGATAAAGTCGTAGCCGTGCTGCCACCAAAGACAAATGATTAGGCCACCGTCACTTCATGCAAACCATTTTGTTACATACAAGATATGGTTCAGAATTTAGTTTGATTTTCGCTCCTATTCCGAAGCGATGGCAGCGTGGGCAGACAAAGACAGGGAGCTTTTGCTCGTCCTTGGTGGTATAGATGTCCATACTAGTGGCGCTAGCGTCACCTTTACGAGGCGTTGGCACAACACAATTTGTGCAGAATGCCCTAGGGCAGGAATTGCACAACCAGACGCGACCGCCGTCTTTGCAATTGCTGCACCACTATGGAGACGTTTACTGCATGTAGAAGCAAACCAAAAAAAAAGGTACCCGATCACCAGGATCAGTGTGTACCGTCCCATGTTTTATAACCTCCAGAATGGGATTGGCGGCAACCGGGATTCGTTTCTCCTTCTGGGCTACACCCTTTTTCTTCTTCGAGGCTTTTGCAGCGTCCTCAACTGCCTGCTCGAATTTGAGGTTCACACGTGGTGCTGGTGCCCCCGTTGATTTCTTTGCTGACTGCTTTGTACGAGCCATTGGAGACAAGATGAAAAAGAGGCAATACTAGTCTCCCGTATTTGTATTGACGAAGTTGAAGGAAAATTCGCGTACATCACATGACCGTGACCAAACTTTTATTTTCTCCAATTCATGTGGTGTTCCACTCTCCGAACCTGCTTCATACGGCGGGCCAGGGTTTTATCGGGTCCCCATGCTGGAGCCTTGATCAGTGGTTCATAACGACGAGGACATGCTCCACGTACTCGCACTCTCCGAACCTGCTTCATACGGAGCGTCGCTGAGGAGGATGACAATATCGCCATAAAATCAGCGCCTCAATGACCCGTCTCTCTCAGCTTGACTGCGCGTCGGCTGTTCCTCATCACTTGACTTCGCGTCGGTTGTTCCTCGTGGGATTTGACTTCGCGTCGGTCCCTCAGGCGACTTACCTACAAAATGTTTTAAGACCTCTTTTCTGCGCCGGTTTGTTGTCAAACTGTCTTTGACTGGTCCATGTTACTTATTTACGTCCCTCATAATTAGAGCTGTCCACTCGTATCCAAGATAAACACCCAGCAAGGGCCATTAACTACTTTTGCATCTTATGAGAATGCGAGCTGCTGGTTAGCGAAGGTCAGCCAACTTTAAACCATACCGTGTTCTTGAATTTATAACCCGGTTTCAGATCTTCATGCGATGACGAATTAAATTTGGGACGTCGTAACATACGAGCGGAGGGCAACTCTTGCAGATAAGGCTCAGATGGGGACAGAGACGTGGTGTCTGAATCGCACGGACTGCAGGGGCGGATGGTGCTTTGCAAGCCTCTTGGCTAAGCCCCGTACTTTAATACCAAAACGCGACGGGGGTACCCCTTAATGAACTTGGATTTAACTTCGCGTCGCCCACCAGGACAATTTGATTTCGCGTTGGTTGATATAAGAACATTGAATTAATTCTGCTGTTCTGCTGGTCCTCTCCGGGATACTTTTTCTATTATTGGTCAGTTGTACCTTCCTTCCAACCACCTTGTTGCTGACTGAGATATAGAGAATTGATTGTTTATATTGGCGAAGCCCCGTGCGTTGATACCAAAATACAAATTCTGGCTATGGACATGGCAGACGGTGCAGAGGGTCGATGCATTTGCCTCGGCCCGATTATTTTTTGGAGTGGACGAAACGCGCTAAGTAATATCCTCTCTTGTGACCTTTAATACATGGAATTGATCAAGGATTCCAATCAGCTGGAGTCACAACGGATAGTTTATGCGCTCGCTGGGCTGTGTTAGGCGTGTTCTATCTCATGTTGGCCAACAAGCGCTGGAGGGGTTGACGAGAAGAGCATATCTACACATCTGAGAATATCTGCGCCGCTGTTCACGGCAACGCTAGTCGCCTACCGTCTTTCAAGGAGGCTGAGGAAGCTGCAAAGCCGCCCTCATGCACGAATTTGTGGGACATCTTCTAGGATACGACATAATTGCAGGTGTTGGGCTTAGTGGTGGTTAGCTCCGCCGTTTATCAAGCGCAAGAGCTCGATCGCGGAATCCGACTGTCCTGATTCTAGGTATGTTCCTTGGTACCCCTTCTTCCTGAACCTCGACTGACAACGCATTACGTCTCAAGGATGGTCCAGTGGTTGAGCAAGGATTTCGGTTTGACATGCAATTTCTCCTTGATTTTTCAAAGACGACGGAGGCGAATTTGGGAACATGATGGAATCCCAACGAGAGACGAGCAGTTTCCTTCCTGAAAGGCATGTCATCGCCCTATGACCTTTGGGGCTGGTGTGTTCGACGTCGGGGCTGGTGTGTTCGACGTCGTCGCGGACTTGAGGGTATTCAAAGGTTTAGATCCTCTCAATGCCTCCCTTCAATGGAGTCGATTCATGGCCCACTACTTCTGGACAAATAACCGCCGGTGTCAGACTGACAGCGCTGGCCCTCCCCTCAACGCCTTAGAACCTGGATATCCAAATCATTTCGGCTCCTCCAATGTAGAGCTCTTCCTTCGTTGCAATGTCTTCGACATTGTTCAGAGTCAATGTTGACGAGTTCGACCAACTCGCTATTGCTTATCCAGAAAGTCCCTACATTGTTGGGGAGCTTGAGGCTGCAAACGCTCAATATGAGCACTACCGAGCAGGATAATTCGCCATACTATCAGCGCCTCAATGACACGTCTGTCCCAGCCAGCTTGACTCTGCGTTGGCTGTTCGTCATATGAGACTTGACTTCGCGTCGGTACCCCAGGCGACTTACGGCCAGACCAATGCCCTAACGACTTACAGAAGACCTCAGTCTCCATGGCCAACGATTGTGGATTCTGTTTTGCTTTTCCCCATCTCAGAACTCAGCATCGAACAAATATATCTACAGAATCATTTGCTACTTCTCAACGCCCATGATTTCTATGAATCGGAATAGAGAATCATTTATCGGGAGGTGGTTTCGGCACCGGAAGGGCGGATGGTGCTATACAAGTGTATGCAGGCCTTCCAGTCGGTGCTACGTTGTTAATCGCCCTGTCTGGTACGTCTCTGATGTGTTTATCTCTGTGATCTTCGGATTTATCTTCCCTTTAGGGCCAAGCGTTGTTGGTTGGGCAGATGACCCTGAAACCTGCTTCAAGAGATGTGCTATGAACCCATTTTTCATGTCTGGGTAAACTCCCAGAGCCACTTTGTTCCTTGTTCCCGTTTCCAATGGCTACGCCGTTCAACCCACGGCTCGCGATATCGGTCTATGCCGCTTGTCTCTCGTCATCGCATTCCATTGATTCCATCGCCTATCATTCCATCCCGTTAAATCCTTGCCTGTCGACCCATTAACGTTGATTAAACGACAGTGCCCAATTTTCTCAGGGCATATTGATGAACGAACAGATATACGTATGATGGCTCCACGAGATCATATGAATTGGTTTTTGGACATTACGAACCACGATTATGGGTAAAACACAAAGGGCGAAGTTATCCATCTCAACCAATTGTCAAGGTTCCAGCATGGGACCGACACCGCTACGCGTTGTTTTTAGTTCAAACTCTCCAGCTGTGTCCGACAAGATTAGGACCTCCGGAATGTGCCTGCCCCGACGAGCATGACTCCGCGTTGGTTGTTCGTCATGAGACTTGCCTCTGCGCTGGTTGGGCTCAAGCTTCCAACCCTCTAACCGACCATATAACCAACTTGACTGCGCGTCGCTTGTTCCCCAAGAGACTTGACCTTGACTTTTCGCCGGTCCCAAGCTGCATTGTCTGCGCTCTTTAACTCGTCACAAAGCCAGTGCCAACGCTAGACCATGTCCCACCGCCGCACAACTCACGCAAGGTCCGGGGTCATTGACTCCATCCTGAAAATCCGAACTTCCGCAGATACAGTGGAAATCGTTCTTGTTGTTCGTTGTTACAGAGCACTGCGAGACCCCTGCGATGGGAGCTCTCGATTCCAGTCAGGGTTTTGATTGGTCTTCGGAACTCGGGGACCTTGAACTTGTCAAACCAGGAAGTATTAACTCCCACTATGCGTCCCTCTCCTTTAAAACCATCGGGTTAGGTGCCGTTATCGCTGTGATCTCTCTTATCGCTGTGATCTCTCTTGCGAGAGTGTCTCCACCTGGTGCAGCTCGATGAAGACGCTGATATATTGGATATTACTATCTCTTTGAACCATTTAGGCTTGTAATATTTATCACTTTTTTCGCTGCTCGCTGTTCGAAAGTCAAGCTAAATTCTGAACATAACTTCGCCATGGTTTTGGAGCCGTGTCCGACAAGTCAGAATATCTGCAATACGCCTGGCTCTCGAACTTCACCCTGCGTCGGTTGATCGTTATGAAAGGGGACTTCACACCGGCCTTTGGGGGCCTTTAGAACCTGTTATCGTCAACAGGGAGCTGGGTTACACTCGATACTGGATAAGAGACCATGTGAGTTTTCTCTCCGACAGCGTCTGTTTATGTGGATTCAAATAACGGATGGAGAATTGGCTAGAACGATATGTTTTGCTTTATCACGCTCGCTCACAACATTCAGGACAGAGACTGCAACGTATTTCTTGGCACCTTTTTTTACGATCTGGAATGAGGCCCTGTTGTGTAAACGTTCTCTTTCGATTAGTCTCCCTGCACAAAATTTAGGCATGAGCTTGAATGTAACATACTTATTGCTCTTGACACATCCCCCCTTTTCTATTCTATCACACAGCCTATTTCGCCACTCCCCTCTGTTATTTCATTTTGTCCCCCTACTTTTCCCTTACGCAGTTTTGTTCTTTCGTCATCTTATCCTCCCTTTCGCGACTTTCGTTCACTTACCCTTCATCGCTTACAAACGCTTTCCCTCTTTACTGTCGCACAATCCCTTGACTACCTTCGTCTTTCCATGTCTTCGCCTTCACTTTGGCACCTCAAAACTCTCTCATTCAAGCCCAAAGCCCGCCGCGCCCTGGTTCGATCCATTTTGCGCGCCCTGGAAGAGGTCAAGGACGAGATTTCTCAATACCTCGCGATGGTCAAGGCCGCCGAAGTTATGGCAGTAGTCGTCACGTAGGCTTGATGGTGTTGTTTTCTCTTTTCTTTCCTTTGCTAACTTTTTACAGCTCGCCTTTCCACCCTTCAACGACCGAGTCCGAGCATCATTGGACTTCGAGGATTTTCGCCTCGACTCCGAATGGCTCGGTTTACCTTGGTGGCCTGCACTCTTTTTGCCCCAACTCGTCTTCAGTGGCAACATTTCGACCTAGGAGCCGCGACGGCAAGAAGTCGCCTTGGAGGCGTCGAACTTTCGCCGATATCCACCGCCAACGCAAACTGAGCGGGCTAAGGGCCGCCGACGTTTAGACAGGTATGTTTTTCTTTAGCATTCAACTTGATTCGCTCACAAACTTTGTGATGTAGACTTTTCAACATAATTTTTTTGTTACGATCTTGAAGGGCCTCGGCTTCAATGCAGTGTAAGCACCATTCTCCTTCGATTCCCTCTCTCGACTGACGCCTGATTTAGATATAATTTTTGTTGTAACATAGATAATTGTTGGCACTTGTAGATCGTCACCGTCGCGCATCCCTTTTTTTAAAAAAAAGAAAATAGTCATCTCGTACAGTGATTGTCCATATTTTTATCAAAAAACCCATTCTTATGAAATGTATTCCACAGACTCGAGGTCGAGCAGCCGATACAAGCACCGGCAGACATGTCGTTTATCTACTTTTTGAAAGTTCATTGCTTGCAGCTTGGACATCTCAGCGTCATGACGGCAAGTTGTGGCCGTTGAGCAATTACCGCGTGGGTGTTATTGCTGCCTTGGGTGGTGTTGAAAGTATTTTGGAGCATACTTTGTTCAAAGGTACCTATTTCCCTACCTAGGAAGGTGCGTTTCTTTGCAAGCTTCTTATCTAACCCAGCTCAAGTGTTATGCTAGGTCTTTTTTGGGAGAAAGCTTCGGGCTTCACGGAATCCATGCGATACAAGAAGTTGACAAACGCTCAGTGTTCGGGTCTGAACCAAATTCCCAATCGTCGATTTACGGAGTCCAATGATCAATCGTGCCAATGTTTACGTCGGTTTCCAAGTACAACTTGATTTGACCGGTATCTTCATTTGTGTCATTCTTTCCCTTCCTCAAGCAGCGTACTCAACTATTATTTCCTGGGCACGGTAAAATTCCCACCTTGAAACCAAATATTCCGAGCCCATTTGTGGCAGACAAGTGGGTTTTTAATTTACACTTATTCACTTGCAGGTCTAATTTATGTTTTTTCTAGTTCACGAAAGTGTTGTCATGGATTTGGTAATTTCCACCTAACTGACTGACCTCATTTTCTGGCCATTTTAATGTCAAGTCTTCGATCCAGAGTTGGAGCCTTTGCAGATCGAAACTGCAAAAAAAGACAATTTATCCTCGTAAGAGTTACGAGATGAATTCTTCTTGCGTGGATATTCTCCTCTTCTCAGCGTAAGGTATGTAAACCCGTGATTGTCTGGATATTTTGCTGATGGACTTGTTTTTTCACTGGAATATCTCGCGACTTTCACTAGTGACTGATGTAGGACTGGATTGACGTTCAGCTGAAATGGGGTGACTTTGATCCAGACGAGCGTTATACACGTGCAAAGTTCCTTGACTACGTGAGTTTCGCCGTTTGTCATCTGTCGTTCATCGACCGCAACTCAATTCTGTAAGCATTTATCCCTCACCGACGGGCGTTATGATTGGCATGGATCTGGCCTTTAATTTATGGTCTGCCTACGGCAATTGGTTCTCTGGAATGAAGCCGCTCATTCGGCAGGCAATGACGGAAATTATGCAGGCGAACCCTGCATGCCATGTGTTGCGAGAACACATTTGTAAGGGCTTGCAATTGTACTCCTCCGCGCCAACAGGACCGTACCTCAACGGTCAGGTAATCAGATGTGAAACCGACCTGCAGGATGTCACTGACCGACTTGGTCCTCTAGAACTATTCGGAATTATCATCAAAGGAAGTGAGCTTCAATTGCTCTTCCAAGCTTACTTGAAGATGGAGAAATTTGGGGACTTTAATCCTGGTGTACGTTTACGTTTCCTAGACATGATCGTCAATTGAAATTTCCAGAACCTCAAATGGTTTTGTTCAGTCTCTATGGTCAGCCTCAACCATTCTGCCCTTCCCATCTTTTCTAATACTTTTCTCGTAGTAGATGATTGGTTGAAGTCCATCTCTAGTTACACTGCCTTCTCTCGATTGATCCTCCTTCTCCGTGGTTTGCACGTCGATAACGAGAAGGCTAAATCATCTTACACCTTGATTAATCGACCATCACGGAGCCTCATTTCGTCTGGCCGACGCTCAGCGACGAGGAATGGATCAAAGTTGAAATCGCCATGAAGGAATTAATTTTTGCGGTACGTTGTTTCCTGCTGGACTTGGTTAATTTGTAACTTGAAAGCGCAACAGCGTCAACATTGGCTCGTTGATGGTTAGCGAGGTCGGGGATCTCATTTTGGGTCAAGAAATTGCTGCACCCTCTGTAAGAGACAGCAAATGGCCGAATTGGAAAAGAGCACAGGCGCAGAGTCAAATAACTGCCGTCCAAACGTATGTCATTTTCATCTGATGGATTATACTAATTCACTAATGAGGTCTAACCAGTGTTCAGTAGCAAGTCTGATTGACGTGTTCAGGCGATTTCCGCAACTCACCTTCCCTTCGACTACAACACATCTATGTATCGAACGATGATGTCAAGGATGATGCGGCTTCATTCACATATGTCTTTCCCAAGAAAACAAATATAACCCATATTAATTGAGATTTTTTTCTTTTGAATAGGCCATCGCACGGGTACCACAACGATCCAGCAACAACAGTGTTGAAATCCTTCATCTCTCCCCAACTGATGTTACCGCTCAAGCCAAATTGATGGCCAACCATCCTGAATGGGGTTCCTCCTCCATTTGCCTAACCACGTCGTTTACACTAGGTCCTGTATCAATATCTGCGCACTCTTTGACCAGAGTGGGAAGAATCAGGATACATCGATGAATCCTCCAGTACGTTTCTCGATTTCCTCTCAGTGTAACAATTAATTCTCACAACAACCTCAGGGATTCAACACCGATATGTCTGAACGCGTCCAGTTGCTTTTTTTGAGATCGCATCCTAGGAATGACCCTTGTTCCGGAAGGGCATGTTTGGAATCATGGAATCGGCCTCACTCAAATCTGGTCGCCCACCCTCAGTTACGCGATGACGCTTGATGCTGCTCTTCGGGGCGGAAGAACACAGACCTGCTGCATTCTTAACTGTAAATATATCTATCCTACATGTTCCTTAAAGGCCGTTCTAATTGTACTCATCAAGCAAGGAAGGTACTTCACGGTCTTTGTGTCCAGGACGGGTTCCATTTGGCACGCTCTGGAACAGGTCAAGCACGAGATTTCTGAAGAGCTCGCAATGGTTAAGTCCGCTGAAATTATGGCAGTAGTCATCACGTATACTTGACTTTTTTCGCTTTCCTTTGCTTACTCACCCTTTATAGCTCACCCTTCCACCCCTCAACGACCGAATGGTGACTCGATTTAGTACCTCGGGGGCCTCCACTCTTTTCGCCCCAATGCATCTTCGGCTGCAACCTTTCGTGGCCGCAACTGCAAGAAGTCACCCTGGAGGCATCGAACCTTTGCCGATGTCCAACGTCACCACGAACTGCACAAGCTAAGGGCCGCCGATGTTTAGGCAAGTATGCTTTCCTTGATCTTTCAGCTTGATTCGCTCACAAATTTTGTGATGGGGACTTTTCAATACACAATTATTTGTTATGGTCTTGAAGGAGGGCTTCGGCTTCAATGTAGCGTACCAATAGCGTACGCACCGTTTGCCTTACTCTCAACTAATGCCTAACATTCTGGTTGTAATATATTGGCGCATTTTGTAAATTGTCGCAGTCATAAAAAAATAAAAATGAACAATGTATACAAGTCGTCATGGGTGGAGAATTTGTTCATTTCGCCCTAGCTGCCAATCAAATCGCTTTTTATTATTTATGATTTCTCTATTGCCGCTGAGCGACGCCGGACTCGCTGAGCTCCGGTCCCGTGCCTCGCTTAGCGCGCGACCCATTTTGCCCTAGGATTTAGCCAGCTGGCAAAAGCCCTCATTTTCCACCATGGCAAAATCACCACGGTAAATGATTCATTTTGCCCATTTTCTAAATATAGGATTTTCCCACAATTTTGCTAACTAGTAAAATCCAAAAGTTTTCCCAACC
>WNFT01015473.1_pt1 | contig 10243 bp, 11 predicted proteins | sample 5400191 | NCBI WGS metagenome assembly WNFT01 (sample SAMN13153359, study PRJNA577476) | soil metagenome | isolation source: 80 cm saprolite under Madrone tree | place: USA:California | collected 2016-06-14 | reverse complement strand
GCAAGTCGCAGCGGCAGCATCGGCGCCGCCAGGTCGTCGGCGATACGCGGCAACCCACCGTATTTCAGGGCGTGGACGGCCGGCCGGGCCCCGTCATCGAGCCATACCGCGGATCGCACCGCGGTGAGCGCCGCTGGCCAATTGGTACAGAGGCGGCAGGGCCCGAAATGCGGCTCCGGCTGCCCGCAGCGCTCGCACCAGGGTGGGCGCACCGCCCGCCAACGCTGGCGGCAAACAGGACAAACGAGCCGGTGTGCCTCGCGCGGACTCAGCAGCGCGTGACACAGGAGGCATTCCGCCGGGAGGAGGAGCTGCTCAACTGCGAAGCGCACGTGAGACTGCCGCGCGCATGACCTCTTTCGGCGCCGCCGTGCCGGGGAAAAACCGTTCGAACGCCGCGGCGCCCTGTTGCACCAACATCTCGCGCCCATCGACCGCTTCGATCCCGCGCTCTCGCAGCGCATGGACCCACCGGGTCTCGCCCGGCGCGTACACCAGGTCGAGCGCCCGTTGGACGCCGGGGATGTGGTTGACGTCGACCGGCAGCGGATCGTGACCCGCGAGCCCCAGTGGGGTGGCGTTGATCGCGACGTCCACCTCGGTGGGGCCGTTCGCCACGGCCGTCGCCACGCCGATGCCGCTGGCCCACGCGGCAAACGCGTTCGCCCGTGCCGCGTCGCGCGAGCGCACAAACAACGTGGCGCCGCGGTCCGCCGCGGCCACCGCGGTCGCCCGGGCCGACCCGCCGGTTCCCACCACCAGCCACCGCTCCCCTTTCTTGCCCGCTCCGATCTTCTCGAGGGCGGTCATTACACCGAACACATCGGTGTTGTCGCCGATCAGCGCCCGGTCTTCGATCCAGAACGTATTGCATGCGCCGACGCGGGCGCAGACATCCGTTTTCCGCGCGACGGATCCTTCGACTGCTTCCTTGTGCGGGACGGTGACGTTGCCGGCGCCGCCGGTCGCGGCCTGCATCGTGAGGAATGCGCCGAGCGATTCGGGGGCGACGCGCAACGCCACGTACACCGCGTCGAGACCCAGCGCGCGGAACGCGGCGTTGTGCATGGCGGGAGAAAGGGAATGGGTCACCGGGTCACCGATGACCGTGAGCAACCGCGTCTTAGCGCTGATCTCCACGCTTGCTCTCGGCGACAAGCCGGTCGGCAACGGCGGCCGTGAGTGACTCCAACTCCTGGCACGTGTCGCGATAGACGCCGAGATCGCCGCCGAAGGGGTCGCTCACCTCGTCGCCGCCTTGGCCGGCGTACTCGCCGAGGACGAACACGCGACCCTCCCCGCCGAGCTCGTCCACCCGGGCGCGGTGATGGCGCGCCATCGTCAGGATCAAGTCGGCGCGCTCGACCAGCTCGCGCGTCAACAGGCGGGCCCGGTGACCGGACAGATCGAGGCCGCGCTCCAGGCCGACGAGATACGCCCCCTCGGATGCGGGCGCGCCGTCCCACGCCCCCGTTCCCGCCGACGAGACGGTCACTTCGATGCCGCGTTCCTTCAGCGCGCGCTCGAGCAGCGACGCGGCGAGGGGGCTGCGGCAGATGTTTCCGGTGCAGACGAACAGGACATGCTGGATCATGGCGCGAGTCGGCCGACGGCGCGGCGCAGATCGGTAAGGCTGAGCGTTCCTTCCCGGACGATCTGCGCCTGCGGCCTGGTGCAGTCAACCACGGTGGATGGTGGCCGGTTCCCGAGCACGCCGCCGTCGAGGACCAGCAGCAGACCCGTCTGCACCGCCGGCGCGAAATCGCGGGCGATCGCGTCGGCGCCAGGACCCGGCGGCTGACCCGGAAGATTCGCGGACGTGGACGTCAACGGCACACCGAGCGCCGCGACGAGCCGAGCGATGGCCTGATGCGACGTCCAGCGCACGGCGATGCCGCCATCCGGTCCGCGCAGCATGTCGGGAAGGCGCCCCGAGCCGCCCGGCAGGACGAGTGTGAGCGGGCCGGGCCAGAACGCGCGGGCGAGCGCATCGGCGGAGGCGTTGAACGCCAGGCCGTGCGCTTCAGCCATGGAGCGATCGCTGATCAGGAGGAGGAAAGGCTTGCTGGCGGAGCGGCCCTTCATGGCGGCGAGCGCCGCGACGTCCGCCTGGACGGCGCGGGAGCCGAGACCGTAGACCGTCTCGGTGGGATACGCGAGCAAGCCGCCGTTTCCCAAATGCGTCACCACTTGCGGGATGGCAGCGGCAATCTCTCCATCCGACTGGAACGGGATCGGCTTCAACGCAACTCACGGGCGAGCGCCTCGGCGATCCGGAAGTCGTCGGCTGTAGTGATCTTGAAGTTGTACGGCGAATCGGGGATCAGCTCCACGGGAAACCCCGCCCGCTCACACACCTCGGCGTCATCGCTCGGCGCGCCGCCGTTCGAGACGGCGCCGAGCTGCGCGTACGCGGCGTTCAACATTTGCCGCGGGAATCCCTGCGGCGTTTGGGCGCGCCAGATACGCTCGCGGTCTAGGGTGCGCGTAATGCGCGGTGTGGCACGGGGAATGCCCTGCCCAATCTCCTTCAATGTGTCGGACGCGGGCACCGCGGCGACCGCCCCGACGCCCGCCCGCGCGCGCGCGATCACCGCATCGATCGTGTCGCGACTTACGAACGGCCGGGCCGCATCGTGGATGAGGATGATCGTGGCATCGTCGGGCAGCGCCTGGAGCCCTGAGCGCACCGAGTCCACGCGCTGCGCCCCGCCCGGCACGAAGCCCAACCGTTCGCCGCGCAGCTTGGCCAGCCACTCGGGCGGCCGCTCGATGTATCCCGGCGGCAGCGTCACGACGACCTGCCGCACCTCGGGATGGCCGATGAAGGCCCGCAGCGCGCGCAGCAGCATCGGTACACCGAGGATGGCGCGGAACTGTTTCGGCTCGCCGGGGCCGGCGCGCACGCCGGCTCCGGCGGCGACGACGACGACGCCGACGTCAGGCGGCGAGGCGGCGGGCAAGCTCACCAATTCCCTCCAGCCCGATGACCTCGAGCTCGCCGGCGGCGCCCCGGGACCGGGCGGACAGGAACACGCGGCGGAAACCCTGACGCGCGGCTTCGGCGAGGCGGCGCTCGACGCCCGCCACGGGGCGAATCTCCCCGCCGAGCCCGACCTCGCCCAGAAAGAGCGCGTCGGCCGGCACGGGCCGGTCATGGACGGTTGAGACGAGGGCAGCGAGGATGGCGAGATCGGTGGAGGGTTCGATCAGGCGCACGCCTCCCGTGACGTTGACGAAGACGTCGAGGTTCCCGAACGGGAGGCCGCCGCGCCGCTCGAGCACCGCGAGCAGCAGTGCGAGGCGGCGATGATCGACCCCCGTCGCCACGCGCTGTGGCGTGCCGAAGCCCGCCTTCGAGGCGAGGGCCTGAATCTCGACGAGCATCGGGCGGGTGCCTTCCATCAGTGCCGTCACCGCGGAACCGGATGCACCGGTGCTGCGGCCGGCGAGGAACGCGGCCGCGGGGTTCGCGACGGGCTCCAGACCGGTTCCCGTCATGCGAAACACGCCGATCTCATCCACCGACCCAAACCGGTTCTTCACCGCCCTGAGGATCCGGTGGTCGAGCGTCGTTTCACCTTCGAAATACAGTACGGTGTCGACGATATGTTCGAGCGTCTTCGGACCGGCGATGCCACCGCCCTTGGTGACGTGTCCGACGAGCACGACCGCCGGTCCCGATTCCTTGGCGAAGCGCATGAGCCGGGCGGCGCACTCGCGCACCTGGCCGACGTTGCCGGGCGCGCCTTCGAGCTCTTCGGTATAGGTGGTCTGCACCGAGTCGAGCAGCACGACGCTGGATTTCAGCTGCGCGGCATGATGGAGGATCGACTCGAGGCGCGTCTCGCCGAGGACGTGAATGGCCCCGGCGTCCTCTTCGAGCCGATCGGCACGCAGGCGCAGCTGATCCGGCGATTCCTCACCCGAAACGTAGAGCGTCGAGACGCCCTGGCGCTCGAGCCGCGCGGCGCACTGCATCAGCAGCGTCGACTTCCCGATGCCCGGTTCGCCCCCGACGAGGGTGACGGAACCCGGCACGATGCCCCCGCCGAGGACGAAATCGAATTCCGCCAATCCGGTGCGCCAGCGGTCCTTGCCGACGGTTGGTAGGTTGGAAAGTTGGACGGGAACGGCCGCAGTTGCATTCCAACTTTCCAACCGTCCAGCCTTCTTTCCGACAGGCTCCTCCACGAGCGAGTTCCACGCCCCGCACGCGTCGCATTTCCCACCCCACTTGGGCTGATCCGCGCCGCATTCGGTGCAACGAAAGACCGATTTGCCCTTAGACACGTCCAGCCTCGACTGGGGCCTCGCGCGCCGTGTAGTTGTCGAAGCGCGTGTACTCTTTCTTGAAGTGCAACTTCACCGTACCCGTCGGGCCGTTGCGCTGCTTCCCGACGATCACCTCGGCGATGCCCTCGATGCTCTCGTTGGTCTTGGGATCGACCGGTCCGTCGTAGAACTCCTGGCGGTAAATGAAGCAGACGACGTCGGCATCCTGCTCGATCGCGCCCGATTCGCGCAGATCCGAGAGCTGCGGCCGGCGGTGCTCTCCACCGCGCTGCTCCGGCGCGCGCGACAGCTGCGAGATCGCGACGACGGGAACGTCGAGCTCCTTGGCCAGCGCTTTGAGCGAGCGCGAGATGTACGAGATCTCCTGCTGGCGATTCTCGGCGTCGCCCGGACCTTGCATCAACTGCAAATAGTCCACGATCACGAGTGCAATATCGTGCTCGGCCTTCAACCGCCGTGCCTTCGAGCGCATGGCGAGCGGCGTCAACGATGCGGAATCATCGATCCAGATCGGGGCGGTGCCGAGCAAACCGGCCGCGCGGGCGAGCTTGGGATAGTCGTCGTCGCGCAGCTGGCCGCGGCGCAGGCGCTGGGCATCGACCAGCCCCTCCGAACAGAGCAGCCGCTGTACGAGCTGATCCTTCGACATTTCCACCGAGAAGAACGCGACCTTGGTGTTGTGTTCGATGGCGGCGTGCTGCACGATGTTGAGCGCCAGCGCCGTCTTCCCCATGGAAGGGCGGGCGGCGAGGATGACGAGGTCGGAGCGCTGGAAGCCGGCCGTCAGACGATCGAGATCGACGAAGCCGCTGGGGACGCCGGTGACTGAGCCCCCGCCCGACTGGAGCTGCTCGATCCGCTCCATCGTCGGCCAGATCAGCTCCTTGATCCGAATGAATTCCTCGGCGCGGCGGAACTGCGCGACCTGGAACACGCGATGCTCGGCGTTGTCGAGTACCTCCCCGGCGGTGCCGTGCCCCTCGTACACGTCCTGGATGATGCCGGTCGCCGCCTCCACCAGGCGCCGCAGCACTGCCTTGTCCCGGACGATCTTGGCGTGGTACTCGACGTTGGCCGCGGTGGGCACCACGTCGATCAGCGACGCGATGTATTCCATCCCACCCGCGCGGTCGAGGTCGCCGCGGCGGCTCAGCTCGTCACGCAGGGTGACGGGATCGATGACATCGTCGTGCTCGGTCAGGGACAGCATCGACCGGAACAACAGCCGGTGGCCTTCGCGGTAGAACATGGTGTCGTCCAGGATTTCGGCGGCTTTGAGCGCCGCATCCTGGTCGAGCACCATCGCGCCTAAAACCGCCTGCTCCGCCTCGTTGCTCCACGGAGCCTGGCGGCCGGCGTACTCGCCCGACCGGTCAGCGGTCGAGGAGGCGAGCGGCGATACGGACGTCATCCCAGGTTGGTCTCTTCCAGTTGGGGTTTCGCAGCAACGCGGCCGGGTGATACGTGATGATCACGGGGATGCCGCGGAACCGGTGGACCTGATTGCGGAGTGCGCCGAGGGACTGTTTGGTGTTGAGCAAACTCTGCGCGGCCGTCCCGCCCATGGCCAGAATGACTTTCGGCTTGACCAGCTCGATCTGCCGGTAGAGGTACGGCAGGCACGCCGCGATTTCGTCGTACTGCGGGAGCCGGTTCTCCGGCGGCCGGCATTTCACGACGTTGCAGATGAACACCTGGTCCCGCGGCAGCTTGATCGCCTCGAGGATCTTCGTGAGCAACTCGCCCGCTCGTCCCACAAATGGACGGCCCGTGGCGTCTTCCGTCTTCCCCGGCCCTTCGCCGATCACCACGAGTCGCGCGTTCGCCGGACCTTCGCCCGGGACGGTGTTGGTGCGCCCGTCGCACAGCTTGCACTTGTGGCACGCGGCGACGAGGGTGGCGACATCCTCGAGACTACGCGTCTGCTGGATAGGGTCGGCGGCGAAGAGGTCGGCCGACGGTGGATCGAATAAGATGCCGGCGGGCGGATGGGCCAATGGGCCGATGGGCTGTACGGCCGGAGCGGGTTCTGGAGCCGTGGCGTCGGGACGCGGACGGGCCATCTGCCCATCCGCCCATCCGCCCGGCAGGATTACCGAATCTCCACCCAGCAACCGTTGCTGTTTTAGATATTCAGCCGCCAGAGCCCGCGCGTCAGTCAAAGCGCCTCTTCCACGACGTCGAGGATGCGTTCGGCCACCTCGCGCTTGGGCAGCAACGGCAAGTCGACTTGCGCACCGTTGCGTCCCAGGATCGTCACGCGATTGGTCGTGACCTCGAATCCGGCGCCGGGCTCAGTGGCGTCATTCAGGATCACGAAATCAAGCGCTTTATTCTGCATCTTGGACCGGGCGTTCGCGAGGCCGTTCCCCGTCTCCAGCGCGAACCCGACGACCACCATCCCCTTGCGCCGCTTGAGCGAGCCGAGTATGTCGGGCGTCGCTTCGAGCTCCACCGTCAACGCACCCGCTGAACGCGGGCGCTTCCGCGCCGCCTCGGCCAGCGCGTATCCCATCCGGCCGCTCGACGGATTCGTGATCACGCGCACCGGGTCGAGATGCTCGCGGGTCGGACCGGCGGTCACGACGACGCGCTTGCCCGACCATTTGCTTTCTGAGTTGTGGCCGCTCAGCAGCCGCTGAGCCGCGGCGAAAATCGTTTCCGGCTCGCTCATGCGCCCCGGTTGCTCACTCGGCCCTTCGGCGAGTGCGCCGATCTCCGGTCCAATGAACTGCCAACCGCGCTGCGCGAGCGCCTTGAGGTTCGCCGTCGTGGCCGGGTTCGCGTACATCGCGTCGTTCATCGCCGGCGCCGCGAGGACGGGCCGGTCGGCGCGCGCGAGCAGCAATGCCGTTAGGAGATCGTCCGCCATGCCCATGGCGCAGCGCGCCAGGATATTGGCGGTCGCGGGCGCGACGATGATGAGATCGGGATGTTTCGCGAGATCGATGTGCGCCAACGCGCGCCCGCGCTCCCACAGCGAGGTGAGCACCGGCCGCCCGGTGAGCGCTTCGAAGGTCACGGGGCGCACGAATTCGGCGGCTGCGGCAGTCAGCACCACGTCCACCGTCGCGCCAGCTTCTGTGAGTCGTCGTGCGAGTATGCAGCTCTTGTAGCAGGCGATCCCGCCCGCCACGCCCAGCACGACGTGACGCATCAGGCTTCCTGCTGGCGCCGCCGCCGCACCAGGCGGTACTTGAGCCCGCCGCGGACGAGCTCGTCGAACGCCCGCGTCGTGAGCTTCTCCTCCCAGTCCACCGAGCGATCGCGCGGGAAATCGTTGACGAAGCGCGCGAACTTGGCGGCCACGAGGACGCCGAGGTACTTGTTCTGTGTCTGGCCTGCGACTTCTGCCGGTGTCACGATCCGCATTGCTCAGCCTTTCTGATGGTGCAGTTCATCGTAAAGGCGCTGGGCCTCGCGCTGCAGGCCGCGCCCATAGTTGATGATCCATTCACGGTCCTTCTCATCGCGGACACGCCCCGCACTGCCGGCGGCGATACTGACCACCTCGGTGACCGCGGTCGCGAGATCATCGTTGCGAATCAGGCGGTCGAACGACAGCGCCTGTTCCATCTCATAGCCCGCGCGATCCAGACGCCAGCGGATCTGCTCGACGGACTCGCTCTTGCGCTGCCGCAGCCGATCGAGCAACACCCGCGGATCGCTCGGCAAAATAAATATCGAAACCGAACGAGGTGGCGCGTACTGCTGTCGTACCTGGCGCGCCCCTTCGACCTCGATGTCGAGCAGGACGTGCTTGCCCGACGTGAGCACCTTCTCGACTTCACTCTTCAACGTCCCGTACAGCTCACCGCCATACTCCGCGTACTCGAGGAACTTACCCGCCCCGACCCCCTCGAGAAACTGCGTGCGCTTCTGAAAATGATAGTCCACGCCGTCGCGCTCACCCTCGCGCGGCTTGCGGGTCGTCGCCGACACTGAGAATCCGAATCGATCGGGATACTGATCCCGCACCGCTCTCGCGATCGTCGTCTTGCCGCCGCCCGATGGTGCGGACAGGACGATTATGCGCGGGGTCACTCCAGATTCTCCAGCTGCTCCCGAAACTTCTCCAGGTCACCCTTCATCGCGATCACCGTCTGCGTGATGCGCGCGTCGTTCGCCTTGGAGCCCATCGTATTGACCTCGCGCAGCATCTCTTGCGCCAGGAACCCGAGCTGCTTCCCGACCGCCTGATCGGACCGCAGCGCGGCGCGGGCCGCCGCGACGTGCGAGCGGAACCGCACCAGCTCTTCCGTGATGTCCACCCGATCCGCCAGCAAGGCGATTTCGAGCGCCAGCCGCTGCTCGTCCACGCTCGCCTGCGCCGTCAGCTCGGCGACTGCCTGCTTGAGTCGCGTGTGCTCCGCCTTGAGACGGGCCGGAGCCTGCTCCTCGATGATCTGCGCGGCTGCCTCGAGCGCCTCGAGCCGCGTGCTCAGCTCGGCGGCGAGGGCCTTCCCCTCCCGCTCGCGCATGGTCACGACGTCGCGCGCGGCGCGCTCGACGATCGCCTGGACATCCGACCACTGCACAGGTTGCTCACCGCCGCCGTTCGTCGCGGTCATGACGTCCGGCTGCCGCGCCACGAACGCCAGGTCTACCGTGCCCTTCAGCTTCAACTTCTTCTTCAACTGCTGCGCGGCCGCCATGACCTGCTTGGCCCGCGCCAGATCCACGGAGACGGCGCGCTCCGGACCGGGGGTCTCGACCCAGCGGGCCGTCACCGCCACGTGCCCACGCTCGAGCAGCTGGCGCAGCCGCTCGCGCATCTCGCTCTCCACCCCGGCCAGGTCAGCCGGCAGCTTGAGCTGCGGGTTGAAATAGCGGTGGTTGACGGTGCGGATTTCCACGCGCAGCCGTCCGCGGAGCACTCGATCTTCGGCCGAGCCGAAGCCTGTCATACTGCGCGGCACAGGGGCTTAAATGTAGTCGGGTGCGCTAGTTCGTGAAGAACCAGCGGGCGCCATACTGCTGCACCGCCCTGGGATAGCCCAGTCCCACCACGTAGCTTGACCGCATGACGTTGATGTTCTGCACGCTCCAGAAGAGCGTGACCCCCGCCAGCTGCATCTCGAGGTCGGTATCGACGAAGCTCGAGCCTGTCATGCCCAGCCGCACGGCGGCGCTGTCGAGCCCGCCGAGGGCGGAGCGGCTCCACGACTCCATCGCCACCTCGCCGCGCAGCGCGAAGATCCCGCTCTTGAAGACGCGCCAGAATTTCGAGTAGAACGAGGCCGACACGCGCGCATGGTGTGGCGGCTCGAAGTCTCCGCCGCCCATGACTGGGTCGAAATACCACCCCGCTAGCTGGAGACCGGGCAGCACGCGAATGGTCGCGCGCGCCGCGACGAATTCGGTGAGCGGCGTCGGGTTCAATGAAACCACCGTCTTGATCCCCTCGGCAAATCCAAACGGGGAGAATGGATCGCGCCGCCCGCGCCCCACTTCGATGGTCAGCCGGCGATTCTCGAAGCGCAGCCAGCCTGCGACATCGAGCTGATGTGTAACGAGAGTGGTTGCGACGAGCGCCGACTGCGGGTCCTTCCGCCATGCGACCTCGGCTCGTGCCGAGAAGCCGAGGGGGAGCACGAGCCCCGCCATCCCGTAGGCCTGCGCGCCTTTGCGACCGAGCGTATACCAGGACTGGCGAACGCCACCCGACAGTGTGATTGGGGGCAAGGGCATCCAGGCGAGGCGTCCCTCGAGTTGCCGTGGGAAACCGGCGGCGCCGAAGCGTGCAATGCCTGACACGGTCGCGCGACGCCAGGTCTGGCTCGCCTCCACGCTTGCGCTCGAGAGGTTGCGGGCACGGACAAGCGTGTCGTGACTGATGCCGCTCGTGGCGAGCGTCGCCGTGAGCCGCCACCCCAATCCATCGTCCCGCTCCGCCACGAACAGCCGCAGCTGCCGGTCGCGGCGATCCTGCCGCCAGCCGTCGACT
>WNFT01006568.1_pt1 | contig 10243 bp, 7 predicted proteins | sample 5400191 | NCBI WGS metagenome assembly WNFT01 (sample SAMN13153359, study PRJNA577476) | soil metagenome | isolation source: 80 cm saprolite under Madrone tree | place: USA:California | collected 2016-06-14 | reverse complement strand
CACTCCTGCGCGTACGCTTTGCTGGCGTATCAGACGGCTTATCTGAAAACGCACTACCCCGTGGAATTCATGGCCGCGCTGCTGACTTCGGAAGCCGGCAACACCGAAAAAGTCGTGAAGTACATCAACGAAGCGCGCGGCATGAGCATCTCCATCCTGCCGCCGGATGTGAACGAGAGCGATTTATATTTTACTCCCGTCGGCGAATCCATCCGCTTCGGCCTCGCTGCGATCAAGAACGTGGGCGAGAACACGGCGCGGGCCATTCGCGAGTCGCGGATGAGCCAGGGCGAATTCAAATCGCTGTACGATTTTTGCGAGCGCATCGAGTCCCGCTACCTGAACAAGCGCGTTTTCGAAAGTTTGATCCGATCCGGTGCAGTCGATTCGCTGGGGCCGCGGGAGTCCATGCTGGCATCGGTGGATGATGCCGTTGCCGCTCTGCAGCGCGCATCGCGAACTCGCGAGAGCGGGCAGCACGGTTTATTTGGAACGGCAGCAGCGCCTGCACTTTCGCCATTCGAGTTGCGCGAAGCCGCTCCCTGGAGCGAAGAAGAGCGCCTCGCGAGCGAATATGCGATGCTGGGTTTTTACGTTTCCGGCCACCCCCTCGCGAAATATGCTTCGCGGCTGCAGGATTTGAAAACTGTTTCGCTCGATTTGGTCGAGGAGCAGCGGAATGGAAAAGAAATCACCGTGGCGTCGCTCATCGTGGGGACGCGGCCGATGCGCTCGAAGAAGGGCGCGCGCTGGGCCATCTTCACGATCCAGGATATGACCGCCGTACAGGAGATGCTGGCATTTCCAGAAAGCTTTGCCCGCCTGGAGCAGGTGCTGAAGCCCGGGAATCCGCTTCTTTTGAAAGTTCGCGTACAAGTGGAGGAAGCGGGCACGCGGCTCTCGCTGCAGGAGGCGCGACGGTTGGACGAACTTCCAGAGAGAACAGTTGCCGACGAATTTCGCGTACGGCTCGAGATGCAAGTGCTTAGCGAAGAAATTCTCGATCGCTTGCAAGATGTGCTGGCATCCTCTCCTGGGCCGTGCCCAGTGGTGTTTGAGATGTGCTCGCCGGATGGCTCCGTGGCGGTGCTGCAGGCGCAGCAAAGGGTCAAGTCCACACGCGAATTGGCGGAGACGGTGCGGCAAATCTGCGGCGCTCGCTCGGTTGCGACGGGGGCGGAATGAGCGCGAAGGAAAGAAACAAACGGGCAGCGACGCTTCCGGACCGCGAGAAGGAAATCGAACGGCTGGAAAAAGACGTGGAAGAGTTGCGGCATCTCGCGGGCGACGCGGATGGAAACGCGGAGCTGGAGCGTGTTCGGGGCCAGGTGGCGGAACTCCGGCGCGAGTTCTACACGCACCTGGGGCCGTGGCAGCGCGCGCAGATCGCGCGGCACCAGCAGCGGCCGTACACGCTGGACTTTATCAATCTGCTTTTCACAAATTTTGTCGAACTGCACGGGGACCGCGGCTACGCTGACGACAAAGCCATTGTTGCGGGGCTGGGGAAATTCCACGGACGTCCGGTGGCGATCATCGGCCATCAGAAGGGGCGCGACACGAAACAGCGGCTGATCCGGAATTTTGGCCAGCCGAAGCCGGAAGGCTACCGGAAAGCGCTGCGCGTAATGCAGCTCGCGGCGAAGTTCGGCCGGCCCATTATCACGTTGATCGATACGCCGGGCGCGTATCCGGGAATCGGCGCGGAAGAGCGCGGGCAAGGCGAAGCGATCGCGCGGAACTTGCGCGAGATGGCGAGGCTGCCGGTGCCGGTGATCGTGACGGTGACCGGGGAAGGCGGATCGGGAGGAGCGCTGGCGATTGCGGTAGGCGATCGCGTCAACATTTTGGAAAACAGTTTCTATTCGGTGATTTCGCCGGAAGGTTGCGCTTCGATCATCTGGCGCGACTCGACGAAAGCGGAGACCGCAGCGGTAGCCATGAAAATTACGGCCAAGGATTTGAAAGAGCTGGGGATTGTGGATGAGATCGTTCCTGAGCCGGAAGGCGGCGCGCATACGGACCACGAGGCGGCGGCGCGGTTCCTGGACGAAGTGCTGGACCGGCAACTGGTGGCGCTGACGAATCAGCCGACTCGAGATTTGATTGATGCCCGTTACGAGAAGTTCCGCAAAATGGGGCAGTTCTTCGATCTTTGGAACTGACGGCCGCGCGCCCTTCCTTATCGGATTTCTGGTTAACCATAACACCCCCCTCCCCCCTGTTTTTTGTAAGTCTATATTTCTAAAGAGAGTTAAAGTTGTTTGTTTTGATAGACTTTTGCAAGTGTTGATTCTTCGCGACTTAGGCGCGCGAAGGGGCAGAGGTCTAAAGAAGATGGTGGGCAGTGAACAGTGACCCCGACCCGGTTGGGGCAAGCCAAGGGACAGTGACGGAGGCAGAGGAGGCGTTTGAACGTTTGAAGGTTGAAATGTTGAAAAGAAAGAGGTTGAAAATTCAAAGTTGAAAGTTGAAAGGGACCGGTCGGGCCGACAAACGGCGGGGAGGGCAAGATCGGGTGTCGTTCGGGATAAAGAGGTAGCGGACAAAGGGAGGCGCTCCTTTCTCCGCCGCGCTGAAGGACAAGGGGAGTATAACGCGGAAGGTACTGGATGTCAATGTTTATTTAGTATGTAATTCGAATGACCGTGGAAGGTGTTGAAAGGATGTGGTTTGCCAATCCGTAGATGCAAAACCCGCATCTATGAGGCAGGCGGTAGATTTGGACCTATGGGCCGCGATACTATTTTGGGTGTCCATTTCGGCGTAAAGGAGTAGAGTCCCGCCAACTCTGCGGAGGACCTCCCAGGAACCCACTCCATTTGCGCTGGCGCGAGTTGATTCTTGTCGCGGTGGTGTGTCTGACATGCGGACTCTTCGCGGTTGCCGCGGACGAGCCAACCCTGACCAAGGAGCAGATTAGGCAGTTCCTGCTCACCGCCAAGGTGGTGGACAGTCGGCCAGCCGCGAGAGGCATCACCCACAGCTGGCGGCTTACCCTCTCCGACGGCACTCTTACCCACGACGCCCATTTCCAACCTATTGACGAACACAAATCCGAGATGAAGCTTGCCATGGGCACCGAACTGAACTTCGTGGACTCCTACAAGTACAATATCGCAGCTTATGCGCTGGCTGAATTGCTTGGCATGGACGACATGGTGCCGATGTATGTGGAACGCAAATGGAAAGGCAATGCAGGCTCGATGAGCTTGTGGTTGCCGTCGAAGATGGATGAGGCGGAGCGCCACAAGCAGAAATTAACGCCGCCGGATGCGGAAGCTTGGAACAATCAGATGTACAAGGTTCGGGTCTTCGATCAAGTGGTCTCCGATTCCGATCCCAACCTGACCAACGTGCTAATCGGTGAGAATTGGAAGATTTGGAGGATTGATTTCAGCCGCGCATTTCGCTACAACAAGGAACCGAAAGACCCTAAAGACTTGGTACGCTGCGATCGGCAATTGTTGGAGAAACTGAAGGCGCTGGACGCGAACGCGCTAACAGAAAAAACCAAGCAGTATCTCACCAAGGATCAAGTGAAAGCGGTGATGGCGCGACGGGACAAGATTGTGGCGCAGTTCCAGAAGATGATCGTTGAAAAAGGTGAGAACGAAGTGCTGTACTAAATTATTTAACCACTGAAGTAAACTGCACCGCGGCCATATGCGTAATGCGCAGCGGCTGTCGCAAGCCCCCAGTTGAGCGACTTGAAACAGTCGACCTCTGGTTCCAGAGACCGGTGCCAGAACGCTGTGTTGATGATTCTGCTCGCTCGGTCCTGCATGGTAGAGCTCGGGCTTGTAGGATATGCGCTTAATGGACCCAGATCGGACTCAACTTTTTCATTGCGCGGTTTGAAACGAAACGGTTCTGCATCTGCGCTGGCACGCAGTACATACTTCGGTTGGACCAGTCAATCTGGCGCTAAACTTCTGGCATGCCTGACTGCGACCCTTGGGCCTCAGCAGCGGACGTACGCACGGCTGGTCGCTGGCGCTCGGCTGCTGCACACTGGGGCACTGCCCTAACCCAGGCCTTGCTTGATTCTGCCGATCTGCGCCGGAACTCTTTTGTACTGGATGTTGCGGCCGGCTCCGGCGACCCTGCACTGTACATAGCTCAACGCTTAACCGAAGGGAGCGCGGTCGCACTCGATAGCTCTCGCTCGAGTCTACTTCTGGCGAGGCGCCAAGCGGACGAAATGGGTTTAGGACCAAAACTCAGATTCGTCCGTGCAGACGTGCATCGGTTGCCTTTTTCTGGCTCCTGCTTCGACCGCATAACCTGCCGCTGCGGGATTATGTTCTTCGCTGACGTTGATACAGCGTTAAAAGAAATGTTGCGCGTGCTCAAACCAGGAGGCCGCGTCGCGTTTTTGGCGTGGGGCCCGTTCGAACAACCCTTCTTCGACAGCACCTTCGGCACAATCTTGCGTCTCTTTCGAGGAACAAGTATCCCGGAACCCGCTCGCGCGATGTTTCGGTTTGCGACTCCAGGGTCCATCCATTCGGCGCTTGGCCGCACTGGGTTTCGCAACGTCCAAGAGCGCCACCTGATACTTCCAAGGATCTGGGATGGTTCGCCGGAGCAGCTATGGAAGTACCAGCAAGAGATTAGCATCCTGTTCCACCCGCTCATCCGGGCGATACCCGCAGCCATGCGCCCGCGAGTTGACGAAGCTGTTCGCATCGGCCTAGCTCGCTTTCAATGCGGTAATACGATTACGACACCAGCAGAAGTGGTGCTCGCAACCGCCGAGAGCTAGGTGCATTGGGGCCCTGTGGGTCCAGAAGAAATCCTTTTGCGCTGACAGAATTGGGCATCCTAGGGTGGGCTAGGCGCCCGGCGTGCGTTGACTTGGGCAAGTAGCGCGGCCTAAGATGCCTGCCCAGAGGTCTTCGCGCCTCATGATTGGCCAGACCGTCTCGCATTACCGCATTCTGGAAAAGCTCGGTGGCGGCGGGATGGGTGTAGTGTACAAGGCGGAGGATATCAAGCTCGGCCGCTTGGTCGCCCTGAAGTTCCTGTCCGAAGAATTGTCGCGGGACCGCCAGGCCGTTGAGCGGTTCCAGCAGGAAGCGCGTGCCGCCTCCGCCTTGAATCATCACCACATCTGTACGATTCACGACATTGACGAGCACGATGGCCGGCAGTTCATCGTCATGGAGCTACTGGAAGGCCAGACGCTGAAGCACCGCATAGCCGGCCGGCACATGGAGACCGAGCAGGTGGCCACGCTGGGGATGCAGATCGCTGAGGCGCTGGATAGTGCCCACGCCAAGGGGATTATCCACAGGGATATCAAGCCGGCGAATATTTTCGTGATGGAGCTCGGCCAGGCGAAGGTGCTCGACTTCGGCCTGGCAATACTATTGCGCCCGATCAGCGAGGTGACTGGGACCGAGGCCTTTACGGGGCCCCAAACCGTGATTGGTACACTTCCCTATATGGCTCCGGAGCAGTTGCGAGGCGAGAAAGTGGACGCCCGCACGGACATCTATGCGTTGGGCATGGTTCTCTACGAAATGGCGACCGGGCAACTGGCGTTCGGTGACGAGCTGCCAACGAAACTGATTGACGCCATCCTTCACAGGCCGCCTCCACCGCCCGGACGATTGAACCCCCCGCTTTCCCCGAAACTCGAAGACATCATTCTCAAGTGCTTGGAGAAAGATCCCGAGAACCGCTACCAATCGTCCAAAGAGGTGGTGGTGGACCTGCGGCGACTGGTGATGCCCTCGACGGGTGCGCTGGCAGTTGCTCCGCCCCGAGGGCGGCGGTATGGCGTGATGGCAGGGGTCATCTCCGTGGTGCTGCTGGCAGGTGTGCTTATGGGATTGAATGTCGGTGACTGGCGGAACCGCCTGCTGAAGCGAGCAAGTCCAGGTCGCATCGAGTCGCTTGCCGTGTTGCCGCTGGAAAATCTCTCCGGTGATCCACAGCAGGACTACTTTGCCGATGGAATGACGGAAGCGATGATCACCGAAGTGGCGCAGATAAGCGAGCTAAAAGTGACCTCGCGGACTTCGGTGATGCAATATAAGCACAGCAAGAAGCCGCTGCGCGAGATCGCAAAGGAGCTGGGCGTTGATGCGGTGTTGGAAGGTGCGGTGCAGCGCTCGGGAGGCAGGGTGGCGATCACCGCGCAGTTAATTCAAGCCTCAACGGATCGTAACCTTTGGGCAAAAAGCTACCAGCGCGAAATGAGCGACGTACTCGCGCTCGAACGCGAAGTTGCGCAGAATGTCGCTGAGGAAGTAGGGGTAAAACTCGGCTCATCGAAGCAGGCGTATATTGCCGCCGCTCGTACGGTTAATCCCGAGGCCCAAGATGACTATCTTCTCGGCCTCCATGACCTCCGCTCGGGGACGCGAGCGGGAACCGAGAAGGCCATCGAGTACTTCCAGGCGGCAATTGCGAAAGATCCCAACGAGGCGCTCTCCTATGCGGGTCTTGCCAATGCCTATCGCAGCCTCAGCAGCCTTTATATGGCTCCGCTCGACGCAATGCCAAAGGCAAGAGCAGCAGCTGCGAGGGCCCTGGAGTTGGACGAAACCCTCGCAGAGCCCCATGCTTCTTTGGGTGCGGTCAAGCTTTTCCACGATTGGGATTGGTCAAGCGCTCAGAAAGAATTCAGGCGCGCCCTCGAGCTGAATCCAAGCCTCGTGGAAGCTCATTTGGGTGAGGCCACTTATCTGGCGACGCTTGGACGCTTTGACGATGCACTCGCCGAGGACAAGCTTGCCCTTTCGCTTGACCCCTCATCCCCAAGGGCTAGGGTAGCTTCTCTATCGCATTCTTACCTCGCGCGCCGCTTTGACCGGGCAATCGAGGAATGCCGCAAAACGATCGAACTGGCACCCAATGTCGGTACTCCTCACGCTACCCTGGGCATGGTGCTCTCTCATGAAGGCCGCTCCGCCGACGCAATCGTTGAAGCACAGAATGGCGCGCGGCTCAGCGGGAGTCCCTCTCACTTGGCTATGCTCGGCTACGTGTACGCCAGGGCGGGAAACCGAACCGAAGCCAAGGAAGTGATTGCAAGGCTGGCGGAACAGTCCAAACAGCGTTACGTATGCTCATTCGATGTGGCGGGCGTCTACGTTGGTTTAGGCGAGCCGGATCGAGGAATGCAGTGGCTGGAAAAGGCGTATAGCGAAAGGTCGGATTGCCTGGTTTGGGCCGGCGTGGATCCCCGGATGGACCCCCTGCGAAGCGATCCCCGCTTTGAAGAGCTCCTGCGCCGCATCGGCTTACCGCCGCACGGCTCGTCTGGTTCGAGATGATGCGTTTTTTGTGCACCACTACGATCGGCCTATACCAATTGAAACGCAGCCACTTATCTTGCCAGACTCCTTTGGCGTTTCGGAACGGCCGACTCCTGATAGGTCGCATTACCGGACAAAGGATTTACCGAGACCAACCATCCCGCTTTTGTTGAACGCAGGTTCTCCGACCGTTGGTCACTTCTGTCGGGCAGAAACTGCTCTACGGGCGGGAGAAGCGAAATTAGCAGCTAGAAAGCAGAAACTGGAAAGCAGAAACTAGAAATCAGAAACTGGAAAGGGAAGGGAAAAGACTAGAAATCAGAAACTAGAAAGAGAAGATAGGAAGAGTCAAAATCCCCACACGCAAACCCGGCGTGTTGATCATGCTCATTAGAGCCGCGATTCCGGCGGGACCAAGCTGTTCGCGCGGTAGTAGACGACCAGCTGGCCGAAGTGCTCGGTGCTGTGCTCGATGGCGGTGATCCAGATATAGGAATTGTGGACCACATGCTTCCCGGTTTCCCACCCAAATGGCATGGTTTTGTCCAGGCCGGCATCGCCCTGCTGCTTGATCACGGCCGCCCCGTCGGCGACGGCCTGCTCGATGAGTTTCACCACATCGGCTTTCGTCTTATAAACGTCGCGCGACGGGTTGTGCGCGTCCTTGCCAAAGTCGGGACCTATGTTCGATCCGGAAACCCTGCGGATCAGATCGTAATCGACGGCAGCGACGTGCAGAAGATTCTCGGCAAAGGCGCGCTCGTCTTTCTGTACCTTGAAATCGTACTTGTCTTCAGGAAAATCCTTGGCCATGGCTATCAGCCTATTGCCGATGTGGTTCCACCACTCGAGGGTCTCGTCCGCCCGAGAACGCGCGGAAGCCATGGATTGATTCTGCGACTGGCCCTGAGCGTAAAGACTCGTGCCGGTAAGGGCGAGCAGAGTGACCGCAACTAGCGCAAGTGAATACCGCTTCATCTTTGTTTTCTCCTTTGGATTGATCCGCTTCCTAAAACTCACCGACGCGCCAAAATCAGCAGATAGAGCGTTCCCGAAGGGAGTTCGTCTCGAGGCAAAGCATCACCTCTGACAGAGTGAGACTGTGCTACTTATCGAATCGTTAGCAGCTTTGCACAAGAAACATGCTTCGAGGCGGGATTCCGGGCAGATGGCCGGCTATTCGGAAGTTATCGAATCGTTAGGGCGTGTCAGCAGGCGCAGGGCCAATGCCGCGCGGAGAACTGCGTCGAAGGCCAGACAGAAGCCGGGCCACCGGACGAAAAAGCGAAACTAGAAATCAGAAACTAGAAAGGGAGAATAGGAAGAGTCAAAACCCCCACACGCAAACCCGGTGTATGGGGCACCCTGCGACACGCAGCCACGAACAAAGAGAGGCGCGACGCCCGGCCACGAAAAGCAAGCGGGGAAGGATGCGCTCTTTGCAAGAAACAGACTACCCACATTTCCTTTTGAAGGCGGTATACGAGGCAGTATTATTTGTGGGGCTTGTGGAGCAGCAGCGGAGATAGCGAGGCTCCCGGCAGTGAACGAAAAACAGAATCGCTCGTTTCAGCTCCCGTTCAAGGGCACCGTGGTGTTGACGCTCCTCTTTGGAGCCGCGTTGCTGACCGCGCCGCCTGGGCACACATGGCAGCAAGGCCAGCAGCACGGCAGCATGCCCGGAATGGACATGCACGACAACGGCGACATGCGCAGCATGGGCGCAAGCATGGCGGCCATGGCTGGCCACGGCCACATGTACATGACCCCGCTGCGGCCCAAGCAGCCCGGCGACGAGGAGAAAGCAAAGGCCGTTGTAGCCAACGTGAAGGCAACTATCGAGCGCTACAAGGACTACCGCAAGGCTCTACTCGACGGATATGTCATCGCGAATCCGAAAGTCAAGCAGCCCCAGTATCACTTCATCAACGACGCCAATACCCGGGAGGCTGACCTCCATTTCGACCCGCGCAAGCCAACAGCTCTGCTCTACCGCCGAACTCCGATGCAGGAATACAAGCTGGAGGGCGTCATGTACACGGCCAACCCCGACGCAACCGAAGATGAGCTGAACGAGCGGATCCCGCTCAGCATCGCGCGCTGGCATAGGCACATCAACGTCTGCTGGGCCCCGGAAGACCGCGTGGGGGACTACCAAACCGCCCATCCCAAGTTCGGCATGTTCGGCTCCATAAACACCGAAGAGGCCTGTAAAGCCGAACGGGGAGACTTCCACCCCTATATGTTCACCTGGATGATTCACATTTTTCCGTACGAACCCGACTTCAAAGAGGTTTTCTCCATGAACGACGACGTGGCCCACGTGCACTGATCCACGCGGATTAGAAAACTAGAAACTAGAAAGCAGAAACTGGAAAAGCGAAATTGGAAATTGGAAAAGCGCGGAGAGGGCACGATGTATCGTGCCCCTACAGGGTCAAAGCGGGACAATTCTAGTTGTGTTCGATTTGGGACAGACGGGCGAACCCCGACCTTAATATACTTATTGCACTCGCGGAAATTTCGTTCCTCTCAGGGCGAAGTCCGGCCCCTGATTTTCCGGCTATGGCGAGAGGGATTTGGAGGCGAGCGGAGGCTGTTCCTGCGCTTCCGTGATGAAGAGTAAGGACTTAAGAGAAGAGAAATCACGTGATGTACAAGCCGTTCGTTGCGCTGCTCGGAATGCTTCTGGGTAGCCACGCGCCGGCGGCAGCACAAACACCCGCACCCCAGCTCGTCCTGGCGCAAGAACGCGCTGCTCCAACCATGGCGATGCTCCCAACGGTATCGACCGCATTTCCGGCAGGTTCCACCCTGGTGTCCCAGGACACCGGAAAATCTCCAGCCCAATTCAATCATCTGTTCGTGGGAGCTTATGAACGCGACCCCAGCCTAGGGCAGCTTCTCCCGACGGAACGGGTCAAAAATTTGGTTTTCACGCAGGTGAACTTGCCGCTCGTCCAACTCTGGGG
>WNFT01010115.1_pt1 | contig 10244 bp, 10 predicted proteins | sample 5400191 | NCBI WGS metagenome assembly WNFT01 (sample SAMN13153359, study PRJNA577476) | soil metagenome | isolation source: 80 cm saprolite under Madrone tree | place: USA:California | collected 2016-06-14 | reverse complement strand
CGGCTGCGGATGCTGCTGCGATTGCGGAAATCTACAACGAAGGCATCGCCGATCGGGTCGCGACCTTCGAGACCGAGCCCCGAACGCCGCAGCAGATAACCGCGCTGCTCGCGGACAAGGGGGAGCGCTTCCCCACGGTGGTGGCCGAGCGGGACGGGCAGATCGTGGCCTGGGCGGGCGCCGGGGCGTATCGAAGCCGGCCGGCGTATGCGGGCGTGGCCGAGCACTCCGTCTACGTGGCCCGTGCCGCTCGCGGTACTGGCGCCGGCCGCGTCACCTTGAATGCGCTCTGCCAGCTCTATGCCGAGCGGGGATTCTGGAAGATCGTGTCGAGAATCTTCCCCGAGAACATCGCCAGCCTCGCTCTCCACGAGAAATGCGGCTTCCGGGTGGTCGGGGTGTACGAGCGCCACGGCAAGCTCGAAGGTCAGTGGCGCGACTGCGTGATCGTGGAGCGGTTGCTCGAGCCGTCGAGCCCGCGCGGAGCGTGACATGAATCGGACCCGCGTCTTGTTTCTCTGCACCCACAACTCCGCCCGCAGCCAGATGGCAGAAGGGTTCCTGCGCGTGATGGCCGGAGATCGCTTCGAGGCACAGAGCGCCGGGACCGAGAAGACTTCGGTGAATCCGCTGGCCATCAAGGCGATGGCCGAGCTCAACATCGACCTCAGCGGCCACACCTCCAAGGTCTATGACGGACTCCTGAAGGAGCATTGGGACTACCTCGTCACGGTCTGCGACGACGCCAACGAGCGCTGTCCGTTCGTACCCGGCTCAGTGAAGCGCCTGCATTGGTCCTTCGAAGATCCCTCGCGCGCCAAAGGCTCGGAGGAGGAACGGCTCCAGCTGTTCCGACGCGTCCGAGATCAGATCCGACAGCGCCTCGCCGAGTGGCTCAAGACTCAGTGATTTCGGGAGGTACCCTCTGCCGGCCCTGACACCGGCACGCCTGGTCACTTGCGTCTGCATCGCACAGGTATGCGCCCAGATCGGCGCCTATACGTGGCCGGCGCTGCTCCCGGAGTTCATCGCCGAGTGGCATCTGACCAACCGTGAAGCGGGCTGGATCACCGGGCTGTTCTACGCCGCCTACACGCTCTCCGTCCCGATTCTCGTCACCCTGACCGACCGCATCGACCCGCGCACGATCTATCTGACCGGGGTCGCCCTGACGGTCGCCAGCCACTGGGGGTTCGCCGCTTTCGCGGATGGCTTCTGGAGTGCGGCCGCCATGCGCGCTCTGGCCGGAATCGGCTGGGCCGGCACCTACATGACCGGCCTCAAGCTGCTCGCGGATCGCGTGGACCCGGCCCTGATGTCCCGCGCCGTCGCCGGGCACGCCGCCAGCATCGGTGTCGCGGGCTCGCTTTCGTTCGTTTTTGCCGGGGCGCTGAACGGAGTCTACGGATGGAGGGTCACCTTCGTCGCCTCCGGCATCGCGGCGGTGATCGGATGGCTGATCGTGTTCGTCTGGGCTCCGCCTCGCGCACGTACGCCTGCCGCCCATGGGAACGGCGCCCTCTTCGACTTCCGGCCCGTGCTCCGTAACCGATCCGCGATGGCCTATGCCCTGGCTTACTGCGCCCACACGTGGGAAATGAACGCGCTACGTGGGTGGGTCGTGGCGTTCCTGGCGTATGTCATCGCGGCCACCGGGGACGGCAGCGTTTGGGTCGGGCCGACCGTGGTGGCGACCATCATGGGATTCATCGGCACCTGGACGAGCGTGGTCGGCAACGAGGTGTCGATCCGTCTCGGACGTCAGCGGCTCGTCCGCCTGGCCATGCTGTCGTGTGCCGTCATGGCGGCCGGCATCGGGTTCCTCGGATCCGGGGTACGCGGGCGGCTTCGTCGGACCCATCGTGATCGGCTGGATCCTCGACCGCGCCGGCGGCATGTCCCCCGTCGCCTGGGGGCTCGCGTTCCTCCACATCGCGGTGATCGGTCTGCTCGGGCGATTCGCATTTGTCGCCCTGGCCCCTCGTGATCTCGCCGGAGACAGATCCGCTCGATAGGCACCACGGCGTAGTTCATCGTTCGCCTTGGTCTTTAATCCAAACGTCGCAGTATCGTCATCAACCCGTAACGGCTGACAGGCAATGCTCTCGGCGACGATGAAGTCCCTCGATCCTGGGCCCGAGGCACCCTTTTTTTGCCCGGAAACATCAAGCAAACCTGATGCATAGCATTCACCGAAAGGCAGGAACGACTCCATGAACACTGGGCGAACTGGTAGGGGGCTGTGGTGGGCCACCGCGGTCGTTGCATCGTTCACCGTACTCACCTTTCTGAGCCATGGCGCGGCACAAACCACTTCGAGCACGAAGGTACGGCTGGAAGGCGCTGGAGCAACCTTTCCGGCTCCTCTGTACAAGAAGTGGATCGGGCTGTATGCAAGCCAGAACCCCGACGTCTCCATCGAGTATCGTGACGTCGGCAGCGGGGAGGGAGTCAAGCGCTTCCTCGCCCAGAGCGTCGAGTTCGGCGCGAGCGATGGGGCGTTGACCGACGAGCAGATGGCCACGCTCAAGCCCGGCGCTCGTTTGGTTCCGGCAACCGCCGGCATCGTTGTCCTCGCCTACAACCTCCCTGGCATCGGCGGGCAGCTGAGGCTGAGCCGGGAGGTCTACGCGGACATCTTCCTTCGTAAGATCGACAAGTGGAATGATCCGCGCCTCCAGGCGATCAATCCGACGCTGAACCTACCGAATCGAAGCATCGCCATCGCGGCCCGTCAGGACGGCAGCGGCACGACGTTCGCCCTCGCGAACCACCTGAGCGCCGTCAGCGAGGCCTGGCGCTCCGGGCCCGGCGTCGGGTACCTGGTCGACTGGGGTGGCCGAGCCATGCGTGCCCGGGGCAACGAGGGCGTAGCGGCTCTCATCAAGATTGGTGAAGGCACCATCGGCTACGTCGAGTACGGGTTCGCCCGGAAGCTCGGCCTGTCTATGGCAAGCCTTCAAAACAAGGCTGGCCAGTACGTCTCGCCCAGCGATCACAGCGGGCAGGCCGCGCTCCTGAGCAACATCGCGCAGATGCCATCGAACCTGCGGCTCTATGTCCCCGATCCTGACGGCGCAGAATCCTATCCGATCGTGTCCCTGAGCTGGCTCCTGCTGTACGAGCGCTATCCCGATCAGGAGAAGAGTGCCGCGCTCAAACGGTTCGTCACCTGGGGACTCTCGTCCGGGCAGCCGTACGCCACCGAGCTGGGGTACATCGCGCTTCCGGCCGAGATCACATCCCTTTCTCGAGCGGCCTTGGAGCGGGTTCACTAGGTCCCCGCCCGGCGCCTACACCTTCACCGAAAGGACGACCATGATCCCGTTCCTGCTGGTCACGATGCTGGCCGCGGGGCCTGCCCACGCCCAGATGCTGATGAACGGCGCCGGGGCAACCTTCCCTTTTCCGATCTATTCCAAGTGGTTCGACGAACACGCCAAGGTGGATCCCTCGGTCCGGGTCAACTATCAGTCGATCGGCAGTGGCGGCGGCATCCGGCAGATCACGGAGCGGACCGTCGATTTCGGGGCCAGCGACGGCCCCATGAATGACGAGCAGCTCAAGAAGCTGCCAGCGGAGCTCTTTCACATTCCGACGGTCCGGGGCGCCGACGTCGCAACGTACAACCTCCCGGGCAATCCTCAGCTCCGCTTCACCGGCGAGGTCCTCGCCGACATCTTTCTCGGCAGGATCACCAAGTGGAACGACGACCGGATCAAGACACTGAATCCGTCCTCGAATCTGCCGGATCAGCCCATCCTCAGTGGTGCATCGCGCGGACGGAAGCGGCACCACTTACATCTGGGTGGATTATCTCTGCAAGGTCAGCAAGGAATGGGAGCAGAAGACGCCGGGTGCCCTGGGATATGTCGAGCTGGCCTACGCGATTCAGAGCAAGATGCCGACGGCGCTGGTCAAGAGTCACGTAGGCAAGTTTATCGAGCCCATCATCGAGACGACGACCGCTGCCGCGGCGGGCGCAGCGAAGAACATGCCGGGTGACTTCCGCGTCTCTATCACTGACGCCCCCGGCGCCGACGCCTATCCGATCGCGAGCTTCACGTGGCTGTTGGTCTACAAGGATCAGCCGAACGAGGCGAAGGGCCGGGCACTGGTCAAGTTCCTCTGGTGGGCCATCCACGAGGGGCAAAAGTATCCTCCGACGCTCCTCTATGCTCCTCTTCCCGCCCCCGTGGTCGCCCAGATCGAGGCCAAGATCAAGCAGATCACGTTCGCCGGAAAGCCCCTGCTGGCTGCCCGGTAGCGCGGTGAGGTGACGCTTGGCAGAGGGGATGTTCGTCAGGGGACTCCGGGCCTGGTACGGGACCTCGCTCGTCCTCAAAGGCGTCGATCTGGCCGTGATGCCCAATGCGGTCACGGCCATCATCGGGCCATCGGGCTGTGGTAAGTCCACCTTCATCCGCTGCCTCAACCGCATGCACGAGACCGTGGCCGGTGCCCGCGCCGAAGGACAGGTCGTCCTGCTCAGCGGCGAGGATCTGTACGCACGGGGTGTCGATCCTGACGACGTGCGGCGCCGAATCGGGATGGTCTTTCAGAAACCCAATCCATTTCCCACCATGACCATCTTCGAGAACGTGGCGACCGGCCTCCGCCTCGCTGGGGTTCGGGCCCGCCGGCGATTGCAGCAGCAAGTCGAGCGGGCGCTCCGACAAGCCGTGCTCTGGGACGAGGTCAAGGACGACCTCGACAAAGCCGGCTCCAGCCTGTCTGGCGGCCAACAACAGCGCTTGTGCATCGCTCGCACACTCGCCGTCGAGCCGCAAATCCTGTTGATGGACGAGCCGTGCTCGGCCCTCGATCCGGGCGCGACCGCCAAGATCGAAGAACTCATTCACGATCCCAAGAAGGACCTCACGGTCGTCATCGTGACGCACAACATGCAGCAGGCAGCCCGGGTTTCCGAGCGTACCGGCTTCTTCCTGATGGGGGAGCTCATCGAATTCGGCGTCACCAAGGAACTGTTCACGACGCCCCGAGACCGCCAGACGGAAGACTACATCACGGGACGATTCGGCTAGATCGGGACCGACCTCTCAGTGTCGGTGCTGATGGGGCGACCCGTCGTCGCTAGTATTCGGGGTGTAACCGCGTAGCTTGTTGTATTCCTCGATCTGTTGCTCTGTGAGTATCGCTCGTGTCGCCAAATGGGCCGCCAGGTGAGCAGATCGGAGTTCGCCTTGGAGCTGAGCAATCCGGCTCACACGGGACCGAAGTTCCCCGTCGGTCATGGCACCCGACCGAAAGGCCGCTTCGAGGCGCGCCTCTTCGCCGAGTATTGCGGCGCCAATGCGCTGAGCCTCGCGCTTCATTCCCTCAAAGATCTCGGTCAGTCGTTTCAGTTGGTCACCACGTGTTTCGAACCTTCCCTGCTGTACCGCATCCAGTAGATGCCTGGGTCCCGGGTAGCTATTCAACTCGGCCGCGCGGGCGAGTCCCATCCCGGCACCATCTCGAAGGTCCTGTATCTCCTTGCCCGTGAACCCCCGGATCTCTGTCGAACGCTCATCCACATAGGGCGAGGTTAGGCGTTCCTGGGCCATAGCGGGCAGAGCCAAGGTTACGCACAGCCAACATCCGAAGAGCATTCGCATCACCACATCACCCCCTGTTCCAGCGTGTATGGGCCCGTAGATCCTCTTACGGATCTCCTTCCAAGTCTCCCAACCCCCAGCCGACAATGGGCCGGCCTTCCTCGGCCGCGTTTTTCACGACTATTTTTCGGTTTTTTTCCGTCGATTCTCACGGTGCCCAGCTCGGACAACGGATCCTTGTGGGTCGGCGGCAAGCGGCTCAAGCGCTCCTCTCAAACCACGTCGCGCACCGCGATGGTCGGCCACAAGACAGAGAGCATCTACCGCCGCCACGCGATCGTGGACGAGGCGATGCTGAAGGAAGGTGCTTGTGCGGTCTAAGTCGCTGAAGTCCGGGAGGGAAACAATGGTGGGCTGGGACGGGATTGAACCGCCGACACCAGGATTTTCAGACCTAGGCCCGTGTTCGCGTAAGTGCGCGTAAATGTTTGATGCCACAAGTAAGATCACGACGGCCACGTGCGCTGGAATGCGCTGGAGTGATCAGGAATGCGCGGGAGTAAGTCACAAATCTGGCACAACGTACCGGCTCTACGGCGGGCGTATCTGATCACTCCAAGTCCCCCATCTCCCGCTCTGCCTACGCCAGCCAGTAAGTCATCCCCATCTCGCGGTACATCGTTGTCGCCGTGGTGAGGTGTTCTCGGGCTTGCCCCGACTTGCGTGTGCGCAAGTAAAGTCTACCGAGGCCGAGGTGGCAGTGGGCGAGATTGGGCCGCATGCCGCGCAACTCGGCGCTCAGCAGTGCCCGCCGGTAGTGGACCTCCGCGCTATGGGGATCGAACTGGTCCGGCTGGGCCGCGATGTCGCCAAGCAGGATCAGAGCCCCCGCCGGCGTATGGTTGAGGGCCCGCTCGCCAAAGTTCGTCGCCTCGTCGAGGCGACCGAGCAGCAACGCGACACGCCCAAGCGCCACATAAACCGGGCCGAGACTTTCGACGATTCCCTCCGCCACCCTATGCTCGGCGAGTTCTGTGCCCTCCCGAAACCGAGCCAGCGCCTCGGTCGCCTCACCGAGCTGCGCCAGCGCCAAGGCGGAGCAAGCAACAGCACGCGGAAGCTGGAGGCGGATGCTCCCCCGCCGCATCACCGTGATCCCACCCTCGAGCAGTGAGTATGCCTTCCCCCAGTCACCCCTGGTAAGGTGGAGGCTGCCTGCCACCTGGTGGGCCCACCCGATTACGAACGGACGATGCGTCGCCTCGGCGAGTGCGATTGTCTCGGCTTCGTACCCGGTAGCTTGAGCAAATCGACCGAGTGCGCCGAGGGACCCGACGAGATAGAACCGGTCGAAGAGGTATGTTTGCGCGGCGTTCTCCAAATATTTGTACGTCGATCCAGTGCAAATCCTCGAAGATCACGAGCAAAGGTTGCTCGCAGGCTTCCCGAAGCAGCAATTCTTTGACAGCATCGAGGGTGTGTTGGCGGCGCTGGCCGGGCTCGAGCATCTGCCACGCGGCGTCGTCCACGGGCAGATCGAACAACGCCAGCAGCGCCGGCAGCGTCGGCTCAAGCGCACGGTCGAGCGTGAGCAGCTTGCCCGTCACCTTCTCGCGGATCTCGCGAGGGTCGTCTCCGTCCTGGATCTTCAAGTAGCCCTTGAGGAGGTCGATCACCGGCAGGTAGCTCATCTGCTTGCCGTAGGAGACCGATGCGGCCTTGGCGACCAGCCAGCCCTGCAGAGAGGGAGCGTGGATGGATTCGTGAATGAGGCGCGACTTGCCGACCCCCGCCTCGCCGACGATTGCCACTATCTGGCCAAGCCCGTTGGCTGCCAGCTGCTGCGTACGATGAAATTGCTCCAGTTCTCCGTCGCGGCCGACGAATCGCGTGAGACCGCGCTGAGCAGTAGCCTGCAAACGTGTCCTCGCCGGGCCCGCGCCCGTCACCTCGTAGATCTGCACTGGGCCGGCCAGGCCCCTGACCGGCAGGGGGCCCAATGGCTTCACGGCGACGAAACCTTCGGCGAGCTCCAAGGGAAGACGTCAGCAGAATGCTGCCCGGGTTCGCCAACTGCTCCATCCGCCCTGCGAGATGGGTCGTCTGGCCGACAGCCGTGTAGTCCATGTGGAGATCGCTGCCAATGGACCGCACGACCACCTCGCGTGAGTTGAGCCCTACCCGTATTTGCACGTTCACACCGTGAGTATGGCGTGCCTCCTCCGCATAGCGCGTCATCAGCTCCTGCATCCGCAGGGCGGCGTAGCACGCCCTAACAGCGTGGTCCTCGTGAGCGATCGGTGCGCCGAAGAGCGCCATAATGCCGTCGCCCATCACCTGGTTGACGGTGCCCTCGTAGCGGTGGACGGCTTCCATCATGTGCTCGATGACAGGATCAAGGAGTTTGCGTGCCTCCTCGGGATCGCGATCAGCCATCAGCTCCATCGAGCCTTTGAGATCAGCGAAAAGAACCGTAACCTGCTTCCGCTCACCCTCCAGGGCGAGCTTGGAGGTCAGGATCTTCTCGGCCAGATGCCTGGGGATCTCGGACTGGGGAGTCCAGAATCTCGCGGTCCCGTCTCCCTGGCCGAGCCTAATCCCGCATTCGCCACAGAACTTCTGGCCGATGGGATTCTCGTGCTGGCACCGGGGACAACGCATGCCGGAAGCCTCCCAGCAAGTCGAGCCGTGAACGGTCGGATAGGTGGCGAGAGCTTAGTCCCGCGGGTCGCGGCGGTCAATGACGGTAAGAATGTAGGTTGCCTTGTGGAGGGAGTCTAACAGCCGTCCCCTGCCCTTATTGTGTGCCCAACGGACTGCCACGCTCTGGTGGTGACTGCCTGGACAGACTTGGGGTCAGATCCCTAGAAGGAATTAGCCCAGACTAGGAATTGTGGGCGACCAGGCACGGCCAGGCCCAGGCAGGGTAGCGGACCTATCCGTGGGCAAGAGGTCTCTGGTCCGTGTCAAGGTCGAGTATGATGCTTGCGCGGCCGCCGTCCTTCCGCGACGCAGGGGGAACCGCATGCCCCGTATGAGCACCGCGCCGGACCTAGCCAAGAGGGACGGACTCAAACCCCTTGAGCGGGCCGCCCGTCACCCGATGATGCTGGGGCTCTTCATCCCGCTCCAGCAGGGCGCCTGGAGCCCCTCGACCTGGACGCGCGGTACCTCATGGAGCTTTGAATACAACGCGGAGTGCACGGTACGGGCCGAGGAGCTCGGCTTCGATCTCGTGTTTGGCCTAGCCCAGTGGCTCGGCAAGGGCGGGTACGGGGGCGACATGCGGTTCCGCGAGCACGCCACCGATCCTCTCCTGGTCACCGCCGCCCTCGCGCCCCTGACCCGCAACATCATCCTGATCTCGACCGTCCACATCCTCTACGGCTGGCATCCGCTGCATCTCGCGAAGTTCGCGGCGTCTATCGACCACATGAGCAACGGGCGGTGGGGGCTCAACGTGGTCACCGGCTACAAGATGAGTGAGTACGAGATGTTCGGCATCACGCCAATCGCTCACGACCTCCGCTACGAGATGGCGGATGAGTTCTCGGTCTTGTTGCGCCGCCTCTGGACCGAGGACGAGAACCTTACGGTCGAGGGTCGTTGGTGGCGGATGAAGGACGCCTTCGTGGCGCCGAAGCCAGTCAATGGGGCGGTCATCATGGTGAACGCCGCGTCGTCTGGGGCCGGCCTGAACTACGCGGCGAAGCACTCCGACCTCATCTTCGTCACGAGTCCGGCCGGGGCCAATCTTGACCGCGCCTGCGAGGCACTGCCTCCTCACAACGCCAAGATCAAAGCGCTCGCGCGACGCCATGGGCGTGAGGTGAAGACCCTCATCAACCCGCACGTGATCTGTCGGGCGACGGAGAAGGAGGCGCACGCCCAGTATCGCGCGATCATGGAGCACCAGGACCCCGTGGCTGCCGACAACTTCTATGCCACCTTCATGGGCGGCGACCAGCAGTCATGGAAGGCGGCGACGCGCAGCGACTGGGTGATTGGCGGCAACGTGCATGTGGTGGGATCGCCCGAGCAGGTCGTGGACGCCTTCCTCCGAATCCACAAAGCCGGCTGTGACGGCGTGCAGGTCAACTTCTACGACTACCTCCCGGACCTCGAGTTCTTCGGCGCCCACGTGTTGCCGCTCATGAAGCAGGCCGGCCTTCGGGCCGGTTGACAGCGCAAGCTCCGAGGCTCCGTGCTTGTCAGTCAAGGCAAGCCCGACACTATTTAGCACTGTTCCGCCGACGAGGGAGGACAGTGTGCCGAACGGCTGGACTGGCCCAGTCTTCAAGCTGAGCCAAGATTATCCGCCGGCCAACCCCGCGGCGGGCACCAGCGCGGCTGTATCTGCACAGCGGGCGGGGCAGCAAAGTGTCACGACATCCCCGGTTAGTATGATGGTGGAAGGCTGACGAGGGAAGCAGTAGCCAGAGATCAAAGACCGACACGGGAGGGAACAGACCAGGATACCGGTCGGTTGAGGCGCGCCGCGGCCGCGTCGATGCGTCAGGAGCTGCGAGACGGCCTCGTGGTTCTTCATCCTGGTGACTGATAGGCTGACCGCCGCCTTGCAGTTCGCTGGCGACGGCGCATCCTGAGCATCGTGATCTAGTGTGTCCTGAGCCGGAATAGTGTTGACACTTGTGACCAGAAACAGTGAGGGCCATCTGGCCTATC